>Ga0209382_10006654_pt1 | contig 14835 bp, 16 predicted proteins | sample SoiMetdeltSBSDD5_FD_187599 | JGI IMG/M metagenome (GOLD analysis project Ga0209382, IMG submission 187599) | Bulk soil microbial communities from a Populus tree surrounding site in Tennessee, USA - Soil MetaG P. deltoides SBSDD5 (SPAdes) (version 2) | ecosystem: Environmental > Terrestrial >... | reverse complement strand
CGACTTCTTTCCCGGGCTGGTGCTCGCCGGCTTCTTCAACCTCGTCGCCGTCGCGGTCGTAGCCCCGCTCGTCGGCATGCTCGTGCGCCGCCGGCGGCCGGACATGCCGCGCGCCGTGGCCGGCGACTACGCCGGGACCGCGCTCGTCGTGGTCGTTACGCTCGCGGTGGTCGCGATCGGGCTCATCCACCGGCCCGCCGTGCTCGAGGCCAAGCGCGCCCGCGCCGCCCAGCTCGCGGCCGTGCAGCGCTACGTGCTCACGCGGGCGCCGGCCGCCTACCGGGCGCACGTCGCGCTGGCCGACACGGTGCGCATGGACACCGACCTGTTCCGTACCTGCGTGCCGGGCGGGGAGCCCAACCGCGCTCTGTGCCTGTTCGTCGATACGTCACAGTCGCCGCCCGGGGTGACGCTCGACCGCAGCCGCGCACCAAACGAGGCGGTCGGCGCGCCGACTCCCCACTAGCTTCGCTACAAGGCCATCGCGGCGGGCTGCTCGAGCAGATCGCGGACGCGAGCGAGGAACTCGGCGGCGTCGGCGCCGTACAGGATGCGGTGATCGCAGGCGAGCGTCACCGCCATGCGGTGGCGCGGAACGATCTCGCCGTCTACGACCGCCGGGCGCTGCTCGATCGCCCCCACGGCGAGGATCGCTGCCTGGGGCGGGTTGATCACGGCAGTGAAGCTCGTGATCCCGTACATGCCCAGGTTGGACACGGTGAACGTCCCACCACTGAGCTCGGGCGGCGCGATGGTTCCCTCGCGTACCTTCGTGGCCAGCTCGCGTGCGACGCGGGCGATCTCGCCCAGCGACTTGCGGTCGGCGTCGAAGATCGTCGGCACGATGAGCGCGTCCTGCGCCGCCACCGCCACGCCGACGTTGATGCGCCCGTGCAGCTCGAAGCGGCCGTCCTTGTAGGAGCCGTTGGCGCGCGGGTATTCGCGCAGCGCGAGCGCGCACGCCTTGACGACCATGTCGTTGAAGGACGGGACGACCTCCGCCACCTCCTTCAGCTGCGTGCGCATGGCCACCGCCGCCTCCATGTCGATGTCCATGTTCAGCGCGAAGTCGGGCACCGTGGCCTTGGACTCCGCCATCCGACGCGCGATCAGCTGCTGGGTGCGCGTGAGCTCGACGAGCTCGGACTCGCCCTTGCCGGTCGCCGCCGCCGGCTCGGGCGCGGCCGCCGGCGCGGCCTCGGGCGCGGCCGTCGGCGTCGCCGACTCCACGTCGGCCTTGACGATGCGGCCGCCCGGTCCCGTGCCCCGCAGCGAGGTGAGCTCCAGCCCCTTCTCGCGCGCCATCCGCCGGGCGATCGGCGAGGCCTTGACGCGCTCGCCGCCATCGGACTCCGCCGCTGGCGCGGGTTCAGGCTCGGGCTCGGGCGCCTCCGGCTCCGCCGCCTCGGTCTCCGCCGCCTCGGGCTCGGCCGCCTCCGGTTCGGCCGCCTCCGGTTCGGCCTCCTCCGGCTCGGCCTCAGCCGCTGATGCCTCATCCCCGCCGCCTGACGCCGCCCCGGCTCCGTCGAGCCGCGCGATGACCTCGCCCACCGGCAGCGTGTCGCCCTCGGCGGCGACGATCTGCAGCACACCGTCGCTGTCGGCCTCGTAGGTCATCGTCGCCTTGTCGGTCTCGATCTCGACCAGCTCGTCGCCTCGGGCGACCTCGTCGCCCTCGGACTTGAGCCACTTGATGATCGTGCCCTCCTCCATGGAGTCGGAGAGCCGGGGCATGGCGATGTCGGACACGACGTTGGTTATAGCGGGCGTTAGTACTGAGGCGTCCGGCGGGCGAGCTCCTCGCTCACCTCGGGCGGCTGTGGACGGCCGAAGAAGAAGCCCTGTCCGACGTCGCAGCCCAGGCTGCGCAGGACGGCGAGCTGGTCGGCGCGCTCGACGCCCTCGCCGACCGCGCGCAGGCCGAGCGCATGGGCCAGGTCGATGATCGCCGCCATGATCGGGCCGTCCGTGGCGTTGCGGCCGAGACCGGCCACGAAGGCTCGGTCGACCTTGAGCACGTCGACGCGGAACCGCTTGAGGGAGGACAGGGCGCTGTAGCCGCTGCCGAAGTCGTCGATCGCCAGCCGCACGCCGAGCTCGTGCAGCGCCGCCAGCATGCGCACCGATCCGCTCGTGTCCTCCATGACCACGCTCTCGGTCACCTCGAGGCACAGCCGTGACGGGTGAAGGCCGGTGCGCGTCAGGGCGTCTTCCACCACGTCGAGCAGCTCAGGCTGGGTGAGCTGCCGCGCCGACAGGTTGACCCCCATCTCCGGCGCGCCCACCGTGCCCGGCAGCGACGTCCACCGCATCGCCTGCCCGCAGGCCTCCGCCAGCACCCATGCGCCGAGGGCGACGATGAGCCCGGTCTCCTCGGCGACGACGATGAACTCAGCCGGCTCGAGCACCCCGCGCTCGGGGTGCTCCCAGCGCAGGAGCGCCTCCCAAGCGACGATCCGCCCCGAGGCCAGGTCGATCTGCGGCTGGTAGTGGAGGCGAAGCTCGTCGCGCTCGAGCGCGCGGTGCAGCGCGCTCTCGATCGTCAGACGGCGGACGGCGCGCTCGCGCAGCCGCGCGTCGTACAGCTCCACGCGCGATTTGCCGCGCTCCTTGGCCCGGTACATGGCCGCGTCGGCATCGCGCACGAGCGACGCCGCCAGGCCGTCCCGCCCCGCGCCGCCCTCGGCCATGGCGATCCCGATCGAGACCGTCAGGAACGTGTCGACATCGCCGTGGCCGAGCGGGAACGGCATCCCCACCGCCTGCGCCATGCGCTCGGCGATCGCGAGCACCGCCCGCTCGGACGGCACGTCCTCGCACAGCGCCGTGAACTCGTCCCCGCCGAAGCGCGCGACGGTGTCGCCGGGCCGCAGCGCATTCTGCAGGCGGGCGCCGACGTCGATCAGCACGCGATCGCCCGCGTCATGTCCGAGCGAGTCGTTTATGAGCTTGAACCGGTCGAGGTCGAGGAAGAGCACCGCGACCGACGAGCGTCGTCGCTCCGCTCGCGCCAGCGCCAGCTCGAGGCGGTCGAGGAACAGGGCGCGGTTGGGCAGCCCCGTGAGCGCGTCGTGCAGAGCCTGGTGGGCAAGGGCGACCTCAGCCCGCTTGCGCTCGATCGCGTAGCGCACCGAGCGGGAAACGAGGTGGTCGTCGACGCGGCCCTTGATCAGGTAGTCCTGGGCGCCGCCTTGCACCGCCCGCAGCGCCACCTCCTCGTCGTCGAGCCCGCTGAGCACGACGATGGGGACATCGGGCGCGAACGTCTGGACCCGATCGACGGCCTCGAGCCCCTGCGCGTCGGGGAGCGAGAGGTCGAGCAGGATGCAGGTTGCGCTGGTCCTGAGCAGGCGATCGCGCGCTGCGGAGATGCGGTCGAAGTGCTCGAAGGCGAAGTCGCCCGGCCACGAGGAGCGCAGCATCTCGCGCACGAGCACGGCGTCGCCCGGGTTGTCCTCGATCAGCACCAGCCGCGGCCGGTCGTCGGTGGTTTCGGGGGTGGCCACGTGCTCAGAACCTTGACATCACGCGGGGAGCGTGAACTTGAACACGCTGCCCTCCCCGGGACTCGACTCGACCCAGATGCGGCCCCCGTGCCGCTCGACAATCGCGCGGCAGATCGCGAGCCCCACCCCGGTCCCCGGGTACTCGTTGGGCGCGTGCAGCCGCTGGAACACCTGAAAGATCCGCTCGTCGTGCTGCGGGTCGACCCCGATGCCCTCGTCGGCCACGGCAAAGCACCAGTCGGCCTCCTGGCGCTCGGCCGAGATCCGCACGACCGGCGGGGCGTCGCCCGTGAACTTCAGCGCGTTGGCGACGAGGTTCTGCACGAGCCGGGACAGCTGCGTGATGTCGCCGGGCAGGGTGGGCAGGTCGCCCACCTCGATGCGCGCATTGGCCTCGGCGATCGACGTCTGCATTCCCTCGAGCACGCGTCGGACGAGCACGCCCATCTCGACGGGCTTCGATTCCAGCGCCGCGCGGCCGACGCGCGAGTACGTGAGCAGGTCGCGGATGAGATCCTGCATGCGCGCGACGCCGTCGACGATGTAGCGCATGAACTCGACTGCGTCCTCGTCGAGCCGGTCCGCATACCGGCTCTGCAGCAGCGAGACGAAGCCGGAGATCATGCGCAGCGGCTCCGACAGGTCGTGCGAGGCGACGTACGCGAAGCGCTCGAGCTCCGCGTTGGAGCGCTCGAGGTCGGCGGCACGACGCTCGAGTTCGCCGCGGTGCGTGATGTCCTTCGCCACCGCGTAGATCAGGCCCTCTCCGGGGATCCCGACCGCGTTGAACAGGATGGCCCGGTAGGCGTCGTCGCGCCCGCGGATGCGGATCTCGAAGCCGCGCGTCTCCGCCCCCGTTGCCAGCGAGGCGACCTCCGCCAGCGTGCGCTCGCGGTCGTCGGGGTGGATGAACTCCGTGTAGGGCACGGCGCGGAGCTCGTCCTCCGTCCAGCCCAGCGTGCGCTCCCAGGCCGGGCTGGCGCGCTTGATGTAGCCGTCGAACCCGGCCGTGAGCATGGGATCGAGCGAGAGCTCGAAGAACGGCTCGTAGGGCGAAGAGGGCGAGGGGCGGTTGGATTCGGGCACGCGACGACCGGGCGCCTTCCGCACCGTGGTATCGGTCGGCGGCGGGAGCGGCTTAAACGTCGCCGAACAGCGCCCGCACCGCCTCGACCACCTGGGGCTCGTGTGGGAAGGCGATCTGCTCGAGCGGCTTGGAGTACGGCATGGGCAGGTCGGCGCCGGTCACGCGCGAGACCGGGGCGTCGAGCCAGTCGAAGGCCTGCTCCTGCACGAGCGCCGCGAGGTTGGCGCCCACGCCGCCATGTGGCCAGCCCTCCTCGACGATCACGCAGCGGTTCGTCTTGCGCACCGACTCGACGATCGTGTCGAGGTCGAGCGGCCGCAGGGTGCGCGGGTCGATGACCTCGCAGGAGATGTCGTGCTCATCGGCGAGGTGCTCGGCGGCCTTCTGCGCCGTCAGGGCCATGCGCGAGATGCCGACCACCGTGATGTCGTCGCCTTCGCGCGCGACCCGGGCGCGGCCGAAGTCGAGCGTGAAGTCCTCGTCGTCGGGCACGTCGCCGCGCTGGCCGTAGAGGTACTCGTGCTCGATGAAGATCACCGGGTTGTCGTCGCGGATCGCGGCCTTGAGCAGACCCTTGGCGTCGGCCGCGTTGGACGGGATGGCCACGAGCAGCCCGGGCACGTGCAGGTAGAGGGCCTCGAAGCAGTGCGAGTGCGTCGGGCCCAGCTGGTGGCCGGCGCCCTGGGGCATGCGGATCACAAGCGGCACCCGCACCTGCCCGCCGAACATGTAGTGGATGTGCGCGGCCGAGTTGACGATCTGGTCGAGTGCCAGCAGCGAGAAGTTGACCGTCATGAGCTCGACCACGGGCCGCAGGCCGAGCATGGCTGCGCCGACGCCCATGCCGACGATCGAGTTCTCGGAGATCGGGGTGTCGCGGACGCGGCGGTCGCCGAACTCCTCCAGCAGGCCGTTCGTGACCTTGAAGGCGCCGTTGAACACGCCGATGTCCTCGCCCATGAGGAAGACGTCCTCGTCGCGCTGCATCTCCTCGCGCAGCGCGGCGTTGAGCGCCTCGCGATAGCGCATGACCGCCATCAGTCCTCCTCGGCCAGGTCCCGCTCGTCCTCGCCGCGGTGGACGCCGGCTGAGCGCTCATCGACCGAGTACCAGCCGCGGACCTGGTCGCCGAGCACGTAGATGTCGTCATAGAGCGACTCCGGCGGCGGGAAGGGCGAGCGGTCCGCGAACGCCACCGCCTCGTCGACGATGCCGAGCGCCTCCTTGTCGATCTCGTCGGCGTCGCCCTCGTCGATGAGGCCGGCGTCGATGAGCCGCTGGCTGAAGGCGATGATCGGGTCGCGCTTGCGCCATTCCTCGACCTGCTCCTTGGTGCGGTACTCCTCCGGGTCGGCCATCGAGTGGCCGCGGAAGCGGTAGGTGACGGCCTCGACCAGCATCGGCTGGCGCTCGCTGCGAGCACGCTCGATCGCGCCCGCGATGGTGTGGTGGGTGTCGACGACGTCCATCCCGTCGCACTGGGTGCCGGGGATGCCGTAGCCCTCGGCCTTGCGCGCGAGGTCGAGCACGGCCGAGTGGCGCTCGAGCGCCGTGCCCATCCCGAACTGGTTGTTGGTGACCATGAACACGATCGGCAGCCGCCATAGCGCGGCGAGGTTCATCGTCTCCCCGAACGTGCCCTGGTTGGAGGCGCCGTCGCCGAAGACGCACAGGGTCGCGTCGTCGGTGCCCTTGTAGTCGCTGGCGAGGGCGTGCCCGGCGCCGATGGGGAGGTTGCCGCCGACGATCCCGTAGCCGCCCATGAAACGGCGCTCGTAGTCGAACATGTGCATGGAGCCGCCGCGGCCGCGCGAGCAGCCGCCCTCCTTGCCGAAGAGCTCGGCCATGACCGCGTTGGGGTTGGTGCCCCGCGCGAGGGCGTGTCCGTGGGACCGGTACGTCGAGATCAGGTAGTCGGTGTCGCGCATCGCGCGCACCGACCCGATGATCGTCGCCTCCTCGCCGATGGCCAGGTGGAGGAAGCCGCCGACCTTGGCCTTGGCGTACATCTCGCCGGCGCGTTCCTCGAAGCGGCGGATGACCGCCATCGCGTGCAGCCACTCGCGCGCGTCGGCCTTCTCGGGCAGCTCCTGCTCGTGCTGTTGCTTTTGCTCGATGGTCATGCCCACTCGAAGATACTCACGCCGCCACGACAGCCGGTACGGCCTCGACGTTCGCCCGCGCCGTGTTCGCCTTGAGCTCTTCTGTTACCCGCTCGCTGTCAAATGCACGGATCATCGCGTGGGGATGGATCTCGCACGCCGCGGCGGCGATGAGGAGCGTGTCGGGATCATCCAGGTCGCGGCCTGCCGCGAAGGCCTGGCGGAACGCGGCGAGCGAGAACGCGACGGCACGGCCGATCTGCTTGGCGTAGGTGGCGGCGAGCGGCGCGAGGTCGGTCTCGGCCGGCCACGCGTCGGGGAGGCGGAGCGGCTGCAGGCCCTGCGCGGCCGCCAGCCGTGTCAGGTCCTCCTCGTAGGACGAGCGCTCCTGCGCGCACCGGAACGCGTGCTCGATCGGCAGGGCCACCGGGACCCATTCGGGCACCTCGGGCAGTTCGGCGTTGACCCGCTCGGCCCAGAGGTAGCACTCCGGCTCGCGCAGGTCGTAAAAAAAGCGGGTCACCCGTGGATGAGCCAGCCGTCCGCGGCGCGGGCGGCTTCCATGACCGCCTCGGAGAGCGTCGGGTGGCCGTGGATCGAGCGGGCGATCTCCGGGTAGCCGCCCTCGAGCGCCTTGACGTTGACGAGCTCCTGGACGAGCTCGGTAGCGCGGGCGCCGACGATGTGGCCGCCGAGCAGCTCGCCGTACTGCTTGTCGCCGACGACCTTGATCATCCCGGTGCGGTCGCCGTAGACGGTGCCGGCCCCGACGGCGCCGTAGGACACCTTGCCCACGGTCACGTCGCGGCTCTCGTCGCGTGCCTGCTGCTCGGTCAAGCCGAACGAGCCGACGTTCGGCGTGCAGAAGGTCGCGCGCGGGATGTCGATGTAGTCGATCGGATGGGTCTCGAGGCCCGTGGCGTCCTCTACGGCGATGATGCCCTCGTCGGAGGCCTTGTGCGCGAGCGCGGGGCCGTGGACGAGGTCGCCGATCGCCCACACGCCCTCCTTCGAGGTGCGCATGGCGCCGTCCACCTTGACCTGGCCGTTTTCGTCGAGCTCGATGCCGGCTTCCTCGATGCCGAGGCCATCGATGTCCGGCGCGCGTCCCGCGGCGATGACGAGGAAGTCGACCGTGGCCTCCTCGTCGTCGCCGTACTTGAAGCTGACCGTGCTCTCGCCGGCCTGGACGTCCTGCACGAGCGCGTCGGTGTGCACAGCGATCCCCTGCTTCTTGAACGCCCGGTCGGCGACCTTCGACACGTCGGCGTCCTCGAGCGGCAGCACTCGGTCGAGGCCCTCGAAGAGGTGCACGTCCACGCCCAGCCGCACGTAGCCGGAGGCGATCTCGGTACCCGACGCACCCGCGCCGATGACCGCGATCGACCCGGGCAGCTCGTCCAGCAGCCATGCGCCCTGGGTGTCGAGGATGCAGGGGCCGAACTCGGTACCGGGAATCGGCTTGGCCACGCTTCCGGTGGCGAGGATGACCGCCTTGGAGACCTCGTACTCGGTGCCGTCGAAGTCGCCGCCGACCTTGACGTTGCCGTCGGCCGTGACGGTCCCGTGGCCGCTGATGACCTCGATGCCGTTCTTCTTGAACAGCCCGGACACGCCGCCGGTCAGCGTCTTGATGACCTTGTCGCGGCGGTTGCCCACCTGCTCGAAGTTGACCGTGAGCTCGGCGCCGTTCAGCGAGATGCCGAACTCGTCGGCCTCCCTGACCTCGGAGAGCACGTCGGCCGAGCGCAGGACCGCCTTGGCCGGGATGCACGCGTAGTTCAGACAGCGTCCGCCGACGACGTCGTCCTTCTCGACGACCGCCGTCTTCATCCCAAGCTGCGCAGCGCGGATCGCGGCGACGTAGCCGCCGGGTCCTGAGCCGATGACGATGCAGTCGTAGGCGTCGGGCATCGCCTAGGAATCTAGCGACGCTCGATGGAGGAACAACCCGGTCACGCCCACGCTCCGCCGCCCGCCGGCGGCAGCCCCTTCGCGGCCCGCTCGAGCCGCTCGCGCAGCTCGTCCGGCAGCGGCACCGTCTCGTTGCGCTCGTAGTCGTAGCCGACGAGCACCGCATGGCCCTCGACCAGCAGGCGCTCGTCGGCCCGCGTCTCGAACTCCATCTTGTACGAGGACCGGGCGATGTCGGCGGGGCGCACCGACGTGCGCAGCTCCTCGTTGTAATAGGCCGGCGCGCGGTAGACCGCGTGCATCTCGGCGACGACAACGCCGAAACCGGCCGGGGGCCGGCTGACGTCGTACTCGTCGACGATGGTGCGGTGGAAGGCGATCCGGGCCGATTCGAAGAAGCGCAGGAAATCGACGTTGTTGACGTGCCCCATCGGGTCGAGGTCCCCGAAGCGCACCCGGTCGGAGTGGACGTAGGTCCAGCTCATGCGGGCGGCCGGCGGCTCGGGTTCTCCGGCATCTGGATCCGCGCGAGCGACTTGACGAGCTTCCAGAACAGGAAGCCCCCCGGGACGATGATCGCGATCGGCACCACGAAGCCGAGCAGGTTCGACGCCCGGATCAGCAACAGTGCGAGGTAGCAGATGAGGATCCCGAGCACCGCCTGGAAGCCGAGCACGGCCCAGTACTTGGCGCGCCACATCCCGACCCCGGCGACGAGCATGATCACCGACGGGATCGCAATCGAGACGACGCCCGGCCGCTTGCCGTCGATGGTCATCCCAGCGGCGTAGGCGATGAGGTTGCCGATGCCGAGCGCGAGCGCGATGACCGCGGCGACCGTCACGGCGGGCGGGCGCTGGCCGGGGGCGAGGGGCACGAGCTTGGCGCGCGCCTCGGCGTTGCGCTGCTCGGAGCGTGTGAGCGGCTTGTCCTCGGTGGCGGTGGCGGTCGCGCTCGCCGGTGCCCGCTGCTTGACCGGCGCGGGGCGCGCGGCGGACGGGCGTCGCTTGCGGCTACGGCGTCCCAACGCCCGCCTCCTCGGCGACCAGCGCCCGGCGCAGCGCCCGCGCGGCGGCCTCCGGGTCCTTGGCCTCGGTGATCGCGCGCACCACCACGATGCGGCGCGCGCCGGCGGCCACGACCTCGCCCACGTTGCGCGGATCGATGCCGCCGATCGCGAACCACGGGTCGGGCGCGTACGCGGCCGCGTGGCGGACGAGGTCCAGGCCGACGGCGCGCCGGCCGGGCTTCGTCGGCGTCGCATGGACCGGGCCGACGGCGATGTAGTCGGCGTCGCCGGCGGCGGCGATCTGGTCGGGCGAGTGCGTGGAGCGGCCGACGATGCGGTCGGCGCCGACGATCGCGCGCGCCGCCCCGACCGGGCCGTCGTCCTGGCCGACGTGCACGCCGTCCGCGTCCGCGGCGCGCGCCAGGTCGGGCCGGTCGTTGATCACGAAGAGCGCGCCGGCGTCATCGGCCGCGCGCCGGAAGGCCGGTGCGGCGGCAAGCACCTCGTCGTCGCTTGCGTCCTTGTCGCGCAGCTGCAGCACGTCGACCCCGCCGGCGAGCGCGGCGCGCAGGAAGCGCTCAGGGCGCCGATCGCAGACGAGGTAGAGGCGGGCTCGGGCCAGGCGCTCGCGACGATCGGTCACGACCGCGAAGGATAGGTAGCTAGCATGGGTGCTACGGGAGCCCGCTGGGCTGAGAGGGCGGCAGCAGCCGCCGACCGTTCGAACCTGATCCGGGTCATGCCGGCGCAGGGAAGGAGGGGATTGACCCACTCGACCGCCAAGAGCTTCGACGTCGCCGTCGCCGGCGGCGGTGTCATCGGCCTCGCCGTGGCCTGGCGCGCCGCGCAGGCCGGGGCCGACGTGGTCGTGCTCGACGCGGGCCGCGATGGCGCGGCCTGGCCGGTATCGGCCGGCATGCTCGCGCCGGTCGCCGAAGCCGAGTTTGGCCACGATGCGCTGCTCGCCCTGGGGCTCGAGAGCGCGCGCCGCTGGCCCGCCTTTGCCGACGAGCTCGCGGCCGCCTCGGGCCGGGATCCCGGCTACCGCCGCTGCGGGACCCTCGTCGTCGCGCGCGACCGCGACGAAGCCGAAGCGCTCGAGCGCGAGCTCGCCTATCGCACCGAGCGCGACCTCCCCGTGCAGCGCCTGCTGCCGACCGAGGCCCGCCGCCGCGAGCCCGCGCTCGCGACCCGGCTGCGCCTCGCCCTCGAGGTCCCCGGCGACCACGCCGTGGACCCACGTTTGCTGCGCGCGGCCTTGGCCGAAGCGCTGCGCCGCGCCGGCGGCGAGCTGCGCGAGGGCGAGCCGGTCGATGACCTCGATCGGCTCAGCGCGCTCGCCGACCGCGCCGTCGTAGCGACGGGCGCCTGGGCCGGTCCCCTGGCCGGCGTCCCGATCCGGCCCGTCAAGGGCCAGATCCTGCGGCTGCGCGATCCGGCCGGCCCCGGCCTGCTCGACCGCGTCCTGCGGCTGGCCGAGTCCTACATCGTGCCGCGCGGTGATGGCCGCTACGTCCTCGGGGCGACCGTCGAGGAGCGCGGGTTCGACCTCGCGCTCACCGCCGGCGGAGTGTTCGAGCTGTTGCGCGACGCCTACGAGGTGGTTCCGGGACTGGCCGAGCTCGAGCTAGAGGAGGCGTCGGTGGGCCTGCGCCCGGCCACGCCCGACAACGGCCCCGTGCTCGGCCCGGGCCGGCACGAGGATGTCGTGCTCGCCGCGGGGCATTACCGCAACGGCATCCTGCTCGCGCCCATCACCGCCGACGCCGTGGCCGCGATGCTCGCCGGCGACGACCCGCCCGCCGTCGCCGCGCCCTTCACCCCCGACCGTTTTGCCCGCGACGGGGTGCACGCATGATCACGGTCAACGGCGAACCGCGCGACGTCGCGGCGGGCACGACGGTGGCGACCCTGCTCGACGAGCTCGAGGACCTCCCGGCGGGGCGGCGAGGGGTCGCCGTGGCCGTCGACGCCGAGGTCGTGCCGCGGGCGGAATGGTCCTCGACCGAGGTCGGCGACGGCGCGGCGGTCGAGGTCCTCGTCGCCATCCAGGGAGGCTGAGCCGATGCAGATCGCCGGGGTCACGTTCCAGTCCCGCCTGATCCTCGGCACCGGCGGCTTCACCAGCCTCGACGTGCTCAGCGGCGCCATTCAGGCCAGCGGGACCGAGCTCGTCACGGTGGCGCTACGGCGCGTCTCGCCCGACGCGCGCGGCTCGATCATCGACGTCCTCGACGACCAGGGCGTACGGCTGCTGCCCAACACCGCCGGGTGCTTCACCGCGCGCGACGCCGTGACCACGGCCAAGCTCGCGCGCGAGGCGTTCGACACCGACTGGATCAAGCTCGAGGTCATCGGCGACGACCGCACGCTCCTGCCGGACGGTTCCCAGCTCATCGAGGCGGCCGAGGAGCTCGTGGCCGACGACTTCGTGGTCCTCCCCTACACCAACGACGACCCCATCCTCGCCCGCCGGCTGGAGGAGGTCGGCTGCGCGGCGATCATGCCGCTCGGATCGCCGATCGGCTCGGGCATGGGCATACGCAACACCTACAACCTCTCGATCATCCGCGAGCAGACCGAGCTGCCGGTGGTCCTCGACGCCGGCGTGGGCACCGCGTCGGACGCGGCGCTGGCGATGGAGCTCGGCTGCGACGCGGTCCTGTGCGCGTCGGCCATCTCGCGCGCCGAGGACCCGGAGGCGATGGCGGTGGCGATCCGCAAGGCCGTCGAGGCCGGGATCGAGGCGCGCCGCGCGGGCCGCATCCCGCGGCGCCTGTACGCCGAGGCCTCGACGACGTTCGAGGGCATGCCCGGCTACGCGATTGATTCGTGACGACCGACGAGCTGTTCGACCGCTGGCAGGCCGCCTGGTCGGGCCGCGACGTGCGCCTGTTCGAGTCGCTGTGCACGCCGTCGTTCCACTACGAAGACCCGCTGACCATGGAGCCGCTGAGCGGCCTGCGAGCGCTCGCCGAGCACGCCCAGCGCCTGTGGGACGCGTTCCCCAACGTGCGCCTCGAGCGGTCGGGCGAGCGGATGGCCAGCGCGTCGTTCGCCGCGGCGCCGGTGCGCGTGCGCGCCACGCACCTGCACCCGCTGGACTCGCTTCCGGCCACCGGCAAGGAGCTCGACTTCCAGCTCGTGTTCGTGTGCGAGCTCGAGGACGGGCTGCTGCGCCGCGTGCGCGCCTTCTTCGACGTCTACGACGTCGGGGTGCAACTCGGCGTGCTGCCCGCCCGCGGGTCGCTGTCGGCCAAGGCGCTGCTGGCTCTGCGCGGCTACGGCATCGGCCGCTCGCCCTGACTGTCCAGGGTGGTCGGGCAACGCCCGACCTTGACTACGCCTTCTGCATCGCCTGCTCGAGCTCCTCGCTCGTCATGTCGCGCAGGTGGGTCGCGATCGCCCACTTGTGCCCGAAGGGATCGCGCAGGGTCCCGACGCGGTCGCCGAAGAACTCGTCACCGGGCTCGCGCACCTGCGTCGCGCCCGCTTCGAGCGCCTGCGCGTAGAGCGCGTCGGTGTCCTCGCAGTAGATCGTCAACGAGACCGGCACCGGACTGCCGGAATCGGGCGCCTTGCTGTCGAACTCGGGCATCTCGTCGTTGACGGTGACGACCGAGTCGCCGATGCGCAGCTCGGCGTACATCACCTTGCCGCCGGCGCCGAGGCGGCGGACGACCTCGGCGCCGAAGGCGCGGCGGTAGAAGTCGATCGCCTCAGGCCCGCCGTCGACGGCGAGGTTGGGGGTCACGCTATGGAATCCGGTTGGGATGGCTGGTGTGGTCATGTCTCGAAGCTAGGTTGGGGCGCCGCGCCGGTCTTGGAAGAATGCGACACGGATGGCGCCCGACCACCGCGGCATCCTCAACCCCGACGCCGGCTTCGAGCACTTCCGGCTCGATCGGCGCGCTCCTGCGCCCGACCTCACCCCGTTCGTGGAGCGCCACTGGGTGGTTGAGTGGGACCTGCGCGGCCGCGAGCCCTACACCGCCGAGGTCCTCCCGCACCCGAGCTTCCACCTCGTCGTCGAGGACGAGGGCACGTTCCTCTACGGCGTCGGCGCCGATCGGTTCCAGCGCCGGCTCGAGGGTTCTGGGCGCGCCGTCGGGGTCAAGTTCCTGCCCGGCGGGTGCCAGCCGTTCCTGCGCGCGCCGGCGTGGACGATGACCAACCGGTCGGTCGCGGCCGCCCAGGCCTTCGGCGCCGAGCTGCCGGTGCATGCGGATGCCGAGGCCCAGATCGCGGCCACCGAGGGGTTCCTGCGCGAGCGCCTCCCCGCACCTGACCCGAACGTAGCGCTCATCGGCGAGGTGATCGCGACGATGGTCGCGCAACCGTCGCTGACGGTGGAGGAGCTCGCCGCTCGGCACAGCATCTCGACGCGCAAGCTCCAGCGGCTGTTTCGGCGCTACGTCGGCGTGAGCCCGAAGTGGGTGCTGCAGCGCTTCCGCCTGCACGACGCGGCCGAGCGCGTGGACGCGCTCGGCGCGACCGACGCGGCGGCGACCGCGCTCGAGCTCGGCTACTTCGACCAGGCCCACTTCATCAACGACTTTCGCGCCGGCATCGGCCGCCCGCCCGGGCGCTATGCGAGCGACGCGGCCAAGGGGGGGTGATCGGAGAGCCGCCCGCGGTGCAGGACCTCGGCCGGTCCGATCGGTCGCAGGCCGCGCCCGAAGAGGTGATCGACGTCCCGGCCGGCCGCGTGCTCGAGGCCGGGCAGCCACGGGTCGCGCAGGTTGAGGTCGCCGCCGAAGACCAGCGTCGGCGCCCGGGCCCACCCCTGCAGGGCCCGGTCGACGTCGGCACGGGCGCGCCGCGGCGCGTGCGCGGTGGCGTGCAGGTTGACGACCCACGCGCCCCCGGTCAGGAGCACGCCGTGGGCCACGCGCCGCTCGGGCCGTCGCGTGAGTACGAGCGCGCGGTGCTCGGTGATCGCGGCGCCGCGGACCAGGATCGCGTTGGCCCCGCCGCCGTTGGACTTGATCAGGTCGGGCCACCGCTCGGCCATGTACCGGCGCGCCGCCGGGAAGGAGTTGCGGGAGGTCAACACGTGACGCTCGGACGCGCCCGCCGCCCGCGCCAGCGGCGCGGGCCACCAGGGCGGGACCTCCTGCAGAAGCGCCACGTCCCAGGCCCAGCCGGCCAGCGCGGCGGAGAAGTCCTCGAGCAGCGACCGACCCGCGCCGGGTACGGCGCGCCCGTGAAACAGGT
>Ga0209382_10006653_pt1 | contig 14837 bp, 24 predicted proteins | sample SoiMetdeltSBSDD5_FD_187599 | JGI IMG/M metagenome (GOLD analysis project Ga0209382, IMG submission 187599) | Bulk soil microbial communities from a Populus tree surrounding site in Tennessee, USA - Soil MetaG P. deltoides SBSDD5 (SPAdes) (version 2) | ecosystem: Environmental > Terrestrial >... | reverse complement strand
TGTCTGGCAGATCCTCAACGTAACGGCCATCGCCACTCGGTTCAATCACGAGACTGCGACCGTTGAAATCCAGCAGTTTGCCGGTGGCCAGTTCAAGCCGGAGCGTCGCAGCCCCAGACGAATCGAACGGCAGTGGCACCAAGTTCTTGTGCGTGATTTGTCCAGCCCGAACCTCACCGCCAACCAAATCCACGGGACATTCCGGCTGTCCTTCGTTCGAGGTATTCGCGAGCACAATCTCGATCGGTTGTATCCAGCCTGTTCCCTTCCACCTTCCGTCGGCGCGATCCCAACGATGCACGTACGCATCAATACTGATCCGGATAAACGTGCCCTCGATCCTGATAGCGAAAATAGTCGAATCGTGAAATTCAACAGCGCTGCGCATTCAGTCTGTCCGGCTAACGTCTGCGGCTCACCCGCGGCAGCACGATTCTAGCTGGCCGTCGGGTGCAGCCGCTTGTTGGGCTGCCGGCGCTACTCCCAATCGAGTTCGATCTTCACACCGTCGTTCCGAATCGCCCGTTGCGCGAGTAGGCGAACAAGACCGGGATCGAGGTTCAGCAGCGACGCAATCTCCGACACCCGAATCCCCGGTCGTGCCTTCGCCAAGTCCGTCACTGTCCACCGAAGGGAAGACGCGTGCTCAGGGTCTTCGAATGACACCCGGCGCCCTGTGTCTCGGCCCAGTCGCAAGAGAGCCTCGTATTCGTCGAAGTACGATGGCCACTCGTCCTTCTCCAACAGGCGGCGCACTTCCTCGTCGTTCAGTCGACGGAGACAGAAGACATCATTCTGCCGCTCTTCCTGCCCCACCAGCCACCAGTCACCGCAGCTGGTACATTCGCCGCACCAAAGCCACCACCATGGCTCTCCACGGGACCGTCTCTCTGCAATCGACGCGAGCACTGAGGCCCCATCGGGACCCATGTCAGCGACTGAGAGATCGGACAGAGTGATGCACTGACACGAAAGTGCTTGAGTCGCGAGCGCATACGCCCGAAACATTTCCTTGACCTGCGCGACAGCCTCTGACGATTGATAGCTCGCGGAGAACACTTGAAGTGACGATTGACGGCCCAAACGGACCTCGACTTCAGCGCTGTTCGCGTACACCCATTGCTCGAACTCAGCGACGGGCGTGTCCCCGCGAACAAATCGCCAAACATCCACGACGAACGGATCGAGGGCTCGTTTATCGGTCACGCTGCTGATGTTCGTCAGCCCAACGTTCGGCTTCAGCCGCAGCGGCTCATGAGGGCATCGGCCGGTGCCGGCTGCAAGCCGATGTTAGACGGCCTATACATCTCGGATCCATTGGCGTCCCTGGCTCGGACTCTACCGCTGTGGGGCCCGCCTTGGGGGTTCATTCCCATGTGCTCTGAGCTGTTGGTCGTGAGGCTCTCCGAGGAATTTCAATAACGCGCGAACAGCCTGCGAGTCTCTCGATGTCGTGGCTGACACGACATCAAAATCGATATAGCGCTGAAGTTCCTCTGGGATCGCTCCAACAAGGTCGACACCTGGTGCTGACAGGATGTTGCTCACGTAATTGATCGCAAACTGTGCCTTGCCGTCCGCAACCCGCTGTGTAGCCTGATTCACTGGCGTGAGGATGGTCTTGGGCTTCATAACGTTCGCGATGCCAAGCCGTTCGAAGGCCTGTTCGAGTGCATGGCGTGCAGACCCAGGGTTGGTGGCGGCAGTAACCGCCACAGAGTTTGCCTTCAGCATCGCCTCCTTGAATGTATCGACCGAGTCGATCTTCGGCTTCGCTGCACCCGCCCGAACGCACAGCCCGATAGCAGCGCGGGCGAGGGTCAGTCGGGTGCCAACCGCCTTTCCGCTCTTCACCAATTCGTCTACTGCCCAATCGGACAGAATGGCGACATCGAACGGTGCGCCGTTCTTTAACGACCTCTCCAGTAATGCCGCGTCGCCCGTTTGGATCAGAAGTGGGAGGCGAGTAGCTTGCTCTGCTTCTTGGCGAAGATCCTGCACCAAGTCTTTGACACCGTTGGCGACAAACACTCTCAGACCGCGCGTCTGGGCCACAATTGATGTACAAGACAAGATCGCCAAGACCGCGACAAACACCGTAGTTTTCGCAGCTGCCATTTCCTTCTCGTCCCAGTTCGGTGTGAATTGTTGTCCGTCTAACGCCTTGGAGTTCAGCCGCGGCGGCTCATGATCCCACCGGCCGCCGACGGCTGCAACGCCTGTTAGGCGCCGACGGCATATACCGCAAAACGATCCGCGATGCTCGTGACTTTGTCTGCGCCGGGAACGTCGCTCAATAGGTGCGCGGCATTGTGACTGCTAGCGACGCCCCAGAGCTGGCCGGCAAGCGACCCGATAGTGTCAGTATCCCCTCCCAGAGCGTTCAGTTCGTACAAGGCTGCTTCAAGACCGACCACGTGCATCCGGCGAGCCACTTCGAAAGCAACGGGAACAGTTTCCGCTACAAACCCTGACGACCCCACCTCGCGGACAACCGCTTCAACGCCACCGATGGGTGCGGCCCGCTCGAGATTGTCGCGGACGCGGCTGTCGGGCAATAGCGGGGCGACCGCCGCATTGGACCAGTCGAGCCCCATGGCGGCTCGGCGCAGAGCAACGACGACCGCCAGCGCACCGATGTATGCCTCGTCGTGGTGGTGAGTAATTCGGGCGATATCGCGCAGCCGTACGCGTTCCGCTGGACTTGAAGGATCAAGAAAGAAGGCGAGTGGCGCAGCCCGCATCGCTGCGCCATTGCCAGCGGCGCGCTCACCCCGAGCGCCGGCGAGCGCCCAGTGTGCGCCCGCTTCTAAATCTCTGAGCGCCTTTAACGTGCTTGAGCCGAGCCCAGTAATCTCGCCCGCCACGAACCACTCGCGCAGGTGTTGGGCGATGGCCTGGGGCTCGGGGTGGCCGACTGAGAGGATCGCTTGACAGGTTGCCAGCGTCAGTTGCGTATCGTCGGAGAGGGTTTTCGAACGCCGCTCCGCGATGCCGCCCAGAGCGTCTCCCACTGCGCCCGCGACGATGCAACTCCGGATCGCCTGTTGCGTGAAAGGGTTCAAAGAGTGCGCCTATCGTCCGGCGCTCACCAGCGGCCGCTCTCGATTCGCGCGGCTGTCTGGTGCAGCGCCTGTTAGACAGCGCATCTGCGAGCAAGCACCTTCCGTCCCTGAAGGATGACCTCCGTCGCAAGAAGGGGCATGCTCCAGGAGAGCCAGACTAACGTTGCGAAGGGGTCGCGCCCGAGGCTCGGCAAGATGCCGAGCTCCGCCAGCGCGCGGGTAGTCACGAACGTGAACGTCACGACGTAACTCCGAACGACCCACTCCTTGTGTTGGCTGACGTGGCCGAGCCGAATGGCGAGGTACGCCATCCCCGTAGTGGTCCACGACGCGACCCCCAGGGTGCCGAGGCTGATGCCGAAAGTAGCGCCCTGCCCCGCGTGCGAAGCAAGGTAGAAAGCGGCAGAGCCACCGATGAGTACCGCAACGACATAGAGTCGGCCGGTCCAGCGGTGAACGAGCATTGAACGTCGCCTCAGGCCCGACCAGAACTGGAAGGGGCCGACGAGGAGGGCGAGGCCGCTCCCAGCGATATGGGTCAGCAGCCAGGCTCGACGTGGCCAGTAGCGGCCGAACTTGCCTGGAGAGATGTCGGTGATGAACGGGATGGCGTTATTGATCAAAAAGCGCGCGCCCAGAACAACGAGAAGAGCCGCGACAAGGAAGCCGGCCGCGCGCCAGACGAAGAGGCTGCCGTGATTCCGGGGTTCCATAGCGGCAGCACGGTTTGAGATCATCGGCACCTCGGTTTCTCAATCAGACAGCTCGCTGTTCAGCTGTCTAACGCTTGCCGCTCAGCCGCGAGCGGCGATCCCCAAGTGACGCGCTCAAACACAACTTCCAGCGCCGCTCGTCGGCTGCAGCGGCTGTTGGACGGCACACCCGGACGGCTGCTAGATACAGTAGTAGATGACGAATCGGATCCGATCTGGCCCAATTCGAGCCTTCGAACGACATCAAACACAGCTGCCCAATCGCTGTCGCGCAACTCCGCATCGCTCACGCCGGCTGCTTGGATTTCTCTCCAAGTGGCGTAGGTGTAGCCATGGCACTCATCCTGGCCGGTCTGCCGCATCAATGAACCTATCTTGGCGACTTCGGCCTCCACCTCTTGCGACGGAAACGCTGGGAGACCTCGGCCTGCCGCGACGGCGTCGACTTCCTTGTGTCCAACCGATTGACTTCGCCGGAACCCGAACAGACGCTCTGAGACTGGATCTATCACGTCGATCAGCGCGCCAAGGTTGAGCGCCCCAATCCAGGCGTGTTCATCAGAACGTTCTGGCTCGTCGTGACGTGTGATTTCGACCCACCCGAAGATGGTTATTGGCACTATCTTGTGACCGTCTAACGTATTGCCGCTCACCTGCGGCACTCGCGAGTCACGATACCACCGAGCGCGAGGGGCGCGCGTGAGCGCGGCCCGATGCCGTCAGGTGCAGCGGCCTGTTTAGCCATCCCTCCATTCAACGGCTTCTGTGCTGTCGACGACGTGACGCCACTTACCGCGGGTGATCTCGCTGATGATGCCTAGCAGCTGCGCCACATGCGGCCAAAACTCTACAGCGGCAGCTGACCGCTCAGCATCCGAGACCTCGAACAACTCACCTCGCGGAATCAGCGCCTCGTCCAGCTCGATGCAGCGACCTGTCCAGCGCTGAGTCTCCGACTTGCAGTATTCCCAGCGCTCATCATGTGAGTTGCAACGATGTGCGGCAAACCAATCGAGAAAGGCGTCTCGCTCCCGGTTGTTCGCCCACACACCGATGTCGCCGTATCCGATGAATGCTCCCATTACGCGTGTATGGCTAACGGCACGTTTCAGCCGCGACGGCTCAGGATGCCACCAGCCGCCGTCGGCTGCAAACGGTGTTAGGCTGCCGACAACGACCCATACCGAAAATCAGAATCCTGCTTGCCGCTTCATCTCGCGATAGTACCTTGGGCCTCTTCCGTCAATAGAACGCGAGCCTGTTGATGAATAACCTCTCCGCAAGAGCGTGGCGAGCGCGACAGCCTCCTCCTCGGTGAACGAGCGCAGTTCTGTCAAGCGCACCTCCATGGCTGCGGGATCAACGATCTTTGCCATTGCCGGATCGTCGAAGACATCCACGAACAACATCGGTCGGTTAGTGAACCCGCTGAAAACAATCACCTCACGACCATCTGCGACGCTGTGGCTGCCCATCGCGTTCCAGCCAACGGCAACAACCGAGCCTCGCTGGTATTCGTCCTGAGTGGCTCTAAGAAAAAGGTCGGAAACTTCAACCGCGTGCCTAGCTACATCGCGATCCGGCACGTGATACTCATGCTCAAGATTGTTGCGCGGATCGATGACGAGTTCCTGGACGACGTCGGGTACGGCTAGGCCGATCTCCCGAAGGCCGGCGACCTTGGATGGATAGTTCAACCGAGCTAGCCGAGTCAGGTGGTTGTACTGAACAAGCACGTCAATCCGGCATGCGGCGGCCCGCTTCGCATAGGTGATGGCGTTACTCAAACCGTAGGCGTCGCCCTCGGCGAGCCCGCGCCTGGCCCACTCGCCAGTTGTCGCAGGAGAAGCCCAATGGGCCAGCCAGTTGCAGGTGCTAGTGTCACCGGGCGGGATCGTCCCCCCAGCATCGAGCACGTCTTGTGGAGCGACGGGAACAGACCGAAGCATGGTGGGTTGTGGCTCGGCCTCGATTCGGCAGCCTAACGGCCAGCGTTCACCAGCGGCCGCTCATGATTGCACCAGCGGCCGTCTGGTGCAACGCGTGTTAGACCGCGTATTCGGTTCCGGTCCGAGTGCGAGACTATGCCCGGCGCTGCCAGCGGGATGGATGCTGGCGTCCGTGGATCGCCAATACCACCACTGCGGCATCAGCCACGCGAAAGTAAACCGCGTAGGGGAAGCGCGACAACACGGCACGACGAGTCTCTCCACGAACCCGCGGAAAATGAAGGGGACCGGCCGCAATGCGCTCGACGACTCTGTTCAATTCTTCGCCGAACTCTCGCCCCAGACCGACGCGCTTCGACTCATACCACTGGCGCACTTCCAGCGCCTCGTCTTCGGCTTGTGGCCTGAAGACAACTTCCAACGCCACGTTCAGCCTTGGAGCTTGGCGCGCACGTCGGCCCACGGGATGGCCGACTTCGGATTCTTCAGGTGCTCAGCCCAACGTCGGTCAAGTTCAGCCCGATCCGCGTCGGATAGCTCGAATGCACCGTCGCGCTCGGCATCACTGAGGCTGTCCCACAAGGCCATCGCAAGCTCCGCTCGGTCACCGGCCGGGAGCTTGAGTAGTTCTGTCAGAGGACTCGACGCCATGACGCGATCGTCGCATGGCCAGCCCCGTGGTGCAATTCAGCCACCGTCTTGCGCCAGGGCCACATTGTCTTCTCCAGTGATTGGATTGGCGTGTTTTCAGCGGTCTAACGTTCGGCGCTCACCCGCGCCAGCTGCGTCGCGCGAGCGACGCGGATGGCGTCGGGTGCAGCGCCTTGTTAGCCAGCGAGGCTAGGGTTACAGTACTCCACATGAAGCTGGCCATCGAGCTCCCACCCGCGCAAGCCGACAAGCTGCGCGCCGAAGCAGAGCGACTTGGCCTGTCCGTCGAGGAGTTGGCCCGAGCGGCCCTCACCGACCTGCTGTCCACGCCGGACCCAGAGTTCCAGGCCGTCGCACGCCGAGTCGTCACGAAGAATCGGGAACTGTACAAGCGCCTGGCCTGATGCGCTACTTGGCGCTCGGGGAAGTCGTCGCACTTCACCGAGCCATCCTTGAGAGCTCGGGCGGTGCGCCCGGAATTCGAGATCTCGGTGCCTTGGAATCCGCTCTCGCGCAACCCCGCGCCACGTTCGATGGAACCGACCTGCACTCGTCTGTGCACGCCAAAGCGGCTGCGTTGGGTTTCTCACTGACGCTCAACCACCCGTTCGTTGATGGCAACAAGCGCGTGGCCCACGCGGCGATGGAGGCGTTTCTGATCCTGAATGACTTCGAGTTCGGGGCGACGATCGACGAACAGGAACACCTGATGCTCGACCTGGCGGCGGGTCAGGTCACGCGGGAACAACTCGCCGAATGGATTGAGAAGCATCTCCAACCCAGGTCGTTGAAGGATTCAGCTGGCTAACGACCAGGCTTCAGCCGCGGCGGCTCATGATCGCGTCAGCCGCCGTCGGCTGCAAGCCGTGTTAGCCGGCATGTCACGAGAACCCATAGTGATGAATCTGGAAATGCCGGCGGATCTTCTCAGCCGGGACCACTTCGTGGCCGTACGGGTCGATGAGAGCACCTTTGACCTCGAACTTCGTAATCTCGGGGGCCATCAGGCCCAACTTGGCGAGTTCGATGCCCTTGCTTGCATTGTCCACCCACCGACCCACATTGAGATCCGCACTTGGCGCGGTGAGAGATAGCGACTCGCGAATCCAGATTTTCGCCGATGCCGCCCCGATCGCGGCACAGACATCGATTCTCGAGAGGTCGTGGTCAGTGCACGTCTCAAGAGCCCCGAGCAACCTCGACGCCAAGGCGGCTAGCAGAGTGGCGTTTGCGGCAAGACCCTGCCCGGGTCCAAGCCAGTACTGCGCCCGGTACCCAAAAGGTCCGTTGAACAGCGCATCACCTGTCTTCGGTAGGTCGAGGTTGAACAGTGGCTGGATGCAATGTGTCAGGCCCTTGGCTCGTCCCGATTCGACCCGCACGCGGATGTTGGTCGCATCGGCCACGACCTGCTCAAGCAAAGCTGGAAAGGAACCCGCGGAGCCCAGCGCGATCCGGCGCGCCTCGGGCACGTGATCGTTGTACTCCCAACCCGCGACTGTCATTGTCGATTCGTCGTTGTCCGGCTAACGCAAAGGCGTTGAGCGGCCGGCGTAGCCGGACCGCTCCAACGGCCTGTTATGCCGCCGGTCGGCCAAAAGCGAATCATTTGTCATGGGGACGCCCTTCGAGGTTATAGAGCATCCCCCCGGGCGGCGCCTTGGGGTCGGTCACGCCACTTCGAAGACTCACTCGAATCTGCTCGCCGCCCACCGAAACGTTCGGCAACAGAAGTTCCGCGTGCTGGGCCCTCAAATACTCCAGCGTGAGATTAGCTCGGTCAGCCCACCTCAGGTTCACGCCATATCTCTTCACTCCGAGCGGCCCCATAGAGAAACGCCACTTTTTTCTGCAGCCAGGTTGACTTGCCTGCCGGTACCACGAAGACCTCGTAGCCATACGAGGTTGTGGCGCCGCCGCTTCCCTCCACGAGCACAGCATCCACATTGCCCGATGGTGATGTTGTGCGACCCACCTCCGCCCCGAAACATCCAGCCAACAGCATGATGCTCAGGCCGAGAAGTAGTGCGGGACGGGTACGTGACTTGAACCGGTGTTCAGTCGGCATAACGAACCGCGCTCACCCGCGCCGGTTGCGGCGCGCGAGCGACGCGGGCGGCGTCGGGTGCAGCGCGTGGTTAGCCAGCCCCGTTTAGCCCACCTCGCGAATTCGATCAAGTGTAACCTCTCGCTCTTCGTGACCTGGTGAATCAAGGCCCATCAAAGTGGCCGAATAGAGCTCGGCTCGCTTTGCCAGCCGAATGTCGAAGTTGAAGAAGTTCTCGACGTTGGCTGTGTAGTCGGCGATGACGCGGTCCCCGTCCGCAAGTTCATATCTCGCCAGCTCGGTACCGAGCTTGTCAGTATGGACAAGGTATCGATGGTCAGTGCCGACCTTCTCAACTCTGAAAGTCAGAAGAACTTGGTCGGTGCCCGGAAAGCAAAACATGTCTTCGCGATCAAGCAACACAATGTCTAGGATCGTCGCGACGCTACTGCCGTGACTTTTAGGCACTATCCGGCGCAAAACGGCCTTGTACCGCAAGTCCGAGATGATGCGCTTACCAGAAATGTTGTGAACGACCAGCCGAAAGCCGTACTTCGGGAGAAACCACAACTCTGGGCGTCCTTCCCGGCGCGAGAAGACTTTGAGCATTCCGTATTGAATGGCCGGAAACGCAAAGAACGTGACGAGCGCCGCCAACTGTCCGAAGAAGAACTCCAAGGCAGATCCCTTTTCATTCAAATGCGTCTGACTGGCTAACGACCGCGTTTCAGCCGCGGCGGCTCATGATCGCACCGGCCGCCGTCGGCTGCAAACGCAGGTTAGGCGGCCTGAGATTCTTGGATAGACAGGTCTACTGAGTCTTGGGTTGAAGTCCGCGAGCGTAACTGAGGCAACGCTCAAGAAGTTGATCTGGATCGTCGCCAGAATGTGACACGCTGCGGCCCCATAGGTCGGTGCCTTCCGCCAAATAGTGGCCAGCACTGACCTCATGCACGCGGAAGAACCAGCCAGGAACGGAGCCAACAATTGGAAACTCTCGTTTGATATCGTCTGGCGCTCGCTTGCTCATAATTCCTTCTTGGTTCTTATGAGTTCACTGTCCGCCTAACTATCAGTATGCCGATCAGTGTAATCCCCTCACGCCTTCATCGCACGCAGGGTTCTCCTGACTTCAACTCACACGGCAACGCCGGCATGCGCCGGACCGTCAGCGGGTTGCAGTCCCCAGCCCGTGGATTGCCACCACGCCGGACTGTAATAGACCGGTCGATATAGTCCCATAATGACTGGTCGGCATAATCCGGAGGGACCTGCATCTTTAGCCATCCAGCGGGCTGGTCACCCCTCGTCCTCCCCGGTTCAGCACGTGCGTATACACCATCGTCGTCGCCACGTCCTGGTGTCCCAGCAGCTCCTGAATCGTCCGGATGTCATAGCCACGCTCGAGCAACTGCGTCGCGAAGCTGTGACGCAGCGAGTGGCAGCTCGCCGGCTTCGTGAGCCCCGACTCGCGGACGGCTGCCTTGAAGGCGCGCTGCAGCACCGACTCGTGGAGATGATGACGACGGCGAACCCCGGTCTCGCGATCGACATAGTGCCGCGTTGCCGGGAACACCCATTGCCAGCCCCACTCCCACGGCGCCCGGGGATACTTCACCGCTAGCGCGTCGGGCAGCCACACGCTCCCTGCCTCAGCCGCTACATCCGCGTCGTGCTGCGCCTTGACCGCTTTGAGATGCCCGATCAAGGCTGCCACCAACGCCCGCGGCAGCATCGTCCGCCGATCGCGCCGCCCCTTGCCATCACGAACCAGGATCTCGAGCCGCTCGAAATCGAGGTCCTTCACTCGCAGGGTGCAGCATTCGAGCAGCCGCAGTCCGCTCCCGTACATCAGTCCGGCCATCAGCGCGCAGACACCGCTCATTCGCACCATCACCCGCGACACCTCGTCGCGAGTCAGCACGACCGGAAGACGAACGGGACGCTTCGCCCTCACTACGTGCGCCAGCCCGTCGAGCGGCCGGTTCAGAACAACTGCGTATAGAAAAAGCAGCGCGCTCGAGGCCTGGTTCTGCGTCGACGCGCTCACACCTCGTCCCGTCGCCAGATGAGCAAGGAACTCATTGACCTCGGCTGCGCCCAGGGTCTCGGGATGACGCTTACCGTGGAAGAAAATGAAACGGCGAATCCATGCGACGTACGCAGTTTCCGTGTGCGGGCTGTAATGTTTCGCTCGAATCGCGGCGCGTACCCGGTCGAGAAGACGGGGACCCCGCGGTGATTCGGGCGTGACGCGCGAGTCGGGCACACAGCTGCATCAGCCAGCTCCGTGCCAGATCGAACTCCAGGCGGACCTGACCAGCCTCCGCCAAGGCTTCGGCGGTCCGCCGTATGGCAGGAGCGCCGTAGGACTTGCACTGCTCACCCGCGGCTTCGTCCTTCGCCGGATCCCACGCGTCGCCAACCTTCTTCGCCTCGATCGTGATCGGAATGCTCGCGTAGTCCCCTTTCGCGGGCGTCACCATGCGCCATCGCCAATCCTGCGTCACGACGGACACCCAGTAACCGGTCAGGTCGATGGGAGCGCTCGCGCGGGCGGTCGGCGGCGTTGTCCCGCGTGTCTGAGCGCGAGCCTCATGCATCGGCACGAGACACACCAGGACAGTCATCGCGGCGCGCGCTACTTGCGCAAGCCTCGATACACGGCCTCGACGAACATGTCGGTTGTCCACGTGCCAGTCTCAGCTCCGTATCGTCGTCGGAAACCCTTCGTCGGGTCGGCCGCTTTGACCTGTTCGAGCGTCATACCCCTGCCGACCATTTCCTGTACACGATCACGCACGATCGTCACCACGTTCCGGTACTCGACCACCCTCAGCGCCGCGTCGGCTCCATTCGCGTGTTAGCCGGGCCTTTGGCTCGTTCGAGCGAGCCAGTATAACGGTTGCCGCTCGCATGGGCGACGGCAAGAACGAGCACGCTTTCCGTGTCGCAGTTCGAACGCCACCACTTACGGGAACTGGTCGAGAACGGCCTTGTGAATCGGGACGGCAGCCGCTTCGGTTCGGGCCAGCCTGGATAAAGAGCAGGGGCTTGTTCGAGACGCTGCAGAACCTCGTTGACTCGGCCGACGAACCGGTCGCCCAGGCCAGGACGCTGCTCTTCATGCCAGAGCGCCGCGGCACGGACTTCTGCGCGAGCTTTAGGATGAAGTTCGACGCGCACGACGATCGGCGAGTTCTGTCGGGATTTCCTCGCGTGCGGTTGTCCACGGCACGGGCGACACCCGCCCTTCCCGAACATCGGCCGATCGACGAAGGAGTTCATCAGCCCGGACGGCTACGACTTCCTCGTCCATCTCCTCGAGACTCGACAGCAATTCCGCTGCGATACGAGCGCGTTCGCTCCCGCGACAAGCGAAGCGCCTTGCAAGCAGGTCGTCCGTCGACATCTTCGTCAGTTTAGCGTTTCGGCTCTTCTGGATCCCGCTTACGACGAGCGTTCACCAGCGGCCGTTCATGGATCAGCGCGGGCCGTCTGGTGCAACGCTGTTAGGCGGGCTTTCACGAGTGTTAGACGCGGGTCTATTACTTCGGCAGCAACGCGCGCACACGCTCGATCGGAATCGCTTCTGCAACACCAAATCTCGACCTCACCGTCGTCGCTCGAAACAGGGAGTTGTAGATCGCCTCCTCTGTCGCCTCGAGCGCGGCCTGAAACAGCGGGGACACGGCGTCAGTGGGCAGCACCTGTCGTGCCCGAGCTGCCGTTTCACCGAAACGGCTCCGCATTTCAAGCGACGTGGAGAAGGCAATTGCAAAGTCACCGCTCCCGTTGCTGAAAGACGAACCCGTCCGACCCAAGCCAAACACCGCCCGCGCGGCCAGCCGCCCGAGGTCGCGCGCGTCGAGTGGCGCATCGGTGGCGACCACGAGCATGCACGATCCGTCGCCGACTCCAACCGCAGCCCCCGCGCCCGGCGGACCAGCGGCACCGTTCCGAGGCGGTTGCAGCAGACGGTGGATCGGGATGCCCGCGATGGTGAGATACCCACCGAAATTGGTCTGCGCCAACACGCCAACGATGTAACCGCCTGGAACAACCCGTGATGACGTGCCGATTCCCCCCTTCCACCCGTATAACCACGAGCCGGTGCCTGCGCCGACACTACCTTCCTCCACCGGCCCAGCCTTGGCGTTTGCGATCGCACCCAGCACATGCTCGCGAGTGATGTGAAACCCGCGAATGTCGTTCAAGCCACCATCGTTCGTTTCCCCGACTACCGCATTGACTGACCGGACTTGCTCATTCCCCGCTTGCCCCACCGTGTAGCGCACGACGGCGTCCATCGCGACGCCAACGCTCAACGTATTGGTCAGTATGATTGGCGTCTCAAGTGTTCCAAGTTCAGCGACTTGCGTCGACCCGGTGAGTTTTCCGAACGCGTTGCCGATGAAGACTGCACCGGCGACCTTGTCTTGAAAGATATTCCCGGGGTGGGGCAACACTGCAGTCACGCCCGTTCGGACGGCATCACCCTCGATGACCGTGGTGTGGCCGACGCGTACACCGCCAACATCGGTGATGGCGTTCAGCGGTCCTGGCGGATAGACACCAGGCGTGACACCCAATTCACGTGCTCGCGGACGCCCCTGAGCCATCAGGGCCATGGCGCCACATGTCAAAACGGCCGACGCGAGAATGATGACCGAAGCAGCTTTCTTGATCATGTCACTCACGGAAATAACCCTGCAACGTGAGTTCGCCCGCCTAACGCTCTGAATGAGCCGCGCGCGTCTGGAACGATCGCGCGTCGGCTCCATTCGGATGTTAGCCGGTCGAGTGGCGTGAATTCGCCACTATCAGTTCGTTGATCCGCTCCATCAGCCTATCGTGGAGCGCGGGCTCCAATTCGAACAACCCGTCTTCCGTCAAGAGCTTGTGGTTGGCGTTTGGCCGATAGGAATGAGGAACGACTTCGCCGTCGCGGACTTCGAATCCACCGATAACGTCGGAGGGCGGAACGTGCCCATCAGGGCTCGGCGTCCTTGCATCGATCACGTACACCCAACCGGTGTGTTGTCTCCGAGCTTCCGCCTGTAACCCAGGCAATTGCGGTGCGTGGCGTGCGATGACGTCGTGAAGTAGCTTTACAAAAGCGCGGTTCGGACGAAAGTTCGCTGCCGTTATATGCTCGCCCTCTTCGAGTAGATGAATGCATTCACCCACAATCGCATCTCCCACAAGCCCGTACTCAAAGACGATGTCTCCCGAGACCAGCGACACAAAATCGCTGGACCCCGTCGGTCTTTCCGCTCGGTGTATGTAGAACAGCGTGCGCGGCTTCGACGACGCTCGGGCGCCCGCGACACGTGACTTTACAGCTTTCAGAAGTTGCTTCCACATCGATGGCGATCCGGCTAACGCTGCCGCTCACCGCGGCAGCGCGAGTCACGATACCACCGAGCGCAGGGGCGCGCGCGAGCGAGCCCCGGTGCCGTCAGGTGCAGCGGCCTGTTAGGCGGCGCCAGGGTACTTCGCCCAGGTGCGCACCAGGAGAATATGCGAGACGTCCTCGCGTGCTGACCACGAGAAGAGCCGCGACTACCAATCCGGACGTGGCGAACACCAACTCGAAAGGGAGGCTCGCACGTGGTTCGGTTCCGGCAAACAGACCGTTCAGGAACCGTGTCACCGTGTTGAATGCGGCGTGCATCACGATAGCCGTGATGACGCTGAAGCGAGCGATGTTGATGGCCCAGGTCATGATCAGGCTGACGCCGATCAAAACAAGACTGTAGCTCCAAAGCGGCAGACTTCCCCAGCCAGAGAGATCAGGAACAACGGAAGGTGCCAGCCGGTCCACAACACCCCCAAGAGCAGCGAGGCTCGAATGGGACCAAAACGAGCCTCAAGCCGAGGGAGAGCATAGCCTCGCCACCCTGGTTCCTCTCCGAGAGGTCCCCCGAGCAGCGTCGAGTAGTTGTAGACGCCGAGCGAGATCAGGATGCTCCAATTGAGGGAGCGCGGATCGGCTAGTACCATTCCCGGTAACACAACGTACGAAAGAACAACGAGGACCCCGCCGGCGATTGTCGCAAAGAGCGTGCGCGGTTTCGTCCAATGGAAAGGAAACGCACGATAGCTCCCTGTCGAGAGGCGGTGAGCGATCAGGGCGGCGATTGAGGGGCCGAAGCTTGCAACCGCGATCAATTGGATTGGCGCGTGCCACAGGACAATCGGCATGAAACCTAGCCATGAGGTTCCGTACGCAAGTGCGAAGAACAGCGTGAGGGGGCGACCGATCGTCATCTGAGCGACTTTGAAGTGACTTCGGTGTTTCGCTGTCTGCCCAACGTTCCGGCTTCGGCTTGTGGCCTGAAGACAACTTCCAACGCCACGTTCAGCCTTGGAGCTTGGCGCGCACGTCGGCCCACGGGATGGCCGACTT
>Ga0209382_10006652_pt1 | contig 14837 bp, 13 predicted proteins | sample SoiMetdeltSBSDD5_FD_187599 | JGI IMG/M metagenome (GOLD analysis project Ga0209382, IMG submission 187599) | Bulk soil microbial communities from a Populus tree surrounding site in Tennessee, USA - Soil MetaG P. deltoides SBSDD5 (SPAdes) (version 2) | ecosystem: Environmental > Terrestrial >... | reverse complement strand
GGCAAGAAAGCAAGGGTTAGGACGAGACGTGTCTTTTTAGATAGTGTGCCCACCGCAAATACTTGAGGAAGGATGACATGCACCTAAAGTGTGCCTTCTCACGCAACCCCCGGGTTCAACCGCTCGTAGATGGAACAGTGCAAATCGAAGGAATAGAGTGCGAGTGGGAGGCGGGCAGCCCGGCCTCCCTGCACCTACGCCACTTGAACGACGATGCGTTCGATGTGTTCGAGTTCTCTCTCTCCAACCTGCTGATCACACGTGATCGCTGGCAGCAGCGGCAGCGATTGCGCTGGCTGGCCATCCCCGTTTTCCTCTCGAAGGCGACGATGTGGCTGCATTTGAACATCTACGTCCACGTGGATTCAGGCATTCGCAGCCTTGCAGATTTCAAGGGCAAACGGATTGGTGTTCCTGACTATCAGATGACAGCAGCGGTATGGATGCGCATCGTGCTGCGCCAGCTTTACGGGATTGAGCCACAGGACATCAACTGGGTCAACGGCCGGCCGCCCTCCTATACCCACGGGCAAGGGACCACGGACCATCTCGCACCGGGTATCGTGGTGCGCCGGCTCCTAGCGCACGAATCGCTCAACGACCTGCTGCAGCGCGGCGAGGTGGATGCCGCCTACGGTGACAATGACTCAGCCGACGTTAAGCCATCCGCCTGTGTGCGCCCGCTGTTCGGCTCCGGCGACGCCACGGAAATCATTGGCGAGTTCCGGCGCAAGACTGGAATCACGCCGGTGAATCACACTCTGGTGGTGCAAGAACGGTTGGTCGAGCAATACCCCGATCTACCTATGAAGCTCTTCCACGCATTCGAGCAATCAAAGCAGGAAGCCTACCGGCGGGCCCGGCAGGCCGCGGGCGGGTACCTGTTATTCCCCGACGATCACTTCTTCAAGGTGGCGTCCCTCTTTGGCGAGGATCCGTACCCCAGTGGCCTTGCTGCCAACCGGCTCATGCTGAAGATGGTAGCCGAGGAGGTGTACGCAGAGGGACTCGTCCGAGAACTGCCGGATACCGAGTCCCTGTTCGCCGAAGCCACTCGTGGTACATAGCTCGAAGCGGAGGGGATGCAAGACGGGAAATTTTCTTTTGATCCTCAAGCCCTCTCAGTTTCCTGCAGTAATCCAGTAGCATTTTCGTGAGACATTTCTCTTGACCGTAAAAATCCTTGAGTGGCGACGGAGAAGCAAAGGTTTGACTTTTCGCGGAAAGGCGTGGGAGATTAACCGCGGAAAAGTTTCATGCGTGTTGGGTTACTTAAAAATCTCACTGTGGTCGAATGTTCGACGTTCGTTACCGGTCCCTACGCCGCCGCCTTGCTGGCGGATCTCGGTGCGCGCGTGATCAAGATCGAGTCGCCGCCGGATGGCGACCCTTATCGCTATTTCGCGCCGGACCCGTTCTTCAGTTTCAACTTCGCTCATCTGAATCGGAATAAAGAAAGTCTGGCTCTGGATCTCAAATCATCCAAAGGAAAAGAGATCGGTATCGAGTTGATCAAACGGGCGGACGTGTTCGTGGAAAATTTTCGTCCCGGCACGGCGGGACGCTTGGGGTTGGGCTATGATTCTTTGCGCGCCCTCAATCCGCGTTTGGTATATTGCTCGATCTCGGCTTTCGGCCAGAGCGGACCGTACGCGAACAAGCCGGGGTTTGACACGTTGGGCCAGGCAGTGAGCGGGCTGCTGAGTTTACTGACCGATCCGGATGAGCCGAAGGTGATGGGAATGGCGGTGTCGGATTATGTCACCGGTCTGTCTGCCGGGTATGGGATTCTCGGCGCTTTGCTGGGCAGGGAGAAATCCGGCGATGGATGCAGAGTGGAGACGTCGCTGCTGCAAGCAACGTTGTCCTTTATCGGCGAGACGGCAGCGGGTTACATGCGAACCGGTTTGGTTCCCAACCGGATGGCCAGAGTGAAAAACGCCCACGCATTTGCCTTTGTGTGCAAGGACAAGCTGCCGATAGCGATTCATTGCTCTGTGCCGGAAAAGTTTTGGCTCGCGTTGCTCAAGGCAGCCGACCGTATGGATCTCGCGGAGGACCCAAGATTCAAAACGCGGGACACAAGGAGGCAAAATTACGAAGCGCTGGAATCAACCCTGGCGCCGGTGTTTTTGACAAGAAGCCGGGCCGAGTGGCTGCAGCGGCTGGAAGCCGACGACGTCCCAATCGTTCCTCTGTACAACGTGGCCGAAGCACTGAAGGATCCCCAGGTGCGCCATCTCGATCTGGTCGAGGAGTTGGCTCATCCGCAGGCAGGTAAGTTGCAATTTGTCGGCTGTCCTGTACGTTACGATGGATTAACAAAAGAACAATCAACGCCGCCGCCGCTAGTCGGCGAACATTCGACGGCGATTCTCGAAGAGATGGGATACCGTCAGTCCACGATCGACGAGCTCGCGCGAACAGGAATCGTGAAGATTGCATAGTGTTAATGGGCTTTACAGTTGGTGCTTAAGGTGTGTCTTATAAACTCGGTTTGCAGGCCGGTCAAAAAGGTTTCAAATGCGAGGCAACCGAGCGCAACGAAGCCGATGAGCTTTGTCAACGGTCTGATGAAGGGAAGAGAAAATGATCTACGACGTTGAGATCAATTCAGCGGCGCACTATCCGGCTGCCGACGTGCCGGGTCTGATTGAATTGGCCGAACAGGTCGGCTTCGGAGCTTTTTGGAAAGGGGAGTCCAACAGCACCGATCCCATCGTGATGTTATCCGCGGTGGCGAGCCGGACGAAGAAAATCAAATTGGGCACGGCCATCTATCACATCTATGGTCGTAGCCCCGTGACTTTAGGAATCCAAGCGGCGACGCTACAGGATCTCTCGGGCGGGCGTTTGCTGCTCGGTCTGGGCGTTGCGAACAAGAGCATCGCGGGCTGGCATGGTGGCGTTTTCGACCGTCCGCTGAAGCGGGCGCGGGAATACATCGACATCGTGCGCAAAGTGGCTGCCGGGGAGCGCGTCGAATACGAAGGCGAGATTTATCAGACTGGCAAACGCTTCCAGCTCTCGTGGAAGCCGAGCCAGCCGAATTTTCCTATCTATCTTGCCGGCCTCGGCCCGCAGATGACGAAGCTCGTCGGGAAAATCTCCGACGGCGTTTTTATCAACATGGCAACGCCGGCGAAAGTGAAAGAGATTGCCGCCCGGGTGCGCGAAGGCGCGATGGAGGCGGGTCGTGACCCGAGCAAAATCGAAATCGTCGCCAAGAGCCGGGTTTCACTGAATCCCGATAGGAACTTGGCTCGCGCAAAGCTGCGCCAGGTGCTGACCTTTTATAACATCGCCGATCATTACAGCGATATGCTGCGAGGAATGGGGTTCGAGAAAGAAGTCAACGCGATTCATGAAGCATTCCAAAAAGGCGGTTTCAAAGCCGCGATGGCCGCATTGACCGACGACTATATGGACAAACTGCCAGTGGTTCCTGCAACCAACATCAAAGAGATCAAGGAAAAGATGAAAGCATTCGAGGAAGCCGGTGTGACCCGGATGGTTATTCCTTACGTACCGGCGACGGAGCCGGTGGTAGAGGACGCGCGGAAGTTTTTTGAAGCGTGGGGGCGCGCGTAGCGCGGTTCAAGGTTCTCTTAGAGCGGTTCAATGTTCAAAGTTTAACGTTCAATGTTTCTGGTCAAGACGGGAGATGGGATTGTTTCTTTATCCCAACTTTGAACTTTGAACCTTGAACTTTAAACTGCAATTCGACAGGAGGAGAAATTGCTATGTGTGATTTTGCTGCAGATGCGGCGGCCGCGGAACAGTTAATGGTCGGCCGGACTTTAAGCGTGGCACGGGTGCGTGAGCTCAACGCCAAGGATTATTTCTATCAGATGCTCAAAGACAACCCGGAGATGCTGAAGATCTATCCTGGGATCGAGAACGAGCTGCTTCAGGGAGCCATCGATTGTCACATCCATGCTTTTCCGGATTTTGTTCATCGGTCGCAGGACATGATCCAGATCGCCATCGAAGCGTCCAAGTGCGGCATGCGGGCCATTGCCTTCAAAGACCACTGGAACATCAGCGCGACGTCGGCTTATCTTACCCAGCGTCACATCGACGATATGATCGCCCGAGGCGAATTGACAAATCGCGTCGAAGTCTATGGCGGCGTCGGGATGTGCTTCGGCATGAGACCCGAATACGTCCGCGTTGGACTCCAGTATCCCAACTTCAAGATGATCTGGTTTCCGACTTTCACCTCCTATGGTTTCTGGCGTGGCGCCGGTCATCCGGAAAAAGAAGGCGTATGCCTGGTAGCCGAAGACGGCAAGGTTCTCCCGGAAGTGAAAGAGATCATGGAGATGGCCGCGGAGAAGAAAGTCGGGATCGGCTTCGGCCATACCGATTTTCAGGAGCTGTTGCCGTTGGGGAAATTGGCCAAAGATATCGGCGTGAGGGCGACACTGGATCATCCGCTGCTGGAGTTGAACAAACTTTTATTGGACGAGATGAAACAACTGCGCGATCTCGGCGTCTACGTCGGCACCTATTGCCAGCCGATGATCCCGAGTCTGTACCAACCCGTCGCCGATCCCATGGAAACCATCCGCACTATCCGAGAGATCGGTCCGGACCGTTGCATCATCGGCAGCGACTTCGGCCAGGTGCTGCATATGGACGCTGTCGACGGCATGCGCGTCTTCATCCGTGCGTTGCTCGGTTTCGGCATCAAGCCACAGGAAGTCAAGGTGATGCTCAAAGACAATCCTGCGAAGCTGATGTGGTTGGATGAATAGGAGGCGAGAGCAACCACAAAGAACGCAAAGATTACAAAGCTGAGTAACGCGTGTGATAGGTCTCAACGACAATCAGTTGCTTTTATCGTATGACTCGATAATCGGCCGCAAGTGGTTCGCGAGTTGTGGAGTTTTTGTTTTCGCCACGTCCCAAACGATGACGTAGTCCACGTCCGCGTAGTCATGGATGAGTCGGTCCCTCATCCCGGCGACCTTCTTCCATTCGATCTCTGGAATCTGATCGCGTATCTCGTCCGGGATCTTCTTGGCCGCTTCGCCTATGATTTCAATGCTACGCACGAAGGCGCGCTTCTTGATCTCGTCACGGATGAAGGATTCAAAGGATATGAGCGACGCTTGTGCCGTTAGGAACTCCGCTTCTTGGAGAATGTCGCGGAGAATTTCAAGCGTTGAGGGTTGCATAGCGAACGGTCGGCAGTATTAGGCGAGCTTTTCTCTCACTTAACGCGCCGTCCGTCACGAGGTCGATGGGCCTGCCGAAGAGCTCCCGCAGCAGTTCGTAAAGGGCAAAGAAATTATCATAAGTTTTCATCCCTTCGGAAAACTCTACATAAACGTCCACGTCGCTTTCCGGAGTTGCCTGGTTTTTGGCGAATGAACCGAACACACCGATCCGACGTGCACCCAAAGCGTGCAATTGTTCAGCGTGAGCTTCGATCAATGCCAGCGGGTCCATAGCGCCAACAGTTTAACCTTCTCTCCTAGTGGGTGCAACAATGGGGAACTACCGTGGGGAACTACTGTTAGTAGCGACTTCGACCAAGCCGGACGCCACAAGACACCCTCTCACTACGAAAATCACGAAAAACACGAAGCAAGGCGGGTTTGAAACCCGCCCCTACATTTTTTCCGTCCTTTGCACTGCTATAGTTTAAAGTTTTCGCGGCTCGCGCAAATTTTCCGTGCCCCGTGGCTATCCAAAACGGGATTTGCTTGCGCCAAGACGCCAAAAACCCCAAGTCCGGAAGTTTAATTTCTTTGCGGCCTTTGCGCCTTTGCGCGAGATATTCCGAGTTTTGGTCGCGGCTCTGCCGCGCTAGGTTCTCTCGTCAATGTTTTTCGTCCGCTTACCGCCAGAGTTGCTTCGTCGCCAAGCGCGCGCCTTCCGCCATCGCCTGGAACTTGGCCCACACTACGGTCGGATGAACCTCCGGGTTATACGTGGCTTGAGAAGAAAAACCACAGTCCGACCCGGCAATGACGTTTTCTCGGCCGACCAGCTTGGCGAATCGCGTGATGCGCTCGGCGATTAGTTCTGGGTGTTCGACGATGTTACTCGCATGCGTGATCACGCCCGGGATAATCACCTTGCCCGCGGGTAACTTCACGGTTTCCCAGACATGATACTCGTGCTCGTGGCGCGGGTTCGCAGCTTCAAACGAGTAGGCGCCGGCATTTACTTTCAAGATGAGGTCTACGATGTCCCGCAGCGAAGCGTCGTTGACGCGGGGCCCTTCATTGATTCCATAACAGGTGTGGAAGCGGATCTTTTCCGCCGGAATTCCCCGCAGCGCATGGTTGAGCGCGTCGACAGATCTCTCGGCGATCTTCCGTCGCGCACTAAGACTCAACGATGGATCCTGGCTATGGATTTCGGTAAGCCAAGGGTCGTCGATCTGCAGTATGAAGCCGGCATCAACGATCGCCTGATACTCGGTTCGAAGAGCGTCGCCGACTGCTTGCAGGTATTCTTCGTCGCTGCCGTAGTACTCGTTGGTGCCAATCCCACTGGGCGCCACGGCCGGCATGAAAGCTTCCTCGACTTTCAACCCACCGAGCGCAGCCTTGAGATTATCAATATCTTTGCGGATCGCGTCTTGTCCTCGATATTTGACCGGCGCAGTGCATACCAGCGGGATGCGTGGCGCGATACTTCCTCCCATCATCCGCCGGCTGAAGTATTGTTCATAGTATTCGGGGAAGGCGGCCACTTCCGCGGCCCACTGCTTCCAACCCCCAGGTTGCGGGCTCTTCGGCTCAAAGCCGGTGAGACGCTCGCGCACGTACGCGAAAAACCCCGGCTTCCCTTGCTCGCCGTCGGTTACAATATCGATACCGTTGTCGGCCTGGTTACGGACAATCTCTGCTACCGCGCTTCGTACCCGCTGAGCGAAGGCGTTCGCGTCATGCGGCTCGGCGTTGACCTTTGCCTTCATCAAGTCGAGCAAGTCCTTAGGACGGGCCAAACTGCCGCAGTGGGTGGTAAGAATGCGATCAGTGCTTCGCTTCATAGTTACTTCTCCCTTGTTAGTCTTTTTTCGGATCATTTTGGCCGCAAAGAACGCAAAATTTACAAAAATTTTTTTGGTCTACTCCGCTTTCTTTTGCAGCGCCGCGGCGATCCGCTGCACTTCGTCCATCACTCTTAGCAGGTTGCCGCCCCAAAGTTTTTCGATCTGGTCTTCGGTGTAGCCCCGGTGGACAAGCTCCAGAGTCACGTTGAACGTTTCGCTGGCGTCGTTCCAGCCGATGACGCCACCGCCGCCGTCGAAGTCCGACGAGATTCCTACATGCTCGATACCGAGTAACTTAACGGCATAATCGATGTGATCGACGAAGTCTCTGATCGTGGCGGGCGGATCACCTGGGTGCTGCTTGTCGATCTCGGCGAGTTTCTTTTCGTACTGTGCGCGGTTATCGGCTGAAAGTTTCGTTAGCGCTGATTGGAAGCGCGCGCGTTGACCCGGGCCTGTTGGTTCGGGGAGGTTGTATTCCTTTCTCAGAGCAGCAAGGGCCGCCGTGCGGTCGGCTGAATCGGGCCTCGTCGTCTTTATGTAGCCGCTATACGCGAACACCTGAATGACGCCGCCGGTTTTCTTGAGCGCCAGCAATTGCTCGTCGTCCATGTTGCGGCTCACATCGCAAAGCGCGCGGGCGGCGGAGTGAGAGGCGATGATGGGCGCCTTGGACAGCGCCGCCGTTTGCATCATCGACTCCTTGGACGCGTGCGAGACGTCAACCATAATTCCGAGCCGATTCATCTCGGCGATCACTTGTTTGCCGAGGGGCGAGAGCCCGTTCCATTTCCAGCCATCGCGCTCGCCGGTTTGCGAGTCGGCGAGCTGATTGTGGCCGTTGTGGGTGAGTGACAGGTAGCGCGCACCGCGATCGTAGAACTCCTTAACGCGGGCGATGTCCTCGCCGATGGGATAGCCGTTCTCGACGCCCATGAGAGCGACTTTTTTTCCCTGCGCGTTGATCCGGCGTACGTCGGCGGCATTGAGCGCCAGCTCGATCTTGTCCGGTGCGATCTCGCGAGTAAAACGAAGAACCGCATCGAATTTCTCAACTGCGAGCTTGTGGGCGCGCTCGTAGCCCGCGGGTTTGAATGCATCCGGATTCTGCGCTTCTCTCGTTTGGCCGACATAAATACTAAAGAACAGTGCATCGAGGCCGCCGTCGATCATGTTGGGCAGGTTGAACTGGGTCTCGAGGCGCTGCGTGTAATTTCGCTCCCCGACTAGATCAGGTGGGGAGAAATCGATGTGAGTGTCGAGAGTGATCACTTTCTCATGGATCGCTCGTGCTTTTTTCACCAGCATCTCTTCGACGGAGGAAGTTTGCGCGAGTGTCGTTGAGACACTTCCAGCAGTGATCATAGCCATGACGAAGGCAGGCAAAACATACAACGTATGACGTGACATTTGGAGTCCATTCGTTTTGGCATGCCACGGTAACATTCACCGTGCGGCTGATCTACATCGGTAGGAAACTTATGCTGTCAGTGAAACGGTGTCAATGAGAATACCCCAGGAAAGCTACGGTGTCGTTTGGCTATCATATACTCGGTCTGCTTCGAAGCTTGGTATAGGAATAGGGTTTGCCTGCAACGTCAGTGATGCTCCTCAGTTCTGGCGGCGTAGCGGTCGAGGACATGGCGGATCATACTGCGGGCGAGCTCGTGTTCACCCAGGAAAACTTTGCCGGCATTTTCTTTTTCGAGAAGCACTGCCTCTTCCTCGCTGTGCGTGCGCACCACCGTCTCGATGCGCGGGTTGACCGTGCGCGCGATTTCGATCATACGGCGCACGGCCACGGTATCCGGTGTGGCGATCACCAACATGCGCGCCCGGTGGATATGCGCCTGAACGAGCACGGTGGGATCGGAGGCGTCTCCGGATACAGCTGGTATGCCGTTTTTACGCAACTCCTCGACAATCTCACGACTCTCCTCGGCTACGACGAACGAAATACCGTTTTCAGTCAGCGTTTCACCGATGCGCCGGCCGACGCGGCCGTAGCCCACCAACACCACCTGGCCGGTAAGGCGATTCAAGTCGACGGTCATCGGCAGAACCGCAAGGGGATCGTCGGGACGTTCCAAGGTTTGGGCAAGTTTCGAGCGCCTTCGAATCCAGGCTTGTGCAGGCTCGATCGCGTGGAAGACCAGCGGATTAAGCGCGATCGAGATGATTGCTCCCGCCAGAATGAGGCTCTGGCCTTCCGTTGGAAGAAGCCCCAGGGAAACCCCTAAATTGGCAAGGATGAACGAGAACTCGCCGATTTGCGCCAGGCTGGCCGATACCGTGAGCGCCGTGTTGAGCGGGTAGCGGAACAGCAGGACGAGAAAAAAGGCCGCCAGCGACTTGCCGAATACGATGATCGCCACGACGACGATTACATGGATCGGCTCGCTAATCAGGACGTGAGGATCGAACAGCATGCCCACCGAGACAAAAAACAGAACGGAAAACGCATCCCTCAGCGGCAAAGATTCTTCAGCAGCCCGATAGCTTAGCGGGGACTCCCGCATGACCATGCCGGCGAAAAAAGCGCCGAGGGCGAAGGAGACGCCGAAAAGCTCGGCGGAGCCGTAGGCGATACCCACGGCGGCCGCAATGACGCACAGAGTAAAAAGTTCCCGCGAGCCGGTGCCGGCTATCTGCCAGAGCAACCAAGGAAAGAGGCGCCGGCCGACAACGAGCATGAGCGCGATAAAGACGGAGACTCGGCCGAGGGTGAGGACAAGCGTTGTCAATAAACTTTGATCTCCGGTTCCTTCAGTGGGAATCGGTGAACTGCCGCCGAGCCATACCGAAAACGGCGGCAGCAACACCAGCACGAGGACCATCGCGAGATCTTCGACCACGAGCCAGCCCACGGCAATGCGGCCGTTGACGGATTCGAGAACACCGCGACTTTCCAGCGCTCTGAGGAGCACCACCGTGCTCGCTACCGAGAGCGCAAGGCCGAAGACGATGCCGGCGGCGAGGTTCCACCCCCAAAGAGTGGTGACGCCGATACCAAGTAAGGTCGCAACGGCGATCTGGACGATGGCGCCGGGCAGGGCAATCCGGCGCACAGCTAACAGGTCATCGAGAGAAAAGTGCAGACCGACGCCGAACATCAACAGCATCACGCCGATTTCGGCGAGTTGGTTCGAAAGCTCGATGTCGGCGACAAACCCGGGTGTGGCGGGGCCAATGATGATGCCGGCAATGAGATAACCCACCAGAGCCGGCAGCCTAAGGCGCGCGGCGATAAAACCCATAATCAGCGCAAGTCCCAAGGCGGCAGCTATCGTGGTGATCAAAGGAACGTCATGAGGCACGTGACGCGTCTCCTAATCTTGGCTGTGAGCCGGATAATCGAGGAGTTTCACTGGGATCAACCCAGTCTACTAGACTTAGAGATGGAGTAAACGCCTTTCTTACTCGTTAAATTTCAGTTAATCTGCACGCATTTTCTCGACACCCAGCGCAAAGCTACGCGTTCGGAGACTGCATCTGATGGAAAGGAAATGGTGGCTCGTTATCGCCGGTTGTATTACCCACGCCGTGAATACCGGCTTCAGCTACTTTGGCATGAGCGCGTTCTTCCCTTCCTTCGAGCGGGAGTTCGGCTGGAGCCGGACGGCAATCTCTGGCGCGTTCTCGCTGGCGCGGATCGAGTCCGGCATTTTGGGTCCTATAGAAGGTTATCTGACCGACCGCGTTGGTGCCCAAAGAATGCTCTTCATCGGTCTCGTCATTTGCTCCCTCGGTTTTTTTGCCCTCAGCTTTGTTGACAACTTGCCGATGCTTTACATCGTCATCGTACTCGGTATCGTCCTTGGTTCCAGCCTGGGCTACAACATGCCTATCAGCGTCCTGATCGCGAAAGTGTTTTACGAAAGACGCAGCCTGGCCTTCGGAATCTTTCGCATGGGACCAGGAATCTCCGGCCCACTGGTGCCGGTGGTGGGTTGGATGATCGGGTTGTGGGGTTGGCGAACGGCGGCGGCGACCGCGGCTTGCGTGATTTTCCTAGTGGGGCTTCCATTTGCTGTGATCATCAAACGGATTTATGACCAAGAAGAAGCGGCCAGATCCGGGATAGACGCAGCCGGGAATCCGGCGACCTCGCGACACGCTTCGTCCGATCCGCAGTTTAGTTTGAGCGAAGCCTTACGGCACAGATCTTTCTGGTTGCTTTCGGTGGCCATGGCGTTCCGCCATATGGTTACCGAAGGGGTATCGGTGCACTTCGTTATCTTGCTCGTCGACCGAGGCTGGAGCACGGAAGCAGCCAGCGGTCTACTGGGCGTTTCGGCGTTGATCGGCGCGCCGGCGCGTGTCGGTATGGGCTGGCTGGGCGATATGCTGGATAAACGGCGACTGGTGATAGGGCTGCTGTTGGCGTTGAGCTTTTCCGTACTCTTGATGGGCTACACGGCTGTCGCGATCGTCTTCACGCCTTGCATGATCATCTACTCGCTAGCTTATGGAGGTTTGGCTTCATTGCAGGAGCCGATTCGTGCCGATTATTTCGGCACCAGGGCCTTCGCTACAATTCAGGGCGTGAGCCGGAGCGTCACCACGGTGGGCACTTTCATGGGCCCAATCATCGCCGGATTCCTTTACGATCTGACTAAAAGTTACACGATTGCGTTCAGCATCTTTGCCGTCGTCAGCCTCGCCTCGGCCTTTTGCATGTTCCTCGCTAAGCCGCCGGTGAGGGGAAAATTGGAGTGATGGAGTGCTGGAGTATTGGAGTGCTGCGGATTCTGGGTTGTCCTGACCCAATGATCCCTGAAACATCTTGAAAGTCCCTAGAAGAAAAGGGATAGATAGCGGCGCGTGGCCCCTTTGGTTCGGGCTCCGAAGAGGCGATAGAATCATGAGAAAGCATCGCTACCCGGTAATCGATGGTGATGGCCATATCACCGAGCGAAGCAAAGAAATCCCTGGAATGCTTGGGAGGAAACGTTGGAGGCGCGAGAAGATATTTCAGAATCGGCTAAATGAAAAATTTTTGCGGACAATGTTCGGCGATTCTATCTGGTGGCGATAATCAAACGAATTCTTTTTCTCCTCGCCGCAACTGGTTTGCTCATTCCGATCGTTCACTGCGGCAAGTTTGGAGTCCTAACCTAGGCCAGCAATAGTATCGGGCTCGCGTTGCCGATCTTACTTGTTACCGGCGGAGTGGTTGGCGCGCTCGTCTCGCGCCCGTGCGCCGACAACCGTCGTAGGTGATGACAGCTAGATCAGCGCCCATACTCGGCAGTGCCTTCCTAAGATTCAGTCCAGAGCTAACCTTAGACACCCTTTCTACCGACGGCGGTTCGGGAAGAGAGCTTCTGCGTTGATGGTCCAGGCGCTGTTGTGCTTGGTGAAGCCGATTTTGGGATAATACTCGACGGCTTTCGGCGCCGCCAGCAAGACGAGCATCGACCTCGGTCCCATCTTCTCTCTGGTCTTTTGAACCAAATGAATGCCGATGCCATTCCGCTGGTGCGATACCCTCACAGCAAGGTCGGACAGGTAACCCACGTAGCTAAAGTCCGTGAGCGTGCGCGCTATTCCAACCAACAAGTCGCCATCCCAGGCGGTGGCGACGAGATTCGCGTGCCGGAGCATGTCGGACATGACCTGCCGATCACCCACTGGCCTTCGTTCACCGAGAGTGGAAGCGTTGTAAAGCTCGATGACTTGATCGAGATCCAGGTCGTTGCCGTACTGATACCGAATACTGTTCATTTTGGCTGCTCCCTAGTCGGCAAGCCGCTCTAGCTGGGAGACCTCAAGGTTCCAAATACGAGATGCTTATCCGGCCAATGGGAGGCCGAGAATGCCCTTCTGTTCACGCTAGAACCAGCGCTTGCGTTGCACAGCGATCTTAGTCATTTTGCGATTTGTTTAAAGAAGCCTTCCTTCTCCAGCTCCCTCAAAAAGCGCGTGTTGACGAAGTCCTCGGGCTTTTTGCTCTTGACCGCAGGGACGCGTTGCGCCACTTCGTCCATGGCGTTGCGGATGCCCTCCATATTGGGGTAGCCACTTTCATCGGTGACCTGGACAAAGCTCTGGTAGGTCGCTTCGAGTATTTCAGGATCGGTGGTCTTCAAATATTTAATGATTACTTTCTTGGTTTCTTCTTTGTACATGGTCGCATAGCGGACACCCTCGATGAAACCTCTCAGAAAGTGCTTCGCCGTGTGCGGATTCTCCCTAATGAAGCGGTCCGTCGTTTCGAGCACTTGTTGAGGATAGGGAATTTTAAGATCCGCGATGTTCACAAGAATCTGATAGCCCTGTTTCTTGGCGGTTATGTCCAGGGGCGGCGATATGATCGTGGCATCGATGGCGCCGGCCGACAAAGCCTGCAGGCGGCTTGGCTGGGTGCCGAGCTGAACAATCATGACATCTTTGGCGGGATCGAGCCCAAATTTCTTGAGCACCAAGCGGATTGCGGTGTCCGTTCCCGAACCGAAGCGGCTAATGGCGATTTTCTTTCCTTTGAGTTGGTCCCACTTGGTTATTCCTTTGGCAGCGACCAAGCTATAGGGCAGGGTATTGACGCAAGCGGCAATAATAATTGTGTCTGCCCCCTGGGTGCGCGAAGCAATGGTGGCTGGTCCCGACGATACGGAAACTTTGACCTCGCCCGAGAGCGCAGCCTGGGCCAAGATGGAGCCGGCGTCAAAGATGACGATACGCGCATCGAGACCGTATTTCTGAAAAAGGCCCGCGTCCCTTGCGACGAAGGAATACACCATGTTGATTGCTGGCCCGGCAACACCCACGATCATCGGATCAGCAGAGCGAACAGAAACAGGGCAAGCGAGCAAGAACGAAAATACGACGAAGCCGCGCAGGAAAGTCATGGTTGTTTCATTCATTCATGCTCCAGTTGGATTTGGAGATTTTTCAATTTGCATGTATGAGGAGGAAGGAATGATGCATTCCTAGCTCAACACCCTCTAGTTTGTCAATTATAGTCTAAATTTTAGTGGATTAGCTAGATTGCAGAAATCTAAGACGATAAGCGGTAAATTTCTTACTGCTTGTGGTTGTCGATGGTAGAAAGTTTAGAAAATTGAAAACAAAATCCGGCGGGGCCGGGATTAATGCGCTATGAGCGGCGAACAAGGACCTTGTCGGTGCCGGACTCGATAATGCGTAAGGTGAGCGGGCCACGGGATCCCTTTTTGACTGCGCGGATGAGCGGCTGCCCTTCTTCTTCGGTCCACGATGCGTCTGCCGCTTCTGGTCGGTCTTCCGCGCCCGGTAGAAAGAACTGAGCTGTCCCGTCCGCGCGCAGTTCAAAGGCTTCGCGCGGACGGCGCGACAGGGGAAAGTCCCAGGATTGAGGTCGGTAAACTTGAGCCTGGACGCTATCCTCCTCGAAGGAGTGGATCCAGCGATGCCGAAACAATTCGGGGCTTAATTTCTTCTCAGCCATGATTTGCCTGATAGAGTGCCTACCATAGTGTGCGTCTCGGGCCGTCGAGAGCGGTGCGCATGCGTGCCACTTGTTGCGGCGTGAACATGAACATCGCGGCGTCGTCCACGTAGTCCATGTAATTCACAAACATGTCCCCACTTGGGCCGTTGCTGCATGAGACCTTCGGGAAGGCTGGCTTGCCAAAATTTGGCCCGGCGCAGTTGGGAGTGTCTGCGACGAGGTCGCTCCCGGTGCAATCTTCAGTGTCGCCCCAAATGTGGCGGAGATTGAGGTAGTGCCCGATCTCATGGGTGGCGGTCCGTCCTTTCTTAAAGGGCGATTGGGCCGTGCCCATCGTTCCGAAGGCGCGATAGTTGATCACTACGCCGTCGGTTGACTTGGGCCCGCCGG
>Ga0209382_10006651_pt1 | contig 14838 bp, 12 predicted proteins | sample SoiMetdeltSBSDD5_FD_187599 | JGI IMG/M metagenome (GOLD analysis project Ga0209382, IMG submission 187599) | Bulk soil microbial communities from a Populus tree surrounding site in Tennessee, USA - Soil MetaG P. deltoides SBSDD5 (SPAdes) (version 2) | ecosystem: Environmental > Terrestrial >... | reverse complement strand
AGCCGGGAATCAGCCGGCCGTCGAAATGGGGATAGAGGACGATCGAGTCCAGTCCTTGAGCGCGTCGCGACTCCACGAGCTGCGGGTAGGGCAGCAGCAGGTGGTAATCGACGAGCGCGCCGTCCCAGTACCGGCCGTCCGGCGCGCCGCCGATGTCGCGGACCGGCGCGCAGACAAGCGGGATCGTGCCGGAAGCGATCAGTGCGTCGTGCTGATTTCGCGGATCGATCGGGACCCGCACCAGCCCGAACTCGTCGAAGGGCCGGGCCAGGAACGAGTGCTCTCCTGCCTGGAACACGACGCGTTCCAGGTAGTGTGCGAGTCGGCGACGAGACAGCGAGTTGCTGAGCAGCGCGCGGCCAAAGGCAAGCCTGGACTCGGCATGCGCGAGCGGGCCCCGCGCGCGGGCCGTGACGACCGTGAGCGCCGCGCCGCTGCGAACCGCGAGATCACGATCGCCGAGCACCGCCGCCGCCAGCCGCCGACAGGCGCGGCTCACCTCGAGCGGCGTAGGTTTCGCGGGATAGCGCTGCTCGTGGACGTAGGCATGCTGCAGGCGTTCGAGCGCCGCAAGCGGCTCGGGTTGCGCGAGCGCGGCCATGCGCCAGGCGCCGATCGAGGCGCCGATCAGCTCGATCTGCCCGGAGTCCGCCAGCCATTCGCGATGGAGCAATCGATCGAGCGGCAGGAGCGCAAGACCCTTTGGACCGCCGGCCGCCGCGGGGATGCAGGCGATGTGCTCCGGTGCGAGCCCGACCCGCTCGATGTGCGAGACCGCGGCCGAGCCGCCGTGCAGGACGAAGGGTGAATCCACGCGCAGACCGGCCGGATGGATCTGCGTGAAGGTCGACCGCCTCGACCCGCACTCAGGTGCCGGACGGATCCCCGGCCTGGGAGGCAGGCGCGCGTTTCGCGGCATCGGCACGCGCGCGTTTAGCGGCAGCGGGATGCGCGTGCGCGTGCGCGAGATCGTCCATCGCGCGACGCAGCTCCTTCCAGCGCCGTCCGCGCAGCTTCGCGTACCGTTTCTTCACGCGCCGCCCGGCGTCCGCAGCCTTCGCGCAACGCCGCTCGCTCAGGACACCCATCAGGAAGAGCGTCTCCGACGGCAGGCGGTTCCTCCGCAGCGTCGCGATCGCCTGTAACCGGCCGGCGGCGACATGCGCATCCTGGTGCGAGCCGAGGCATGACTGCAGGCGAGCGATCGCCCGCAACAGCCTCTGCGCATCGCCACCGTAGAAAGCGTCGAAGGCCTCGATCGTGTACCGCAGCTTCTTCGCGCGGCGACGCAGCGCGTGGTGCGCGGCGGCCGTGCCATCGGATCGCGCGTGCCGTGCGGCCTTGCGGAGCTGCCTGAAGCTGCGGCGGATCAGCTGTGGCGCGACCACCGCTGCCGGCGGGTTATCGGCGCCGATCCTTGTCGGGCGACCAGGACGCGCCAGCAAATCGTGCATGCGACGAATCAGGCTGCGCGTGGCAGGCCGGTCGAGCGTGCCAAGCATGCGCGTTCGCGCGTCGCGTCGTTCGAGCTCCAGTCGCTCGCGGAGCGGGGCAAGCTGGGCCGCGGGTGGGGCATTTGGGTCGCCTGCAAAAGTGGCGAGCTCCTGAAGCTGCACGTCGAGGTCGCGCACGACACCCAGGGCGCGGATCAGCGTCTTCCAGGCCGGCCGCTGGCGGACGAGCGCCCTCGGCAGCCATGGCTCGAACACACGCAGCGTCGTCTCCATCCGGCGACCGGCGACCCGCAGCTGGTGCAGCTCCTCCGGGTCCTCGCCCAGTCGTGCCGCGGGCTCGTGCGAGAGCCAGGCGGCGAGGTGGCGCCGCAGGTTCGCTCGTGCGACTTCGCCCGCGCTCAGGGCCGGGTCAATCGTCGAGGATCCGAGCTCGGGTGACACGCGCGGATCCCACCCCGCAACCTTGAGACCCACCTCGTATTTGCTGTCGACGGTGGGCTCGAGCGCGCACTCGCTGCGGAGCTCGCCGACCAAGCCCGCGAGCAGCCCGGGCCGGTCCGTGAGTGCCTCCACCTCGACGCGCGTCAGGCGTGACGAGGGACCGCCATCCGGCGCGGCAACCACCGTGTCGTCGAGCGCAATCTCGGCCGCGGGCTCACCGCCGCGTTCCAGCGCTGCAAAGCATTCGCGCTCGGTGCGAACGCGGAACAGGGCCTTCAGGGGCTCAGGCCCCGCGACGGCATGCACCCGGATGCTGACCGGTCCGTCGCCGGCCGCGAGCGCGTCGAGCTCTGCGCTCGGGAGCGGCTCGCTGAATTCGCGACGGATCCGCACGCCGGCGGTCTCGGGAGCAAGATCCTTGAGCGTCGCTTCGGTGTGCCCCGCGTCCTCGCGCAGTCGCAGTGCGAACCCGGCGCGGTGGATGCGCCAGTCGTTGGTGTCGAGGTAGGTGTCGTGGATCGTACGGGTGGCGCGCTGCTCGAACGTCAGCCCCGTCACCGGACCGTGATCGCTCAGCCACTTCCGCACCTGACCCAGGTCGGGCGCCGAGAGCTGCCATTCGACCTCGCGCAAACCCTCGCCGTCCGGCGTGCCGCCGGCGTCGTGCTGTCCTTCGACCGTCATGGGCGAAGTCTAATGCAGAATCGGATTGGGTGACGTCAGGACGCGCCATCGGCGCCGCGCGGCGGCAGCCAGACACGGACGACCACGCCGCCGCCCGGCCGATTTCCTACGTCCAGCGTCCCGCCGTGAGCCTCGACGATCTCGCGGCAGAGGGTGAGGCCAAGCCCTGTGCCGCGGGCCTTCGTCGAATAGAAGGGCAGCAATGCGTGCGCGAGCACCTCCTCGCTCATCCCTGTGCCACGATCGGTGAGCTCGAGCAACACACCGCCGCGATCCGGCGCCACCGACAATCGCGTGTCGGCCGGCGCCGACCCGGCCTCGTGCGAGTTCTTGAGCAGATTGAGCACCACCTGCTGCAGTTGCTGCCCGTCGAACCAGCCCGGCTCGTGCGGCAGCGTGCCCGATCGCTCGAAGGGGACCACGGTCCGCAGGCTCTCGACGAAGGTCGGCCAGTCCACCGTCGCCGGCCGCGGACGCGGCAGCTTGGCGAAACGCGAATAGCCCTCGACGAACCCGGCGAGGTGGGCCATGCGTTCCTCGATGGCGCCGAACACCCGCTTGAGTTGCGACTCGTCCGGCGCCGCAGCCAGCTGCTGGCCGGACTGCGCAAGCGAGGCGATCGGCGCGACCGAGTTGTTGATCTCGTGCGCAATCACGCGGATGACCCGTTTCCAGGTCGCGACCTCGCGCGCGTTCAACTCGCGCGTGAGCTGCTTGAGCAGGTACAGCCGGTGCGGCAGGCCGTTGAGCAGGAAGCGACGCTGCGACAGGTGAAAGACCTGCGACTCAGCATTCAGATCTACGGTGAAGAGCGAGTCGCGATCCTCTGCAAAGGCGGCACGCAGGCCCGCGGGCAGCGCCTCGAGCAGCCTGGCGAAGGCGAAACCCTCGAGCTTGCGGCCTTCGCCGAACACCTGGCGTGCCGCGAGATTCGCATAAAGCACCGTGTCGTGCGAATTGGTGAGGACCAGCGCGAGCGGCGTCGCCTGGATGACGGTGTCGAGCAGCAGCTCGCGCTGGTAGAGGTCCTGGCGCTGCGTGCGCAGCACCTGGCCGATGCCGTTGTAGGCCTCGACGAGGCGGCGCAGCGGCGTGGTCTGCGGTGGCGCCACGCTGACGCTGTAATCAGCGTCGCGGAGGCTCGCGATCCCATCCGCCACCGCCGAGACGATCCGCGACTCCTCGGCGAGGTTGCGCCGCAGCGCCACGCCGAGCAGCAGGTACGCGAGTATCGCGCCGCCCGCCGCCAGCAGCCGCGACAGGGCCGGCAGATCCGCGACCAGGCATGCGAACACGGTGACGGCACCCAGGGCCGCGAGCGCCAGGGTGAGTTTCCCCGTCCGGGTCATGATCAGCGAGTATCGTCGTCGCCCGCCTGGATTCCCAGTTTTTCCATGCGTCGATACAGCGACTGGCGCGTCAGGCCCAGCTCACGCGCGGCGCGCGCGACCACTCCCTCCGATCGGGCGAGGGCGGACTCGATCTCGTCCCGATCCGGCTCGGCCCCAGCGGTCGTGCCGGCTTCCGCCGCCGCGGGCAGCATCAGGTTCTCCCGCTCGATGCGACGGTCGGTGGCGAGCAGCGCCGCACGACGCACGCTATTGGCGAGCTCGCGGACGTTGCCGGGCCAGCCGTGCTTGAGCAGCGCGCGCGCTGCGTCGGGCGTGAGATCGAGCCCCACTTCGAGAAAGTGCCTGGCGAGCGGCAGGATGTCGTCCCGTCGCTCGGCGAGCGGCGGTACGGCGATCTCGATCACGTTCAGCCGGTAGTAGAGATCCTCGCGGAAACGCCCCTGGCGGATCGCGTCGGGCAGCTGCGCGTTGGTCGCGGTGAGTATGCGCACCTGGGCGCGACGGGTCTGCGACGATCCGAGCCGCTCGAATTCGCCGGTCTGCACCACTCGCAGCAGCTTCGCCTGTCCTGCGAGCGGCAGGTTGCCGATTTCGTCGAGGAACAGCGTGCCGCCATCGGCGGCTTCGAACCGCCCGGCGCGGGTCCGCGCCCCGGTGTAGGCGCCAGACTCGGCGCCGAACAGCTCGCTTTCCACGAGCTCGGACGGCAGCGCGCCGACGTTAACCTTGACGTAGGGGCCGTCGCGAACGCTCGAATTCGCCTGGATCACATCCGCGATCACTTCCTTGCCGGAACCGTTCGGGCCCGTGATCAGCACCGGCACCGGCGCACGCGCGACCTGGGTCGCCATCTGCAGCACCGCGTGCATCGCCTCGCTCGCATAGACGGCGCCACGCAGATCGAACTTCGCGGCCAGCGCGACGCGGGACTGTTCCCGCATCCGCGTGCGTCGCGCCTCGGCCTGCAGCGCCACGCGCAGCTGCAGGAGGTTCCGCACCGTCGTCACGAGCCGCGCATTGTCCCAGGGCTTGGCGACGTAATCCGCAGCCCCCGCCTTGACCAGCTCCACCGCAGTCTCGAGATGCGTCCAGGCCGTGAGCAGCACCACCGGCAGGTCCGGCTGCCGGGCACGGATGGCATGGAAGAGCTCGACCCCCTCGCTGCCGGAAGTCGCTTCGCGCCGGAAGTTCATGTCCTGGATGACCAGGTCCACGTCGCCGCGCGCGAGTCGAGCAAGACCCTCGGCGGGCGTGGTCGCTCCGGCGACCCGCGCTCCCTCGAGCCCCAGCAGCACGTCGAGCGCGGTGCGTACCGCCTCGTTGTCGTCGACTACGAGTACGACACGTCCGTGCAGACTTCCTGATTCGCGGCTCGCGATCTGATGCTCCTAGACGGTTCGGGTGGCCACCGCCGGGGACACACGTGCGGCCCGGCGCGCGGGCCACAGCGCAGCGGCGAGACCGACCGCCCACAGCACCACCACGCCCGCGACCAGATAATAGAGCTTGAGCCGCGGCAGTTCGAACGCCGAGGAGAGCCAGTAGCCGAGCACCAGCGCGAGCACGCAACCCACCAGCACGCCTGCGGTCGTGATGACCCAGTTTTCGACCATGAAGTAGCGGACGATGTCGAAGCGTCGCGCGCCGACGGCGCGCCGCGTGCCGATCTGCTTGGTGCGGGTGCTCACGTTGAACGCGGCCAGGCCGAAGATGCCGAGCGCGCTTATCGCGAGCAGCATGCCGACGACGACGCTCAGGTATACGGTCATGGCGCGGTCGTCGGCGTAACTGCGCGCCGCCAGCTCCTCGACCGAGCGGACCTTGTGGATGATACGGCCGTTGTCGATCGCGGCAAGCTTGTCCTCCGCGAGGCGCATGAGGGAATCGCGCTGTCCGGGTTTGGCACGCACCAGGTACATCGCGAATCGCTCGCTGGTGAGCACCGGGTGCAGCACGACGTTGTCGAGCTTGTCCCAGTCGACCCACGCGCCGTGCATCTTGTCCAGCACCCCGACGACCCGCGCGGGCTGGCCCAGCCCATCGTAGACCGTCTGGCCGATGGCGGACCCGTCGGGGAACATTTCCTTCGCGAAGGCGCGCGTGATGATCACCTCGGGGACGAACGCCGAGGAGTTGTCAGGCAACCGCCTGACGATGCTCGGATCGAAATTGCGTCCCTCGACGAGCCGCACGCCGAGTGTATTGATGCCGTGCTCGTCGACTTCGTAGTAGTTACCCAGCGCTTCGCGGCCCTTCTCGCCCGGCTGGGTGTAGTACACCGTCGACGAGCCGCCCCCCGACAAGGGGATCGAGTTGATTCGCGTGGCGTCCACCACGCCTGGCAGTGCGCGCAACAGCTCGACGTCGTCACGCATCGCAACTTCCGGATCGAAATTGCTGCCAGTAGGCGCAAAGATCACGGTGAAGAGGTTCGCGACGTCGAGGCCGGGATCGCGCCCCATGTGCTCCAGTCGCTGCACGATGATGTAGGTCGAATTGACCACGATCGCGAGCGCGAGCGCGATCTGCAGCGCGACCAGCACTGCGCCGGTCCGGTTGCGCCACAGCGCGCGCATGATCGGTTGAAGTTCCATGATCGAGCCCTCTACTGGGTCTTGAGATACACGGCCGGCGAGGTGTGACCGATCCGCCAGGCGGGATACACACCGGCGATCAGCCCGGCGAGCAGCGACAGGCCGAGCGTCACCAGCACGACCACCGGATCGATGCGGGTGAGCTGCTCGTAACGATCGTAGGTGTCGCCATAGATCGCGCGGATGCCGGCCAGTCCTGCCACGGCGAACAGCAGGCCGAGCACGCCTCCGGCCAGACCGACCAGTACCACCTCGGTCAGGTGCTGGCGGATGACGTCCTTGCGACTCGCGCCGAGTGCGCGCCGCAGCCCGGTCAGCGCCGCGCCGTTCAGGAACTTCGCCAGAAGAAGGCCGATGATGTTGACGAGACATACCGCGAGAAAGAGCAGTGCGATCCCGATCAGCACGCGGTTGTCCTTCTTCACGACCTTGTAGAAGTCGAGCCATTCATCCACATTGAACAACCGGTTGTTGAGCGGCCGCGGCAGCCGGCCGCCGGCCTTCTGGCCGCGCACATAGTTGTCGACGAACGCCTGATAGCGCTCGCGGGTGTCGCGATCGGGCAGCTCTGCCCACATCTGGACCCATACGCACTCGGAATTGAGGAAATCGCCGAACGACTCGATCTGCTCGCTCTTCCAGCAGTTCGTGTTGCCGACCGCCGGCAATTGGAGTGTCTCTCCCCACATGAAGGGGATGAATACGTCCTCGGCCTCCTGGAATGAGCCGTTGTTCAGGTCGTAGAACTTCGGTGCCGGCTCCCAGCGGTCGAGCACGCCTACGATCCGGAACTCGTTGTCGCCGAGGCGTACCGTGCGGCCGACGCTGTTCTCGCCGCCGAAGGCCTTCTCGTTCGTCTCTCGGCTCAGCACGATCACCGGCTCGGGCCCGGCGTCCGCCTCGCGGTCCCAGCCCGAGCCGTACAGAAAAGGCGTCTCGAACATCGGGAAGAAGTCGCCATGCGTCACGCGGACAAGCGTATAGAACGGCGTCCGCCCGGGCTGCTGGGGATTGAGCACGCGCTCCGACTTGAACATCACCAGGCTTCGCTCAGGAATGTCCGCTGCGTGCAAGGCGATCGCGTCGCGATACGTGAGCTGCTCCGGAGGCATCTCCGGCTGCTCGTCGTCGGCCGGCTTCTCGGGGTCCCAGCTGTCGATCGTGACCGCATAGAGCCGGTCGTTCTTCCACGCGATCGGGTTGGTGGACATCGCGTGGTACACGGTGAAGGTGATCGTGCAAACCGCGATCCCCAGGGCCACTGCAAGCACCATCAGCATCGAGAGGCCGATGTGCCGCCTGAGGCTGCGCAACGCGAGCTTGAGGTCGTAGTCGAACATGACAGCTCCCCTCAGGCGCTGACCGAGGCTACTGCATGCCCGGACTGGGCGTGCGGCGCCTCGTACGGCTTGAAATCGGTGATCTGGCCGTCGATGACCTGCACGTTTCGATGCGCGCGGCGCGCGAGCTCCGGGTCGTGCGTGACCATGATGATCGTCGTGCCCATGCTGTTGATGTGCTCGAGCAGATCCAGGACCTGCCGCGCCATCAGCGAGTCGAGGTTGCCGGTCGGCTCGTCCGCCAGCAGCATCGCGGGATCGCCAGCGAGCGCCCGCGCGATCGCGACGCGCTGCTGCTGCCCGCCGGAGAGCTGCGCCGGATAGTGGCGTGCGCGCGAGGCGAGCCCGACCAGCTCGAGCGCATTACCGATCCGCAGGCGCCGCTCGGCCGCAGGCATGCGCCGATAGCGCAGCGGCACCTCGACGTTGTCGCGCACGTCGAGATCGGGGATCAGGTTGAAGCTCTGGAAGATGAAGCCGATCTTGCGGTTGCGCACCCGCGAGCGCGCGTCGTCGTCGAGGCGGCTCACGTCGTCGCCATCGAGACGATAGCTGCCGCTGTCGAAGGTCTCGAGCAGGCCGGTGACGTTGAGGAACGTCGTCTTGCCGGAGCCCGAGGGCCCGGTCACCGCGACGAACTCGCCCGGCTCGACTGACAGGCTGAAATCGCGCAGCGCGTGCGTCTCGAGCAGCTCGGTGCGATAGATCTTGCCGACGTTCTTCATTTCAAGCATGGGGTTTCCTCGTTTGGCGCGCGGGCGCCGCCGTCAATCACTCAGGTGGACGCGCGCCGCGTCCTCGAAGCTGTCCGTGTCCGAGACGATGATCTGATCGCCTTCCGCGAGCCCGGAGAGGATCTCGACCTCGCGGACGCTCGTCGCGCCGGTCTTGATCGGGATCCGCTCTGCCATGTCGTCGCGGACCTGGTAGGCCGACTGGCCGGCGTCCGCCTCGTAGAACGCGCCGCGCTCGACCTTGAGCACGCCGTCGCGCCGGTCCATCACGATGCGCACCGCCACGCGCTGGTTCTGGCGCAGCCCCTTCGGTACGGTCTTGCTGAAGCGAACGCGGCCGCGCACCTCGTTCTGCGTGACTTCCGGGGACAGGGCGGTGACCTCGCCCGGATATGTCTTGCCGGCGTAGGTGATCTCGGCCGGCATGCCGATGCCGATCGAATCGGCGTAGGTCTCGGCGACCCGGAACTCGATCTCGAAGGCCGAAAGGTCGACCACCGTGAGCAGCGGCGCGTCCTGCTGGACAGCGGCCTTCTGGTTGACCGCGATGCTGCCGACCATGCCATTGACCGGCGAGCGGAGCTCGAGCTCGCCGACGCGGCGCTCGAGATCGGCCACGAGCAGCTGCTGGCGTTCGCGCTGCAGGCGGCGGGTCTGCAGCTCGAATTCGAGTCCTTCCTTCTCGAGGCCCCCGGTCTGCAGGGCGTGCTCGTGGGTGAGTCGCGCCGCGTCGAGCTCATCGCGCGCGCGGCGATAGTCGCGCTCGCTGATCACGCGCTGCTGCCAGGCGGCCTCGGCACGCTGGAACTCGCGCTCCGCCGCCTGGATGCTCACGCCGGCGAGATCGCTAGCCTGGCGGCTCTGCAGAATGCGGCGGCGGACGTCGATCTCTTCCCGCTTGAGATCGAGCGTCAGGCTTTCGAGCGTCGCCCGCTCGCGCTCGTATTCGTTCTTGAGTGCCGGGCTCACGATCGTCGCAAGCCGGTCCCCCTCCTTCACGGTCGCGCCCGCCCTGACGTCGAAGGTGATCGTGCCGGGCGCGGGGGCGTAGAGCGTCGGGCTCACCGCCGCGACGATCGTGGCCTGCGCCGTGAGGTCGCTCACGAACTCGCCACGGGCGACGGTCGCGATGCGCACGCGCTCGCGCGCGACGGTCGCGTCGGAGGTGGCCCAGCCGCGCAGCCACCAGGCGACGACGAGCAGAACGACGAGGCTCGCCGCGCCGGCGCCGATCAGGATGCGACGGCGGCGCGTGTGCGCGGGCAACGCGTCGAGCTGGCGGTCCTGCGCATCCGTGGTGCGCATGGCGGCCCCGAGGCGATCGGGAAACTTGCGGATATGAGCCAGGGACATGGTCGTGCGTATTCGTCGGACGCACGATCAACTGCACGCCGCGTGCCAGCCCCGCGTTACGCAGGCAGCAAATTGAAATTGCAGAGTTTTTCAGCCGGCGGGTGGCTTCCAGCACACGTCCAAATCTGTCCGATCGCGGACAGCGGACGCTGCGGCGGACACCCGGCGCCGGCAAGAAAGCCGCCGGAGGCAGCGTAGCACTCGTGACGTCCAGCCCGGTCCGGGAAAGCCGAGCCGCAGAGGATGACGCTTCGAGCCGGCTGCCTCCGGCGTGCCAATCTCAGATGACCGGGTTCTCCTGCTCGCTGCTGCGGTGCAGGGCGGTCAACGCCGCGTTGTCGATGCTCTTGACCGCGGTCTCGAGCGCTTCCTGCGCGCACGCACGATGCGCGAACACCCGTTGCACTTCGCGGATGCCCGACACGTCACCGCCGCAGACGATGCGGGCGGCCACCTTGAGACGCCCGTACAGGTTCTGCCTCGCCGCCTCATCGCGCAGGTCGCGCGGTGAGTAGCTCACGGTCATGGTCTGGCGGCCCTCGTCGGTCGAGATCACGCCCGCGTGAGCGGAAATAGCAATTGCTGAACCGAGCAGCCCTAACAGCAGGCCGCGGCTGAGACCGATGACGCGTGGGGAAAACGAAGTATTCATGGTCCTCTCCTGATCCCTGATTTGTGGCGCGTGAGTTCTCGGTTCACACGTGATCATTAGATGCCGTCGTGAGGCGATTGGCTGCTCGCTTCGGCGTGCGGCGATGTCGGCTCGCCGCGCGACGGGGCCTCTGACAGAATCCGTCAAACCACGAAGGGATCTCGAAGGGAACTCCCATGATGACGACCTACGGCATGATCGGGTTGGGCCGCATGGGCGGCAACATGAGCCGGCGCATCGCTCGCGCCGGGCTCGAGGTGATCGCCTGGGACCGGGCGACAGGAGCGCGCAGCGCGCTCGCGGGCGAAGGGCGGGTACGGACGGTCGAGACGCTCGAGGCGCTCGCGACCGAGCTGCCCGCGCCGCGGGCGGTGTGGATGATGCTTCCCGCGGGCGAGCCGACCGAGCAGGTGCTCGAGCGCATGCCGGAGCTGCTTTCGCCGGGCGATGTGATCGTCGACGGCGCCAACGCCTGGTATCGCGACAGCCAGCGCCGCGCGGCGCGGCTGGCGGCGCGCGGCCTGAAGTTCATTGACGCCGGGGTATCCGGCGGCGTCTGGGGACTCACCAACGGCTATGGCCTCATGGTCGGCGGTCCCGCCGATGCGGTTGCGCAGATCACCCCGCTGCTGCAGGCGCTCGCGCCCGCGCCGGACCGGGGGTGGCTGCACTGCGGCGCGAGCGGGGCCGGACACTTTGCCAAGATGGTGCACAACGGGATCGAGTACGGCCTGATGCAGGCCTACGCCGAAGGGTTTGCGCTGCTGCGCGCGAAGAAGGACCTCAATCTCGATGTTGCAGCAATTGCGGAATCCTGGCGTCACGGAACTGTCATCCGCTCCTGGCTGCTCGACCTTACCGCCGAGTTCCTGGCCGAGGACGCGGATCTGCGCGCGATCGCCCCGCGCGTCGCCGACTCGGGGGAGGGACGCTGGACGGCAATCGAGGCGGTCGAACTCGGCGTGCCCACGCCGGTCATGACTCTCGCGCTGATGGAGCGGTTCGCGAGCCAGGACCGGGGCGACTACGCCAATCGCGTCCTGGCGCGTCTGCGACAGGCCTTCGGCGGGCACGCCGTCACGAAGGGTTGATACGTCTATTGCGGATGCTGCAGCGTCGCCCCTGCGGCATCCCGATCCGCGATCACCAGCGTTCCGCGGCGCTCGACGCGGTTGGCGGGAATCGCAGCCGTGCCCTCGACGAGATCCCTGAGCCGCGCGGCCTTCTCCGCGCCGGTGACCAGCCATATCCGCTGACGCGCCCGCGACAATGCGGGCAGCGTCAGCGTCATGCGCCGGGTGCCTTCGTACTCGCCCGATATCGCGACATCCGCATCGGCATCGAGCGCCGGGTCGCCGGGCACCAGCGACGCCACGTGGCCATCCGTGCCGAGACCGAGGTGCACCACGTCGAAGCGCAACGGCTTTCCGCCGAGCGACTCGAGGATCTCCCGATAGCTGCGGGCCGCCGCGGCGAGATCCGTCGCGCAGACCGGCATGTCGAGCAGGTTGTCGCGTGGCAGCGGGCCCTCGCGCACGAGCAGGGCTTCGAGCTGAGTGACCGTCCGCCGTTCGTCATCAGGTGGAACGATGCGCTCATCGACCTGCGCGACATGGATGTCGCTCCAGCCAGCGACGCAGTTGCGCAGCTTCTCGATCATGCGCCAGGGCGTCCGACCGCCGGAAAGCGCGATGAGCGCGACCTTCCGTTCGTCGAGCGCTGCCTCGCAGGCATTGTCGATCTCGAGCGCGGCACGCGCTGCCGCGGCCTCGGCATCGGCCTCGACGATCAACCGCACGGACCGTCCCCACTGGGCTGATGCCACCCGCCGAACGGCTGCGCCAGGCGCTCGGCGGAGGCCGGTCCCCAGCTGCCCGGTTGGTAGAGCTCGACCTGCGGACCGTTCGCCAGCATCCGGTCGACGATCGACCATGCGACTTCGACCGAGTCCTGGCGCGCGAAGAGGCTGGCGTCGCCCCGCAGCGCATCGCCGAGCAACCTCTCATAGGGCGTCATCTCGTCGGCCTGCGAGTTACAGGCGAAGAGCTCGATCTCGTGCCCGGTCATGTTCTCGCCCGCGGTCTTCACGCGCGCGCCGAGCGCGATCGCCACGCGGTCGGGTCCCAGGCGAAAGCGCAGGTAGTTGCCGCGCGCCGGCAGCGGCTCCTTGAACAGGTGCTGCGGCGGCCGCCGAAAGGTCGCGAGCACCTCGGTCGCCGTGACTGGCAGCTCTTTGCCGGTGCGGATCAGGAACGGAACATCCGCCCAGCGCCAGGAGTCGATGTCGAGGCGCAGCGCGGCGAAGGTCTCTACGTCCGAATTCGGGGACACGCCGTTCTCGGCGCGGTACCCGCGGTACTGTCCGCGGACGACATCGCGACGGTCCGCGGGGCGCACGGCTCGCAGCACCTTGGTCTTCTCGTCGCGCATCGCAGCCGCTCCGATTTCCACCGGCGGCTCCATCGCGAGGATGGCGAGCACCTGCAGCAGGTGGTTCTGCACGACGTCGCGGATCGCGCCGAGCTCCTCGTACAGGCGGCCGCGGCCCTCGACGCCAAAACTCTCCGCCATGGTGATCTGCACGTGATCGATATACGTGCGGTTCCAGACGGGCTCCACGAAGGCGTTTGCAAAGCGGAAGTAGAGCAGGTTCTGCACCGGCTCCTTGCCGAGAAAGTGGTCGATGCGGAAGATCGCGTCCTCGGCAAATACTGTACGCAGCGCGCGATTGATCGTCTGCGCGCTCGACAGGTCACGACCGAGCGGCTTCTCGACCACCACCCTCGCGCCCTCGGCGCAGTTCGACTCGGCGAGCTTCGCGGCCACTGTCGTGAAGAGACTCGGCGGTATCGCAAGGTAGTGCACCGGACGCCGGGCGCGGCCCAGCGCGTTGCGCAGCGCCGCAAAAGTCGCCGCTTCGCGATAGTCGCCGTCGACGACCACGAGCTTCGTCTCGAGCCGGCGGAGTGCCTCGGGGTCGGTGGACGGATCGTGCTCTGCGAGGCTCGCCCGCAGGCGTTGCAGCATCGATTCGCGATTCGTCCCGCGCGCGACGCCGACCAGCGTCGGCGGCAGGCGGCCGCGGCGCTCGAGATTCTCGAGCGCGGGAAAGATCTTCTTGAACGCGAGATCTCCGCTGATACCGAAGATCACGAGCGCGTCGGCGTACTCCTCGGGAGCGGTCATGCGCGAGAGTATAGACACCCGCGCCGGTGGGCCGGATGTTGTGCGGTGCACCGGCCGGACCTCGTGCGGACGCCGGCACCGGACAAAGCGCGCCCGCTGCTAGCATACAGGGATGATCCCGACGTGGTTCAAGCTCAGCTACACGGTTTTCGTCGTAGTAGTGGTCGCGATCTGGCTCAGGTATTACGGCTGGCGCAACCTGCTCTGGTTTTCCGACATCGCGCTGATCGGCGCCGTGCCCGCGTTCTGGCTCGAGGACGCCCGAATCGCGAGCGTCCTTGCGGTTGCGGTCCTGCTGCCGGAGATGCTGTGGAACGTCGACCTCGCCGGCCGTCTGCTGCTCAGGCGGCGGATCAGCGGGCTGACCGACTACATGTTCGAGAAGGATCGGCCGCTCATCCTGCGGCGGCTGTCGCTGTTTCATGTCCCGTTGCCGCTGGTCCTGCTGTGGCTGCTCGCTGCATACGGCTACGCGGAGCCTATTGCCTTGCCCGGAGCGATCGTGCTCGCGGCGGTCGTACTGCCGATCAGCCGCGCGGTGAGCACGCCGGAGAAGAACATCAACTGGAGCTGGGGGCTGGGACCCGTGCAGAGCCCGCTGCCCGCGTACCTGTACGTGTTGCTGCTCTTCCTCGGGTTCGTCGTGCTCGTCTTCGTGCCGACCCACGCGATCCTTCGCAATACCCTTCCCTGATCGAGCCACCCGACGGAAATTGGTCTTGCCCATACCGCTCCGGGCTCTGCTAAGATTCGTCCAGCATCGAGAACGGGGCACGGGCCCCGGCCAACCTGCCTTCCCGGGCAAGGTGGCGAGCGCCGGATGGCGCGATGCGGCCGATGGGCAACGAAACGGGTGCAGCGATGAATTCGACAGCAGTGAGCTTGCGTCACGAGCATGGTGCGGCGCAGGGGCTTGGCCCGGCGACCAGTGCACGAGATCTGGACGACGCGCCGTCCGTATCGACGCGGCTCGTGGCCTACTGGCGCGACACGTTGCCGCTTCCCGTCGCCGCGCGCCGGCGTGCACTCGATGCGGTCTGTACGCGGG
>Ga0209382_10006650_pt1 | contig 14839 bp, 12 predicted proteins | sample SoiMetdeltSBSDD5_FD_187599 | JGI IMG/M metagenome (GOLD analysis project Ga0209382, IMG submission 187599) | Bulk soil microbial communities from a Populus tree surrounding site in Tennessee, USA - Soil MetaG P. deltoides SBSDD5 (SPAdes) (version 2) | ecosystem: Environmental > Terrestrial >... | reverse complement strand
GGTCGTGAACTTCGTCGATCAACCAGGCTTCCTGATCGGCACACGCGCCGAACGCGCGGGCACGGCCCGTTACGGCGCGCGGGCGATGGCCGCCGTCTATCAGGCGACCGTGCCCTGGGTTTCGGTCATCTTGCGAAGGGTGTTCGGCGTGGCCGGCGCGGCTCACGGCGCCGCGCAGTCGCTCAACCTGCGCTACGCCTGGCCTTCAGGCGATTGGGGGTCGCTGCCGATTGAAGGCGGCGTGCAGGCGGCGTATAAACGCGACATCGAATCTTCGCCCGATCCGGACGCGAGACGGCGCGAGATTGAAGAGATGTTGAACGAACTGCGCTCGCCGTTCCGCACGGCCGAAAGCTTCGGCGTCGAAGAAATAATTGACCCGCGTGACACAAGGCTTTTATTGTGCGATTGGGTTGAGTTGGCTTATGAATTAACGCCGACAGGGCTTGGCGTGAAGCGACGTGGGATGCGGCCTTGATGTGATGACGAGATGGCACACGGATTTTACGGATCCACAATCCTCCAAAGCGAACCGCCGCTGTTCCAGTGTATCTGACCGTATGAGCAATGTTCTTGTGTACTAGGTAGTCCTGCGCCAGCCTTGGAGAGAGGGAAAAACCGGGGGCTGCGATGATTCGTACAGTCTGAGAATCGAAAGAACCTTTCCCCGGTTGTTAAGCAATAAAGGAATATAAAGGCGCTTCATTGAAAAGACAGGGGTTATTGCTAGCCCCCGGTTTTTACCACTCTCGGCCAGTCCCGATCTGGCGAATCCAGACGTGAAGTTGATAGACTTAAGCCTGATCCCTGGTGAGGAGCCTATCAGGGATCAGGGATTGTTGTTAGCCCCCGGTTTTTCCCGGTCTCCAATACTTGAAATATTCCGAAGGCCGAATGTTTTCACCCCCACGATTTATGCGCAGGCCTCATTTCACTGGCTTGCCTTCGTTTAAATTGACAAGGTAGACCTTGACTGGCGCGCCTCTGTCGCTCTTCGCTTTGAATTTGACGACAATCTTGTTCTCTCCAATGAAATGCCGTTGAGCTATTGATGCCGCAGTTCTGTCCAACGCCAGAAGATAGCCCGTTGGGTTATCTTTCGCTCTCAAACTGAGGCCTCGAGTTTTAGTCGAGAAAACTAATTCATCCTTCACTGAATAAATCCCAAGTGAAACCTCTTCTACAACTGCCGTAGAATCCTCGGGGAAATTAACCAGAATTCCCAGGTCGCCGATACTCTTGCATTTATTCATTGAGTTGATCTTCCATGTCGGCAGTATACTCAAGCAGCAAGGTTTCTCCGGACAACATTTCCATGGGTTCCTGTCTATCGTTGAGTCACTCAGCACGATCCTGCCTTCAGGGTGTCTTTGCGCCTCGGCGAACTGAGCACAACAGATACATAAGAACATAATAGTCGCTATCAATGTCTGCTTCGGTGTCGAACGCATTCAGCTATACCTCCTTTCTACCTCCTTCGAGGAATTTTAATTTACTTGCTTGGATCACCAAGATGTTTGCTTTTCGATCTCTGAATGGCATCCATCTTTATTTCAAATCCATTTACGCCTTCATGACATAAAAGCGCAGGACGCAAACAAAAACTGCCATGAGTGGTGTGAATTTATAGCTGCGCCGCTAACCGACTTGTGAGTTTCAATCTACCAGCAGCGCCACGTCATTCATTTCAGAGACGCGCAACAAAGCTAACTGCCTGCCGTCACGAGACCAATCGAAGAAAGTGATTTGCTCCGCGCCGAACTCGGTCAGGCGTTTTGGTTTCCCGCCGTCCAGCGGCTGTATCCAAAGATTGGATACACCATCACAGGTGTAGCTATATGCAAGGGCTTTCCCGTCAGGCAGCCAGCGAATGACGCCGCCACGTAACTCACAGCGGATGAGGCCGAGAGGCGGCTCAAATATTTTGATAGGGTTCCCTCCCGAGACCGGAATGATGGCGACCTGCCATTTCGAGCTTTTTTGGTCATCCAAATAGTAACAGGCGATGAGAGTCCCGTTAGGCGAGACGACAGGATTCATTGACGGTTTACTCGTCAACCGAAACGGAGTTCCGCCCTCGATTGAAACTTTCCAAACCGACCGCTGACCGGAGACCTCGCTGAAATAGAAAACCCATCTGCCGTCAGGCGATATGCGCGGCGTAAACTCGCCTGGACCGGATGTCAGTTGGACTTTATTCTTGCCATCCGCGTCCGCACGCCAAATATTATAGGAGTCCCTCTGATTCGAGAGGTAAATGATGTAGCGACCATCTGGTGAAAATTGTCCCCTGAAGTTCAAGAATGGGCCAAAGGTCAGTTGCCTTCGGTTCTTTCCTTCAGTATCCATTACCCATAAGTCTAAATTATCGTTGGCGATCCAGGAGGTCAGGATGTTGCCATCAGGCGTCCATGACAGGTCATAATACGCTTCCGAGCCAGAGGTCACTCGTCTTGCCTGCTTGACATCTCCGTTGGCCGGGATGAGCCAGATATTCGAAAACCGAGCGTTTTTGATTGTCACCAGCTTTCGGGAATTTGCCGCCAAACTTATGCCGCTATGTCCATTCAAATCATAAGTGATCTTGCGCACTTCGCCCGAAGGATAGGACAGACAAAAGATCTGGGAAAATAAGGCCCCCTTCTCATCTGCCACAACCAGCAGCCCGCTTCCATCCCCAAGCCAGGATATTCCATCGATCCTTCTCCAGGGGGGGGAAGATATCCTGCTTTCTGCCGCATTACTCACTCGCACGGCAATGAGACTCAATAGATCTTCCCCGGCAATATCGGTGAGCGACGAGCAAACAATGATTTTTCCGTCGGGAGACCAGGCAATGCCGAGGCTACAAACGTGATCACTCAGTTTATGCGTGGCCAAGGTCTTTTCGTCGCTGCCGTCGGCTTTGGCAACGACCATGAGGCTGCGCCCCAGAGTATAGTCCTCACGTCCGAAAGCGTATCTTCCATCAGGAGCAAAGGTGATCGGCGTGTCTACGCCTTCCGTCAGCTTCTCCGACGAGCCGCCCAGCATGCGCACCCGATAAAGCGTACCGGCATTTTCATTCAAACGCTGCCGAACGTAGTAGACAAACTCGCCGTCGGGCGAGAAGCTAAGGCCGGTGTAAGTTACCTCATCAGGCTCGACAATCGGGTGTCGCACAGTGCCGTTGACCTGCCTCACCAGCAGGCCTTGTTTCCCGGCGGTTTCCTCGGTATACGCAAAATAATTTCCGTCGGGAGAAATGGCTGCGCGCGTGACCTTGCCGGAATCCGTGAGCTTTCTGATTTCGGCCTGAAAGGAAGGCCGCCGTGGGGCTAACGATTGGTGAATCAAAAAAACAGCCACAGCTAAGGCTGCCAGCCCGAACGTCAAAGCGATGACGGCTCCGGTTTTGAGCCATCGCGTCTGGCCGACGCCACTCCGGCGAATGGCAGCGCGGGCTTTACTTACCACAGCCACCGACTCGTGATCAGGAAACGCGATTTGCTCAGGATGGGGCGCGTTCACTATTTCCCGCTTGAGCCAATCCAGATCAGCGCTCAACGCTTTGGCGGTCTGATAACGTTCTACTCTGTCTTTGCAGATTGCTCTGGAGACAATCCCTTCCAGCGCGGGCGGAATCCCTGAGCGATGACTGGCGAGCGGCGACGGCTCCAGGTGTAGGATAGCGCCGAGCGTTTCCGCAAAAGTGGGCCTGGCAAAGGGCGATTGACCCGCAACCATCTCGTAAAGCACTACGCCCAGGCTGAAGATGTCGGTGCGCGTGTCGATATCCTTCTCGCCGCGCGCCTGCTCCGGCGACATATAAGGCGCCGTGCCCATCACAGTCCCAGTGTCCGTCTTGAAGTGCTCCGCGGTCGGATGCTCGACCTGAGGCGGGAGCTGCTTTTCTCCGATCAGCTTGGCGATGCCGAAATCGAGAACCTTCACGTATCCGTCGTGGCGCAGCATTATGTTCTCGGGTTTAATGTCACGATGCGCAATCCCTGCTTCGTGAGCCGCATTCAGCGCGCCGGCGACCTGCATGGCCACATCCAACGCCGTTGTCAGCGAGATCTCTCCGCTCTTCATACGTTGGCGGAGCGTCTCCCCGTCGATGAACTCCGTGACGATGTAGTTGGCGCCGTCAGTCTGTCCTACTTCGTGGACGGTCAGAATGTTCGGATGATTCAGCGCGCTGGCGGCGCGCGCCTCCTGTTTGAAGCGGCGCAGCTTCTCTTCGTCCATTGCCAGGGAAGCCGGCAAGATCTTGATGGCCACCTTGCGCTCCAGCCTCGAATCGTGAGCCAGGTAGACCTCACTCATCCCGCCGGCTCCCAGCGGCGCCAGAATCTTGTAAAGCCCAACCATGTGACCGGGATTGATGATGTTTTTCCTTTCGGCGATCGCTTTGGCAACCGCATCGAAGGCGGGTTTGATGGGGAAGTTTCTGACCTCTAAGTGCGCCGCAATCAACAACTCGACTTCGCGGCGCAATTCCTCATCCGTACCACAGGTTTCGCAAAGGAAAGCCTCCCGCCGGCTTGGGTCAAGCTCAAGCGCGTCGTGAAAGATTCGCTCGGTGAGTTTCCATCGCTCCGGACTCATTCTTTATCCTTACTTTCTCCATGCGCTAACTCACGGTAAAGCCAGGCTAGAGCAAAGTCCCAATCCCGCGCGACGTTGCGCTGCGACATATTGAGCGCCTCGGCCGTTTCTTTTACGCTGAAGCCGCCAAAGATGCGCAACTCTACGACACGACTTTTGCGCTCATCGAATACGGCCAAGCTTGTCAAAGCATCATCGAGGGCCACCAAATCCGCGCAGCGTTCGAACGGGATGTCGGAGGCGTCTTCCAAGCTAAGCCTGATGCCCATGGCAGAATAGCGGCGCGCATAATCTACTAACACCCGGCGCATCAGCATCGACACGACACCGAAGAAATTGGCGCGATCATGCCAACTCACATCCTGCCACCTCAACAGGCGTATGTAGACTTCTTGGACGAGGGCCGTCGTTTGTAAGATGTGCCCAGGTCGTTCCTTTCTCATGTGGGAACCAGCCAGCTTATGAAGTTCGTTATGAACCAGCGGAACTAGTTTTTCGAAGGCCGTTTGATCTCCGTTGCTCCAGGCGCGCAGCAGTTGCGTGATTTCATACGATGAAGGTCGCTCCATAGATTTCTCCTCGCTGGCTGAATCTACTTGTGATGTTTAACTGCTGAAGGTACTCACACTAATCTATCACACATCCTTTTTAACCGCTATGCGGTCAGCGGCGTGAGGAGCGTAGTGTCCGCAAGGAGTATGGTCGCGTCTTAGGAAATTCGCCGTCACATAATAACTGTGTGCGAGACCGCTTATCCGGTTCCTCAATTAACAGTCACTCCCCTCAACGCTTTTCCCGTCTCCGGCGAAGATTTATTCGGAAGAGTGGCAGGTTTTTGCCGACGCCTGCGCTTGTATAGATGGAGGCAATGATTGAGTCATCCATTTATCTGGGGCCGACGTCGCAGACATCAGCCCCGTCGTCAATCGGGCATCCCCAAGTTACCGAAAGCCGCGTAGATTTGGTGGATGCGCCACTTAGGCGTGGACCGCAAGTCCGCTCCACAATTCTCGAGGAGGAAAATATGCACGACATTGACCGGACGCAGAAAGAATTCGAGATGGCTTTGCACGAGATCCAACCGGAGCAATTCGAGTACGGCAGGGCCAACGGTTTTGGCGAATACGAGGGAGAGGGCGCATACGAGGCCTGGCACGAGGCTGGGACGAACGAGTTCCCTGCGCAAGAGGCCTGGCAGGAGGCCGGCTCATACGAAGGCGAGATGTATGAAGGCGAGATGTACGAAAGCGGTTTGAATGAGGCCGAAGAGATGGAACTGGCCGCGGAATTGCTGGAAGTCGGGAACGAAGCCGAACTGGACCAATTCCTCGGCAAGCTGGTCCGCGGCGTGGGCCGCACGATTGGCCGCGTCGTGAAATTCCCGCTGGGGCGCGCGATCGGCGGAGTTTTGAAGCCGTTGGCCAAAGCCGCGCTCCCGTTTGCGGGCAAGGCGCTCGGCGGCGCCTTCGGCGGGCCGATCGGCAGCATGATCGGCGGGAAACTGGCTTCGGCGGCAGGGCGGGTGTTCGGTTTGGAGCTTGAGGGGTTGAGCGCCGAAGACCGCGAGTTCGAAGTTGCGCGGCGCTTTGTTCGGTTCGCCTCGGCGACCACAAAGAACGCTCTCAGCGCCCCACCGAATGCCAATCCGCAAACTGTGGCTAAACGATCGGCGGCAATGGCCGCGCGTACACTCGCTCCGGGGCTGATCGGGCGAGGCGGCGCCTCTGTCAGCAACACAGTCGCCGGCGCCGACACCATTCCCGCCGGCTCCCGGCGACACGGAGGGTGGGTCCGGCGGGGCCGGCGGATCATTCTGTTCGGAGTCTGAGAACGCGATGACCGTCCAATCTGAAAAAGCGCCGGTTGCGACTCGAATGCTTGAGCAGGAGGCGCGCGCGCTACTGACGCGGCTAGATCGGCTGCAGCCGTACTCGCTGCGCATGCCGATGGTCGCCTCCGCAGCCATTTCGCCGCAAGCGATGACGGCCATTGAACACCACATGGCCCGGGCGCGGCGCAGGCTGCACGGCATGGTTGGCGATTACTTGCGCTGGCTGCGCGGCCCCGCAGGCCAGCTCACCTCGCCCGCCGAAGCGCAACGACGGTTCACTTTTCTGCGGCTGCGATTCATCTCGTTGATCTCGCAGTTCGACATTTTCGCCGATGTCATTTCGCAGCGGAGCGAACACGAAACCGGCGTTTGGGTCGCCGGCCTGGACGACGTGGCCGCCGAGGCGTTGGAGCTTCCCGGCGTTTACCGCGCGCCGCCGGTGATCTGTTACCTCGAACGCGGCCATGGCGCGGCCATTCGTCGCGCGCGAACTCGATTGCCGGGAGGCGATGAAAACCCGGTGGCCGTCATCCGCGTCCCGCGAGAGCGAATGGTCGGCAGCGGCGTCGCCTCTTCGCTGGTCCACGAAGTGGGCCATCAGGCGGCGGCGCTGCTCGACCTGGTCAACTCGCTGCGGCCTGCGCTGCAAGAGCGGCTGCAGAACGGCGACGGGCAAGTGACCGCGTGGCGATTGTGGGAGCGATGGATTTCGGAGATCGTGGCCGATTTCTGGTCGGTGGCCAAAGTGGGGATCGCAGCCCCGCTCGGCTTGATCGGCGTGGTCAGTTTGCCGCGGGCCTTCGTCTTCCGCGTGGACGTCGAAGACCCGCATCCGGCGCCCTGGATTCGCGTCAAGCTGAGTTGCGCTATGGGACAGGCGCTCTACCCGCACCCGCAGTGGGCGGCGCTTGCCAGGCTGTGGGAATCATTCTATCCGCTCGACGATCTGCGCGAGGAGAAGCGCCGGTTGTTCGCGGCGATGGAGACGGCGATCCCCGACTTCGTTTCACTGCTCGTCAATCATCGCCCGCTGGCCTTGCGCGGACAGTCTCTGAAAGAGGCGCTGGCTTCGCCGGAACGTCAGCCCGCGCAATTGGCGGCTTACTATCGAGCCTGGCGGGTCTCCCCCACGCTGATGCGCGCCGCGCCGCCGACGCTGGCCTTCGCGGCGGTGGGACAGGCCAAGTTCGACGGGCGGATCACTCCAGAAGAAGAGAGCCGCACGTTGGCCGATCTGTTGACTTACTGGGCGGCGCGCAGCGCGCTCGACACATCTGCTGTCTGCGCGACGCAGCCGAGACCGCGCGCGCTCAAGCGAGCGCCGCGCCCGCAAACCAAATACAGTTTCATAGCTTAATTAAGGAGGGCGATATGCCAGCTAAAAAGTATGATATCGGCGAGACAAAATCCGCGGATCAAGCGCAAGAGGACGCCGCCGACATTCCCCAGCAATCGGAACCGCCGGTAGTAAAAGACCAGATTCAGCTTAAGAGCCAGATGGCGACCGGTCTGGCGCAGCCCCCTCTTTCTGGGGGAGAGGGTTTTGATGCTGAAGATCAAATCCGTCCAGCAACCATCAGGGGAAGTATTGATGCGGCTGTGACGATGCGTCGAACGGCGACCGAGGCGACGGATGACCTACCGCTCTGGGTAGTGATCCGCAAAGCCAGTGAAGCCATCTCGTTCGATAACTACAGCCTGTTTATCGATCTCATATTATGCGGCGATGTCGTCGCCCCGGAGCGGCTGGCGGAGCGGCTGAAAAAGTTCCCGGCCAGGCTTGACTCGCAAAACGCGGCGCAGACCTTCCTGGGTGTCCTTAAAAAGAAGTTCCAGCAATTGCAGGAAATCCGCTTCCTGCCATTCACCGACACCGATTCTTACCGCCTGCTGAAGGTCGCCACTGAGGCGTTCCTTATGGTCAACTGCGGCGTAGCTCTCAATAACTACAAAGACCTTTTCAATGCAGACGACGCGGCGTTCGTGAACAACCGTGTGCGCTTGGATCTTCAGCCCAGTGATCTGACAAATTTATGGCTGCGCTATCTGGAAGACGTGAATGGTGTGACTGACGCCGTCGTTCCTTACCTGTCGCTGATCCGCGAAAAGCTGCGCGATGTCCCGTTGGTGCAAATGGCTATCAAGGACATTTTCGACGAAGACACGACGCTGCCCCAGCAATTCTCGCCGGCCAAATGCCTGGGCATCCTGCTCAATAAACTGACCAGTCCTTGTTTATTGGAGCTGATCTGGTCCTACTGGCACGAGGAAGGAATGCTGGCGCAGACGCTGAACGCAATAAGCCTGCGGTTCCAGAACGTGCGCGGGCCGGGCGAAGGCAATCCGCTGGCAATGATGGAGATCGATCCGCTGCGTCCGCTCAACAACCTGATCTGGGGCTACATCCAGGACGAGCAACACCGCCTGAGCGTGCTGCGGCGCGTTTACGAATACGATCATCACTACGGGCTGATGCTCTACGGGAAGGCGGCGCCCGAATTTCGCCCAGCCGACAGCCGGTCGAAGTTCCTCGAGGCGTTCCACGTCCTGCTCTATCTCACTTCGATCTTCTACCTGTCAGATGACGATACGATGGTGATCGCCGACGCCTTCCCCGTCCTGCACGCGCTCAAAGAAGTCCACTTCCTGCTCGCCGAGGGCGCGCACGGCCAGTTCGGCGACCTGCCCTCGACCGCACGTCAGGAGATGCTCATCCAACAATGGATTCTGGCCCGGCCCGAATTCCGCGAATTCCTGCCGACTCGGATCATGGTCGCCTACCCCGAGCCGTGGATGGATCGAGTGGACGCGATGAAGACAGTTCAGGGTTGGACCGACACTTCGGTTCTGCACTTCAGGAACCTGGGCGTCTTCGGCGAACGGGTATTGCTCTCGGTCCGCTTCGGCAATTGGGGCGCCATCGAAGACCCCGTCCAGGCGCGGAACTGGGCGCGATTCTGGCGCGCCGAGATTCAGGGCTACATCCACGCCTATCGCGCCGTCACCGGCGTTGACCTGACATCCGAGATCACAGACTCGCGGCAGGCCCAGGCTCGCTACATGCAACCCTCTTTCCATCTGCGACAGCGGCTGGCGGCGCAACAGCGTAACCTGCCACAGGCCCAGAGCAGAATGCTGGGCACAGGGGACGGCCCGAGGGCTGGAATCCGGAGCAACCAACTGGCCGTCCCGAAGCGGACGAATTGAGCGGAATCGCCGGCGCTCGACTTCACCTCGGCGCTCTACCTGGGCCTGGACCACGCCAGCGCGTCGCTGCGGCCCTGGGATCAACTGACGACGGGAGCGCCGGCCGCTCTCGCCGAACCGCCCGATGCGGACGCGATCGCTCAAAGAGTGGCGGCGTTGCAGGGTTGCGAGCGCGGTCTGCTTGTGACCTCAACGCTCCACCTTTTCTGGGATCTGTTCGGCGCATTGGCGGGGAGCGGAGTGGCAATCTACGCCGACGTGGGTATCTACCCCGTTGTGCGCTGGGGCGTCGAGCGAGCGGCGGCGCGCGGCGTGCCCGTGCGCGGATTTGCGCATCACGACCCGGAATCGCTCAGACGGCGGTTGAAGCTGGATGCGCGGAGTGGCTGGCGACCACTGGTTGTTACCGACGGCTTCTGCCCGTGCTGCGGCGGGCCGGCGCCGGTCGTCGAATATCTGGAATGCGCTCGGGATTACGGCGGCATTCTGATTTTGGACGACACACAGGCGCTGGGCATTCTTGGTCATTCTCCTGACGCCGATGCGCCTTACGGCAAAGGCGGCGGCGGCGTGTTGAGATGGAGCAATGTCGCAGGGCCGGATGTGCTGGTCGGCAGTTCGTTGGCCAAAAGCTTTGGCGTACCGCTGGCGGCGCTGTCCGGCGGTCGCGCTCTGGTCGAACACTTCGAGAGCGAAAGCGAGACGCGGGTTCACAGCAGCCCGCCATCTGCCGCCGTCATTCATGCCGCTGAACATGCGTTGGCGGTGAATCAAACGCAGGGCGATGCGCTGCGTTCGAGCCTGGCGCAACTCGTCGGCTATTTCCGCCGGCGGCTGGCCGAGACGGGCATACCGGTCAGTGGCGGGTTGTTTCCCGTCCAAACGATCGCCCCGAGACTTGACGTGGCGACGCTGCACGAGCGGTTGCAGCGAGCAGGCGTTCGCACAGTTCTGAGCCAGGGCCGCAACGGGCGCGGGCGGCGCCTTAGCTTTCTTCTATCTGCGCGGCATCAGCCGAGCGAGATTGATTACGCTCTGGACGCCCTTGCGCGCGCCCTGAGCGGGAAAACAATGAAACAACGAAACTGGAGGTAGAACAGCGATGAAATCGAGACATTGTTGCGCCTGCAATACTCAACTGGCGCAGAGACAATTCGAGTCAGCGATTCTTGAGTTACAGCCGGAATACTTCGAATTCTCCGGCGAGTCGGACGAGGAGGTGATCGATTGGCTGAAGGATCTCTTTGGCTCCAACAAACCTGCTATGGCCCAAAGTGGGGCGGCGGCCGCAGTGGCCGCAAAGGCTCGTCGGGTCGCAGATAAAGCTAAAGCTGGAATCCAAGCTGAGAAGGTGTGCTGGATTCAAACCGTCCTCAACAAAGCCGGGGGCGAGAAGTTAGTGGCGGACGGCGTGTACGGACCACTAACACGCGAAGCGACCCGGCGGTTCCAGTCGCGAAACGGCTTGACGGTTGACGGGATCGTCGGTCCCCGAACTGAAACGGCCCTGATTCAAGCTGCGCTCAATCAGATTGCGCGAGCCTCAATCCTGCCAGTGAACGGGGTCATGGATGCCAAAACGCGGCAAGAAATTCAGCGTTTCCAAGCAAGAAACAACTTGGCGCAGGACGGAGTTGTTGGTCCCAAGACTCGCGCGGCGATGGTAGTTGCGCTGGGCGGTCGATGCATAGTGCGCTCGTCGCGACCGTCAGGTCAGCAAGGGAGCACGTTCACGTCAAATGGTCCGAAGCCGATTGGTTGCGATCTCCGGAAGCTCGAATCGCTAACGTCTCAATGCCGAAATAATGCAATCCAAGCGGGAATAAATTGTCTTCGCCAGTTTGGACTAGGCGTCTCAGAGGCTGCGGGAATCCTTACACCGCTTGTGGAGCTTGCCGTAGCGACTTCCGAGATCCCCGGCATCGACCTGATTACTGCAGCCATCGCTGGAATTGCGGCAGCGGTCTTGGCTACTGAAGAGATTGTGGAAGCGGCCGGCTGTGTGCAGAGTGCGCTCATGAATTTGGTCTCGTGCCAAGAGAAAGCGCGACAACTCAGCGGATGTTAATTCGCTCAAGAAGAGCGCAATTTTGGTGGCTCAGCAACAGCGCAACGCCAGACGAGGTGAACACCTATTTCGGCATGCGCATAGACGAGAACAAATGGGGCTTCCACGATGGCGTTGATCTTTCCGCTGAGCGGAAACGCTTGAATTGGTATTCGACTGACCGAGACTGCGTTACCGTTATGAATCGCCGGATCGCCTCCTCGGTGATTGATTATGATCATAGACTGCCACTGCCACGCTGGAAAAGGCGACGGGCTGACCGGCCCGTGGGATACCGATGCGCCGCTCGAAAGATATTTCCTCCGCGCGGCGCGGTCGGGCATCACCCGTACGGCGCTCTTCGCCGCGTTCCACTCCGACTACGCCGCGGCCAACCGAGAAGTCGCGCGCATCGTGGCGAGCCGCCCCGACCGCTTATATGGCTTCGCGTTCGTTCACCCGGAACGTGATCGCGGGCGGGTTATGGCGATGGTTGAAGAAGCCGTCACGCGATACGGCTTTCGTGGAATTAAAGTCCATCGCCACGACGCCCGCATCACGCGCGAGGTCTGCGAGGTCGCGCGCGCCTTCGCCCTGCCGGTGATTTATGACGTGATGGGCGAAGTTTCAGTCTGCGAGCTGCTGGCTGAAGAGTACCCCGACGTGGTGTTCATCATCCCGCACCTTGGCAGCTTCGCCGACGATTGGCGGGCGCAATTGGCGCTGATCGATCATCTGGCGCGACACCCGAATATCTACACCGACACGTCAGGGGTGCGGCGATTCGATCTGCTGGAACAGGCGACGCGGCGGGCGGGGGCAAAAAAGATTCTGTTCGGTTCCGACGGGCCGTGGCTGCATCCGGGGGTGGAACTCGCTAAGGTGAAAGCGCTGGGGCTATCGGCGGCGGATGAAAAATTGATTCTTAGCGGCAATTTTCTTCGATTGATCGAACGCGCGCGAACATCAACTCCCGCGACAAGCAGGGCGCAAACGGATGGGATCCATTTCAACCTGTCATTCGGCCGCCGCGCGCAAGATGACCTGTGGTTAAGTCATCGACCCATAACCGGATGATTGAACGCGACTCAACGCCGGCGCGCCAATGCGGGCGGAAAGGAGAAAGTCATGGATAGTTTGATACACATTTCTGTCGGGGTTCTGCTACCGTTGCTTCCGGCCTACGTCCTCTTCAAGACCTTGCCGGCGGACGCGACTGTCGAAGGCCCATGGAAAGGGTTGAGAATAAAACTCGGCGGAGGGTTCGGGGGATATTTTCTGCTCGTCCTGATCGTCTTCGGCTATCTCTACTGGATGAACGAGCGAGGTAAGAATGAAATTGTAGAAGCGCAGCGCCTCAATGAGGAATTGCAGCGATGTATAGGGAATCTAAACCGCGCATATAAGGTCTACACGGTCAAAGGAAATATCTCCGCCGATGATAGGAGATCTTTTGAAGGTGAGAAGCTGAATGACTTTACTGTAGTTGTAATTCCAACGACTTGGAGTATCTCTTCCAACGGCTGGTTTGAGGCTCAGATTCCAGTCAGACTCAAGCAAGATGGGACACCTGATTTCCCTCGCATCGGAATAAGGCACCCGGACTATTCAGGAGATGATGTGGACCTTGACGATAATGGCCTGATTGATCTGAACCAGCAGAAAAGAGAAATCAGTTTAAAGTCGCGGATCATGTTGCGCAAAAATACCGCGGAATATTCAGCGGAGGGCTCTCAACGACCAAAGGAGGCGATAAAATGAAGTCAGGAACATCAACATCGCGATGGTGGGCGCCGGCTATGCTCATAGGCTGTTTGTTCACCCTTTTTCTCACACCAGGCGCGGTCGCTCAACCTCAAACCATCGTCAGGGGGAAAATTGAGCGGCAGAATTCTCCAAGAAATTATCCGGCCCCGAGAGTCCGTGTAACGCTTGCCCCGGCGAACGACCAAGGGCGCGCCACGACCGCATATACGGGCGCTGACGGGATGTATTATTTTCACAACGTGGCCGCGGGCCAGTACGTCCTCAAAGTCTGGAATTCACAGGATCAGGCGGTTCGCGCCTATACGATCGTCGCCGGAAGAAAGACATACACCGACATCAAACCAATTGTCATTCCATAGCTACAGTTCGAGCCGATGTCGCGTTCGGCGTGTGGATTTTGGAAGGGCGATCGCGGCGCGGTTGGCGCCTCTTCAATCTGCATTCCCTTTACTCGCAATCGAAATTCTTCCCCGTAAATTTGGTCTCGACCCCTTAGCAAATAATGATTAAGACCTCCGGCCAATTCTCCCAAAGTCGCGAGAGAATCACCCAGGAGAATCGATCCCGCCGATGCAGTCGCGGCCGGTGAATTTTCCGGTCGAGGACGGCCTGTTCAATGAGGAATGGGGTTTTCGGGAGAGACAGGTAATAATGACCAAAAGAGAAACATCTTCACGGGCTCACAGTCCCTAACCACATGCACAGATTTGATCTTGACAATTGAAGACGCGAGGCGCCATGAATGGGGGCCTCATCAGCCCCACACAATGATCCCCTAACATCGAACGGAGGACTTATAAAATACCTGGCCAGCTTCATCCTATCCAGGTTCGCGTATTTGGCGCCGGCGGAAACATGTCGATGATAATCGGCCCCGGCATCAGGGAATAGACTCTTCCGTTGTCTTCGGAAATCGACGCGCGCTATCGAAGTTGATGACTATGCTTACCCCTCTCTTCTCCAATCCCAAACCGATCATCGGAGTAATCCACGTCGCCGCCTTGCCCGGCGCGCCCGCGAACACGCTGCCCGTGAGTGAAATCATCGCCCGAGCGATCCGCGAAGCGGCCATCTACCGCGATTGCGGTGTTGACGGCGTCATAATTGAAAACATGCACGACACGCCTTACCTGCGCGGCTCGGTCGGGCCGGAGATCGTCGCGGCGATGGCCGTCGTCGGCCACGCGGTAAAAACCGAAAGCCGCTTGCCCACGGGCATTCAAATCCTGGCCGGGGCCAATATCGAAGCGATGGCCGTGGCCCATGCGGCCAATCTCGATTTCATCCGGGCGGAAGCATACGCGTTCGCGCACGTGGCCGATGAGGGCGTGATCCAATCATCCGCCGCCGCGCTGCTGCGCTATCGCAAGATGATCGGCGCCGACCGCGTGCAAGTA
>Ga0209382_10006648_pt1 | contig 14843 bp, 33 predicted proteins | sample SoiMetdeltSBSDD5_FD_187599 | JGI IMG/M metagenome (GOLD analysis project Ga0209382, IMG submission 187599) | Bulk soil microbial communities from a Populus tree surrounding site in Tennessee, USA - Soil MetaG P. deltoides SBSDD5 (SPAdes) (version 2) | ecosystem: Environmental > Terrestrial >... | reverse complement strand
CACAGGCGCTCCGTGATATGGAAGAACCCGTGCAAGAGGTCGACTTCATCGGACCGCCATGTGACGTCGGTGTGTTCGGTGTTCAGAACGGTGACTGACAACCACGTATCGTTCACCCCCGTATCGTTCACCCCCATGGGCCGGCGCACGACCCCGGTTCGATGGGTCACCCGATGTTGCACAACGTCACCCGGTTTGATAACGCATGGAATCGGCTGTCCGCACGCGGCGCATTCTCTCATGGTGCTCTCCTCCTGGTCCGTAGGTGGACTGCAAATATCGTGCCAACGACCGTCTCGCCAGTCGCGGCCGGCCGTCATTGAACCTCCTGCCACGTTAGCTGACGCATGAGTGCTCGCGCCCGTTTAGATGGTCGTCTCGTTAGGAATCCTGTTCGTTTAGCCTTTGAGTAATCAGGCAATCGTCGTCCGAACTGTCGACGTGAGGGGTCGAGGATAAGCCGGCTACTGCAACGGTGCCGCAAGAACCAATGGGTGTCAGTAGCAGTTCGCATTCGCATTATCCACCAGTCGCTACGCTTGCCGCCGAGAATGTGCCACAACGCCTCAGTGGCCACATAGCAATTGCCGCGTCTCATAGGTCCTTCCTCCCCCTTATCACCGTCACGAACGCCTGTTCCCTCTCCGACCACACGGCCACATGTTCAATCGTGTCCCTCGGGTCCTCGATGAGCGCTATCGCCTCGTTACCAACCTCCTCGTGTTCCACCGTCCCCTTTAACCACTCGGAACGATGAAACCCCTTCTTCTTGGCGAACGGCCGGCTGACGCAGAATAGGTAGGGGCCGCGATGGTTGTTGAGGATATCGGCCAGCACCTAGCGCCTCCCCGCATGGTCAATACGGTTCGCGATGTGCAGCAACGCAAGCACTATCGCCTTCCCCAGGAAAAACCACAACCGGTATGCGAGAGAGTCGCCTATTACGGCCTTCGCATCGCTGAGCGCCGCAAACACGTCGGCTTCTCGATTGATGGGGTTCATGGCTCACCGTCCCAGCACAAGCCACTTGAGCCGCCCGAAGAACCCCCGCTGAAAGAACTGTGCCAGCCCGAAGTTGATGATGCCAATCTGCCGCGCCACCCCTGACCGCCACTGCTGCCGGTCCTCGCGCATGGCGAGACGATGGGCGCTCAGACGCTTGCTCAGTGGCTTCAGCTGACCCTGCGGCGAACGATGCTTGACTGCCATATGTGTATACTCCCCTTGTGATTAATGAATGACCCCGGGCATTATCGGCCCGTTCCCGGGGTCCGTCTTTTTGCATCCCGGGACTTCCGGGGTAGCGAGGTCAGCCGATAACCTCTCACGTTACTCGACGCGGTATTCGTCGCCAGCATCGATGTCGGTATCGTAGGCGTCGGCATGCCCATCGGCCTGCGAGACCGCCTGTGGGCGGGCGTTGACCAACCGATACTCGGCGTTCAGCCCTGAGCCGGTGCTGTAGATGTCGTAGCCGTCCTTGCGCAAGCTCGCGATACTGCGGCGCACGCTGGGCTGTGGTTTGTTCGTTGCCACGCCCAACGCGTAACTCGTCTGCGGTCCCAACGACAGCTGCTGAATGATGGTCTGCTTCGTCGTCATACTCTCACCCTCGTCTTTCGATTGTGGTTTCCTTGAGCGCTTGCGTCCGGCTCATTCCGTCCGTGCGCCCTTCTGCGATTCTACCGTCCATCTGCTGCAACCGATGTGCCACGCGCGTTCGCTGTAGGTCGAGGAAATGTTCGAACGTATCGAGAGAAGCTGTGCGAACCGAGGACACCGGGCGTCTGCGCTGTCCACCGATGGTGATACGTTTGGTGATACCCAGCGGGGACACCCAGGTCAGCGTTCTCACTTGGCCCTCCGAATCTTCACCGGGCCGTCGAAACGACCGATGATGTGGTGCAACACAACCTCCGGCGTGCTATACACCTGCCGGCGATACGTCCACATCCAAGGACGGGTGACCGTGAACCTCGGGCCGTAGCGCGTCTCGCGAATGCTGACGACCATCGCCTTTTGTTTCATTTTTCCTCCCACTTATTCCGCATCCACTCTTCATCCTCTGGGTGCTCCACCCACACCCGCCGCCCATCGGTCGGAATGGCATCGCGAATGAACACCCCTCCCCAGGCGCTGCTGTGCACATGCACGGTCGAGGTAAACGGCGCCTCGATGAGCTTGCGGCGTTCCTCGTGCGGCATGAGGGGCTGGATACCCTTCAAGGCGCGACGTCGGCGTGCTTGCGCCATGCTGATAGATGCCCGATGGAGTCTGTCTCCTATGCCGCCCATCATCGCACCTTCTTGACGTTCGCAATCATCGGCGAATAGCTGCTGCCGATGATGCCGCCCTTCGTGCACATCACGCGCACCTGTGCACGGTGCAGTGCCCCGTGCTTTGCCTCCAGCAACCGCTCGACTTCGCCGCCAACCACCACGCCTTCGAGGTCGCTGCCCCAGGATACGACGTCGCCAATTTGAAACTCCGGGGTCTGAAGTTCCTTATATGCCGTCTCGACCGCCTCTCGCGATAGCCAAACGCCTCCGATGAACACTCCGTTTCTCATGTGTTGCCTCCTGAGTTCCTCTGCACGCAACCGCTATGCCAGGGGTCCCGAAGGCGTTTGCCCGGTCCCCCAGGTGCGCAAAAGTGCACGCACTTACCCATAAGTGCACACTGTTGCCCGCAGTGGACAACATTGCACCCTACATGCCTGCACGACCTGATATCTGAGAAATCCTGATTTGTAACTCGCAAGCAATCGGCATGCCACATGCAACATCTGTGCCAATGTCCAAAATAGAACACAGTGCTAGGACAGCACATGTAGTCTGCGGGTGACATGTTCCAGTCTGTCAAAACGGCACACCAAAACGGAACACAATCGCCGGGTCGCAAGGCCGTGCCAAGTGTAAACTGTTGATTCTAAACGCGGTTAGTGGTTGGCATACGCGATGCTTTACTAGGCGGTATGAACATTACGCCACTTGAAACCGCTGTCCTCGATTGCATCGCGCGCAACCTGTATCAGGAGAGTAACGGCGGTGTGCCTGATAGCTATGCTGAGACTGGCGCAATCTGGACATGGGGCATTCTCACGGACACAACATCCACGTATGCCGGAACCGTGGCAAAGCGTAGCCTGCCGGGTGTTATCGCGTCCCTAGTCAAAAAAGGGTTAGTGAACTCCTATCAGGATGCCTGCCGGCGAGACGATACCGTGTGTCTCACGGAAGACGGATTCAAGGTGTGGGAAAGCTTTCAAGCAAACGGAAAGATTTAGATTATGTGTTTTCCGCCTAACGACGACGATGCTGACGATACGCAACTACTCCCGCCGGAGTATGACGGCCCAACGTGCATCTACTGCGGCGAACCGTTACCCTACGGCGCAACCGATTACTGTAGTGCGCTCTGTGCGTGCTACGCCGACAAAGACAACAGGGAGGATAGGTAAATGACTGGAGCGTTAGAACAGTTTTTGCGCCGCATGCACGCCGAACGCACGAAGAAAACACTGGCGGGTATCGGCCCGGGCGGATGGGATAGCAAGGCGCTTGCGAACGCTCAAGGACAGGCTACTGCTACCTCTGCAGGCAAGGTGAAGACGATTTACCGCCTGTATACGGAAGACGTAAACCGCAATCGCACCATTGCGACCGTCAAGCGCTACTTCGACGGCGCAACGCTTCTCTACGGTATCGGGCTGGACGCGCGCACGCAATTCGCCGACGAAAACGCGGTCGTTATCGAAATCGTGTCGAGCAAGACGGACGCGTTACAGCGTGTGCTAGACCTTGCGGGAGACTTGCGCGAGAACAACGCGCAAATCAGCATCCTGATTACGCGTCATGACGTGCACACGTTCGAGGTAACGGAAACCTCGCCGACACAAGGCACACTGTAGAACCATGGCCCCTGCACTTGTCTATCGCATCGAACACTCGGAGGACCACAAAGGACCGTGGTGTTATGCGATAGGCTCAAAACTTCAAGCTCGGCAAATGCCCACGCCATGGAATGACGGAGTAGGCGCAAACGAAACCGTATGGTTAGGCGCTCGCGTCCATGGCGCTTGCCTTGACCGATTGCTCTACTGGTTTACAGACGATGATAGGGCGCTCTTACGCGCGGATGGGTTCGTGCTGGCGCGCTATGTCGTTCCGCCGTCTAAGGTTGCTACGGGTTTCGAGCAAGTGCTATTTAACCCAGAATTCGCCGAACGGCTGGGAGAGGAGAGTCTGTAACGTGTCTAAGCTTCACCTATATGGCGCAATCGCACGAGCGCTCTACTATCAGAACTACCGCCGTTCACTCGAACGTCGCGTAGAGTGCCATAAGCTCGGAACGGTGGCGCGATTCTGGGCAGATGTCTACGAATGGTGGCACGCATGAAGGCGCCTAAGCTCACGTTTGACGCATGGCAGACGGTAGTCGCAGAACTCCAAGCCGTGCGCGAAGCAACCGAAAATCCCGAACGGCGAGAAGGAATCGACAGGCTCATTCGCCGTTTACAAGTGGAATGGGTGAACGCCCGATGAAATCACGATTTCATGCTCGAATCACCGAGATGGCACGTAATCTACGCTACCTTTACAAACACGAAACGACCACGGCAGACGTAGCGTTAGGCTCAATCTGGTATGACAATGCGCATACCATCATGCGCGAATGGTCAGCGACCTACGGTTACAGCATCGCGACATGCGCCGCAGTCACTGCCGCGCTATCGCCACAATGCGAATGGCCGCGTAATCTCGTTATCGCGGATGACATTCTCGCCGGCCGAACGCCTAGCATCGGCGCTATTCGCGCGAACGTTACAAAGGCCGAAGCGTTGCGCAACGCTCGCGAGTCTGATACGCGAACGGTGTTTAAATCTGGCCCCAAGGTCTACAACTTCTCGCGGAATATCGCCGGAGACTATAGCGCCGTAACCGTCGACACTCACGCGCTACAGGCCGCATTGTGCGATGTCGAGGTAACAATCGCGTTGAAACAATCCAGCTATGATTGCTTCGCCGCCGCATACTATGATGCTGCGAAGTCTCTGAGGCTCGAACCTGCGGTATTTCAAGCAATCATCTGGCATACGTGGAAGCGGATGTATCCTCGCACCATCAAAATCCAGAGACGTCGCCAATGGCACGTAATCGGAGACGCAGACTAATGACTCTCCTCGCATCATTCGAACATGCGGACGGCCGTCGTATCTTCATTTATCGCACATACAAGGTGCGTTACGACCGTTATGGTTACCCGACTGCAGAATGGTCTACGCTTTACCGCTCCGACGTGCCGAACCTGACAGATGCAGAATGGCTCAGCTTGCCCGTTGAATCGGGCTGGAGAAAACGCGATGTTTGACACGCACGCTACGCTCGCACGCATCACACCTGCTCCTCGCACGCTATCGGTCATTGCCGCCGATATCCGCCGAACGTGGCCTAACGTCTACTTCGGCGCCGTTCCCTACCTCGAAGCAATGGCCGATTTGACCACGGTCTACGACGCGTTCGGATTTGATGATGCACGTTCAATCGTGCTCTACTTCCTGTCGAACGCTCGCACTTGGAAAGGCGCCGATGCTCGCCGTATCAAGGCAGAGCTTAACGCCCTGCTGAAAGGCGGCTCGTAATGGCAACCGCTCGCAAAGCACATACCTCGAACGCCGATGCATCCACTACGGATATATGCGCGGCGCATACAGTAGGCGGCAGTATCACACTGACATCGAACGATGCAGAGTTTGCGCGAGAGTTAATCCAGTTCGCTGTCGAGGAGTTACGCGCAATCATCGAAATGGCGTATCAACGACGCCATGTGCCTCTCGGTATGCGCGCGTATGTGGCCGATGCAACCGCGCTGTTGGCACGGATGCAGGTGCACTAAGGCGCTCGTTACGCGGCGCAACGTAACGTATGTGAATGGCCGTTCATTAATGAGCGGCCGTTTGCTTGCGCGCGTACTTTGCGTTGCAGAGTTCTTTCGACCGATACAAGGCACTTTGTGGCGCAAAGTGGTTGGCGCGATGGGGTAGGGGACCACCCTGTGCGAGCGATGGGTCCCGGGGTCGGAGAGTGGCTACACGAAAATTTTACGAATCAGAAACACTTTTCTTTGTAAATGTGCGAATACGATGGCAGTTCGCGCAGACAAGGTCACACTTTGCTATCTCGGCAAGAAGGGTGTCAACCGGAGGGGTTTTGCGCATAGAAATAGCAAATTTCTTTTTTCCTCGAACATGGTCAAAGTCTAACACGTAAGGCGGAAAGAAACCGCCGCAGTCTACACAGGGTTTCCCGTCCTTGGCCAAGCGCACTATTTCTTTGTTTCGTGTGTCTGCTTTTAGCCTAAAACGGGCTCGTTCAGCCTTGACCTTTTCCGGATGCCGAAGTCGATAGCGTGCGTGTTCTGCTCGAATCTTTTCTGGGTAACGGAGCCGATATCGCGCTTTTTGGGCCTTCCGATTTCCTTTGCCTTTCATTACTTTGACTCCTACTACCGAGGGTGGAAATTCAGCGGCGCGCGGCAGTAGGGGAGAGGGCGTTGTAGACGCGAATGTTGTTCACCGAGACGGCGACCCCGGCGCCGATGCCGATAGCCAGCAAGGTGCGGGTTAGCCGGGGGTGCTTGGCATTCAGCTTCGACGCGAGCCACAGTTCGCCGGCTGTGGCGGCGGACACCTGGGCCACGAAGGCGGACGTGGGGCGCGAGATGACCAAGGGGTTGAGTTCGACCGCGCCACGGCGGAAGGCCGCGATGCTGGTGCCGGCGTCGAGACCGTTCGATAGAGCGAGCGAAAGAAGGAGAGCTTTTAGCATCGTTGTTTGGCTTTCATAATGAGAGTGTAGACAGTCCGCGAGAACCACCATTCACACATGTGGCACACCGGGTAGTCATCGCAAACCGTGCGCCATATCCATCCGCCTGCGTAGCGTCCTGTGCCAAACGCCATAATGCCGCAAATTTTGCACTTCATTCGTAGCGCTCCGTCACCTCGCGCTCGGACCCCAGGAGGAGCGCCAAGCCGTCCCAGCCGTCCGAACGGTCGTGGCCGCGAACGAACCCCTGTTCGATGCAGCGGGTGTTGATAAACACCTCGTAGTGGTAGTCACAGACCTTCGGCGCCGGCTTGCTGGGTTTCCAGGAGATGTTACGGAGCGTGATGGTGAGGCTCATCGTTCTTCTGTGATAACTGAGAATCCTGTTGATTGGTTAAAACGGGGGCACAAGGCATTCGGACAACCCTCGCTAATATAATTTCCGTCCTTTATGAACCATTCGCAAGGACTCCCGCAGTCGCGACACATGTCGGTTACGATTGTGCGAACTGGTATGCCGCCCTCGTTCTTCAACCGTGAGATTGTCATTCGCATTGTTGTCCTTATCCTCATCTGCGTGGTGGACGATTTCATTCGGGCCGAGTTTGCGCCCGACCTTTTGCTCGGCGACTTTGCGGTGCGCGTCGGACTTTCTATCTCTCATTGATTCCTCTAGCGGATGTTGATGCCGCCTCGCTAACGCTCGGCGGACTGAGCAGAAGGTATTTCGGTATTTGGTTCGCAATGGCTTCTTCCGCGAGCTTGCGATACGCGTCGGCAATACGCTCTAAGTGGCTTGCATAATCGTGAAGCGCGTCTTCGAGCGTGATATGGCCGTCTCGGATGAGCGCGGCATAGCGTTGAACGGCGGCGTTGAGCGGCGGTATCATCATCTCACCTTGCAGCTTTCGTAGCAGAACTCAGGATACCCTAACCCCCACGCGCACGATGGGCACACATGCTGCGTCGGCTCGCACCATTGAATCAGCAGCCCGGTCGTGCGTTGGCACTCGCAGCAACGTTTACGCTTCCAGAACACGTTTCACCTCCTGGCAAATATCGCACACCTGATGTGACTTCGTATGGCAATCACAAGCAGGTGCGGGGCAGTGCTTACAGTGACCCACAGTTCCAACGATACGGCAGCCTAGTGAACACCGGCATTGTGCCACAACGTGTGAGCAGTTTCGACAAACAACTCGCCCGTGCGTGAATGGGGGCCAGCGAAGCGCCTCAGTCCATCCTTCAGACTTGACTGGGGTGGAACTCATTCAGCTTGCCTCCCTTGTTCGGCGGTGTGTTCTCACGGTAGAACACGATGCGAGGGGTTACCTTTATCATCGAGACACTCGCCATGCGCCCGGGCGTCATTTCGACCTCTTCGATGAACGCCGGCAGTTCCGCCAGTTCCATCTCGGCGAGCGTTTGCGACTGCGTTCCGAGGATTTGGTAAATGCCGGCCCACGGACCTCGGCAGTGGATGAGCACAATTCTTTTGTCGAGGGGTTCAAGCATGTGACCAGATACTTGCAAGAATCATGCCACTTATTCTGGGAATTGCACAGTGTCACAATGCGCGATGATAAATTGTCGAATCAACTCGTCCCAGCGAAACCACTCGCCCCGTAAATGCAAAAGGTGAAAGGTCCGATGCAGTTGGCGTTCTTCCTTTTTGGCTTTGCCCCGCCATACGCCGACAACCTCACAGGGCCAGGGACTATGAACTTGCATTTGGGACAGTCGATTGGCGATGTTTTCGGAGACGCCGATTTTCACGAAATCTCCACTTTTAATGAAATAGACTCCGGATATTTTTCGGGTAGGCGTGTCCCTCCATTTCTTCCCGACGAAGAACTTGCCGCAATAGCGGCACTTGAAGACGCAGAGGGTCACTTTATAGCGCGTTCGTCCACTGGTGCTCTTGCGGACAGATTCAAGGCGTTGACGTTCGTTCTCGGCGGCTTGACCGGTGCTGAAATGAGGCAATTTTCGCACACAAGGGGACTTAAGCATATGCGCTCTACCTTGCAAAATTCATGCCAAGTAATGATATACTATTTCCGGAGGCAGCCGTGTCTAAAGTCAAGGGAAAGAAGGTCGGTCGACGGTCCAAAAGCCGCAAAACAGTATCGAACTCACCTGCGTCCCTCCCTCCGCAGGTTCCTGACGTAGACATGGCTGCTTCTGTAGACACTTCCGTTGCAAGTTCCGTGCCGGCAAAAGCGAAGAAGCCCTTCTGGGACGTCGGCAAGCAGTCCAAGCAATACGAACAGGCGATGAAAATCCTGGCCCTGAGAGCCACAGGGCTGGACGACAAGGCGATTGCGGATGCAATGGGCCTGTCAATGCAGACCATTTGGAACTATTGCTACGTCGCCGGCAAGAACGGTTGGGCCGAGGATTTCCAGAACGCCAAGGACCAGATTGAATTCCGCATCATGCCGAAGGTGGTGCGAGAGATTGAAGCCGGCTTAGAGGACCGCCATCGCAACGAGAAGACCGGGCTGCAGGTAGCAACCGCCGTGGCGCTCAAGGTCGCCGAGATGACGGTCGCCAAGCGGTTCGAGCAGACGAGCAGTGCGCCGCCGATTAGCAATGTCATCGCCATTCGTATCGAGCAGGCTCCTGGAACTCACGTCAGCGTTCGCGAGGGCAATATCGGCGGCGTGCCGGCATATGTGGAAGGGGTGGCAGAGGATGTGGGAGATGCAAAGTGAAGTCGAGCGCATCAGCAAGAAGCCCTATCCGTGGCCGACGATTGCGGACTACAATCCTGATTCTCAGCCTTCTTCTGGCGCCATCTTTATTGAAGCCGTGGGTGACCGCGTTGTCGGTGTCCTCCAAGTCAAGGGACTGGGCGTCTTGGTGTTCACGGCACTACCACCGGATTTCTCAGACCCCGGCGGGAAAGTGAAATTCGAGGGGTCGTTGTCGACGTTTTCCAAAGGTGAGATAGGTTACGCGGAGAAGCTATGATGTTGACTATTGTGACGACCCCACCGAATCAGGGCTGGCAGTGCCCGTCGTGCAAGCGGTGCTACTCGCCGACGATGACAACGTGCCCCAATTGCCCCGCAACGTATACGACGGCGCCGTCGACCATTACCCCGTGGTATCCGCAGCCTCAATCGCCCACTTGGGTGCCCAGCAACACCTGGAGTAGATAATGCCGTTCACCGAAGTCATGTCCAAGTTCAAGCGCGGCACGCTCCATAGTGGTTCGAAGACGGGGCCGGAAGTGAAAAGTCGTAAGCAAGCCGTCGCTATCATGCTCTCCGAAAAGCGCGCGGCTGCCGGCGGCAAGAAGGAATACCAACCGAAAGAACGCGCAAGTCTCAAAGGTCTGAAGAAGGCCGCGAAATAACATGCCATCGAAGTCCGTGAGGTTGCCGCCTGGGTGCGGGGAGGACCTCGCAGAGCCGCTTCTTGCAAACCCCTACCAGCAGCAGTTCATGGCTGCGCGTCGACTGCGATTTTGCCTGAATTGCAAGACGATGGGGTCGATGAACGAGAATTCGGTCTTCGTTTGCCAAAAGTGTCAGGTGAAGCATGAGTCGAATCTTACCGCTCCTCGTGCTTTTGACCGTTTTCTGCTCCTGGCTGGAAGAGGTTCTGGAAAAACACTCATTGGCGCTCATGCGGCTCGCGAAGAGATGCTGGTTCCGAATGGCATCGGCTGGGTCATGGGTCCGACGTATAAGATTCTGCACGACTCGACGTTCCCGACGCTCGTGAGGCGTATTCCACCGCAATGGGTGAAGAAGTGGGACCCGGAGAACGTCGAAATCACACTGACGAACAATCATCTCATCGCGTTTCGGTCGTTGGAAGACCCCGACAGAGCCCGAGGACCGCACGGCGTGCAGTGGGGCTGGTTTGACGAGTCAGCGCAGTCGCCGGAGAGGGCCTATGACGTCTTTGAGCCGACGCTCATTAAAGCGGGCGGTATTGCGTTTTGCACGACCACCCCTATTGGCTTTGATTGGTCATATGAGAAGCTCGAAAAGCGAGCGATGCTCTACAAGGAACCCGGCTACTGGTTCGGGAAGTATCACAGCGAGGAGAATCCCCTATTCCGCTCGAACCCGGTGATGATGCGACAGATTGAACGGGCGAAGAAGACCATGAGCCCGGAATTCTACGCGCAAGAATATCAGGCGGAACGGCGCAACGCGACGGGACTCATCTACGACTACCAGCTGATTGAGTCGTTGATTCTCAAGAGTGACGACGCCATCAGAACGTTCATCCCCGAGTGGCCGAAGATTAATCCGGAGCGGCCACGTATCATCGGGCTCGATAGCGGCGCTGACCACCCGTTCGGCGCGGTGCTGATTGTCGTTACCGAGAAGGGATTGGTCGTTGTCAATGAGTATCTGGAGCGCAAGAAAGCCGTCTCGCAGCACCTGGGACCAATTCAGCAGAAGTTCGGAATGTTCCAGCTGTTCCCGAACGTGAAGTGGGCCGCGAATAAGAACGAAGCGAACCTGCGGCTCGAATGGGCACTCAAGGGAGTGGGGGTTATACCGGCGGAAGCGAAGCATGAAATTGGCATCCAGCGGGTGCAAAGTTGGCTGTATGCGAAGCAGCTGCATTTTGCCTACACGGTTCCCGGGTGCATCGAGCAGATGCAGGCGTATCGCAACGCCGACAACCTGACGACCGATGGGCAGAAGAAGAAAGAACAAGTCTTCAAGCAGAAGGACGAGTATCCCGATTGTATTCGTTATGCGTTGATGGCGTGGCCGGAGTTGCCGGAGGTTGAGGCGGCAATGCCGGAGCGTGAGAAAAATCGCTGGAACAATCTCGATGAAACGTCTCGCGAGCAGATTCTACAGTGGCGGGAATACAACAAGCGGGAAACCTCGAAGGACCTTGAGTTCGGCGAGGAGAACTATCCCCTCGGCGGGTTTTTCGGCAACGACGAGGGCGCGGTCGACAACATCTTTGGAGGGTGAGCGATGTGGATTTCAACAGCGGCGTATCTGAAGGACAAGGAAGACACAATTCAGCTTCGGCTGGAAAGGGATGCTGCGTTGACGCAGCTGAAGCAGCAGGAGACCACGCTCGCGTGGTTCATGCATCGGCTCACGCAGGTTGAGCAGGAGCGCCAGAAGCTCATCTTCAACTACACGGGCGTCAAGGTCGAAGCGCCTACCTATGAGCCTGCGGACCCCGAGAAGGACGGCTCCTCGATGATTCAGCGCAACCCCTTGAACGCCTTGCCGAACTTCAACGATGTCGGCGACGAAGAAGCACGGCGGCTCGGAATCGACTGGAACGAAAGTGGCGAACTCGTCTACGGTGTTGGACAGGCGAAACAGTAAATCATGGCTCAAAACGAAAATCTTTTGGCGACTCCCTTCATGTCCTCGCAGCGTCCCGGTGCTGGCGTCGAGGAGGAAGTGAAGGACCCGACCACGCAGGCGACCTACAGCGACGAGGAACTCCTTGCACTCTGGCAGGACGTTCGCACGGAAGCTCTGTCCAACCGCTGGATGTTCGAGCGCCAGTGGCAACGCAACATCTGGTATGTGCTCGGGCGGCAGTGGATTGAATACCTCTCGCGGTATGGCGGGTGGCGCGATAAGCGCATCGCCCAGTGGATTCCGCGCCCGGTGACGAACAAGTGTAAGGAAACCGTGCAGGCCATTCGTGCGATGTTCTCCAGCATCCAGCTGGGGGTGAACGTGCGCCCGAACGGCGGCAAGCCGGAGAACGTGAGCGCTGCGGCGACCGCTGACGCGTTGGCGCCGGTGTTACACGAGCGCCATCACATGAACGCCATCCAGAACGAGTTCGACTTCTGGCTGATTGCTACCGGGAACGCGTTCGTGCATACGTTTGTCGACTACGACGTCAAGCACGGCGTGATTACCATCCAGCAGGAGCAGTGCGTCGAGTGCGGGGAGGTCTATGGCAGCGATATGCTCGTCGGCGCGCAGCCGGAGTGTCCGAACTGCCACGCGACGGAGTTTGCGCCGGCCGTAGACGAGATGGGCGAGCCGATTCCGCCGGTTACCAAGATGAAGGGCAAGCCGACGACGATGGTGTTGTCGCCGCTGGAGCTTGCGTTCCCGAACTCCTACCCGCGATTTGAGGAGCTTCCGTATGTGGTGCGAATGCGGTGGAGGACCAAGCGCTGGGTGCAGAATCAGCCGGACCTCGTTGCTGCCATCGACTTCGACAAGATTGTGTGGCAGAAGTCGCCGACTGACCAGAGCCTGCAGATTTTCACCAACCTCTCGAAGTATACCGACCTCGGTCTGAGCCCGACGTATTCGGCGAGTAGCGAGGGTGGCGTTTCGCAAGAGGAAGACGGCATTGTCGAATACGAAGTCTGGATGAAGCCGACCGCGAAGTATCCGGACGGGCTCGTGTTTCGCGTGCTCGGTGATGGGCCGTCGCCGACGATTGTCCACCTGGAGGAGACGGAGCAAATCCCCGGCCCGCTGCCCTACAAGACGTTCGACGGCACGCCGATGTTCACGTTCGCGCACGCGGCGTTCGAACACGTCGGCGGTCGTGTGCTTGGCAGTGGTCCGCTCGACGTCATCATCCAGAAACAGGACCAACTGAACCAGCTGGACAGCATGATTCTGCTCATCATTCAGCGTATGAGCAACCCCGTGTGGTTGGAGCCGAAGGGCGCTGAGATTCAGCGGCTGACTGGCATGCCGGGACTCGTTATCAAGTGGAATCCACTGACAGTCGGCGGGAATGCCAAGCCGGAGCGCATTGCCGGTGTTCCGGTGGACTCGGCGTTGTTTGCCATCCGCGAGCAGTATCTGAAGGACATCGAAGAACTGGCGGGCACGTATGACGTCATCAAGGGGTCGAAGCCATCAGGGGTCGAAGCAACAAGTGCCTTGCAGCTGCTTGTCGAGCGGTCGCAGGCGCGGTTCGCAAGCGTGTTCACCGCACGCGGGGACGTCTACAAGAATTGGTTCAAGTTCGCCATTGAGCTTGAACGTGAGTTCGGGCCGGACGAGATTACCAAGGAGACGCTCGAACCAGGACGAGGTTGGACGTTCCAATCGTTTAAGCGAGCCCAACTCGAAGGCAGCTTTAGCATCATTGTCGAAGACGGCACCTCGGCGCCGAAGACGACGCTTGGTATTCGTGCCGCTATTGACCATGCGGCCCAGCTGGGGATGCTGAATCTCCAGGACCCCGATGTGCAGTATGAAGGGCTGAAGCAGTTCGGGCTGACGCGAATGATTCCCTCGTTGGATATCCAGGTGCAGAGCGCCCTGCAGAAGCAGAACGCGTTCCAGGACTGGATTGCGAGCCCGCAGAACGTCGGCGTTGCGATGCAGGGGCTGATGGCATATCAGACGGCGCTCGTTGGTCAGCAACAGCAGTTGGTCGCCGGTCAGCAGGAGATGCAGCAGACCGGGCAGCCGGCGATGCCGCCACCCCCGCCGCCGTCGCCGTTGACGGGCACGCCGTTCGAATGGCTGAACTGGTATAACCCCGTCATTCATCGTCAGGAATTCCTGAAGTGGGCGAACAGCGACCGCGTCAGGGATTTGCTGAAGCAACCGACCTCGGGGCCGATTGCCAAAACGCTAATGACCTTGCACCTTCAGGAGATGGACCAGAAGCTCGCGGAGATTCAGGCGGCGCAGGCAGCCATGCAGCCGCAAGGACCGCCGCCGAACCAGCAGGGGGCTGGGCGAGCGATGCGAAACTCGAACCAGAACAGCGGCCACCCACAGCGGCCGGAAGGGCAGAAGTAAGCCGGGACGGGATATTACAACCGGTGTAATATTCCGCCACTTGCAAAATTCATGCCAGTTTAGTGTATAATCAGGGGGTAGCAAAAAGCGTGCCATGCCTGGGCCTCACCCAGGTAAAACAACAGAGGTAAACCATGGCGGTAGAGGGACAGACAGAAACAGTCGTAGACCAGCCCGGTGGAGCGTCCACTACGACGGACGCGTCGAAGCCGAACGTTGACAATCAGGACGTCAAGAAGCCAGAAGGCGCTTCGGGCACCCCGCCCGACAAAAA
>Ga0209382_10006647_pt1 | contig 14844 bp, 14 predicted proteins | sample SoiMetdeltSBSDD5_FD_187599 | JGI IMG/M metagenome (GOLD analysis project Ga0209382, IMG submission 187599) | Bulk soil microbial communities from a Populus tree surrounding site in Tennessee, USA - Soil MetaG P. deltoides SBSDD5 (SPAdes) (version 2) | ecosystem: Environmental > Terrestrial >... | reverse complement strand
GCGCGTGGCGCCCACCGACGCGACCGTGCTGCTCACCGGGCCCACCGGCACGGGCAAGGAGCTGGCGGCGGCCACCATCCACCGCCTCTCGCGGCGCGCCGGCAAGCCCTTCGTGGCCGTCAACTGCGGCGCCGTCTCGCCCAGCCTGATCGAGTCGGAGCTGTTCGGGCACGAGCGCGGCTCGTTCACCGGCGCCGACCGCCAGCGCAAGGGCGTGTTCGAGCAGGCCGACGGCGGCACGCTGCTGCTGGACGAGGTGACCGAGATGCCGCTCGAGATGCAGGTGCGGCTGCTGCGCGTACTCGAGACCTTCACGCTCACGCGCGTGGGCGGCAACAGCGAGATCAAGGTGGACGTGCGCATCGTCGCGGCCACCAATCGCGACCCGCACGAGGCCGTCCGCGCCGGCGCGCTGCGCCAGGACCTCCTGTACCGGCTGTTCGTCTTCCCGATCCGGATGCCCACGCTGAAGGAGCGCGGCGACGACGTGCTGCTGCTCGCTCGCGCCTTCCTCGCCGAGCTGGACGCCGAGGGCGGGCCGTCGCGGATCTTCTCGCCCGCGGTGCTGGCGCGGCTCGCCGCCCACGACTGGCCCGGCAACGTGCGCGAGCTGAACAACGTGGTCAAGCGCGCCGCGATCATGGCGCGCAGCCAGACCATCGAGGAGTCCGACCTGCCGCTCGAGTTGCCGGTCGAGCCGCCGGCGGCGGCGCCGGCGGGCGTGAACGGCTCGGACGAGCTGCACCTGTGCCCGGGCATGTCCATCGCGGAGGCCGAGCGGCGGCTCATCGGCGCCACGCTCGAGCACGTCGGCGGCGACAAGCGCCGGGCCGCCGAGATGCTGGGCATCAGCCTGAAGACCCTCTACACGCGGCTGAAGGTCTACGAGGCGCTGCGCTCGGCGGGCTGAGCCCGGGCCGCGGAGCGCCGCGGCGTCGCGGCCGAGACGTACGGCTCGCCGCGCGCGAGGTTCGCGGCGGCGAACTCCCAGTTGGCCACGTGCCAGAAGGCCTTCACGTAGGCGGCGCGGTCCTCGTGGTGGTCGAGGTAGTACGCGTGCTCCCACACGTCGCAGCCCAGCAGCGGCCGCCGGTGCTCGCGCAGCGGCGTGTCGGCGTCATGCGTGTCGACGACCGCGAGCCGACCGCGCGCGTCCGCGACCAGCCAGGCCCAGCCCGAGCCGAAGTGCTCCGTGGCGGCCGCGGTCATGGCCTCCTGCAGCTTCGCGAGGCTGCCGAAGCTCGCCTCGATGGCAGCCCGCAGGGCGCCCGTGGGCCGCGCGCCGCCCGCCGGCCGCAGGGAGTGCCAGTAGAACTCGTGGTTCCAGGCCTGCGCGGCCTGGTGCATGACCGCGCCCTGGCTCTTCCGCACGAGGCGCTCGAGCGACCAGTCCGCCCGGGGCGTGCCCTTCACGAGCGCGTTGAGCTTGTCGACGTAGCCGCGATGGTGCCTTCCGTAGTGCGTCTCGATCGTGGTCCGCGAGATGTGCGGCTCGAGCGCCGCGGGCTCCCAAGGCAGGGGCGGGAGGTGGAAGGTCATGACGGGACTCCGGAAGGGGAGAGTGCGCCAGGGCACCCCCGCGCACGAACCGGCCCGCCCGACGCACGCCCCGGCACGGCCGCGAGCGGCCCGCTCGCGGCGGCGACGACGGAGAGAGGCCGACGGGCGCCCCTTGCGGCACGCCGCTTGCAAGCTCGGACCGCGACCCCGCCAGCGTGGTACATCGGCCGCGCGGCGCTCACGTCGTCGGCTCGCCGGGGTTACCGGGCCGGCAACCGAGGTGCACCGATGTTCATCCGACCGTTGGCGCTGCTCGTCGGTGCGGCGCTCCTGGCGGCCTGCTCGTCCGACGAGAAGGTGACGCAGCGCGATGCCTATGGCCGCTATGCGACGACGTCCGACTACAAGAGCATGAGCCGCGCGGAGCTCGAGGAGGCCATGAACGCCGGTCTCATCGACGTGGACAAGCGGACCGCCGAGCTCGAGACACGGGCCTCGACGCTGGGCCAGGACGCCATCGAGGAGCTGCACGACCAGCTCGACAACGTGGCCGAGTGCCGCACCGAGTTCGTGAACGAGCTGGCGCGCCTGCGCGCGGCGCTCGACAAGGACTGGCCGGACCGGCGCGACGACGTCGTGGACGCCTACACGGAGCTGCGCAAGAAGCTCGACAACGCCTACGAGGAAGTCTTCGAGGAGACCTGATCCCGTCTCCCGACCTGTCCGCGCCGCACCTCCTCCCGCGCGCGCGGATGCTGTTGCGGCGGGCCCGTGTGCATGCGCGGGCCCGCCGCCTTTCCTGGCGGTGGCGCCCGCGACGACGGCCGCGCCGTGGGGCGGCGGGACGTTTGTACAAGTTCGCCTCGCAGGCCGGAGTTCGGGGATCCGCCGCGCTTCCGCCCGCCTCCAGACGATGGCACGCAGGTTGCAAGCTGCATCCCCCGGGCCGCCGCGCGAGGCGTCGTGGCCCGCGTCACGTCCCCGCACCCGGAGGCGCACCATGAACAAGGACACGCTCGCCGGTCAATGGCACCGCATCAAGGGCCGCATCCGGCAGCGCTGGAACCGGCTCACGGACGACGACCTCGGCGAGCTGGAAGGCCACGTCGAGGAGCTCGTCGGCCTGCTGCAGCAGCGCTACGGCGTGCAGCGCGCGGAGGCGGAGAAGGAGTTCCGCGATTTCCTCGACGCGTGCGCGGCCGAGGACTTCGACGACGAGGACGGGGCCGCGGCTCCGCGGTCGCAGCCCCCGCGCACCGCGCCGCGCGACCGCCCGGCCGGCGGCGCCGCCGCGAGCGGGAGCATCTGCCCGGCCGAATGACCGAACCATCCCTGCTTCTGAAAGGAGCCTGACATGACCACCGCACATGCTTCCGCCCATCCCAACCGGGCCACGAACCGCCGCCACCGCGGCGGGACGAACGAAGGACTGTCCGCGATCGCCGAAGTGGTGCGCGCCGAGGTGCGCCGCGAGCTCGATCACCTGCGCGAGCGGGCCGGCGAGATCGTCGAGCGCGGCAAGAGCAAGGCGATCGAGCTGAAGGACGGCGTGGCCGACCGCGTCAGCGAGCGCCCGATGGCCGCCATCCTCGTGGCCGCCGGCGTGGGGTTGCTCGTCGGCATCATGGTCGGACGGCGCCGCTGAGGGGGCCGCCATGGCGACCCGACCGCATGCCCGACGTGGCGCCGGGCGCGAGGACCGCGATGAGCCCGACGGTTCGCGCGGACTCCTGACTGCGCTGGCCGGCGAGGCGCGCCGGCTCCTGGTCGAGCCCGTGGAACGCCTTGCCGAGGCGGCGCGCGAGGAGTCCGAGCGCGTGGCGCACGCGTCGCGGGCCGAGGCCCGCTACCTCGCGGCGAGCGCACGCCGCGCCGCCACCTTCGCCGCTGCCGGCCTCGTGGCCGCCATCCTGGTGGTGATCGGCATCTCGGGCGCGCTGGGCGAGCTCCTCGGCCGGCCGTGGGCCGGCCAGCTGGCCGCCGGCGGCCTCGTCATCGCCGCCGTCGTGGTCTGGGGACTGCTGTCGCGGCGGCGGGCGCGCCACGCACGCGAAAAGGACGCCGACGCGACACACGTCGGCAAGGAGGCCGGCAGCGGCGGCCTCTCGCTCGCCAGCCTGCTGCTGGTGGGTGCCGCCGGCTGGCTGGCCGCGCACTTCCTCTCCGGGCGAGACGAACAGGACTGACGGTTCCCGGTCGCCCTCGGCGAGCGCGCCTTCAGCGGCACGCCAGACTCGCGCCACGCCGGCGCCGCTGGCGCAGCGCGCCACGTGCATCTTCACTGGTGTCGTCGGGCAGCGGGCAGCTGCCCGCAGCTCCCGTGGAGATCATCATGCGCCTCGCCTCGCCGCTGCTCGCCGTCGCCGCCAGCCTGCTCCTCGCCGCCGCGCCCGCGCGCGCTCAGTCCACCGACGCCCTCGTGCCCGAGGTGGGGGAAGCGGGCGACGTCATCGCCATCGTGGGCACCGGGCTGCAGGACACCACGCAGGTGATGTTCACGGCCATCGTCGGCGGCTTCGTGGGGTTCATGTCGCTCGTCGTGCCCGTGGCCAGCGTCACTCCCACGCGCGTCGAGGTGCAGGTGCCGAAGTTCAACAGCTTCCTGCCGCCGCCGCCGCTGGCCGATGGCGAGCCCATCGGCCTGGTCACCGCGCTCAACGCCGCGGGCCAGCCCATCGCCGGCCAGCTCGAGTTCTGGTACCTCGAGATCACCTTTGGCGACGTGCAGACCCTCGGCAAGGGCAGCGTGCTGCCGCAGGGCGAGGGCAAGCTGGTCATCTCGTTCGACCCGCAGGGCGACCAGCCGGTGGCGGGCAACCCGGACCTGCAGCTCAAGCTGGAGAATGCGCCGGCCGGCGCGCAGGCCTTCCTCGTGGCGGGCGTGCCGGACGTGCCGCCTTATCAGCAGGTAGGCACCGGGCTGGTCGTGGTGGACCTCGCGCTCCCGTGGGTGGCCATCGGTCCGGTGCTGGCGGACGCGACGGGCACGGCCGTGCTGCCCGCGCCCGTGCCGGCCGCGGCGGACGGGCTGACCGTCGCGCTGCAGTGGCTGCTCAAGGATCCCGCGAGCGGCAAGCTGCTGCTCAGCAACGCCTTCGTCGCGAACCTGTAGAGCGCGCCGGCCTTCCGCCCGCGCGCACCGGCAGCGTAGGCTGCCGGCCATGGGTGCCCTCTCGCTGCTGCTGGCCGCGACGCTCGCGCCGCTCGCGCAGGAGCCGCTCCTGCCGCCGGCCGAGCGCCTCGTGCCCGTGGCCGCGAAGGACGTGCACCTGACCGAGGGCAGCTTCTGGGGCCCGCGCCTCGCCACCAACCTGCTCGTCTCGCTGCGCCACGGCGCGGAGATGCTCGAGGAGCACGGCCAGTTCGGCAACTTCCGTCTCGCGGCGGCCGCGCTCGGGCAGAGCATTCCGGGCGGCGTCGCGCCGCCGGCCGAGTACGCCGGCGTGCACTTCTACGACAGCGACGCCTACAAGTGGCTCGAGGCCTGCTGCCTCGCGCTCGAGCAGGAGGCGCCCGGCGGCTCGGACGCCGCGGCCGTCGCTGCCGCCCGCGCCGACCTGCGCGCGCGCGTCGACCGCTTCGTCGAGGAGATCGCCGCCGCACAGCGCGACGACGGCTACATCCAGACCCAATATGTGGTGAAGGGTCAGGAGCCCTGGTCCAACCTGCACGACGACCACGAGCTCTACTGCGCCGGCCACCTCATCCAGGCGGCCATCGCGCACCACCGCGCGACCGGCAGCCGCCGCCTGCTGGACGTGGCGCTGCGCTTCGCAGACCTCATCGACCACACCTTCGGGCCGGACGAGACCGCCGGCGAGCGGCCGGGCTGCTGCGGGCACCCGGAGATCGAGACCGCGCTGGTGCAGCTCGCGGACCACACCGGCGACCGGCGCTGGCTGGGCCTGGCGGCGTACTTCCTCGAGGCACGCGGCCAAGGCCTGCTGCGTGGCGACGAGCTCCTGCAGGATCACGCGCCCATCCGCGAGCAGCGCACGGCCACGGGCCACGCGGTGCGACAGCTCTACCTGTGCTCGGGCGTGCTGGGCGTCGGCTCGCGCACGGGCGACGCGGCGCTCATCGACGCGAACCTCGCGATCTGGGACGACATCGTGCGCGGCAAGCTGTACGTGACCGGGGGCCTGGGCGCGCGGCCGGACGGCGAAGCCTTCGGCGAGCCGTTCGAGCTGCCCAACGACCACGCGTACTCCGAGACCTGTGCCTCGATCGCGTGGATGCGGTGGAATCACGAGCTGCTGTCGGCCACCGGCGACGCGCGTTACGCCGACGCGCTCGAGACCACGCTCTACAATGCCTTCCTCGCGGCGGTGGGGCAGGACGGCAAGAGCTGGTTCTACGTGAATCCGCTCGAGTCACGCGGCGGGCACGATAGGCAGCCGTGGTTCTGGTGCGCGTGCTGCCCGCCGAACGTGATGAGGACGCTGGCAGGGCTTCCGGGGTGGGTGGCGAGCACGACCAGCGACACGCTGTGGATCCACCTGTACGACGATTGCATGATCGATGCGACGCTGGGGGACGGGCGCAAGGTGAAGGTGGCCGTGGAGACGGAGTGGCCGTGGGACCGAGCCGTGCAGGTGCGGTTCCTCGAAGCGGCCGGCGGGCCGATGGCGCTCGGGCTGCGGGTGCCATCCATGATCGGGAGCGTCGGCGTGAAGTGCATGCCGCGCGATCGGCGCGTGAACGAGGGCAGCCTCGGGTTCGACGACGCACGCCCTGGCCCGCGGGTCGCGCGGCTGGAGGACGAATTCCAGGTCGGCGACGTGGTGCAGCTGTGGCTCCCCACGAAGGTCGAGCGCCTGTCAGCCGATGGACGCGTGCAGGCCGACGTCGGACACGTCGCGCTGCGTCGCGGTCCACTCGCCTATGCCTTCGTCGCCCAGGATCAGGCGGAGCCGCTCGAAACGCTGCGCATCCTGCCGGATCGGACGGCGAGCGTGCTGCCAGCAGGTTCCGGGGGCATGCGCAGCCTCCTCCTGGAGGGGCTCAGCATCGCAGCCGATGGCGGACTTGCGCTGTACAGCGAACGGAGCGCGACCGTGGCGCCCTCGCTCCTGCACGCCCGCCCGTATTTCACCTGGGCCGATCGGGGCGATGCTGGCCTGCGCGTCTGGATGCCACTCGAGATGGATTTCCACACCTTCGCTGCGGATGTCGCCTTCATCGCTGACCATGCCCACGTGACGGTGCTGCACGCCGAGGGCTGCGGTCCCGTCGCCGTCGCGCCCGCGCTCGAAGGCCGGGTCATGACGAGCGCCTTCGCGGAGAGCGCGCCGGGCTTCGGCCTCGTCAACCGGGCCGCGATCATGGCGGGCCCGAAGGGCACACCCTTCGCGAACTACGGCGGCGAGGATCGGCTCTGGCTCGCGCCCGAGGGAGGCCCGCATGCGCTCTTCTTCGAGCCGGGTGCCAGCCAGACACCGGAGGCCTGGTTCGTGCCGAGTTTCGGTTCGACGTCAGGGGTCCTGATTCGAGAGCAGCCGACGGCGACGAAGGTCATCCTCGCGCCAACCCGCGTGAGAGTGCGCGACCAGACCGGCGCGTGGCTGGACCTGACCGTGGACCGGGCCATCGAAGCCCTCTCACGCACCGAGGTCGTCGCGTGCCTCGGCCGCGTGGATCTCGACCAGGTGTTCAAGATCGTGGCCTTCCGCTCCACCAACCGCCTGTCCTGGGCCGATGCCCCTCCCCCCGACGCCCTCGTCGGCCTGTGGGTCCTCGGCCAGTTCGATCCCTCCGACCGCACGACCGTCCTCTTCCCCTTCCGCGGCGACGCCGCCGGCAACGACGCCTCGCCCGAAGCCATCGCCGCCGCCGCCATCAAGCGCGACTACTTCGGCGTCGTGCCCGACGATCGCCTGCAACTCCTGCTGCCCGCCGGACCCGGATCCTTCGGCCTCGCCCGCTTCAAGGCCGACGGCCGGCTGCGGTCCAAGATCGGCCTCTCGGCCGCCGCCGCGACGGGATGGATCGGCGCCTTCGACGAAGATCGTGGTGTGCTCACCCTGGTGAGCCACACCCTGCCGCCGGCGGGCGCGCCCGTTCCGGACTGCGACTGGAGGGTCCCCAATCCGCGGGCCGCGCAGGGCGACGTGGCCACCAGCTACGACCACGGTGGCGAGCCGCGCTTCTTCGAGCTGGAGTCGCTGAGCGCGGCGCTGCCGTGCGAGGACGGGGCGAGCATCGAGCACGTCCACACGACCATCCACCTCGGCGGTGATCGCGAGGAGCTGGCCCGGATCGCGCGCGCCGTGTTGCACGCCGAGCTCTGACCGCTACCGCTGCCACTTCGCCCCAGGTTCGCCACACCCCGACACGGCGGGCGGCTGGGATGCTGCGCTCCTCGCCCGTCGATCCCCGCTCCTCCCTCGGCGGGCGCGAGGTCCGACATGTCCTTCTGCCTCGCCCTGCGTGGCGCGCTCGCCATGCTGGTGCTCGCCTTGCCGTGCGCCGCGCAGGTGCTCCACTCCGTGCGACCGGCCGTCTTCGCGCCCGGCGCGCTCCTGCGCCTAACCGGGCGCGAGCTCGGCGACGTGCGCGAGGTGCTGTTCACCGCGCTGTGCGGCGACGACGCCCTCACGCTGCGGCGGCCCGTGTTGCGCGGCGGACCGGACGAGCTGCTGGTGGTCGTGCCCGCCTTCGGCGATGACTCGGCGTGCGCCATCGGCAGCCCGTGGGGCTGGGTCGGCGTGCCCGGCGCGCGGCCGCTGCCGGCCTTCTTCCTGCAGGGCACGGCTGGCCGCCTGCGCGCGGCCGGCGCCGGCAGCCAGCTCCCGGACGGCAGCCGGCTCAGCATCGCCTTCGAGCTGGCGGGCGGCGAGCCGCGGCCCGGCAACGCGAGCGGCACGCTCGAGCTGCACGGCGCGCCGCCCGGCGTGGTCGCCTTCGCGGCCGTGAGCCTGCCGGCTCCGCAGCCGTGGCCGCGGTGGCGCGACGCGACGCTGGTCGTGGACCAGGCCCCGCCCTGCGTGCTGCTGGGGCCCTTCGCGGTGGAGGCGGACGGCGTCGCACGCGCGCGCCTGCCGCTGCCGTCGATCGCCGGCGTGCAGCTGGCCGTGCAGTGGCTCGTCGGAGCGGCGCGCCCGGACGACGTGCTGGTGAGCGACGCGCTGCTCATCGAGCTGTAGGCCGCTGGCTGACGCGGACGGCGAGTGACCCGCAGCAGTCGCTTCGGGCCAGTTCTTCAATGTGCCGTTCGCGTCGAGCGCCGCCGGCAGCCCGAGCCGGAGGCCTCGCGCCCGACTTTCGCGCCGAGGCAACCTTGGCGTAAGGCAGCGCGTGCATCGGTGAGGTTCCATGAGGCACATCAACCGCGCGCGTTGTGCCGGCTGCGTGCCGACGCCGCGAGCGCGGCATCACAGGAAGGAGCCCGTCATGCGCACGTACCGATTCCCACTCCTGCTCGCCGTGTCGGCGAGCCTGGTCACGGCCCTGGCCGTGTTGTCTCCGTCTCCGCGCGCCGAGGTGCCGGCCGGCCCGCCGACTTTCACTGAGCCGCTCGAATTCGACAACGAGTTCTTCCCCTTCGAGCCGGGCGGCTACAAGTTGTATCGAGGCAAGTCAAACGGCGAGAAGACCGCCGTGGTCGACGTCTTCTCGACCGAGACGCGGGACTTCGACTGGGGCGGTGGCACGGTGGAGACGCGACTGCTCCAGGAGGTGGAGTTCGAGGGCGGCGTGCTGTCCGAGATCTCGAACAACTGGTTCGCCCAGGCGGACGACGGCAGCGTGTACTACTTCGGCGAGACCGTCGACATCTACGAGGACGGCGAGGTCGTCTCGCACGAGGGCAGCTGGCTGGTGGGCGGTCCCACGGAGCCCGGCGACCCCAAGGAGACCGCCGAGGCCACCGACCCGGGCCTCATCATGCCGGCCAGCCCCGCGGAGGGCGACAGCTTCAAGCCCGAGGACTTGCCGCCGATCGTGGACGAGACGGTCGAGGTGCTCGCGCTGGACGCGACCGTGAAGGTCGAAGCGGGCAAGTTCACGGACGTGATGAAGGTCGAGGAGACCAGCTCGCTCTCCGAAGGCAGCGAGACCAAGTGGCACGCGAAGGGCGTGGGCGTGATCAAGACCAAGGAGCCGGGCGAGAGCCTCAAGCTCATCGCGACCACGCTGGTGCCGATCGAGGAGTGAGGCCGCCGGCCGCGCTCAGCGCCCGTCCTGACCCGTCGAGGCTCCGTGATCCTTGCTGATCGACGTGCCTTCGTCCGGCGCGCCCGCGGCGGGCGCCGCCGCGCCGGGCGAGGGGGCGCCTGAGCTGCACGCGCGCGTCAGCAGGATCGCGAGCACCACGGCGCCCAGCGCCAGCAGGTTGAGCCGTCGCTTGAGGTCGGGCTTGCCGTCGTCGAGTGTCATGCGCCGGGCTCGTGCCGCTGCAGGAAGTCGCGCACGTCGGCCACCATCTCCGGCGTGATGACGTGGCCGGCGTCGTAGAGGCGCCACTCGACGTCGGCGCCGCTGTCGCGCAGCACCTGCACGCCGCGCTCGGCGCGCGTGACCTCCAGGCTCGCGTCCTGCCGGCCGTGCTGCACGAGCACCGGCTTGCCGGAGAGCCCGGCGATGCGCTCGCCCAGGAACTCCCACTTGAGGCGCCCGGCCTGCGCGATCCAGCCGGCCAGCCGCGCGGGCGAGCGGCAGGCGACGCAGTGCGCCAGGTACGCGCCCTGCGAGAAGCCGTGCAGCCAGACGCGCGCGGGATCGGCGTCGAGCGCCGCGACGGTCGCGTCGATCACGCGCCAGAGTGTGGTCTCGCTCTCGATCAGGCTTCTGCGGAACGCTTCCTCGTCGCCGGTGTAGAGGTACCAGCCGTAGCCGAGGCGGATGGGGCGGTCGGGACGGCGCACCTCGTGCGCGTGGAAGCCGTCCGGGAAGGCCGCGGCGAAGTGCGACGGCAGCGCGCCCTCCAGCCAGTGCCGCTGGCGCTCGCCGCTCTGGCCCTGGCCGTGCAGCGAGACCAGCAGCGGCGGCCGCCCCGGCGCGGGTGCGCGCGGCGGGTCGAGCAGGCAGCGCGCGGTGGTGGCGAAAGGCAGCTCGATCGTGCGTGGCGCGGCCGCGTGAGGGTCGCCGCTCATCCGAGCCGGAACTGGCCGGTCAGGAACGGGTTGCTGCGCCGCTCGCGGCCGATGGTCGTGGCGGCGCCGTGGCCCGTGATGACCTCGGTGTCGCTGTCCAGCGCCATGAGCTTGCCGTGCAGGCTGTGCATGATCTGCGCCGTGTCGCCGCCCCACAGGTCGGTGCGCCCGATGCTGCCCGCGAAGAGCGTGTCGCCCGCGAAGCACAGCTGACGCCCGCCGGCCGCGACGAGGAAGCAGCACGAGCCCGGCGTGTGCCCCGGCGTGTGCAGCGTCTCGATGGGTCCCGGCGCGAAGGCGATGCGCGTCCCTTCCTCCAGCCAGCGGTCGATGAGCGGCGTCTCGGGCGCAGGCAGGCCGATCATGTCGCACTGCGTGGCCAGGTTCTCGAGCAGCCACTGGTCGCCCTTGTGCAGCCACAGCGTGCCGCCGGTCGCGCGCTTCACCTCCGCCGTGCCGCCCACGTGGTCCACGTGCGCATGCGTGTGCAGCACGTCCGTGACCTTCAGGCCGGCCTTCCGGATCCGCTGCACGATGGCGTCGCCCTCGTCGCCCGGGTCGATGACCACGGCCGTGCGGCTCGCGGGGTCGCCCAGGATGGTGCAGTTGCACTGGAAGGGGCCGACCGGGAAGGTCTGCATCAGCATGGCGCCATCCTTGCTCGCCGCCGGGCCGCCGTCCAGCGCGGACGCGACCGCATGAACGTCGCCATCACCGGCGCGACGGGTTTCGTCGGTCTCGCTCTGGCCGAGCGGCTGGTGGCCGAGGGCCAGGCCCTCACGGCGCTGTGCCGCGCCCGCTCGTCGCCCGCGGCGCGCGAGACGCTCGCGCGCCTCGGCGCCCGGCTGGTCGAGGGCGACGTGACCGACCCGCGGAGCCTGCGCCCGCTGGTGCAGGGTGCGGACTTCGTGATCCACTCGGCCGCCATCATCGGCTACCGCCGCCGGCTCGCGGCGCCGATGCAGCGCGTGAACGTGGACGGCACGCGCGCGCTGCTCGACGCCTGCCGCGCGGAGGGCGCGGGGCGCCTCGTGCACGTCAGCAGCATCGCCGCGGTGGGCATCAGTCCCGCGCCCGTGCCGCTGGACGAGGACGCGCGCTGGAACGCAGCGCTCTTCCGCGCGCCCTACTTCGACACCAAGCACGCGGCCGAGCGCCTCGTGCTCGCGGCCGCCGCCGACGGCCTCGACGCCGTGGTCGTGAACCCGGCGGCCATCTACGGCCCGGCGCTCGTGCCCGGCAACAGCAGCCGGCTCGTGACGCAGATCGTCGCCGGCCGCCTGCCGCTCGTGCCCGAAGGCGGCCTCAACGTGGTGCCGCTGCAGACGGTGGTGGCCGGCGTGCTGGCCGCCGCGCGCGTCGGCCGGCGCGGGCAGCGCTACATCCTGGGCGGCGAGAACCTGTCGCTGCGCGAGCTGGTCGTGCGCGTCGGCGCCGCTGCGGGCCTGCGCCTCTCGCCGCGCACGCTGCCCACGTGGTCCGCGCCCTTCGTGCGCGCCGCCATGGACGCGGTCGAGCCGCTCGTGCCTTCACGCGTGGTCTTCACGCCCGACCTGTGCGCCGCGTGCGGCTGGTGGCTGTGGTACGACACGCGCCGCATGCGCGAGGAGCTCCTCGTGCAGCCGGCCGACCTCGACGCGTGCCTGCGGGCGACGGTCGAGCAGCTGCGGCGCGACGGGCGCGTGCCGGGCTGACGCGGCTCAGCGCCGCGACGCCTCCTCGGCGATGAGCTCGGCCTCGCGCGCGAGCTCGCCGGCCGTCGGGAGCCGGAGCGGCCAGCCGAGGCGCGCGGCGGTCTCGAGGTTCGGCGTGTAGTCGTCGTTGAGGATGCCGTTCCTCACCAGGATGTCACGCAGCGCCCGCGGGTACTGACGGCCGAACTCGATCCCGATGACCTCGGGGCGGATCATCAGGTTCTCCGAGTAGGGGATGTACTCGGCGAATCCGCGGCGCACGCCGTTGACGAAGTAGTCGAACTCGACGTCTGCGTCGCCGATGACCACGATGCGCTCGCGCGTCCTGACCGGGACGGCCAGGCGCGCGAGGTCGCGCGGCGTCACCTGGACGGTGATGCCTTCCTCCTCGGTGACCAGCCGCCACTCCTCGGGCACGTCGATCTCGGCCACGCCGAACTGGAGCGTGGCCGTGCCGCGGAAGTAGGTGCCGCTCTCGTTGCCCTCGAGGCAGATGAAGTTGACCACGCGGGCGGGGTCGTCGGGGTGGGGCTGCACGAAGTACTTGGGCCCCGTCGCACCGATGTCGCCGAACGCGAAGAGGGACCAGTTGTTGGCGGGGCCGCCGCCGCCGAGGTTGTGGAGGCCGGCCAGGCCCACGGAGCCGGTGGCGTTCGCCACGCCCCACACGCCGTGGCCGCCGAAGCCCTCGGCGTAGATCGCCTGGCTGGAGACGCCGCTGCCGCCGAGGGCGACGATCGCGTCGGTGTTCCCCGCTCCCGTTGCGCTCAGGGCATACGGCCAGCCCGTCGATCCGAGGAAGTCCGTCGGCAAACCGGTCACGACACCTCCGTTCCAGGCGGGGCCCGGCGCGCCGGTGTCACCCTGCGGTCCCTGCGGTCCCTCGGGTCCCATCGGTCCCGTGGCTCCGTCCGGTCCCGTGGGGCCGGTGTCGCCCTTGCTGCCCTGCGGCCCCGGCGGTCCGGTTTCGCCCTCGGAGCCTTGTGGCCCGACGGGCCCGATGACGCCCTCCGGCCCCTGCGGGCCGGTGGGACCCTGCTGTCCCATCTCGCCCTGCGGCCCGGGCGGTCCGGCTGGCCCGACGCCCGGCGGGCCCTTCCACTCGCCTTCCGGCGACACCGGCACCAGGCGGCCGAGCGGCAATCGCGGGCTCTCGCCCAGCGGGACACCGTTCACCTCGACGCTGGTCGTGTACCAGAGGTCCTCCTCGAAGAGGTTCAGGACGCCGTCCGCGTCCGAGTCCACCGGGAGATACGGATTGCCGGGCTGCGCGCCGACGACCATGGTGAGCAGGCCGGTGAGCTTGGACGCGGGGAAGTTGAGCTCGCCCTCCGCGAACTCGGCCGGGCCGTTGCCCAGCGTGTCGCCCATGTTGATCGTCTGGGTCTCGACGTGCAGCGGCTCGATCTCGACGGCATCGAAGATCCTGATCGTCACCGAAACGGACTGCCCCTTCTTGGGCTTGAACGGCAGGAAGGACTTGCCCTTGGGGCGGAGCAGCAGCACGTCGATGCTCGCGGGCGCGTACGACACCTGCGCCACGGCCCCGGCGGCCAGCGCGAGCGACATCAGCACGGTCACGGCGAGCCGACTCCACTTCGAACGATTCCGCATGGTCTGACACCTTCGAGGCAGCGGTTCGAGCCCGGGCGCACGCCTCTGGCGCGACTGGAAAACACGGACGCTCACCGCATCCCGAACTAGCGTCGGCGCCGAGGCGTCGTGTCAACCTCGATCGCCGGCGCGCCCGGCGGCAACACGCACTCAGGATCTTGGGTCACGTGACCGTGTCCGTCAAGGATTCGAGCGCTTGCGTCGCTTGCAGCATGACGCGCTCGGCCTTTGCAAAGCCTTTGCCGACGGCCATCCCTCCGCCTCGCGCCCCACGGCCGCGGCGCCGGCTAGTTCCCGCTCACCACGTTCATCTCGAGCACCTGTCCGGCGGCCAGGCGAAACGTCTCGGCGTGCGGCTTCAGGTTGGCCAGGATCTCGCCCAGCGAAGGCGCGTGGCCGAAGCACGTGAGCGAGTAGTCGCCCGGCGGCACGCGCGCGAACTCGAAGCGCCCCTGGCCGTCGGCCGTCACCTCGCGCGCGGGGCCGAGGGCGAGCTCGAGGCGCACGCTGGCGCCAGCCAGCGGACGGCCCGAGGCGTCGAGCGCCGCGCCGCGCACCGTGGCCGAGCGCCAGATCACGAACGTGCCGGCGTCGTTGTCGCGGGCCGGCTCGACGCGCACGCCGTTCTGCCGCAGCCGCGCGTGGTCGGGGTGGTCCACCTCCACCTGGAAGGTGAGGCCCGTGAGATCCTCGATGCGGAAGCGGCCGTCGGCGTCCGTGCGCGTGGCCTTGAGGCGCGGGTTCTGCTGCGGGTCGTCGCGCAGGAAGTCGGCCTCGGGCTCCTGGTCGAGGTGCAGCGAGACCCTGGCGTCGGCCACCGGGTTGCCCGTGTCGTCGACCACGAGGCCGGAGAGCGTCGCGCCGCGCACGAGCTGCACCAGCAGGCCCTCGACCTCCTTGCCCTGCCCGAGCTTGACGCACTCGCTGCTGGTCAGCGCGTAGCC
>Ga0209382_10006645_pt1 | contig 14849 bp, 15 predicted proteins | sample SoiMetdeltSBSDD5_FD_187599 | JGI IMG/M metagenome (GOLD analysis project Ga0209382, IMG submission 187599) | Bulk soil microbial communities from a Populus tree surrounding site in Tennessee, USA - Soil MetaG P. deltoides SBSDD5 (SPAdes) (version 2) | ecosystem: Environmental > Terrestrial >... | reverse complement strand
CGTGGCGACGGCGCGCAGCTCGTAGTCGGGCAATGCGGCCAGCGCGGGCAGATGGGCCGTGACGGCCCACCCCGGCCGCAGCGGGCTCGCGCCGATGACGCCCACGCCCATCCTTGACGGCGTCGTGTGTCCTTCAACAGCCATGTTCTATTGTTAGTATCAGATGGATACTTGGTGTAAAGAGTGCACTTTGAGGCGACTACGTATCGTCAAGGACACCTGAGGGAACGACCATGAAGGCGGACGGGAGCGATTTCGATCGGCTGCTGCTCGATCAGATCGCCGATCGCTGGAGCATCCTCGTGCTCGGCGCGATCTGCGCGTCGGGTGGGATACTGCGGTTCAACGCGCTACGACGCCAGGTCTCCGGCGTGTCGCAGAAGACGCTGACGCAGTGCGTGCGGCGCCTCGAGCGCAACGGGATCGTGGAACGGCGCATCATCGACGGTGCGCCGCCCGGGGTGGCGTACGCGGTGACGCCGCTCGGGCGCTCGCTCGACAAGCCGTTTGCCGCGCTCAATGCCTGGACGAGCACGCATGCCGACGCCGTGCGCAAGGCCCAGCGTGCGTTCGAACGTGCGGTATGGGGTCACTCGCGCGTCCGTCTCGGCGGCGCGCAAGTGACCCCTGTCCTTCGCCAAAACCTCGGCCGGTGGCAAGTCGTTGATCTCTCGGCGCTGATTCGGAGAGAATCTCGGCTCGATGATCACCCTCTTGTTCCACCTGCTTCGACTCCTCCCGTTCCTCTGCGGCGGCCATCGCCAGCTCGCCCTCGAGAACCTCGCCTTGCGCCACCGGCTCGCCGCGTACAGGAGGACGAAGCGTCGGCCCAAGCTTCGCATGACGGATCGCCTCTTCTGGCTCGGGCTGGCCAGAGTCTGGGCTGGGTGGCGGCAGTCCCTCGTGATCGTAACCCTGCTACCGTTCTGCGGTGGCAGCGGCGCCGCGGCGAGACCACCGATACCGCCACCGACGATGGCCACTCGGAGTCGATCCGCGCTCATGGGCTATTACGCCCGAGGACTCAGAACAAAGGGCACGTTCGCCACCAGCACGAGCTGGGCCGCGGTCTCCCACCGGAACCACCGCGCGATCTCATCGCCGCCCGGGGCGGCTTCATGGCCGTGCATGCCGTCGCGACTTCGCTACTGTCGACCAGGGACAATTTCGAGGAACGTGCATCCATCAGGAGTGGAGCACTGATGCTCTGATCCCGCCCGATTCAAGATATACGTGCCTGGTCCGGACGCGCGGTTCTGATCCACGAACGTGCCTGCGATGATGTACAAGTGCTCGTCGTATTCGTGGTGCTCAAGAACACCCATCCGGTAGCCGGGGTCCCATTGGACCAACATCGTCAGCTGACCTGTTGCGGCGTCCTCATATAGAACCTTGCGCCGTGAACCCGGCCGAAAGTCCTGCCAGGTCGCCCTCGAACTGTCCACGTAGGTGATCAGCTCACGATTGTCGGCCATCGTCAGGCCCTCCTCCGCACGGCGTGGAACAGTATGGTTCATGGCGCCCAACGCTTGCGCTTGAGCGGCCGGCACCGTGTGCCGCTGTCATCGACAGGCCGGGTACTGGCGCCGTCAGCGACGTGTGTGCGCAACATGGAAACTGAGTGCAGGGGACAAACCATCGCTGCGTCCTCGGCAATAACGGTGTTGCGCCTCTTCGCCGCTAAGGTCTTCAACGAGGATCAGCCCGATGGCTCGAAGATCGTGAGCGAGTCGAGCTGGGGTGAAGCCAGAGAGCCAGGGTTCCGTAGATATGACGGTGCCCTGCACTCTTCCAAGGTCGACGGATTGGCGGTCAGGACCCAACTCGCGTTCGTCGACATAGGTGAAGACGAGCTCGCTTTCCTCTGCCGAACAGTCCGCGATGCCCCGCAGCGTCGCGACATTCGCCTCACGTGTCAGGTACTGCGTAACGCCCAGCCAGGAGAAGAACGTAGGCTCCGTCGGGCGGAAACTCGAGCGCGCTAAGGCCCTGCCAAGCTCCTCCTGCCCCAAGTCGGCGGGCACGAAGTGGAGGTTTCGAGGCACTTGTACTCTACTGTCCCGAAGCCGTTGACGCTTGAGGTCTTGAGTAGTCGGTTGGTCGATCTCGAAGATCGCCACGTCGCGGGCAAACACCGGTTGACGTAGCGCAAAGCTATCGAAGCCGGCGCCCACTATGACGTACTGGCGGATACCTCGCGCGACTGCTGCTTCAAGGGCGTCCTCCGCATATCTCGTCCGAACGATTGCCCATCCGTAGCCGAGGTGGGCTCGTAAGGCTGCATCCAAAACCGCGACCGAATCGAGCGTCTCGATCTTCGCGCGCATTGCCGGGTCCAGGCCCCGTAGGACCAGGTTGGCGACGGCTTGACGCTCCGATTCGAGGACGAGGCGGTCACCCCAGGGATCGTCAATCAGGCGTGGGCGGTCGAGGCGGGTGTGGACGGCCCGCATCAGAGCCGCGCCGAGAGCCGTCACGCTTGCTCGTGCCTGCTCCACCGAAGCATCCTCCGCGTGGCCGGCAGATCTTCAGTTCCAGTCAGCAGCCGGCGCCGACGGCCAGTGCACAGAGTCGCTCGTAGACTGATGCGTCGAAGGCCGACGCGGGCACCGATTCTGGACCAGCCAGATACGCGCGTCGCCAGAGGCCGAGTTCCGGCTCAGCCTGCATGCGCTCTCGCGCGCGGCGCCGCCGCTCTCGCCCGTGGGGAGTAAAATCGCCGCGGAGCGTGGTGGCCACCGCGTTGCAGAATCGCAGCCTCCGCATGCGCTCGGTCCGTTCCTCCGCGTATGGGTGCAGCGCCGACGGCGACCAGTCCTCACCTGCAAGGAGCACTTCGCTCAGAACTCGGACGTCACGCAACGCGATCGAGAGGCCCTGGGCGATATTGGGATCGCTGTAGCCGGCCGCATCACCGATGAGCGCAAGGCCCTCGGCGAATGGGCGATCCGTCCACGTGTCGTTCATGGGGTAGGTCGCGCATGGCCCGGCCGGCGTCGCCTGCGCGATGCTGTTGCTCTCTGGCAAGCAAGCGAAAGGGAAGCTGTCGAGGAAGGCGCGCCAACCCGCGGAGCCGGCGAAGCGTCGTCGCTGCGCGACGCCGTGCAAGAGATACAGTCGTACGCGCCCGGCGCCCTGCGGCAGGACGAAGAAGACGAGGTCGCGTTCTGTGCCGATGGCAACCTCGTGTTTCGGCCAGCGGTCCGCTTTCTCGACCAGCAGCCCACTTCCTAGCAGCCGCGGTTCAATTGCGTGCAGCGAAATTCCGGCTCGCCGTCGGACCGCTGAGTCGCGGCCATCCGCGCCGACCACCAGCCGGCATTGGACGGCATAGACGGCTCCTCCGAAGGAGTACCGAACTGTGGGTATCCGACCGTATTCCACCTGTATGTGTTCCACACCTCGCAGGACAAGCGCCCCAGCCGCCAGGGCTGCAATGCTCAGCGACTCGCAAGCCGATGGGTGTCCCACACCGAGCGAGCCCGGAACATCGGGAAGAATCTTGTCGAGTGCCACAGCGGCGGCCTCGGCCTCCGCCGGCTCAATTGTTTCGTCATACGGGACAGCGCGACTGTGGTGCACTCCGCCGGCTTGCATTAGAACTTCGTACAGACCGAGCCGGCGCGCCTCGGCCACTCCCCAGGGCTGGAAGAGCTCGCCTCGGACCCGGTCTCGATAAACTGTGGAGCGTTCCAACACGAGGATCGCTCTGCCGGCGCGCGCCATCACCGCGGCGAGTGCGTTGCCGGCGATGCCGCCTCCGATGACCACTACGTCGAACGTCTCGTATCGGAGGGCCATGGTCGCCTCCTAGCACGATTTCTACAAGTCCACGGACTCTGTCCCTTCCCTAAACCAGCAAGGCGACTTTCAGTCGATCGACCAGCGAACTGGACGCTCCATTCGATTTCAAATAACCATCTGCGGAGCCGTACTCCCGCCTGAGGAGCGACAGAAAGGTCACCATCGACTCCGCAGAGGCCTCCCACTGGAATTCGGGCAGGTCTTTCACTCCCTGCGCGGTTTCGGGGTCGCTGGTCATGCGGTCCCGAATGTCCTTCATGAACGGCGCTGAAAGAGCGTAGTCCCCGACAACATCGTCATCGACGATGCCCATCGCGGTCAGGACCATGGCGGCCAGGACGCCGGTCCTGTCCTTGCCTGCGCTGCAATGGAATACCAGCGGGTGATTCTCCCGTTCAGCGATGATTTCGAGAGCGTCGACAAGCCTCTTGCCGAACGGCTTCTCGCTGACTCGATACAGGTAGATCTCTCCCATGCTGGTCGTGTTCGGGTCGGCCTTCCCTTCGTCTTTCACGTACGAGGAGCTCACGGGTCTTGTCGAGGGGCCTGGGAACGGCCAGGTGCTGAAAGGTGTGGGATAGTACCTGGCGCCGATCTCCCCGAGCAGGTGAACCTCCCTTTCAGGGTCCCTCGGACTTCTCAGGTCGATGACGGCCCGCGGGCTGATGTCCTGTTTGAGCCTGGCAATGTCGGGGTCGTTCATCTTGTGGAGCGCCGCGCTTCGAAACACGCGCCGCCACGCGACGGTGCGGCCGTCGTGCGTCCGGTAGCCGCCAAGGTCTCTGAAGTTGGGGACGGATTCGAAACGGATGTGCCGTGGATACGATTGGCTCATACGCGGCTGCACCATGATGCCAGGGCCTTGACTATAATGCGATCCTCGCTCTCGACCCGAATCGCTGGAGAAGACGATGGCTGACGCTCGTCCCCTGGTCGTGCTCGGTGGTCCGATCCATCCCGACGCGCTCGCGTTGCTCGAACGGGGGCGCGGGCGAGATGCTTCGCTTGCTGCGCGGCGAGAAGCCCGAGGTGCTCGTGAATCCCGCCGTGTGGTCGCGCCTCGGCGTACGCGGGTAAGCGGGCCCCGCGACCAAGATTGCGCTCACTCCTCGATCACGCGATGCCGGCGAGCGCGCGGCGGAGCTGGGCCAGGTGGTTGTCATCGTGCCAGGCCATGTCGGTGACGAAGTCCTCGACGGTCAGGCGGCCGCGGCGAGGATGGACGCCGCAGCGATGCCATTGTTCGGGCGACAACGCGGTGAGATGAGCGAGCGTCCCCTCACGCAGGCAGCGGAACGTCGCGAGCGCCTCGGCGGCATCGTTGCGAAGATATTGCCGGTTCTCGGCCCAGCGATCGGGGGCCGCCGGCTGGCCGTCGGGCTTCAGCGCCAGCATCCGCGCGCCCATGCCGGCGGCAGCGATCAGCGGCTCGTCCACGGCAGCGATCGCCTCCAGGCGGAGGAGGAACATTTCCTCTGTATCGCGCAGGTGGCATATGATTTCCTTCCCAGCCCAGCTCGTGGCCTCTGGCCGCCGCGCAAGCACCGCCTCGGGCTGGCCGTGAATCCCTGCCGCAAGCTCGTCGGGGGTCAGCGCCAGGCGGGCCCTGCGCTGCTCAAGCGGTTGTCGAGCCACCTCGTCACGGGTTGCCATCGTGCCCTCCTTCACCCGAACAGACCCCGACGAGGGTGCGGCACGGCGGCGCGTACCTGTTGGGAAGGATCGGGACCACGCGGTGTCTGTTAGTGTGGGACCGATGCGCGTGATACCAGGCGAGCTGCATGCCCTGCTCGAGCGCTGCCGGGCCGACGACGGCGCGGCCTGGGAGCGCTTCGCCGGTTGGGTGACGACGCGCGGGCGCGCGATCCTCGGGGGCGTCGACCGGCTCAGTGAGGCCGACGGCGAGGACGCCGTGGCGGAGACGCTGAAGAGCCTCGTCACGGTCGTGCGGCGCGGCGAGATCCGCGGCGCCAGCAACGCCGAGATCGACGCCTACGTCTGCACGGCGATCCGGCGGCGCGCGCTGAACGTCCTGCGCGGCCGGGCGCGGCACCGAGAGGTCGAGGCGCCCGCAGACACCTCGGGCGAGGTGACTCGGGACGACATCTCGTGGCAGGACGCGCGAGCGATCGCCGCCGAACAGCTGGACCGCGTGGAGGCGCGGCTACGGTCGTGGCCCGCGGAGGACCGCTACCTGTTCATCGCCAAGCTCAACGGTGTATCGGCGCGCGTCATCCAGCAGACGCTGGAGCGGCCGCCGTTCGGCCACTTCATCGCCCTTGCCACCATCGATACGCGATTTCACCGCCTGCGCCAGCGCCTGCTGGACGAGGTCGCCGAGGCATGAGCCCGCGGGAGCCCGACGAGATCCTCCAGGGGCTGCTGCGGCGGCTGGACGATCGCCCGTGCCTACCGGGGCGGTTGCTCGAGCATCTGGTCGTCGGCGCCCTGCCCGCCGCCGAGGCCGCGGACGTGATGGCGCACGTCACGTCGTGCCTGGTTTGCTTGAACACCTTCTCGCGTCTGCAAGGCCTGCACGAGCCCGACCAATCGCGCCCGCGCCTGCTCGGTGACTCCACGGCCGTGAGCTCGCTGCGCGCATGCGTGACCCGGATGGCGGGCATGGACGAGCTCCCGGTGCTCATCACCGGCGAGCACGGCACCGGCAAGGGCGTGGTCGCGCGCGAGATCCATGCGCTGAGCCGGCGCGCCGCGGGCCCCTTCGTGGAGGTGAGCTGTACCGCCACGCCAGCGGCGCGGCTCGAGGAAGAGATGCCCGGTCTGCTCGCCGCCGCCGACGGCGGCACGCTGTTCCTCGACGAGGTCGACGCGCTGTCCCCGGCGCTGCAGGCGGCCGTACTCGGCCTGATCGACGCGCCGCCGCGCGACGTTCGCGTGGTCGTCACGACGCACGCGGACCTCGGCGACATCGTTCACCGTCGCGCGTTCAGCGCCGGCCTGCTCGCCCGCTTCGCGCGCTCGACGGTGGCGCTGCCTCCGCTACGCGAGCGCCCCGACGACATCGTCCCGCTGGCGCGCCACTTCGCGGATCGGCTCGCCCGCCGTCACGGCGGAGTCCTCCGCCTGACCCGCGATGCCGAGGCGCGCCTGCGCGGCTATCGCTGGCCGGGCAACGTGCGCGAGCTGGTCGACGTCATCGAGAACGCCGCGCGCCGATGCGAGCGCGACGAGATCGGCGTCGAGACGCTGCAGCTCCCCCACGCCTGACACCTGCGGCCCGCAATTCCTGGGTGGATGCTGAACCGCAAGGCTTAACCCACCTCAAGGGGCTGCTCGCTCGGGCTGTAGCGCCCGAAGAGCGGGGGCGGCCTTCTCTAGAAGACCTGCCGGGAGGACGCCTGCGTCACGCCCTCAAGGGCACGAAACCCACGTTGTGTTCGTAGACCTGCTTCTCGACATCGCGATCCAGCCCCATGATCTCGGAGCGCTCCGGGAACACCAGCCGGAAGGTCCTCAGCGACAGTCCGTCGCCGGATCTGCCGACTGGCCTCGCGTCGAGTCACGGTACGACGCGACAATAGGGGCGGGTCGCCTCGAGCCTCCGAACGTTAAGTCCGTGTTGCCTCGCACTGACGCCAAGCGTCAGTGCCAGTGGACGGCTCACACTTCTTCAGCCATCGCGAGGATGTCCGCCACCGTCAGCTTGCCGACCAGATCCGGGTGCTTCGCATCCACGTGAGCCTGGACTTTCTCAATGACTTCTTTGTCGGTGGGAGCTTGGACGAGTTCCCCGCACTCGCATTTGACTGCCTTACCCATATCTGGCTCCTTGGCGCCTTCACCCAGCGCTCTTCAGGTCGGTATATTAGGGGACGTCACCATGGCACACGATGAAGCATCGGACTCGCGGGCCGACCGGATTCAACTCTGCGGCCGCCTGGCTGCGATCCTGGACGGTCGCCGCATCGACGAGAACCTGACAGGACGCGAAGACCGCGTCTTGTTCGCGTACCTCGTAGTCCACCGGCTGTCGCCGGCCGAACCGACGGAACTGGTCAGAGCGCTCTGGCCTGAGCAGCCGCCCACCGATGCTGACCATCACGTAGCCCGTCTCCTCCGGCGGCTGCGGAGGATCCTCGGGCACCACCTGGAACTGCGACCGTATGTGCAGCTCCGGCTCCGGGGCGATGCTTTCGTCGACACCGAGGCGGCCGCCGAAGCGGTCCACCGAGCCGAAGCCGCCGTCGCGCGTCGGGATTGGACGACCTCGTGGCCGGCGGCGCGCGTTGCCTTGCACACGGCCCGACGAACGTTCTTGCCGGGCGCCCGCGCTTCCTGGATCGACACCCAGCGGCGTCGCCTGAGCGACATCGAACTGCGAGCACTCGAGTGCATCGCCGCCACCGGGCTCGGCCTCGGTGGCAACGAGTTGATCTCGGCCGAACGCTCCGCTCGTGCGCTCATCGAGCGCGAGCCGCTGCGCGAGAGTGGTTATCGGCACCTCATGCTCGCCCTCACCCGACGTGGCAACCAGGCCGAAGCGCTCCAGTCCTACACCGAGCTCGCCCGTCGCTTGGAAAAGGAGGTCGGAATCGGGCCATCGCCAGAAATGCAAGCGCTTCGTCAACAGCTCACTCAGGGGGGGCCCCAGGCTGCGCCCCTGGCGCCCGACACGATGACGCGGACGTTCATGTTCACCGACATCTGCGATTCGACGGCGCTGCTGTCGACCGTCGGCGATCAAGCCTGGCGCCATATTCTCGAATGGCACGATCGCCTCATGGAGCAAGTCATCGGCCAGCACCACGGGGAAATTATGGACCGGGCCGGCGACGGTGTCTTCTGCGCCTTTGATAAACCCGCAGACGCAGTACGCTGCGCCGTCACTTTGCAACAACGTCTGGCTGCTCACCGCGTCGAGCATGGGTTCGCGCCTTCAGTTCGGATCGGCCTTCATGCCGATCGAGCGGTGCTGACGCGCGGCAAGTACGCAGGTCGCGGCGTGCATCTCGCGGCGCGCGTCGCTGCGCTTGCAGGGCCGGGAGAGATCCTTATCACCGGCTCCACGGCAGACGCCGTGGAAGCGCGCCTGCAGCAGCGACGTCCCGCCGTGCTGAAGGGCATTCCCGATCCGGTCGAGATCGGCGTCCTTCGCTGGGATCAATGATTTCTTGCTCTCATTGAGCCACCCCTTCGATAACGAACGCGCGGAAGTTCGAAGACTTATCGCGGATCGGAATCAGCTGCCTGTATGCCTCAGACTCGAAAAAAGCCTGAGCCTTTTCCAAGCTATCCCACTGGATGACGACAATTTGCTTTGGCGGCGATCCGGTGACGACAAACGTCTTGCCGCCCCGCACGATGACGCGCCCGCCGGCCGCTGGAATGCTTGTCCGAGTGGCTTCTCCATATTTTTGAAACATCGGCGGATCGGTAACCTCGATTTCCGCGATCGTGTATGCCGGCGGCTTAGCCTGCGCGTGGACCCCCTGAACCACCGCCGCAGCACATGCGAAACCAGCGACCACGGCACCTACCAACGCATCCCGTTTGTTCATGTCATTCCTCCGTCCTTCTCGAGGATCTAGAACTAGGCTCTGTTCGAGCACCATTGAGAAATGCGGCCGCGTTAACCCATAGCGATGTGCTGATCAGTGGAACCGTGCATCGTGGAGTTTGCGGTCCTGGAATGTACCGAGTGCGGGGCTAGGGGAATTGAGCGCCCCAATGATCGGCGCGCGTACCTGATACGAAGGCGGTGATGATAGGGTGGAGTGACTCGTCAGGACGACGACGATGGCGTTTATCGGGGGTGACCGGGGGCGAATTAACAGAAAATTCGCAACGCCAACTGCCCGACAGCCATGTTCCACAACGCTTCCGATAGCGATCATCGCTTCAGATGCGACGATTCGGCCGCGGTCGGCGGCGCCGCTGGTCTCCAGCAGCAGGCTTACAACTTCGTCGTAATCAGCGGCATCGTAGATACCCGGGAACCAGGTCGCATCGACGGGACTTGAATAAGCGAGCGGAACAATCGCAGCGAGAACGACCACGACCAGCGCGTGGACGGAATCGAGGGCAACCGATTGACCTGTCCGAAGCGCCGATCGCAGCACCGCGAAGACACACGGACCGGACAGATGCTCTGCCTTTCTCCCCTAGCGGGCATCGGACGACCTGCACGCGATGTGTGTACAGTTGAGGAGCCCTATACGCTCGTTGCGGAGCGTGTGTCAACCACCAAAGGCGGGCTTTCGGTTGGCGACTACTGACGTGGGCAACAGCGTCAGCAGAAACCCAGGGGAAGTAGGGGTCCAGCGTCGTAGACCCCTTAGCCCCTCGTATCAGGGTTCGGTCAGGCCGCTGACTCCGCGTTTTTCACCCGGAGATTTGTCGGAGAGCCACAAGAATCGCCACGCCGCGCGTGTAGTTGGCGCTACTCATTGGGTCAGCAACCCAACGGTCAGCCCGTGACGTTTTCGTGGTTGGGGCAAATGCGAGGTCGCCAGGGGGCCACCCTGGTTTCACAGGGTGCTGGCCCGGGTGGCACCGTTTCTAGGTTACGGCGACGCCTCTCATGTGGGCGACTGCGTTCGGCCCCCAACCGTCCACGACAAAGCGTCGAAATGCAGCGTACGGGCGGTCGGGAGGTAGGCGGCGCGTATTGGGCTCGATGGCTCCCTGTTCGAGAGCGTCGAGAAGCCGTCGCGAACAATCATCCGCGCTTCGGATGGCCTTGTTGACGATGTAGTCACGCTTGTCCGAGGTCGCATAGATCAACGTGACGCGCTCAGCCAAGAAGTGATCTCGGCCCAGAACCCCGGCGAAGAGCGGCAGGGTGCGCGCATTGTAGGCGGGGAGATCGCTCAGCTCAGAATCCACGACAACCCCGATCCGGGCCAGCCCCCGATACCTCTCTTGACGTACGAGGTCGTTGGTAGCGGATAGCCAGCCGACACGTTCCGCCTTCGCGGTGACCTGCATGAACTCGTGCAAGAAGATCAGGCGGATCATGCCATAGCCGCACGGTTTCGGCGGCGGAACGATCTCGGTGACGGCCGTGACCGAGATGCTGACGCCGTGAATGTCCCTAGTGTTCGTATCCACTGCGAAGACCCGATCGAAGTTCGCGAAGATCGCCACATCCGGATCGATGTGCAGCCGGTCGGCGTCCAGACCGATCCGTTCAATGACCTTCGGGCCCTTCGCGCGTTCATAGAACGTTTCGACCCCAGCGGCCACCATATCGGTCACGAACTCCACCCGGCCATCCCGAGTAACGTTGAGGGCGATCTCAGAGACGGCTCCGGCGGTGGTGGCGTAGATAAATTGTTGGCGGGGCTTACGCTCCTGCGTCACGCGAACATCATCTCACGGACTCCCTCCGCAGACCTTCCTGGCGTCCGTCACGGACCAAGCTGACGCCCGTGGCGATCTCGCCACGTCGCCTGATAGGCTCCCGCCACAATCGGAAACAACGGCCCTCTCCGTCCCGCATTCATGATGACAAGGTCACGCTCTTTCTTGGTCGGCTCACTCAACAGGACCGATTGGCTGTTGAAGGGCGGACTGTGGCTCATGATCAAGAGACGCTCGACCTGCCTCAACAGCCCCGGAGACAGACGCGCCCAACGGATCGTCAGATCCCACACATCCGAACGCAACAACCGCTGCCCTTTCGCATGCGTCTCGGACAGGTTGGTGTACGCGCTCCTCGGCATCCGTTGGAAGAGATTCTTGGCCGTCCCGATGTAGAGGACCCGAGGGCCCGAGCCGGCATCGTGACGCCCCGTCACAGCATAGATTCCCGATGCCTTAGGCACTCCTTCGAGCTTTCGAAAATCCACTTTGTCGTTCTCGGGGATGGACCGCGCGTCCCACCACAGCGCTACGAAGCGCGCCCGCGAGCGAACCGCACGACCGAGATCGACATCGAACATTTCGTCCTCCCGCGTCCAGCCGAGGCAGCATAGCAGACGAGTGATATTGCTCTTTGTGGAGCGCCATGACGATCTAAGCCTCGATGCCCTCGCCCGCGATCCTAGGCAGGTTGCGGCCTTGTCCGCTGATCAGCGCGGGCGTGTGACCCTGCAGATCGCGGCCATCCTCGCGGCCCTGGCCCTGGCCCCGCACGTTGCCGAGCCCCTTGCGGATGGCGACAAGCTTCCTCACCGTGCAGCAGGTTGCCGAGCGGCTCAGCGTCTCGACCGACCACGTTTACCGCCACGCGAATAGCTATCCGTTTACCGATCGTCGCCTCGGCCGACGCTTACGTTTCTTGAAGAGCGGCCTTGAGGCGTGGATGGCGCAGCGGAGCCGTCTTTCCGGAAACGGAGCACGCCCCGGTAGTCCTCCCCTGGGGGCCGTCGACAGAATCGGGCGAAACCCCTTAAGGAGGACTCCATGAAGGTCACGCAGCGCGTCCGGTACGGCTCTCGCGGTCAGGGCAGCTTGATCAAGTTCGCTGGCTCGGCCATGTGGTTCTCGTACTACTTCCACGCCGGCACCGAGCATTGCGAGTCCACCAAGCAGAGCGATCTCAAGCTCGCCCGCCGCGTGCACAAACGCATCCTCGATGAGCTGGCCGCGCACCGGGGCGGGCACAAGAAATTCCTGGCTCCGATGGACAGCCGGCTGACGACCGGGCAGTTGCTCGATGCGTTGGATGCCGACTGCAAGCTCAGGAAGAAGGACTCGCCGTCGTTTCGTTCCCGCGTCAAACCGATCCGCGAGCATTTCGGAGCTTGGAGGGCCGTTGACGTTACGGATGAGGCGATCGACGTGTACATCGAGAGCCGGCTCGAAGCTGAAATGTCCCCAGCCACCGTCAACCGTGAGACTCAGTTGCTTGGGCAGGCGTTCCGACTGGCGTTCGGCCGTAAGCGCCTCGCGTCGATGCCAAACGTCCGACACTTGAAAGAAACGAACGTCCGACAGGGCTTCTTCGAGCGCGACGAGTTCGAGCGACTAGTGGCCGCGCTCCCCGCATACCTGCAGGACGTGGCCCGGTTCGCCTACCTCTGCGGCTGGCGTCGCGGTGAGATCCTCTCGCTCAAATGGACCGACGTCGATCGCCCGGGTCGCGTGATCCGCCTTCGACCCGAGGAGAGCAAGAACGGACACGGCCGCACGGTTACCATCGACGGGGATCTCGCGGCCCTCATGGAGCGACGATACCAGGCTCGACTCCTCGAGGGCGTACGGGTCGCGGACTTGGTCTTTCACAATGAGGGCGCGGCGATCGTGGACTTCCGCAAGGCCTGGGCCTCAGCGTGCGTCGCGGCCGGGCTCTACTACGTGGACGGCAAGCGCAAGGTCCCGGAGAAGCTCTTCCACGACTTGCGTCGGACCGCTGTCCGCGACATGGTCAGGGCTGGCGTTCCCGAGCGCGTCGCGATGAACATCAGCGGCCATCTCTCCCGCAACGTCTTCGACCGCTACAACATCGTCAGCGAGACCGACCTGCGCGACGCGATGCAGAAGCGCCAGGCCTACGCCCGGGCATAATCGAAAATCTCACCGTCGCGACTTTCTGAGACAGGGATTTTCTGCGTCTCTTCGCCGCGTACTCGCGGCGTATTGCCACACTGCGATGCGTTCCGAGCTGGCCCGACGTGCTACGCTTCGGACGATGCGTGAAGAGGAGAAGATCGCCGAGGCAGAATACTTCCTATCGCGGCTACAAGAAACGCAGGAACCCCCGAGCACTTCAAATACAACCTCAGCGCGTTTCTTACGGCTACCCGTTCGGTACTTCAGTATGCCCTCGCCGAGGCGCAGACCAAGCCCGGCGGGCAGGCTTGGTACGACACCCATATCTCGGGCAGCAAGGTCCTCCGCTTTTTCAAAGACCGGCGGGACGTGAACATCCACGTAGAACCAGTCGCGGTCAGGACGGACATTGGCCTCGATGCCGCAGAGGAACTCTCAATCGGCATTTCAGAAGCCGTGACGATAGAAATCCGCGAAGGTGACCGCGTAGTGGGTCATCACCACTCCACCTCTCCTGCGATCCCGCGTGGAGCCGACGCCACCCCACGTCCGGCGCGGATTCTCGATCTACAGGTTCACCGACTGGGACGGGCCCGAGGACGTATTCGTGTTGTGCCGGCGATACCTCGATGATCTACACGCGATCGTGGTAGACGGTCGCAAATCGAGATTTCTTACGTGACTTCCGGACAGCGCAGCACCGCCCCCGGATACTAGTTCGAGCGCCTGAAGAGGGTGGTGTAGCGTTGGAAGCAAAGCCGCCACACCTCGATCACCAGCCAGGTGGCGCGAACCCAAAGGAGGCAGCCGAGTATCGTGATGATCACTCGGTACGTGGTCGGCAAACGCGGGTCCCACATGTGCTGCCGCAACCAAAGGCCCTCACAAAGCGCCAGCGAGAGGAAGATCGCATACACAGCGAATGCAAGGTGCGAGAACACGGGATGCGATCCGGGCAGCGCATAGAACGCTAGGTCAATCAGGTTGGGATGCAGATCGAACTCTTCGCCCGTGCGGTCCCCAAGGCCCTGGTGGCGAGAACGCCTCAGCGCCCTCATGCTGCCGACGATGGCCATTACGATCAGCGAGAGCATCCCCACAGCTGAAGAGAGAATCAGGGTATCGCTGATTTCGAGATCAACTACCGGGACCTTCGTCACGTCCTTGTTCGGTGATGCTTGGGTCTGCTGGTGCAATGCGGCATAAAACAGCATCAGGACAAGGAGGAGCCAGAGATACCGAGACTGGGCAGCCGCTAGAGTCTTTCCGCGTTCGAACCAATGGGAATCAACTTCAACCACGGACATGATCGGCACACCGCTTCGTCATGCGCTCCATTTTGGAGCTCATGGCAGCCAGTTCCAATCAAATTCCCGGAGAGTTCCCGGAGAGTGGACCTTCAAAAGCACCGAGGGGCTAGCGACTCTTCATCGCTAACCCCTCGGTTTTCCAACCGCTCAGTTGGTTGCGGGGGCTGGATTTGAACCAGCGACCTTTGGGTTATGAGCCCTTTTCAAAGCGAGACTGGAGCCAATCCGCCACAAACAACGCCACGTGAATTAGCGCTTCTCACGTCGTCGCCTTTGGGC
>Ga0209382_10006644_pt1 | contig 14850 bp, 12 predicted proteins | sample SoiMetdeltSBSDD5_FD_187599 | JGI IMG/M metagenome (GOLD analysis project Ga0209382, IMG submission 187599) | Bulk soil microbial communities from a Populus tree surrounding site in Tennessee, USA - Soil MetaG P. deltoides SBSDD5 (SPAdes) (version 2) | ecosystem: Environmental > Terrestrial >... | reverse complement strand
GGAGAGCGGGGCGACGGCGGACGTGACGATCGAGGCGAACGCGCCGAGCGCGGCCGGGACGTACCACCTGACGGCGCTGGCGGATCCGCGAGACGAGGTCGCCGAGGCGGACGAGGGGAACAACGCGGCGGACGCGACGGTCCAGGTCCACGGCTGACCGGGGGCATTCGGGGCCGTGGCTTGAGCCCGCGTCGCCGGGGCCGTGGGTCGAAACCCACGCTACCATCGTGCCGTCGCTTCACGACGCCGGACGGGGCGACCTATTGTGGACGGCCCAGCGGCGGCGTAGACTTCTGTTGACCCACGGGCCCGATCGTCTCGACGGCCTCGCTTCGGGGAGAGAGAAGGAGGCGTGCGGTGCTGTACTTTGTCGCGGTGATCTTCCCGCCACTGGCAGTCTTGCTGGCCGGCAAGCCGTTCCAGGCGATATTGAACCTGGTCTTGCTGTTCGTGACGGTCTACGTGGGGGCGCTGATCCACGCGCTGTTTGTGGTGCACAACCACTACGCCGACAGGCGCCAGGACCGGATGCTCCGGGAGCTTCACCGGGGCCGCTGACGGCGCCACCTCACCCTCGCGCCTGGGGGACGGCGCGGTGGGCAGGCCGGTCGCCGAGTCGGTGAGTTGCGGCGCGACGGCCCAGGGGGCATGATCCCGACTGTGAGAACGAGGGAGGGATCGTGATGCCGGAGCCGAAGATCGTATTTGCGCCGATCCTGGACGACGAGGTGCGCGCCATCGGCGAGGGCCTGCTGCCGAAGGGGTTCGACGTCCAGTGGACGGCCCACGAGGACGTGCCGACGGCGATCCAGGACGCCGACTTCCTGTGCGGCTTCGTCGCGATGCCGCTCTCGGAGGAGACGCTGGTCTCGGCGGCGAAGAACCGCCTGAAGCTGGTCCAGTTGATGAGCGTGGGGTACGACCGCTTCAACCTGGACGCGGCGCGCGCCGCGAAGCTGCCGGTCTCGGTGAACGGGGGTGCGAACGCCATCGCCGTCGCCGAGCACGCGATCATGATGATGCTGGCGACGTTGAAGCGGGTCCACGAGCTGGACGACGCCGTCCGTCACGGCGGCTGGCGCAGCGCGAGCCACTCGGACCGGGTCTACGAGCTGTGGCACTCGACGGTCGGGATCGTCGGGATGGGGCGGATCGGGCAGGAGGTGGCGACCCGGCTGGCCGGCTGGGAGGCGGACATCGTCTACTACGATCCGTTCCGGCTGTCGCCGGACCGCGAGAAGGCGCTCAACGTGCGCTACGTGGAGCTCGACGAGCTATTGCGGACGGCCGACGTGGTGACGGTCCACGTGCCGCTGAACGCCCAGACGCGGCACCTGATCGACGCGGAGTCGCTTTCGATCATGAAGTCGACGGCCGTGATCGTCAACACGGCGCGAGGCGGGTTGGTCGACGAGGCGGCGCTGGTCGCGGCGTTGCGCGAGGGGCGGATCCTGGGGGCCGGCCTCGACGTGCTGAGCCAGGAGCCACCGCCGGCCGATCACCCGATCTTCGAGCTGAAGAACGTGGTGCTGACGCCGCACACGGCCGGCCCGACGTGGCAATCGTTCCCGCGGCGGTTCGCCAACTGCTTCGCGAACATCGAGCGGGTGCAGCGGGGTGAGAAGGCGCTGTGGGTGGTGCCGGAGCTGGCGGACCTTTTCGAGTAGTCAGGAGCAGACCAGGCCAGACCTGTGGGTCCACATAGCGTCAGTATCGCTGCGAAATGGGACCCCTGACAGCGCCTGACTGCTGGCAGTCCGACTCCTGGACCAGGTTGGCCTCCTCGAAGGGCTCAGCGTGCATGGGCCACGTGCTCGTCCGATGGGGAGCCGATTCAGGCGAGTTCGCCCCGCGTTTCTCTGTCACCGATGCTGCCGCTTGATGGACCCAGAGCGGGCTCTCCCTCGATTTTGGTGGAGACGGTGACGGTAGTCGGTACGATTCGGAGCGATGCCAAGCACTCGCACCCTCGTCACCAGCCTGTTACCTCCCGGGCGCGGTCTCCAGCTTCGAGACGTGTCGATCGGTTCGGACCAGATCGTCGCCACGCTTGAGGCTACGGCTCCTCGAGGGACGTGCCCCAGGTGCGGGACGTGGTCCGAGGCGGTCCACAGCCGCTACCAGCGGACGATCGCCGACCTGCCATGGGGTGGCCAGGCGGTCCGTCTCCACCTGCGTGTCCGCAAGTTCTACTGCCGCCAGCCGGCTTGCACGCGCCGGGTCTTCACCGAACGGCTGCCACACCTCGTCGCCCCGTACGCTCGGAGGACGGCACGATTCGAGTCTGTCCTCCGCATTCTGGCCTTTGCGTTGGGAGGTGAGCCTGGGGCCAGAATCGTTGAGCGCCTGGGGATGACCGCCAGTCCAGCCACCCTGCTGCGCCTCATTCGCCGCGTCACGGTCCCTGAGCAGCCGGCTCCTCGTGTGCTCGGCGTTGATGACTGGGCCTTCCGCAAAGGCCATCGCTACGGCACCGTCCTGGTAGACCTCGAGCGGCACCAGATCGTCGAGTTGCTGCCAGCTCGCAGTGCGGAGCCCGTGGTGGAGTGGCTCGACGCACATCCCGGCGTCGAGATCGTCAGTCGTGATCGCGCTCCTGCCTATGCGGAGGCCGCCAGGAAGGGGGCCCCGCAGGCGGTCCAGGTGGCCGATCGGTGGCACCTGATCCAGAACCTGGTCGAGGCGCTGGAGCGGTGCCTGCTCCGCTTCAGGCCGGCACTCAAGGCGGCAGCGGGGATGGGCGATTCCCTGGTCGGGCCGCTGCCCAGCCCGAGCGAGGCAGATCGGGTCCCCTGGCAGCAGCGGGCAGAGGCTGCCAGCCAGCAGAGGCATGCCAGCAAGGTCGAGCGGTACGAGCAGATGCGCACGCTCCGGGCCGCCGGGTTCACCGTCCTGGATATCGCCCAGATGGTTGGCACCACGCGGCGCACGGTCTATCGCTATCTCGCTCTTGGAGGTCCTCCCGAACGGCAGCGGCCGCACCGTTCGGCGAGCCGAGTCCTGGCGCCGTACGAGCCCTACCTGGTCCGGCGCTGGGCTGAAGGCTGCCGGAATCGCTCGCGGCTGTTCCGCGAGATCCGACTGGTGGGCTATCGGCACAGCGCCAGAACCGTCTCGCTGTTCCTCAAGCGTCTGGAGCACGAGCCATCGGCGTCGGCAGGAGCGTCGTCCCGCCCGACCGTGACCAGGGTGCCTCCTGCGCGCCGTGTGGCGTGCTTGTTGGTCTGGCGCAAAGATCAGCTACCAGCAGAGGAGCGGGACTACCTGAGACGGCTGTGCGACCAGGAGCCGACGATCGCGCTCGCCTACGAGCTGGCCCACGAGTTCGTCACGATGGCTCGCGAGCGAACAGGCCAGGGGTTCGATGCCTGGTTGACGCGAGCGACCACGAGTGGCATCCCCGAGCTGGACCGGTTTGCTCGTGGCTTGACCGACGATCGCGCGGCGGTCGAAGCCGGGCTCTCCCAGGAGTGGAGCAACGGCCAGACCGAGGGCCAGGTCAACAAGCTGAAGCTGCTCAAACGCAGCATGTACGGACGGGCCAACTTCGATCTGCTCCGGCTGCGCCTGCTGCACGCTGCCTGACGCTCGGGGCGTGACCAATACTGAGCGAGAGCCTCGAGGGGTCTGGCGAGCCTCCCCGTCACGGAGCGGCGATGCCCTCGATCACCCCTATGAGGCGGCTGGGCGGATACCACGAGTTGGCGTGACGGAAGCCGGCCGCGTCAAGCAGCTGGACGTACTCGGCCCCGGTCCGCTCGCGGCCCGTCCCCCAGCAGAGCATGTGAATGTCGAAGAGCTTCGCGAAATGGGACTCCCGCGGGCCCGGGACGATGTGCTCGACGATGAAGACGCGCTGTGGCCCGGTCGCCGCGGCCCGGATGTTCTTCAGGATCTCGACGCACTCCTCGTCATCCCAGTCGTGCAGAATGAGCTTCAGCGAGTAGGCATCCGCGGCCGGCACCTGGGCGAACATATCGCCACCGACGTAGCGACAGCGATCACCGAGCCCCAGCTCCGGAGCGATCAAGCGATCGCGGTCGTCCACCACCTCGGGGCGGTCCAGCACGACGCCGGTGAGTGCAGGATAGGCTGCGAGCAGGCTGCACAGCAGGTGGCCGTACCCGCCGGCGACATCGCACCAGGTCCGCACGTCGGAGAGGTCGCACCCCGCGAGCGCCTCCACCACGAGCTGGGACTGGACGGCCGAGTAGCTAGTCATCGCGTGGTTGAACACGTCGCCGTAGGCGGGGTTCGCTTTGGCGTACTCGAAGGCCATCATGCCGAACTCGCGCACGAAGCCATTCTGTCGACCGTCGCGGATCATCGCCGGGAGGTGCTTCCACAGGGCGTAGTGCTCGGGTCCCTCCGCCAGCAGCACCATCGGGCGCAGGGACTGGGGATGGTCGGCGCGGAGCAGCGCCCCGGCGTCGGTGAGCCGAAATCCGCGCGCGTCATCTTCGGCCAGCAGCCCCAGCGAGCCGAGTGCCCGCAGCAGGCGATAGGTCATCGTCGGGTCGGCGCCGATCGCGGCGGCCGCCGCCTCGGCTGGCCGCGCCTCCGAGGCGGAGAGCTGGTCGAACACGCCCAAGTGGGCGCCGGTGAAGGTGATCTGACTGCGCCATCGCCCGAAGATCAGGTCGATGACCATGCCTGCGATGTCCGCACTCATGTCCCCCGCCCTTTTCGTGCCGTCAGGCCCACGCTCCCGACGACCTGATGGCCCGTCCGGCCAGATGTGCTGGGCCACTCTAGCACTGCCCGTCGGTCCCGTCCATACCTGGTGGTGGAGTGGGGCTCTCGGCCTCACCAAATCTGAGGGAGAGCCCCAGGGTCGTGGCCAGGTTTGCCCACGAGACGGGTCGGCTGGATGAGCGCCTCGGGGACTGCGCCCCCGCGGTTCGCAACGCGGCCAGCACCAGGAAGCCGAACACGAACCACGGCACCATCGTCATCCATCGAGGGCGGGCACCGGGGCCATCGCCCGAGAGCGCCGTGACGAGGCCGACCGCAGCCACGAGCGGTCCCAGCAGCATGACCCGTCCCAGCTTCACGGTCGTGGCAACCTCGACGCTCAGCGCGCTCACCGGGACGGTCGCGGCCAGGACCTGCGGCACGGCGTACACGCCCATCCCCGCTACCACACCGTACTGGAAGGCGGAGAGCCGGGCCAGCGGGATCAACGCCGGCAGCGCGAGCGCCAGCGATACGCCGATGACTGCCGTCAGCGCAATCGACGCGGCGACTTCGCTCTTGTCGGCGCGGATGACCGGGGCCACCGCTGCGATGGCCGAGTTGCCGCAGATCGCGTTTCCGGTCGCGACCAGGAAGGCCAGGCGCGGCCCGAGCCCCAGCAGCCTGCCGATCAGGAAGCCGAGGACCAGCGCCGACGCCACGCCCACGACGGTCAGGACCGCGAGACGGACCCCGCCCGCGGCGAGCGCCGACGCGTCGATGCTCGCCCCGAGGAGCAGCACCGCCAGCTCCAGCCCCTGCTTGCCTGCCGAGGCCGCCCCGGCGTCGTAGGTGGTTGGCCCGGGATGGAGGTTGCGGACGGCCACGCCCAGTAAGAGCGCGACGACGAGCCCTTCGAGCCAGGGCCGCCCGAGCGCTGCCTCCCGGACGACAGCTAACACCTGGGCAACGAGGCCGAGTCCGGCGACCAGCACCAGGCCCGGCAGCAGGGAGCGCAACGTTCGGCCTAGATGGGCGCAGCAGACCCACGCTGCTGGCCCCGCCGCCCGGCGTGGGAACGAGGCGGGCACGGGGAGACTCATAGCACCGCCGCGCGTTCGGACGGAGCTATCTGCCGCTCCGGGGGCCCGGTCTCGACAGCGCTTCTCGCCAGCTGCGCGAGGCCGTCGAACGCCGCCAGCTTGTACGCCAGGGTGTACGTCGGCACAGCCAGCGTCAGATCGACGAAGCGGTCGATCGTCTCGCCCTGGCTGATGATCTCCTGGCCGAGCGGCACGATCTCCGAGGCGACGTCGCAGAGGACGTGGACGCCGAGCAGTCGCTTCGTCCGCCGCTCGAAGACCAGCTTGAGCAGCCCGTCGGTGTGACCGGAGATGTGAGCGCGCGGGATGCGACTGAAGTCGCAGCGGCCGATCTCGTAGTCGATGCCCTGGCCGGCGGCGGCCTGCTCGGTCAGGCCGGCCATGGCGATCTCGGGCATCGAGTAGACGCCGATCAGCGGGACGCTCGCGACGCGCTGTTTGAAGTCGATGCCCAGGGCGTGCGCGACAGCGACTCGACCTTGCTCCATCGAGATCGAGGCGAGCGTCGGGCTGATGACGTCGCCCGCGGCGTAGATACCGAGCGTCGTGGTACGGAACTGCTCGTCGACGACGATCCTCCCGCGCGCGTCGACGGCGACGCCGGCCTCGTGCAGGCCGAGGCCATCGGTGTTGACCTCACGCCCGGCCGCGACCAGGATGCCGTCCGGCTCGAGGGTGGTGCCGTCGGCGAGCCGCACGACTAGCTGGCCGTCGACGCGCTCGACGCTTTGGACGCGCGCCTCGAGGATCAGGCGAACGCCGGCCCGCCGGTACGTCTCGGCCGCTCGCCGCGACAGCTCGCAGTCCAGGAACGGCAGGAGCTGGCTGGCGACATCGACGATGGTGACCTGGGAGCCGAGCGCGTTGTAGATCGATCCGTACTCGCAGCCGATGGCCCCGCCGCCGATGATCAAGAGCGACGAGGGGATCCGCCCGGATGCCAGGACCGACTCGTTGTCCCAGATGTCGGGATCATGAGTCGGCACGAACGGCGGATGAGCCGGGCGCGAGCCGGTCGCGATCAGGATCGTGCGCCCCCGGACCGTGTACGGCGACATGTCCGGCTCGCTGGGGGTGATCGTCACGGTCCGGTCGGGACCGACGCGGCCGGTCCCGTGCATCAGCTCGATGCCGCGGGCCGCCAGGTTCTCGCGAATCAACGAGGCAATCGTCTGGCACACGTCCTGGGTCCTGGACGCGAGCCGCTCGGCCAACATCTCCGGCTGCAGCGCCAGGCCGATCCCGTACGTTCGGCGGTCCATGAAGCCCGTCAGGTACATGGCGGTCTCGCGGAGTGTCTTGGTGGGGACGCCGCCGTTGGCGACGACGACTCCACCGGGCGAGCGCAGCCGCTCGACGACGGCCACGCGATGGCCGGCGTTCGCGGCCAGCTGGGCGGCGCTGTCACCGGCCGGTCCGGATCCCAGAACGATCAGGTCGTACTGACGATCGATCTCCATGGCGCTCCCCCTCGAGCCGACGAACCCATGACCGGCTCTACGGCACCTAAAGGTTTTATCTCGCTGCGACGCCGGTACGACGAGCGTCCGGCCTCCTTCACCATGCTGAAGACCAACACCTCGCTTCGCCGAGGATGCAGTCAAAGTTGCCCGCATGCCAGGTCTGATGTACGGGGAGGCCCGGGGCCGGGTCTAGGATGCCGGGGACGGGTGCCAGGTCCGGCACTCGCCCCCGGTCCCGATCCACAACAGGACTCAATTGGGGGCGGCACCGGGATCAGGGCCAATGGCGATGGGTAGATCGTCTCGGTTGCCCCACTCACCCCACGAAGCCGAGTAGAGGCGCACGCGGGGATAGCCCAGCATCTCGAGCACGAACAGGCTGTTCGCCGACCAGACGCCGCCGTTGCAGTAGACGATGATCTCCTTGTTGCGGTCGAGGCCAATGCCGTCGTAGAGCGCCTGCAGCTCGGCCAGGCTCTTGAAGGTCCGTGGCGACTCGGCCTGGACGTTGTTGGCCCAGTCGAGGTGGAGCGCACCGGGAATGTGGCCGGCACGGCGGAACGTACCGGGGTCTTCACCCGTGTACATCGCAAGCGTGCGTGTGTCGAGGATCTGCATGCCCGGGTCGCCGAGACGACCGAGGATGTACGTCGCGGTCGCGAGCCGCTCAGGATCCACGGTCCCGGTGTAGGTCGTGGGCGTCTGGGTCGGCGTTTCGATGGTCGTTGCCTGACCCAGCTTCGTCCAGGCCGAGAGACCACCGTCGAGGATGACGGCTCGCTCCTGGCCGAGGTGCTTCAGCGCCCAGCGCACGCGGGCCGCGAAGAAGCTGCCGTGGTCGTCGTAACTGACGACGATGCTGCGCGAGCTGATGCCGAGACTGCCGAGCTGGTCAACGGTGCGATCGCGCCAGGGCCCCGTCTCGATCTCCTCGCTGCTGCGCGTCGCGAGGCTCTGCGACGGCAGGTTGACGGCGCCAGGGATGTGTCCCTGAGCGTACGCGTCCGGGGCGCGGGCATCCACGATGACGACGTCAGGGCTGCTGCCAAGCTGGGCGAGCCACGAGGCGGTGACGAGGAAGCTCGTGGTGCCAATGTGTTGGGCTGTGGCCGGCGTCGAGCCGAGCACACCGGTGAGCGGGAGGATGATGGCGATCATGACTAAGCGCAACAGGAATGATCGCATGATGGGTCTATCCTTACTGGGCCGACGCATCGACCCCACAGTAGCGATGCCACGTCGCCGGTCAGGCCTCTCCGGTCGATCGATGTGGAGGGCCCACAACAGAAGAGGCAGGAGGCCCGCTGCACCCGAGCGTCACCGCGATCTCCGCTCCTTTCGTTCGGTCTCCCGCGACCTCCCCCTTCTGGGCACGCCCATCGTAGGCTTGGTCCATTCCGACGGACCCCTGACGGAAGTCCTCAAATAGACAGGACATTCGCCAGGGGTCTGCCAGGAGCGGACGCCCTACGTTCGTAGGTGAGCGATGCTGCTCGCCGAAGCGCGCCCGGGGAGCCGACGATGGACCGATGGAGCCGGCACTTGATCATCCTCACCGTGATCGTGCCACTGGTCGCCGCCTGTGCCAGTCCGGCCGCTCCTCTGGCACAGCCTCGCACGTATCGGATCGGCTACTTCGGCAACGGAGGGGATCCACGACCCTCGCCGAACGTCGCGGCGTTCAAGGAGGGGCTCGCTGATTTCGGCTACGTCGTCGATCAGAACCTGACGATCGAGTTCCGCTGGACGGAAGGAAAGTCTGAGCGGCTCCCGGAGCTCGCGGGGGAGCTCGACGCGCTCAAGCTCGACGCCCTCTTCGCAAGCAGCGAACTGCCCGCCCAGGCGCTGCTCGAAGCCGGCGCAGATGCGCCGATTGTCATGGTGACTTGAGACGCCGTCGCGGCCGGTCTGGTCGCCAATGCGCTCAATCGACCCGATCGCAACATCACCGGCATCACCGGTTGCTCGGCGCAGCTCGGGCCGAAACGACTCCAGTTGCTCAAGGAGGCGATTCCCGGTGCGACGACCATCTCCGTGCTCTGGAATCCGTCCGAGCCGGTCAACGTCGTCGAGTGGGACGCGATCCAGGGCGCGTCCACGACGGTCGGCGTCAGGCTGCTCTCGGTGCCAGTACGCCAGACGGACGAGCTCGGCGCGGCGTTCGCTACGGCCCGCCAGGGCAGCGATGCCATCTGCATCACGGGCGGCGCGTTCGAATCGAACAACAGCGACCGTATCGTGCAGCTCGCCACCCAGCACCGGCTCCCGGCGGTCTACGGGTTCCGCGAGTTTGTGGCAAAGGGGGGCCTGATGAGCTACGGGACGAATGCGCCGGGCATGTACCGTCGGGCGGCAGGCCTCATCGACCGGATCCTGAAGGGAGCGAAGCCGAGCGAGCTGCCGGTGGAGCAGCCGACGAGCTTCGACCTGGCGGTCAACGCGCAGACGGCCACCGATCTCGGCATCACGTGGCCCGAGTCGTTGAACGCCCGCGTCACCGACGTGATTCGGTAGGTTGCGAGGCTGACGGGTGGTGGCCGTGGACGCCGAGGCTCCGCTCTCCCGCCTGTCGAGCGACAGTGATGGGGTTGCTGCGCGACGTCGGCGTGGGGGGCTGTTCCGCAAGTACGCTGCCTTGTTCGCGTGCCTGGTCGGCGGGATCCTCGTCACGGGCGGCGCCCTCGAAGGGTACCTTTCCTTTCAGGACCACCAGGCGCACCTGGTCGTCATTCAGCAAGAGCGAGCGAAAGCAGCCGCCGCGAAGATCGAGGGATTCATCGGCGAGATCGAGCATCAGCTCACCGCCACGGTGCGAGCACCACGCCTGGCCGGGACCATGACCCCGGAGCAGCGTCGTGGCGACTACCTGAGACTGCTCCGCCAGGCCCCGGCCGTGTTGGAGGTGAGCTACCTCGATGCCAACGGCCGGGAGCAGGAACGACTCTCGCGAATCAGCATGGACGGTCCGCGCGGCGACCTCGATCTTTCCCAGGACCCGCGATTCCTCCAGGCTCGTCGGGGTGGCATCTACTACAGCCCCGTCTACTTCCGAAACGAGTCCGAACCGTATCTGACCGTTGCCCTCGCCGACGAGGGGCGCGACCCCGGGGTGACGACCGCCGAGATCAATCTGAAGCTGATCTGGGACATCGTCTCGCGCATCCAGGTCGGTCGCGGCGGACGAGCCTACGTCGTGGACCGCGACGGCCAGTTGATCGCAGACCCGGACATCAGCATGGTGTTGCGGAGGACGGACGTCAGTATGCTGCCGCAAGTCGCTGTGGCGCGTACGGCGCCGGCCCGGTCGGACGAGGCTCGCCAGGCGGCCGTCGCACGCGACAGTCAGGGTCGGCAGGTCCTCGCCGCCTACGATACCATCGATCCCCCGGGCTGGATCGTGTTCGTCGAGGAGCCGCTGGCCGAGGCGCTCGCGCCACTCTACGGATTCCTGCTTCGCGCACTCGCGCTGCTCGTGATCGCGCTGGGAGCGACGGTCGTGATCAGCCTGGCACTGGCCCGGCGTATCGTTCGACCGATCCGTGCGCTCCAGGCCGGTGCAACGAGGATCGCCGGTGGAGCACTCGATCAGCGCATCGAGGTTCGGACCGGCGACGAGCTCGAAGATCTCGCCGAGCAGTTCAATCACATGACCTCCGAGCTACGCACGTCGTACTCCACGTTGGAGAACCGAGTGGAGCAGCGGACGCGCGAGCTGGCGGAGCTGAATCACACCCTGGAAGACCGCGTGCGGCAGCAGGTCGACGATCTGGAGCGGGTCGGCCGACTCCGACGGTATCTCGCTCCCCAGCTCGCCGACCTGATCGTCTCCTCCGGCGACGAGTCGATGCTCAAGAGTCATCGTCGGCGTATCAGCGTCGTGTTCTGTGACCTTCGCGGCTTCACCTCATTCTCCGAGGCGGCCGAGCCCGAAGAGGTCATGGAAGTGCTCGGCGAGTATCACGCCGTGCTCGGAGAGGCGATCCGCCGCTACGAAGGCACGATCGCGTACTTCCAGGGTGACGGCGTCATGGTCTTCTTCAACGATCCGCTACCCCAGCCGGATCACGCGGAGGGTGCCGTGCGCATGGCCGTCTTCCTGCGGGAAGGCGTCGCGGGCCTTGTGCGGGCCTGGCGACGCCGGGGACACTCGCTCGGCCTGGGTATCGGCGTGGCGGTGGGTTACGCCACGATCGGGCGCATCGGCTTCGAGGAGCGCTATGAGTACACCGCCATCGGCAGTGTCGCCAACATGGCGGCCCGGCTCTGCGCGGAAGCGGCGGATGGACAGATCCTGATCAGCGAGCCGGTGCAGGGCATGGTCGAGGAGCTGGTTGAGACCGAACAGCTCGGGACGTTGACGCTCAAAGGATTCCAGCATCCCATCCCGGCTCTGAACGTCGTCACGATGCGCGATGCTCGGCGGCCCGCGACGTGAGGAGGCGAACGGAGGCGATCCATTGATGCCCCAGACTCGCCGGCACCTTCTGCGCAGCGGCCTTGCCCTCGCAAGCGTCGGCGTGCGGCGTGCCCGGCTCAGGACGCCGCACTGACGGTTGTCCTGCGCGCGACGGGACAGGCGCCCCATGTCGATTCGTCCAGGTGGCACTACGATGGAGTCTCTGAGGCCGAGCGAACGTGGGGGGATCCGATGGGAGCCATACGGACCAGGAAGGCCGCGGTGAGCCGCCGTCGATTCCTGCAGGGCAGCGTGGCCGTGGCCGGCCTCAGCCTTCTGGCCGGATGCAGTATCCAGTCGCCACAGGTGCAGGCGCCGCCGCGCGTGCCGCTGGTCGCGATGCTGGCCGGCGTCGCGGCGCCGACCCCGCGCGTCGAGGCGGTCCAGCGGGGACTGCGGGAGCTGGGCTACGTCGAAGGCCAGAACGTAGCATTCGACTACCGCTATGCGGACGGGAAGGAAGAGCGGCTACCCGAACTGGCCGCGGAGGTGGTCGCCCTCAACCCCCAGGTGATCGTGACGATCAACTCGGCAGCGATCCGCCCGGCCAAGAGCGCGACCACAACCATTCCCATCGTGATGGTTGCCGACAACGCCGATCCGGTCGCCGTCGGCTACATCGCCAGCCTGGCCCATCCGGGCGGCAACGTGACGGGACTGACCGGCCTCTCCCCGGCCGTGACCCAGAAACGGCTGCAACTGCTCAAGGAAACCGTGACGGGGGTGTCGCGCGTCGGCATGTTGCGCAATCCAGCCAGTCAGGACCGCGACGTCCTCTGGTCCGAGACGGAGTCCGCAGCGCGGACGCTCGGGCTGGAGCTTCGGGCGCTCGACGTTCGGACAGCCGATGATCTTGAGGGCGCCTTCGACCTGGCAACGCGCGAGCAGATCCAGGCAATGGTCGTGGTTCGCGATCCGCTCGTTACCACGAATCGCCAGCGAATCGCGGACCTCGCGGCTCGGCATCGGGTACCGGCGATGTACGCGTCGCCGGAGTTCGTCGCCGTGGGTGGACTGATGACCTACGGCTCGGACACGCTCGAGATGTACCAACGGACCGCCGTGTACGTCGACAAGATCCTGCGCGGGGCGAAGCCGGCGGACCTCCCGGTTGAGCAGGCCGAGCATTTCGAGTTCACTATCAACCTGAAGGCCGCAAACGGCCTCGGCCTGAGCATCCCCCAGTCGGTCCTGCTGCGGGCGACCGAGGTCATTCATTGACGGGCCGATCGTACACCACTCCGACATGGCGATCGCCCGGTCGGCGAGCTAGCAGGCCGGGTGCTCGGCCCACGGATTGCTGGCCATCACCTCCACCCAGTCACGATGCGTCCTCGCGCGATGGCGCGAACAGGCGAGCATAGCGCCGGGCTTCACAGAGCGATCTTCTGGTGTGGCGCGGTTGGCCCCACTCTTTCGAGTAGTCCGCAAGACTACCCCGGAGGACGGGGCGACGAGCTCGAACTGGGGACCAAAATAGCTCGACGACCGAGAACGGATCGACGGAAAGGAGATGGCATCGATGACTGCCGCTCGCCCACCGTATCGTCTGGCTCTGGTCGCGCTGGCGGCCGGCAGCCTGCTGACCGGCCTCTGGGCCGGACTCGTGCGCCTTGGCTGGGTGCTGCCGGGCGCCGAGCTGGCCCCGAACCATGGACCGTTGCTGATCGCGGGGGTGCTGGGGCTGGTGATCGGCCTGGAACGCGCGGTGGCGCTCGGCCGGCCATGGGCCTACGCAGCGCCGGTCACGGCCGGACTTGGGGGCCTCGGGCTGGTCCTCGGCCTGCCGCTGGCGACCGCGGCCTGGCTGTTCATCGCGAGCGGCCTGCTGGTCATCGCGATCTTCGTCCAGGTGTACCGCCGCCGCCCGGAGTCGGCGAGCGCCGTCATGGGCGCCGGCGCGGTCGCCTGGCTGACGAGCAACCTCCTCTGGCTCGCGGGTCGCGCGACGACCGAGCTGGTTCCGTGGTGGGCAGCATTCCTGGTCCTGACGATCGTGGGCGAGCGACTGGAGCTGGCCCAGGTGCTCTTGCCGGCGCCCGTGCGCCTGGCGTTGCTCGGGGCCGCCGGCGTCATGGCTGCTGGCGTCGTCCTGTCGGCCGTGTCGCTCATGCCGGGCGTCCAGGTGGTCGGGGGCGGGCTCCTACTACTCGCCATCTGGCTGCTGCGCTACGACGTGGCCCGCCGAACGATACGCCGCCCGGGGTTGGCGAGGTTCGGCGCGGTCTGCCTGCTGCTCGGCTACGTCTGGCTGGGGCTGGCCGGCCTGGTCTGGCTCATGGGGGCGGCCGGGTTCCCCGGAGCGTTCTGGTACGACGCGATGGTCCACAGCCTGTTCCTCGGCTTCGTGTTCTCGATGATCTTCGGGCACGCTCCGACGATCATCCCGGCCGTCACCGGTATCGCGGTGCCGTACACGCGGCTGTTCTACCTGCACGTCGCCTTGCTCCACGGCTCGTTGCTCGTGCGCATCGTGGGCGACGTGGCCTCGTCCGCCGAGGTGCGGGCCTGGGGCGGGCTCGCGAACGTCCTGGCGATCCTGGTGTTCGCCGGGCTCACCGTCCGCGCCGCGTTCCGCCCCACCGGCTCGCCCGCGGCGTGGGTCGCGCCGCTTGACCGGACAACGGGACATTTCGGCAGTGGAGAACGGGACAGATGTCACGCGCTGTCTGCTGCCTCCGGGGGGACACTGAGCGTACGACCTACCGCGCCGACTGGGAGCCACTGACCACACGCAACGGCATCGCACGGCCCGCGCTGGGGCCGCGATGAGGTGATGACGCAGGTGTAGAGCCGCCGCATCGACGACGAGGGCGCCAGGCGATCTCACCGGCACACCGGGGCCGGCCGGACGTCTCCAGCAGGCTGCTAGACGCTCGTACGGCTCCGCCCGGTGCCTCCTGGCGGAAGGGGGCATGCATGCGACAGATCTCGCGACGAACATTCGTCAAGGCAAGCGGAGGGGCGGTCGTCGCCGCCGCCGCCACGGCGATGCTCAACGACCTCGCGTTCCTGCAGGTCGTCCCGGACATCCCCAATCCGCTGGGCTTCTACCCGAACCGAGGCTGGGAGCGCGTCTACCGCGATCTCTATCAGGTCGACTCCGAGTACACGTTTCTCTGCGCGCCGAACGACACCCACAACTGCCTGCTGA
>Ga0209382_10006643_pt1 | contig 14853 bp, 10 predicted proteins | sample SoiMetdeltSBSDD5_FD_187599 | JGI IMG/M metagenome (GOLD analysis project Ga0209382, IMG submission 187599) | Bulk soil microbial communities from a Populus tree surrounding site in Tennessee, USA - Soil MetaG P. deltoides SBSDD5 (SPAdes) (version 2) | ecosystem: Environmental > Terrestrial >... | reverse complement strand
TTGTGCCGTATATCGCCATGGCGAGGCCGATGAGAATCCAGCTGACGAGGCCGAGCCGCACCATGGTGACCTGATGGATGCGGAAGGAGAGCAGCATGGCGGGCAGGTCGCCAGGCGCGGCGGCCTGAATGGCAGACGCGGTGTTCGGCGCGACGAAACCGTCGAGCACGAACGCGATCGCCCAGAGCGCGGCGCCTAACAACAAGGCGCGCGACGCAAGGTCGTCGAGCGCCGGGATGAAAGGAAGATCGTTCCCTCCTTCTACGGTCGCGAGACGAGGAACGGCCACCGCCCAGAGGAGTGGCCCGATGAGGATGAGCGCGTGGATGGGAATCCAGTTCGGCTGGTGAGCAATGTGGGAGGCGAACGTGCGATAGAACTCTTCCGTGCCGACGGTGCCGAACGCGGTGGCGGCCTTGGGATGCTGCGCGCCGCCGCCGACGAAGACGAGGCTGCCGGCGACGAGCAGCGCAGCGGACAGCCAGGCGGCAGCTCGATTGGAGTGCTGGGTTGCCATGAGCGGGGAAGCGGGGGACAAGGAATGTTTACGGTGTCAACATACAGACGAATGTTGACGCTGTCAACACCCCAAGATTGAGCAAGCGCGCGGGCGTCCAGGCCTACGTCATCCGACGTACAGCCTCAGGCGTCGGGCCGCCGTAGCATGCTGCGTCACGGCAGGACAGCTCCTCCAGCGCCGCGAGGCATCAATGCACCCCCGCCAGGCAGTGTGTGCCGCCGTGGTACTCATGACGGCCGCTTGTGATCCGCTCTTCCCGGTCTGCGAAGGACTCGTGATCGACGCCTGCCGCAAGGCCGAGGAGCTGAGCCACTACGTGGGTGTACAGTTGGGTGACGTCACGACTGTCGGCAATCCGACGCCCGGGCAGGCGGGCGCGATGGGTGCCACCGGGCGGATGTCGATCGGGCTTCGCTCGAACGTCATCCAGAGCGACAACCCGCAATTCGGTCGCGCCCCCGTGCGCGCCGACGGGTCGATCGGCAGCACGATGTACTCGGGCGCGCGCTCGACCATGGCCGCATTCACCGGGGATGCCGTGGTCGGTGCGTTTCGCGGATGGCGGATCGACAACACTCGTGTTGGCGCCGTCGACCTGCTCGGCAGTGCCACGATCATCGCCGGTCGCGACGGCGGCAGCCTGAAGGCCTCGAGCGGCGGATTCGGGATAGCGCTCGGCGCCCGGCTGGGGTTGCTCGCCGAAACGGCGTCCCTCCCTGCGGTGTCGCTCACCGCGATTTCGCGAAGTCTCCCGGAGTTCACCGTGACGGGCCAGCCCATGCCGACGACGGCGAATGGCCAGACGGTCGTCATCACACTTCGGTATCTCAACGTGATAGCGGCCGGCACCCGGCTCGACGTCTCGAAACAACTCGGGCGCGTGAGCCTGTCGGCTGGCTATGGCCAGGACCACTACGCGATCGATAGTGACTATGAGGTGAGTGCGATGAATCCGGAGCTTGGTGGCGGCATGAATACCACGTCATCGAGCATGACTCGGCGCTCTATCGTCGTTGGCGCGTCGGTCCCGTTAGGTACGGCGACCGCCAGTGCGGAGCTTGGCCGGCTGTTCGGCGGCGAGTCGAGCGGCATGATGAACCAGTTTGGCGACCGGCCCGTGAATGCGGCGCGCAACTACATCACGCTCGGTGTTCGCATCCCGGCGGGACGAACGCACGACAGGAACTAGTGGACTGTGTGGAGGTGTTGATAGCAGGCGGCCTAGGCCGCCTGGTATCAACACCTGGCGACCCACCAGGACATGTACGTTTCGGGCATGGTCTTCGCCCGGAAGTCACGCCGCCGGGAGCGGCTTCGTGCCGAGCCATTCCCGGAGCCCTGGCAACGTATCATCGACGTGCGTGTCCCACTCGTCGCGCGCCTTTCGCCCGAGGATCAGCGGGAGCTCCTGGGACACGCCCGTGTGCTGGCGGACGAGAAGCACTTCGAGGGCGCGGGTGGCCTGCTCATGCGCGACGAGGTGCGCCTAACGATCGCCGGCCAGGCCGCGCTGCTGTTGCTGCATCGTGACACGGATTACTTCCCGCGCCTCAAGTCGATCATCGTCTATCCCAGCGGATATGTCTCCGGTGAACCGACGCGCGACGACAGTGGCATCTGGACCGAGGGCGACGAGTCCCTGCTCGGCCACACGCAGCGGGACCTCCGGGCGATCGTGCTCGCCTGGGATGAGGTGAGGGCGGGCGCTGCCGATCCCGACGACGGCGAGAACCTCGTGCTCCACGAATTCGCGCATCAGCTGGACTTCGAAGACGGAAGCACAGACGGCACGCCAGCGCTCGATACTGGCGCGCAGGTGCGGTCCTGGGCGGAGGTCATGAGTGAGGAGCTCGCGACCCTTCGTCGGGCGGCGGATGCCGGTGAGCCGACGCTGCTCGATCCCTATGGCGCGGAAGACCCGGCGGAGTTCTTCGCCGTGGCGACGGAGACGTTTTTCGAGCGTGCGACCGAACTCGAGCGCCGCCACCCACTTCTATATGATGAGCTGCGGCGCTTCTACCGGCAGGACCCGGCGCGTTGGTGATGGCGCGCACGTTTCGCCGAATTGGTGAAGCACAGTGCAGAGCGGGTGCGACCCAACGCACCAACCGCGTGACACAGGGCCGGAAGCGGTGACCCAACGTCCCGCCATCTCGTCGCTTGAGTAGTGCGCAACTGACGTAAGCTGCGCTGCCGTCACGATGTCCCTGACGGCGAGGCCACTCAAACCACCGAGCCCATGACGTTCGATTGCGCTCGAGCGCTGCGCCTGTGTGCGCTGCTCGCCTTGCCTGCCACAGCCGCCGCCCAGAGGACACGCGGGCCAACGATCTTCTCGCCGGAGTCCCAGGTTGGCATCGTGATTGTCAGGGTCGCCGTCGTTCTTCCCGACTACTCGGTGAAGCCGCTCCCGCTGATGAAGGTCGTGGCACGGCGGGCGGACCGCCCCGACTCGGTCACCGGGCAGACGGACCTCGATGGACGCGTGACGATGTCGCTGCCCGTCGGTCGTTACACCGTCCGCGCGAAGACCGCGCAGCCGGTGGCGGGGAGATCGTACGCGTGGAACGTGCCCATCGTCGTTAGGGCGTCGCGCGGCCAGTCAATGCAGTTGACGAACGAAAACGCGTCCATGTCGGACAGCGTCGCCACCGTCGCGTCATCGGCTCCGGCGCCTGTCTCGGCGCCGCCGAGCGCTTCTCCCCCCGCAAAGACGTCCCCGGCTCCCGTGAATCAGCCGGTGAGTGCGCCGGCGAAGCCTGTCGATGAGCGGCCTGCACCCCTGGTCGAGCGTCAGGCTGTCGTGGCAGACACGCCACGGAAGGCGATGCCGGCTCCGACGCCCGCACCGACCGCGTTGCCGGCGCCGCGGTTGGCGACCGTGCACGCCCCGCGCACCAACACGTCGAACCTCCTGCTCGGTCTCGCGGCGAGCGGCTCGTCGCTCCGGTCCGACGACCTCAATAGCTCGGCGGAGACGGGCGCCGGCCTCGCCGCGCAGCTCGGTTGGGGGTTCACGAAGAACTTCGCCATCGTGCTCGACGCCAGCGCCGCGCGTATCGAAGGAATCGGCGGGAACTACAACCTGGCGCACCTCGACATCGGTGGGCGCTGGCACTTCGTGAGCTCGTCGCACGGGTTCGTGCCGTTCGTGGAGGTTGGCTACTCGGGTCGCGCCGCGGCGGAGAACGACGTGCTGATGGCCGATGACATGGGCAACACGTACGCAGGCGATCTGGCGATCATCGGCGGTGGCATCTCGTTCGGCGGCGGCCTCCAGTACTTCGTCTCGCAGAAGTGGGCGCTGGGCGGCCAGTTCAAGTGGACGACCGGCGAGTTCACCCGTGTGCAGATCGACGACGTGACCATCACCGGCCTCGGGATCGACGCCACGAGCGCGCGGTTCAACATGGGCTTCACCTGGTTCCCGGTGGGACGAAGCCGGTAACATCATCGGTGCAAGTAGGTGAAACCTCCCGCGCGCCTCATTTGATCGTCCAGAGCGTCGCGCGGGTGAGCCCGGAGCTCAGACTCCACCCCACCACCTGCTTCTCGTTGTTGATGGCCTCGGCGCCGCTCTCGGTGTGACCCGGGAGCGCGCCGAGGTCGAGCATCTTCCCCTTCGCCCACAGGAACCCCCGTCGCTCGTTCGCGCTCGTCATGCTCTGACCCACGACCTGGCCCGCGGCGTTGATCGCGTGGCCTTCACTGGTCGTCGTGCCGGCGAGGGTACCGAGATCGAGCATGCCCTTCCGCGGCGTCCACAGGAACGCATGCGCGACCCCAGACGTCGTCAGCGCCGTGCCGGTGATCTCTCCGCTCGCATTGATGTCGAACGCCACGCTGGCGTTGCCACCCAGCGTGCCGATCTCCATGGCCCCGCCGGCCGCCGTCCAGATCACAGCGTGGTTTACGGAGTTCGCGCCAACCACTTGCCCGCTGTTGTTCAGCCCCCTCGCGCGCTCGATGACGGATGGGTGAAGGTCGGTCAGGACCCCATTCTGCCAGATGAACGCGCGCACGCCCATCCCGGGCTGGGGGAACCAGGTCCCGACGATGGTGCCGTCATCCGCGACGTCGAACGCCTCGGCGCGAGTCTGGCCCTGAAAGGCGCCGAGATCCTGGATGATCCAGTTTCCGTTCACGTTCACCCAACGGGTGGCGCGCGTTTCGAGGTTGGCATTGTCGCTCAATCCGACAATGACGGCCCCCGTCGAGTTGATCGCCCTCGCCTCGCTGTCCGTCCCGCCTGGCAGCGTCCCCAGGTCAACCGGGAAGACGCTCGCGTTCACATCCCACAGTACTGCGTGATGCAGGGCGCCTGGCGCGGCGCTCGAACCCACGACGTGACCGAGGTCGTTGATGTCGTTTGCAATCGAGGTCGGGACCGCAGCCCCGATGAGCGGCTCGAGTCCGAGCACGCTCTCGACGGCGAGGGGCCCGTCCGTGTTCGCTGCCAGTAAAGCGTGGTCTGGTGGCGCCACGGGCGCCGCGGCATCCGAGCATCCGACGCTTGCGGTGGCCGCCGCGATGGCGAGGCTAATCGCGACCCGGTGGGCAGTCAGCCGAGCGATGTGTGGTCTGGTTGGCATGTGTCGACTCCGCGTTAGGCGCCGCCGTCTGGCGGTGTCATTTGATTGTCCAGAGCGTGGCGCGGACGGTGCCCAATTCACTGAAGCCAACGATCTGCTTCTGGTCGTTGATGGCCAACGCGATGGCATCGGCATAGCCGGGGAGCACGCCGAGGTCGAGCGTCTTCCCCTTCGCCCACAAGACGGGGTGTCGCTGGTTTGCCGGGGTGAAGCTCTCGCCGACGATGTACCCGGCGCGGTTGATCGCGTAGGCAGCGGCGGACCCACCGAGTGTACCGAGGGGCACCATGCCGTTCCGGGATGTCCAGAGAAACGCGCGGTCGCCGCTGGCAGTCGTCGCGGCGGTGCCGACGACCTCTCCGCTCTCGTTAATGCCGTGTGCGCGGCTGGTCGGCCCGCCGAGCGTGCCGAGCTCCATCGTGCCGCCGCTCTCGGTCCGGAGAACCGCATGACCGACATAGTTCCATCCGACGATCTGTCCGCTGCCGTTCAGCGCGCTGGCGGCTTGGATCCCGGCGGCGCCCAGGTCGGTGATCACCCCGTTGCGCCAGATGAAGCCGCGGGCCTCGGTTCCGTTGTGGGTCGTCCCGACGATGCTACCGTCGTCGGTGATGTCCGTCGCTTCGGCGCCGACGTTGCCTGAGGGCAGGCCGAGGTCCTGGATCGTCCAGCCGCCATTCGCGAACACCCAGCGTACCACGCGTTGGTCGAGGTTCACCGAGCTCGCGGAGCCCACAATGACGGTGCCCGCCGAGTTGATCGCGGTCGCGGCGCTCGACGTGCCGCCAGGCAACGTGCCCAGGTCGAATGGGAACGGACTCACGCTCGGGTTCCAGATGACGGCGTGTATCTCGCCGTTGGGCGCACGGCTCGAGCCGACCACGAGGCCAAGATCGTTGATATCGGCCGCCGAGCTCGACGCATTGACTGGGGCTCCAACAAGCGGCTCGAGTCCTACGACGCTCACGACCGCAAGCGAGCCCTCGGTGTTCGCGGCCAACGCCGGGCGCGTGTTCGACGGGGCCACCGGCGCGGCGCCATCGGCGCAACCGAGCAGTGTGCCCACCGCGAAGCCTGCGAAAGTGCCTTTCCAACGATGGTGGACTCCGGTCATACCTGCCTCCATACTCGTGGCATCGGTCCGGAGGACGCCGCACGGCGCGGCTCCTTTCCCGACCTGCGCGGAACCGGTTGCACGCGGGCAATCAGTTGTGACGGACATCGCGGTACGCACGGAGACCACGTCGCTCCTCGAGGCGTTCGAGCGCGCCGGATCCGATTCGTGGGAGCGGTTGGTTCCGATCGTGTACGAGGAGCTGCGCGCCATTGCGCGTCGCCAGCTCGCGCGCGAACGCACGGTCGGATCGCTCCAGACCACCGCGCTCGTTCACGAGGCGTACCTTCGATTGGTGGACGACGCGCGCGTCACCGCAAAGGGGAAGGCGTATTTCTTCGCTGCTGCTTCGCGGGCGATGCGCCAGGTGCTGGTGGACCAGGCCCGCCGGCGCGGAGCTCAGAAGCGGGGAGGCGACCAGGCGGTCGTCTCTCTCTCGGACGCGCTTGCCGGCGCCGACCCGCTCGGCGACTTCGCGGCCGACCTGGTCGAGCTCGACGCTGCGCTCGAGGAGCTAGCCATGCTCAACCCTCGCCACGCCCGGGTCGTGGAGTGTCGGTTTTTCGCAGGGATGAGTGTGGAGGAGACCGCACAGGCGCTGGAGGTCTCCGAGCGCACGGTGAAGTACGATTGGACCCTCGCCCGAGCCTGGCTCTACCGCCGCCTGCGGGGTGAGGGACTGCCGCCAGGTGCCCCTAGGGTGGAGCGCACCGATGGACGAGGTTCGGTCTAACGACGACGGTTCGACGCGGGCGCGCCGATGGGCGGTCGTGGAGGATCTGTTCAACTCCGCCCTCGGCCTGGAACCGGAGTGGCGCGACGCGTTCATCCGCCGGACGACTGGAAGCGATCGCGCACTCGGCGACGAGGTCCGCGCGCTACTCGGCGCGCACGCGCGGGCCGGTGACGCGTTCCTCTCGACGCTCGACCTCGGCCTCGCCGCGGCGCTGCTCGAATCGGACGATTCGGCACTTCACCCTGGCGAGCGTGTCGGCCCGTACGTCATCGAGCGTGAAGTCGCCCAGGGTGGGATGGGCGTGGTGTACCTCGCCAAGCGCGACGACGGTCAGTTCGAGCAGCGGGTGGCGCTCAAGGTCATCCGCGACGGCGTGGCCACGGCGCCGCTGCTGCGCCGCTTCCTTCGGGAGCGCCGCATTCTCGCGCGACTCCAGCATCCCAATATCGCGAGCCTGCTCGATGGTGGCATGACCGACGACGGTCGGCCGTTTCTCGCGATGGAGTTCGTCGAGGGCTTGCCGATCACCGAGTACTCCGACGGTCGGCGCGCGTCCGTGGACGAGCGACTGCAGCTCTTCATGGATGTGTGTACGGCCGTCCAGAGCGCTCACCAGCGACTCGTGATCCACCGCGATCTCAAGCCGGCCAACATCCTGGTATCGGCGGATGGCCGGGTAAAGCTTCTCGACTTCGGCATTGCAAAGCTGCTCGACCCCGACACTGACGAGGGCGTCGCGACGCTGACGGACGCGGGTCTCGGTGCGCTGACGCCGGAGTACGCGGCGCCGGAACAAGTTTGCGGCGAGCAAGTCACCACGGCCACTGACGTCTACGCGCTCGGCGTCGTCCTCTACGAGCTGCTGTCCGGGCATCGTCCGCATCGCTTCGAGAGCCGGAAGCTGGAGGCTGTCGCGCGAGTCCTGCGCGAGGAAATGCCGTGTGCGCCGAGCGTGGCGGCTGGGCGGACTGACCACGCCCGCACGTCGCACGCTCCGACCGACACGCTCACGCCTGAGCGAGTCGCCCTCGAGCGTGACACAACCCCGGAACGGCTCCGACGCCAGCTTGCGGGCGATCTCGATGCGATCGCCCTCACCGCATTACGTCGCGAGCCTAACCACCGCTACGGCTCGGTGCAGGCGCTTCGGGAGGACGTCCGTCGCCACCTGGCACGGCTGCCGATCTCCGCGCGGCGCGATACGCTCGCCTACCGCACGGGGCGGTTCCTGCGCCGGAACCGTGCGGCGGCGGCAGCAGCGGCGCTGGCGCTCGTGTCCCTCGTGGCCGGGCTGGGCGCGACGGCCTGGCAGGCGCGTGAGGCAACGCGCCAACGGGATCTGGCTCTCCGCGAAGCCGATAAGGCGGCCCGCGTCTCCGCATTCGTGACGGAGCTGTTCAAGCTGGCTGATCCCGCGCGCGCGCGGGGTGAGCAGGTGACGGTGCGACAGACGCTCGATAGCGCTCGCATCTGGATCGAGCGGGAGCTGGCGGGTCAGCCTGAGCTCCGTTCGGATATGGCTCACCAGCTCGGTGAGATCTACTTCCGTCTCGGCATGTACGACGAAGCCCGCAGGTTGTGGGAGTCGGCCGTCCTCGCCGGCGTCGAGCACTACGGCGAAACGAACGAGACGGTTCTCAACATGATGCTCAGCCTCGTCAAGGCGTTGGAGAATCTGGGCCAGGGCGACTCCGCGGAGTCGCTGGCGCGCCGAAGCCTAACGATCTTCCGCCGGCTCCCGGAGCTGCGAGATCGCGAATTCGCGGCTACGAACGTGCTTCACCGGCTCGGCAACACGCTGCGACTTCGGGGTCGTCTCGAGGAGGCGGAGCCCTTGTTGATGGAGGCGCTCGAGGTGCTGCCGCCGAACCACGTCGAAGCTCTGCAGCGGCGCACGGTCATCCTCACTACGCTCGGCCACGTCCGCCGGGCTCGGGGCGATGCCACGAGGGCTGAGGCACTCTACCGCGAGGTGCTCGCAACGCGGTTGACCGTGTGGGGGAAGGAGCATCCCGAAGTCGCCAACGCGCTCGTCAACCTGGCCGGGGCGCTTTCGGACCAGGGGCGGTACGCTGAAGCGGAGGCAAGATTCCGGGATGGACTCGAGATGCGGCGCAAGATGCAGGGCGAGACGCACCCGGATTTCGCGCTGGACCTGGGTGGATTCGCGGAGCTCGCGCGGCGAACGGGAAACCTCGACTCCGCCGCGCACCTTTACGCCCGCGCCCTGGAGCTTCAGCGGGTCGCCTTCCCGCCGCGCCATTTTCGCTTCGTGACCACCCTCCTCGGCCTGGGCGAAATCCTCGTCGAACAGGGTCGCGTGGAAGAGGCCGAGCCATTGTTGCAGGAGGCGGTGGCGACGGGCACCATCACGTTAGGTGCAACGGACCATCAGGTCGTGGAAGCGCGGAGCGTGCTGGAGCGCCTGGCCACACAGTCCAGCCGTCGCGCCGGCGGTGACTCGACGCGCCATCCGTCCCGGCCGTAGCAGGCAATCTTCTCTGCCACCGGCTCACCACCGCCTAACGCTCACCATCCTTTCTGCCCAACCGACGGAGAGCCGCCTGCGCCACGTCCACGAGGTGACGGTGGGACTCGGCGGGCGTGTCATACCGCCAGAGGAAGCGCTGGTAGTAGGTCCGCGCCTGGTCCTCGCGCCCAAGCGCCTCGGCGACACGTGCCTGCTCGAAATAGGCCAGTGATTCAATCATCGCGTTGGCTTCTCGCGTCTCCCGCATCGGAAATAGCACGGCCTGATGCCAGGTGAGGAGGCGGTCAGCTGACGCCGCATCACCGCGTTCGAGCAACCATCGCGCCGCGGCGAGTCGGTTCACCGCGGTCAGAAAGGGATGCGAGTCGCTTCGACGACGCGACCAGCCGAACTCGGCGCGTTGGTGTTCGAGCGCCATGAGCGAGTCCGCCGCTTGCGACCGTCGGCCTGCAAGCGCGAGGGTGAATGCGGCTAACGAGCGCTCGAGGAACGGCGCGGTCACGCTGTCGGTGCCGCTCAGCGACCGCCGCGCCGCCGCGAGCGCAGGCGCGTCATTCCGCGCCACGGCGAGGAGGCCGTCGAGCCACGCGAGCTCCGCGCGACTCCCCGGCTGGAGCTCGTCGCGCACCTTCGCGACCGGAGCTCGCTGCGCCGCCGCGAGGCCGGGATCGACCGTGCCTAACCACGTGCCGACCACCGCAAGTCGGTAGCGGTACAGCGGCCACATCGGGTCCGACGTCGTGCCAACGAATTGATCCAGGGTGGCCAGGGCGTCCGTCCATGCTCCGCGCTGGGCCTGCGCCACCGCGCGTCCGAGCCGTAACGCGCCTGCCACCGACGGCGGGGCAAGGCGTGCAATGAATGGGCGAAGCTCTTCCTGCGCACGGGGCAAGCCGTACTGTGCTGCCCCGGGCCCGAACCGATGAGGATCGACCGGTCCCGTCAACGATTGTAGCGATGCAACCGCGGCTTCAGCCAACGCCGTGTCGCGAAGCACGCCGCCCGAGCGCGCGAGCCCGTCGAGAAACCGGCTGTACGCCAGCATGTCGAGGCCGTTCTCGTCCCTCGAGATCGAGTCGTAGTGCAGCGCCGTCAACTCGCGGATGATTCGACCCGACAACACAGTATCTCGCTGCCAGAGGGCCACCCAGAAGAGATGATCGAGACCAGACACCATGCGAGGGTTGAGGGCAAGCGTGCGCTCGAGCGCCGGGCGCAGGTCAGTGTCCCGTGTTCCCAGCAGTGGGCCCGTATGCGCGAGGTACTCGCTCAGCGCCCACCAACCTGGCCAGTAGTCGGGGAACCGTGCGGTAAAGGCCTTCACACGTTCGTAATAGCCACTCGTGCTATCTCTGGTGCTCGGCATCCCCACCTCGATCAAGAGGCGGTCTCGCTCCGGGAACTCGTTTCGATGGGCGCGGTACGTCGCTCGGATTGCCGAATCGACGGGAAGGGCATTGAACTCTCGAGCCGAGGCGTAGCGCCAATACGCGAGCCAGAAGGTGCTGTCGAGCGTGATGGCGAGTTGGAACGCGCTAGCCGCGCTACGCCACCGACCGCCGACAAGGCGGCGTTCGCCATCCAGGAAGGCGCGCAGCGCCGGCAGAGATCGCGTGGTGATGGCGGCGAGACTCGGCGTGGGCGGGTTGGTTCTCTGCCACAGTTGTCGCAGGAGGCCCCAGGCGGCGGAGTCGGTGAGTGCTGTCACGTCATCGGACGGTGCAGTCACCGACACGCGCGCGAGCGGTTCCGCGGCGCCTGTGGGCCGAAGGGCCAGGTCGATGCGCGCCTGGTCTCCAACGCGCATGACACTTCCGTAGACCACGCTCCGCGCACCGAGGCGACGAGCGACCGCGATGGCGTCGGCGAGCGGGGGAGCATCGGTCGGGCGCAGATTCGCGAGGATCGTGAGGGCGTCGACCGTCCGGATGCCGTCCACGCCGTCGAGGCTGGCGCTGAGTGTGATGACGAGCTCACGACCGAGGCGCGTGAGCGCGGTGTCGGGGACAGCTGGGACGAGGGGGAAGACGGCAATCTCCGCAGCCGGCGTCGCCACGGGCGGCCGCGCACGCCGGTACACCAGCGTCCCACCCACGCCAAGCGCGAGCAGCAGGACGCCTAACGCAATACGGCGGGTCCTCGGCGTGGTCGCGATCGGAGGCTGCCGCCGTGACACGATGGATATGCCGTCGTCGACTCCGAGCGCGTCAGCGAGTTGCCCGGCAGTCGGGAAGCGATCGGCGGGCACCTTCGAAAGCGCCCGCGCGATCGCGTGCTCGATCTCCGCGGGAACCTCCGGTCGAACCGTGCGGAGCGGTGGCGGCAGCTCGTAGAGATGCTTGGCGATGAGTGCCTCAGCGGTCGGGGCGTTGAACGGCGGAGCGCCAGCCAGCATCTCGTACAACACACACCCTAACGAATAGACGTCGCTCTGTGGGGTGAGCTCACGCTCGCCGCTCGCCTGCTCGGGACTCATGTAGGCCGGCGTGCCGACAGCAATGCCGCGCGTCGTCAGTTGGCCGTGATCATCCGCGGTGACGCTCACGGCCTCGGTGACGGCGCGCGCGATGCCGAAGTCGGCGACGATCGCCTGGCCGTCTTCGAGGAGGATGTTTCCGGGCTTGATATCGCGATGCACGACGCCGCGCCGGTGCGCGTAGTCCAGCGCGCTCGCGACATCCCGCACGAGCCGGACGGCGTCGACCAGCACAAGCCGTCGCTCGCGCGCGAGCCGATCGCGCAACGACTCGCCCGCGACGTACGGCATGACATAGTAGACGAGCCCTTCGAACTCACCCGAGTCGTGCAGGGGAAGGATGTGCGGGTGCTGCAGGTTCGCCGTGATCTCGATTTCCCGGAGGAACCGCGTCGCCGCCACCGAGCGCGTGAGGTCGGTGTGCAAAACCTTGACCGCCACTGGCCGCCGGTGCTTCACGTCGCGCGCCAGGTAGACGGTCGCCATTCCACCGCGACCGAGCTCGCGCTCCACGACGTACCGCTCCGCGAGTATCGCTCCCGGGGCCGCGAACTTCGATGCCGCCTGGTCCGCCGCCATGAGCGTAGGCCAGGCGATTGGCAACGGCTCTTCGAGAAAGTCTCTCGCCGCCTCCTGGGCACGAAGCATCCGTTCGACTTCGGCGCGCAACTCCGCGTCGTGCCCGCACGCCGCTTCCAGGAACGGTCCGCGCGCTCCGGGTGGCAGGTCGAGCGCGCCGTCGAGCACGCGCGCGATCTCGTGCCAGCGCTCGGGCGATATCACCCGGGCCACGCCGACCCCTCCTGCTCGCACATCGTTAGGCTGCCGATCCGTAAAGCTCCGCGTACAGCCAGGACTTCGCTTTCACCCAATCCCGCCGCACGGTCCGTGCTGTGATCCCGAGCGCGTCGGCGGTTTCCTCCTCGGTGAGCCCGCCGAAGTAGCGACACTCGACGACGCGCGCGAGGCGATCGTCGAGCGTCGCCAAGTGGGTGAGCGCCTCGTCCAACGCGAGCAACATCTCACCCCGCGCTTCGCCGCCCATCGCGGCGTCGTCGAACGACACCGGGCGCACCCCGCCGCCGCGCTTCTGTGCGCGACCGCGCCGCGCGTACTCGATGACGATCCGTCGCATGGCGATCGCGGCGACCGCCAGGAAACGCACCCGCTCGCCGCCTCCGACCCGGCTCTGGTTTACCAGCCTGAGGTAGGCCTCGTGAACGACCTCGGTCGTGGCCAGTGTCTGGTTCGACCGGGCGCGCCCCAACTCACGGTGTGCAATCCGGCGGAGCTCCTCGTAGACGAGCGGCATGAGCCGGTCCAGCGCCTCGCGGTCGCCACCCGTGGAATCCAGGAGCAGGTCCGTCGCGCACTCAGCATCCATGCGACCCCAACGCAGTTCGGCGCCTGATGTCCGCTTCTCGCCCCGTTTTGCATCTCAGGGGTGGAGACCGCGGCGCGGGTGGACGCGTAAGGGCGCGACACACCCGGCCCCAACATGGACCGGCGCAGAGACATCCGCAACGGACCTCGGCCGGGCCGCGCCGTGGCGCCACGCGCCAGCCACCACTCCACGCGACACCGGAGGACGTCATGCGATCATCCATACACGCCATTCTGCTCCCGGTCGTGCTGTTGGCCTGTGCCGACCAGCTGACGCCGACCGGGCCTGCGGGCGCGCCGGCGGCTGTTGCCCCGGCAGGGCCGTCACTCAGCGAGGGCCCCATCATTCGGCACTATCCCGAGGATGCACCTGGTCCAATCTATTACGCTCTGCTCGGACGAGGGTTCGTACCTAACGACGGTACCTGGGCCGGTATCGTGTTCCTCCGCTCGCCTGCGTGCGTTCCTGCGGACTTCAACCTCCTCGACGAGTTTGATCCGCCGAGGGCATGGGGCTGCGACCTCAAGACAGAAGGTGAGCAGTTCTGGCACGACCTCTCGGAGCCGCCCCCGTTTCAGCTCCGTGATCGCGGGCTTGGCGCCGTGCCGGTCTACTTCGTCAGATGGTCGGAGATTCAGGCAGCCATTGCCGATGATGTCCTCACGATCGGGGAGCTGGAGAGCCTCCCGTCGTTGATGGTCGGCAGCGCGAGCTTCCTCGAGCATGTCGTGCATAACACCAACCAGCCGACGAACCACGGACACGAGACGCTCGTTTCCCGCGGAACGCTCGAAGACGGCCGGACGTTCGAGTTTCGCTACAATGAGAAGTTCCTGCCCGAGACGGGCGAGCACGTGTTTCCGAACGTGAAGATCCAATTCAAGTGACCCGACGAAGCGCGGCAGATACGACGCGCGCCGGGCAAGCCCGGCGCGCGTCTCGTTCCTCAGCGATCTACCGCTCCGGCGGTGTCACCGAATCGGGTCGGGTGACCGGCCCGCCCATCTGTACTCCGCGGATTTCTCGGTCGAACGACTCGGCCAAGGTCGTCAGCTCCACCGGCACGAGCGACGGGTCTTCCTTACGACCTTCAACCCGCGCCAGACTGAGCTTCGCCTTCGTGTAGCCCGCATCGGCCACAACCGCCCCCTTGTACGCCTGCGCGGCGAGCGCGTACCGCCCCGTGCGCTCGAGCGCGATCCCCAGGTTGTTGTGGAAAACCGCGACCGTCGAATCGAGCTGCACCGCACGCGCCAGCGGTCCCAACGCCTCCTCGTGGCGACCCTGCTGGATCATGAGCAGCCCCATGTTGTTGATCGACCAGACGTCCTTCGGGTCACGCGACAGCGCCACACGGTACGCCGCGATCGCCTCGTTAGGTTGGTTCAGGGCAGCGCGCACCCGTCCGAGCAGCCGATACCCTTCCGCCGAGTTGGAGTCGAGGGCGAGCGCCGCGGTCACGCGCTCGCGAGCGTCCTTCGGCCGCCCCTGATCGAGGTGAACGCGCGTGAGATTGAGCAGTGTCTTCACATGCTTCGGG
>Ga0209382_10006642_pt1 | contig 14854 bp, 16 predicted proteins | sample SoiMetdeltSBSDD5_FD_187599 | JGI IMG/M metagenome (GOLD analysis project Ga0209382, IMG submission 187599) | Bulk soil microbial communities from a Populus tree surrounding site in Tennessee, USA - Soil MetaG P. deltoides SBSDD5 (SPAdes) (version 2) | ecosystem: Environmental > Terrestrial >... | reverse complement strand
CTTCACGGTGCCTTCGGCAAGGCCCAGCGCTTCGGCGATCTCGCACAGTTTGAGTCCCTGGTGGTGCCTCATGACGAACACGATGCGTTGCCCCTGCGGCAAACGGCCGACCTCGGCTTCGAGCACCTGTCCCAATTCACCAGCGTAGGCACGATCCTCAGGCCCGGGCGTTTCCTCGGGCGTATTGAGCATCTTGAACTCAGCTTCCTCGCCGAACGGCGCGGTGTTGTAGGGATGCTGACGTCGGCGATGGTCGATGCAAGCGTTCATGACGATGCGGTAGAGCCAGGATGTCAGCTGGGCGTCCTGCCGGAAACGGTCCAGCGAGCGATAGACCTTGATGAAGACTTCCTGCGCAATGTCTTCGGCGTCCGCGTGGTTGCCGGAGAACTGATAGGCCACGCGATACACCCGGGATCGGTGCCGCTCGACAAGGGCCTGAAATGCAGCTGAGTCGCCGCCCGCCGCGCGGGAAACCAGTTCACTCTCAGCCATTCATCGTGTCGAAAGTATGACGCAGGGAGGGAGGGGGTGGTTGATCGCAGATTGCAGATTGCAGATTGCAGATTGCGGATTGCGGATTGCGGATTGCGGATGCGGACTGCGGATTGCGGATTGCGGATTGTCCATTGAGGATTGTTGATTGGGATTATGTGGATTGGGGGATTTGCCCTTTCACGATCAGCCATTTGCTCTTCAATCCCCGCAATCAACAATGGACAAGCCGCAATCTGCAATCTGCAATCTGCAGTCTGCAATCGACTTAGGGCTATACTGTTTGAATGCTTTCGACCCAAAAAACCGCCCCTATGGTGGCCAACGCGTTGCGCCGGAACGTGGCGATCATTGCCCATGTCGACCACGGGAAAACAACCCTGGTCGACGCTATGCTCCATCAAAGCGGGATTTTTCGCGCCAACGAGCGCGTGGCTGAGCGGGCGATGGACAACACCGACCTCGAGCGCGAGCGCGGCATTACGATTCTTGCCAAGAACACCGCTGTTCATTATCGGGACACCCTGATCAACATCGTCGATACCCCCGGTCACGCGGACTTTGGCGGCGAAGTCGAGCGAACGCTGGCGATGGTGGACGGCGTCCTGCTGCTCGTCGACGCGTCTGAGGGGCCCTTGCCGCAAACCCGCTTCGTGCTGCGGAAAGCCCTCGAGCGCCGACTGACGCCCGTTGTGGTCATCAACAAGATCGACCGGCCGGATGCGCGGCCGCAGGAAGTGCTCAACGAGGTTTACGACCTCTTCATCGATCTCGATGCCGACGAAGAGCAGGTCGAATTTCCGGTGATCTACGCCAGCGCGCGCGCGGGCACGGCCAGCCTCGCCATTGCGGAACGCGGTGAAGACCTGCGTCCGTTGTTCGATGCCATCGTCGATCGGGTGCCGCCGCCGCGGGGCGATGCCGACGCGCCGCTGCAGATGCTCGTCGCCAACCTCGACTCCAGCGATTATCTGGGGCGCATCGCCATCGGCCGCGTCTTCCACGGCCGTGTGAAAGTTGGCGATCAGATTGCGGTCTGCAAGTTGGACGGTACGATTCAGGAAACCAAAGTCACAAAGCTCTTTGCGTTCGAAGGCCTTCGCCGCGTCGATATCACCGACGCCGCCGCCGGCGACATCGTCTGCCTGGCGGGAATCGAAGACATCACGATCGGCGAAACGATTGCGGACATCGAGCATCGGCTGGCGCTGATGCCGATCGCCGTCGACGAACCGACCGTGTCGATGATTTTCGGGGTCAACACCTCGCCGATGGCGGGCCGCGAGGGGCAATTCGTCACGTCACGGCAAATCAAGGACAGGCTCGATCGCGAGTTACTGGGCAACGTCTCGATTCGGGTCGAGCCCACCGACTCGCCCGAGCAAATGAAGGTTCTCGGACGCGGCGAGCTGCAGCTGTCGATCTTGATCGAGATGATGCGCCGCGAGGGCTTCGAGCTTCAGGTGTCTCGCCCCGACATCGTCACCAAAGAGGTCAAGGGCCAGATCGTCGAGCCGGTCGAGGACCTCGTCGTCGACGTCGCCGAGGAATTCCAGGGTGTGGTGATCGCGCAGGTGGGCATGCGGCGCGGCACGATGACCAAGATGGTGAATCATGGCAGCGGACGCGTGCGGATGGAGTTCCGGATTCCCGCGCGAGGCCTGATTGGATTCCGGTCGCAGTTCCTCACCGAGACGAAGGGAACCGGGATCATGAACCACCTGTTTGCCGCATGGGAGCCGTGGCACGGCGCAATTCCCTCGCGCGCCACCGGCGCGCTCGTGGCTGACCGGACCGGCGCGGCAACCGCCTACGCCATCTACAACCTGCAGGAGCGGGGAGAAATCTTCATCGAACCGGCCACGCAGGTCTATGAGGGCATGATCATCGGTGAGAACGCGCGCGCCAGCGACATGGACGTCAACGTCACGAAGGAAAAGAAACAAACGAACATGCGCGCGTCAACAGCCGACGAGGCGATTCGCCTGATCCCGCCACGCAAGCTGGGGCTGGAACAGGCGATCGAGTTCATCAACGATGACGAGCTGGTCGAAGTGACGCCGGCGAGCATCCGCCTGAGAAAGCGCATCCTCGCCGCGAATATGAGACCGAAACGGACTGAGTAAGAAGGCAGAAGGCAGAAGGCAGAGGGCAGAAGGCAGAAGGCAAAAGGAATAAGTTTCAGCTGCCTTCTGCCTTCTGCCTTTTCCCTTTATCTCTTACCCTGCACCTCTATCTCCTGAAAGGTCTCGGCGATCAGGCGTTCGTTGTCTTCCTTGGTCAGGTTGCGGCGGATGATCTTCGACGCGATCGCCACCGACAGATCGGCCGCCTCGTGACGGATGGCCTGCAGCGCGCGCGCGGTCTCGGCCTCGATCTGGCGCTCGGCATTGCGCAGGATGTTCTCGGCATCGCCGCGCGCTTTCTGCCTCAACTCCTCGCTGAGTCGTGCGGCGTCGGCGCGGGTACGCGAGACGATCGAGTCCGCTTCAACGCGCGCCGCCGCCAGGATCTCGCTTGACTCGACGCGTACGCGCTCCATTTCCAGCCTGGCCTGTCGCGCCTCGTCCAGCGATTTGCGAATCGTCTCTTCGCGCCGATCGAGCGCGTCGAGGAGCGGGCGCCACGCGAACTTGCGGAGCAGCGCCGCCAGGACCAGGAACGTCATGATGGTCCAGATGTAGAGCCCGGGATCGGGCTGGACCAACGGGTTGTTCATGTCGGCAGCGTCCTTACTTCAGCAGCACGATCAGCAGCGCGAAGACCTCGGCAAGGATCGCGACGCCTTCGAGCAGGAAGAGCGGAAGGTTGACGGCACCCGTGATCTGCGCCGCGGCACTGGGCTGACGCCCGATCGCCTCGGCTGCTCCGGCGGCCAGCTTGCCGATGCCAAGACCGGCACCGATCACGATGAAGCCCAGACCCAGCCCGGCGCCCATGAACGCAATTGCATTACCTTCCATTCGTCGTCTCCTCCAATGAAGTTGTTTGCCCGTGATTAGTGATGCGCGTGGATCGCCATGCCGATGAACACTGCCGTCAGCAAAGTGAACACATAAGCCTGCACGAGCACCACGATGATTTCAAGCCCCGAGATGCCAACCGCGAGCGGCAATGAGAGCACAATGCCCACGGCGATGCCCGCGATCGCCCGGTCGAACAGCTCGGTGAAGATGAAGACGAACGACAGAATGGCCAGAATCGCAATGTGACCACCGGTCATGTTCGCGGCAAGTCGCATCGTCAGAGCAAACGGACGAACGAACATGCCCATGATTTCGATGGGGATCAGCAGGAAGTAAATCGGCACTGGCAGACCGTGCGGCACCATGTTCTTCCAGTGCTGGAAGAAGCCGTGCGCACGTGCGCCGGCGACGATGATCGCAATAAACGTGATGGTGGCAAGACCGGCCGTCACATTGAAGTTTCCGGTCGCGGTCGTTCCTCCATGCGTCAGTTTCGTCAGGAACGAGTCCGCTGGCAGGTGGAGCACCGTGTGGTTAATCAGCGCCAGCAGATCGAAGACCGGAATCAAGCCGATCAGGTTCGCGAACAGGATGAACAGGAACAAGGTGAGCAGCATCGGCGTCCACACCCTGACCCACTTCGATCCGACGCTCGGGCCCACGATGGTGTCGCGAATGAACTCCACGACGATTTCGAGCCCATTCATCATCCCCTGCGGTGCCGCCGGATCCTTGTCCTTCGCGAGCGCTCGCCGGACCGTCCAGGTCACGATCACGAACAGCAGCACGGCGACCAGCCACAGCATGAACACGTGCTTGGAGACCGAAAGGTCGATGCCGAAAATCGGTGGCAGGTGAATCAGCGGGTGATGCGGATCGCTGTTGGCGACGTGCGAGATGATCGTCTGCCCGGCATTGAATCCCTCGGTCGCGGCCGCGGGGGCATGCTCGGCTTGGTGCGGTTGAAGCATCGTAAGCCCGAAACTGCGCTCAATGAACCGATTGAGGCCCGGCAAGCAATCGCTTCAGCAGGCTGGCCTCGATCAAGTGGAGCGTGACGTAGTAACTCGTAAAACTCAGGATGAACGGCAGCGGACGCAGCGAGAGACCCGCCAACATCACGACGACGTACACGCCGAAAAACAGCATCTTGATCCCGAACGCGCTAATCATCACGTTCGTCAAGCGTTCGGGCGCGGATACGTGCGCCCGCTCCAGGCGGCGCCAGCTGAGCACGGTGCTCGTCAGAGGCGCAGCCATCCCGAACACGATCTCGCGCGCGACGGCTTGGCCGCTCACGACGATCGCGATTCCGCACGCCGCCAGACTCCCGGCAATCATCCAGGCCAGCGGCCTGGACGCAGCCGGGCCTGCCGTCATGGCCGCCACATCATCTTCACGAGCTCGTAGAATCCCACAACGATCCCTGCGGCGAGACCGATCAACAGTCCCCACGGCCCGGTGCCCTGAAAATAATCCACGGCGTACCCGATGCCGCCAAGCAGGATGATCGCGCCGACCAAGGTATACCCAGCGGCCGCCGCGGGCCCGGCCCGCGTCACGTTCTCCTGCAGGGATTTGGCCGAACGAGCGAACGACGATGGGCGGGGGTTGTTGGTCACCATGCCGGATCCTTTGCCGCCCGTAATCTACTCTGCATTATAGCCAAGTTTGTGAAAAAGTTCACGAAGTTCAGAATTCCTAAGAGTTTTATCCAATTCGCACCCATTTGACTACGTTCCCGCGCGTTTCCAGGAACCGCTCGAAGTCCGCCGCGCCAATCGCCACGCTCGCCGTGTTGATGTTCGGATGCAAAATCAGCCGCTCCGCTCGACGCAAATCTTCGTCGATAATCACGCGAACCGCCTGCCGGCTATCGTGAATGAGCCCGAATGGTGAGACCGATCCGGGCGTCACTCCCAAGTGCGTCATCAGGCGCTCGGCCGAGCCGAAGCTCAAGCGATCGTCGCCAACGATCCTGACGAGGTGCCGTAGGTCGGCCTGCTTGCCAATGTCGAGCATGACGAGATAGTGACGGTCGCCCTTCTTGTTTCGCAGAAACAGATTCTTGACCTTGGCGCCTGCAATCCCGTTCCAATGCTGCGCCGCTTCCTCGGCGGTGAACACCGCCGGGTGCTGGTGCACCTCATAAGGAATGCCCAGCGCATCGAGGGTGGCATACACTTGCCCTGCCGGATCGGGCATCTCAGCTTGACCGGACATCGGTGCTCATGGCGAAGCTTACCAGCAGATTCGACGAGGCGTTCAGATACGCGCACGACGTCCACGACGGACAAACGCGCAAGGGGTCTGGAGCCCCGTACGTCAGCCATCTCATGGGGGTCGCGTCGATCGTCCTCGAGGATGGCGGCGGCGAGGATGAGGCGATCGGGGCGCTGCTGCATGACGCCGCTGAAGATCAGGGCGGACGGCCCCGACTCGACGACATCCGCGCGCGATTCGGCGACACGGTAGCAAAGATCGTCGAGGACTGCACCGACTCGTGGTCCGACCCCAAAGAGCCCTGGCTCGAACGGAAACAAGCCTACATCCAGCACGCACGTAAGCTCTCTGGCCCCAGCCTTCGCGTATCCGCTGCTGATAAAGTGCACAATGCCTACGCGATCCTTCGAGACTTGCGAAATCTCGGCGAGCGAGCCTGGGAGCGATTCAACGCAACGCCCGATGATGTGGTGGCGTATTACGAGTCGCTTGTCCGCGCCTATCGCGAAGCCGGAGGCGGCGTCCTCGTCGATGAGCTGGATCGAATCGTTCGAGGCATTCAACGGGAGATGGGTTACTAGCCGGGTCGCGCGGCAAAGTTTGAGGTATAACTGGACTCCCTTACTGCGAGTGAAAGGAGTGCTATGCGAGCTCGATTGATGGCCATTGCCATGCTGACGGGAATGGTTGCCCTCACCGCGCCGGTGGTCGCGCAACAGACTGCACCGGCCTTGAGAGAACCGGATGTCATTTTTGTACCAACCCCGGCCGAAGTGGTCACCGCAATGCTGAAACTCGCCAACGTCACCTCCAAGGATGTGGTCTACGACCTTGGTTGTGGCGACGGCATGATTGTCGCGGCCGCCGCACGGGAATTCGGTGCGAACGCGGTCGGCATCGACATCAACCCGGTGCGCGTGAAGGAAGCCAACGAACGCATTGCCAAGGACAAGGTGACCGACAAGGTCAAGATCGTCAACGCCGACTTGTTCGAGTACAACATCAGCGGCGCGAGCGTTGTGACGCTATACCTTCTTCAGAGCCTGAACGAAAAGCTCATCCCGAAGCTCAATAAAGAGCTGAAGCCAGGCACGCGTATCGTGTCGCAGACGTTTTCGATGGGCGAGAAGTATCCGCCCGAAAAGACCGTCGAGGTTGCAGGACGCTCGGTCTATCTCTGGACCGTACCGATGAAGGCCAAGCAGTAAGCGTCGGAAGACCGGAAGCTCGGAAGGGCCGGACGTCCGCACGTCGGACCTCCGGACTTCCGGACTATCCGATTTCTGTTCCCAATTTCGTCAGCGCGCGATCGATCATCGCGAATCCCTCACGCATCTCCTCTTCGGTGACACACAACGGCGGGTTCGTAAAGAACGTGTGCCAGCGCACGAAGGTGTAAAGGCCTTCCTCGCGGAAGAGCGCCGTCAGCCGCCGCGTCGCCGCCGTCGTCTGGCCAAATGGCGCAAGCGGCTCGCGCGTTGACGGATCGCGCGTCAGTTCGACGATGCCGAAGAGACCGAGCGACCGACGCGCACCGACCAGGCGATGCTTGGACGCCAGCGCTTCCTGCAACCCCGCCATCACTGGCCCGAGACGACGGGCGTTTCCGATCATGTCGTCTTCTTCGTACGCCTGAATCGTCGCGAGCGCCGCGGCGCACGCGAGCGGATGGCTGTTGTAGGTCAGTCCACCCTGAAAGACCTTGTCGCGGAAGTGATCCGCAATCCCCTGGCGCATGCCCACGGCACCCATCGGCACGTAGGCGCTCGTGAGCCCTTTGGCCATGGTGATGATGTCAGGCACCACGTTCCAGTGATTGACGGCAAACCACTCGCCGGTGCGGCCGAAGCCCGACATGACCTCGTCGCAGACCATCAAAATGCCGTGGCGCGTGCAGAGTTCGCGCACGCCTTGCAGGTAGCCGTCGGGTGGCACCAGCACGCCGTTTGTGCCGCTGACCGTCTCGAGGAAGAACGCTGCGATCGTGTGAGGGCCTTCGAGCTGGATGATCTCCTCGAGCATCGTCAGCGACTGCTCCGCTGTATCCCAGCCGCGTTCCATGCCGTGATACGGATCGAGCACGTGGACGACGCCAGGCATGCCTGGCTCGGTGCTCCAGCGCCGCGGATCGCCGGTCAGCGCTATCGCCCCGTGCGTGCCCCCGTGATACGAGCGATAGCGCGCGAGGATTTTGTGGCGGCCGGTGAACGCTCGCGCAATCTTGATGGCGTTCTCGTTGGCGTCGGCGCCGCCGTTCGTGAAGAAGAACACGTTGATGTCGCCAGGCGTGAGCGATGCGAGCTTCTCGCCCAACCGCGCCCGCACGTCCGTCGCCATGAACGGGTTCGCGTACGCCAGCGTCTGCGCTTGTTCCTGAATGGCTCGAACGATTCGGTCGTCGCCATGACCGGCGTTGACACACATCAGCTGGCTGTTGAAATCGAGGTAGCGTTTGCCTTCCGGCGTCCAGAAGTAAACGCCCTTGGCCCGTGCCATCGGAATCGGATCGACCGTGGCCTGAGCCGACCACTCGAAGAACGTGTGCTTGCGACAGAGATCGACGATCTCCGCGTCGGAAAGGACGTGTGTTGTCGTCATAGTCGGTGCGCGGTTGGCGCTTTCAGCGGCGTGCTGTCAGACGGCGATGGCGTGCTCCAGTCGGTGTGGGGCGCGCGATTCTCGACCAGCCACCCGTAAACCAGGCGCCCGTACGTCATCCAGCGCATGCCCTTACGCTCGTAGAACGGCGTCAGCGCGCGCTGCAGCGCAGGCAGATGGTAGAACGGCACGCCAGGAAAATAGTGGTGCTCCAGGTGGTAGTTCGAATTGAGATACACGAAATCCCAGAACCAGTTGCCCTTCATCAGCGTGCCCCACTTCGCCGGATCGTTGGGATCGATGTCGTAGTGCTGCCCAAGCCGGTTGAGCGTGAAGGCAATCGGGAAGATGAAGAACACCGGGATGATGCTGGTGCGGAGCGCCGCGTAGAAACCAAAGAAGTACCAGAGCAGCGCGATCGCAAGGAGATGCGCGGCGATCGACGCCTTGCGCTCGTTGCCGATCGTGCGCTGCAGCTCGGGTGGATACGTTGCCGTCTCACGGCGCGCAGCGCGGAAGTAAATCGGAAAGAGCGCCGGCGTGCAGTACAGCAGCTTGTACCAGCGCTTGTTCACTTTGGGCGAAAGGTGGTGACGCTTTGGATCGTCCTCGTCCGATCCGAGCTCGGCATGGTGATCGAGGTGCCACCGCGTGAACTGGCTCGCCGAGATGCCGCTCGGCGTGGCGTACAGCAGGCCCAGGATTCGCGTCGCCAGCGGCCTCGAACGTTCGAAGACGTTGTGGTGCAGGACTTCGTGAAGAAGGATCGTGAAATTGAAGATCGTGAATCCCTGCACGAACGCCAGCGGGATCCAAATCAGGGGGTGCTCGAAACGGATGAGTCCCCACGTCGCAAGGCCGAGGAGCGCAAACTGACGGATCCCCACAATGAAGTGACGAACGGCGGATTTTTGATGGAACGCGCGCAGTTGATCTCGGGACAGGGCCTGCGCCAGATCGGTCTTGAGCGCCACCGCATGCCGGGCGTAGTGGTGGGATTTCACGCTGATTTCGATTCTAGCACCGGCGGTTACGGCTCGCACGGTTCGGAGGGTCGCGATTGCGGCGCGGACCGCGTCAACGCGACGCCGGTGAGGACTGCCGCCGCCCCCAGCATTTCGGGCACAGTCAGGGTCTCATCGAGGAAGAGCACAGCGGTAACCATTGCCACGATCGGGATCACGTTGGAGTAAACCGACGTCCTGGCACTCCCGATCTGACGCACGCCTGCATACCAGATCACGTACGCGACACCGAGCGCAAAGATGGCCGAGTACACGATCGAGATCCACGTCTGGATTGACAGGTGGATCCAGTCGACGGTACGAACATGCGGCCACATCACGGGGATGTAGATCAGCGAACCGAACGCCATCGAGAGACCCGTCACGCCGACCGGTGAATGCCGGACCACCAGCCGTCGCGCGCCGAGCGTATACGCGGCCCAACAGATGACCGCCGCCACCATCATCAAGTCGCCCTTGAAGCCCTCGCCAGTCATCGTTGCCCCGTGGCCGACGACGACGTAAATTCCGGCCATCGACAGTACGGCGCCGGCCCAATGTCGTGGACCTACACGCTCCTGTCCCAGCACCGCGCTCAGCAAGGCGATCACGACTGGCGTCGCGGCCAGAAACAACGAGCTGTTGGCAACGGTCGTCAGCGCCAAGCCGCCGATGAAGAAGAACTGATAAAAGAAGTGGCCGACGATGCCTAGCGCGCCGAGCTCGATCCAGTCGCGCCGCGTCATCCGCGTGGGGGTCTGGAAGATGCTGTTGACGGCCGGCCTCGGCCGCAACTGGAGCGCGACGATAATCGAGAGAAATGCCGCGGAGGCGATACCCATTCGCGCGGCATTGAAGGCCTGCGGATCGAGCTCCCGAAAGGCCGCCTTGATGATCGAGTAGTTGGTGCCCCAGATGACGGACATCAGGAGCAGGAGCACGTCAATCACGAGTCGAGATTGAGTCTACTTGACCGGCAACGAAGGTGGGGGCGACTTCGCACCATCAGCACACGGCGCGACCGCAACGACCGCCGGCAGGCCCGGAATTGCCGGCGCCGGGGTCGCGGGTTGCGACAGGCAACCGGCGACTTCGGCCGCGTACTGCGGACTGACGCGCATGACCACACGGGCGACCGCGGTCTCGATCGTGTTCAACAGCGGCGGCGGATAAAGCCCGATCCACAACAACAAGAGCGCTGGAACAGCAGGAAGCATGACCTGCATCGGGCGGACCGTCATTTGGGTTGAATCAGGCGCTTGCTCGACACGTGTCGATCGTTGGAGATACAGACGCAACAAACCGATCGCCGCGACCACGATACCGACTGCGAGAACCACGGCGGCTGCTCGGTTAATCGACCAGACGCCTTCGACGGTGCGTCGCAATCCCACAAAGCCCCCAAGCAAAGGCACGCCCGCGAGCGAGAGCATGCCGACGAGAACCACGACAAGAAGCATTCGTGCTCGACTCCCGCTCGCAAACTGACGACTGCCTTCCGCGAGGACGATGGCGCCGATGGCCAGCGTCAGCGCGACGTGTTGGACGATCGCGCCGGTCAGACCGTCCAGCGTCAACGTCAGCGCTCCGAGCGCGGCGAGCGCCGCATAGGCGAGGCTGACGCTTGCGATGGACGGCTTCCATTCACGCCGCAGCACGGACGTGACCGCGCTCAGCACAAACACAACGACTGCGATCCACAACATGGCTGGCACGAAACGCCGCGAGGCGTCCGGGAGAATTGGCAGGCTGATGCGGAGCAACTGGTAGATGCCCGCGTTCAGCACCAGCACGCCTGGAAGCAGTAGAAATGCACGGCCACCGCTGGCCGTGCGCGCGAGGACGAAAAACATCACCGGCGCCATTGCAATCGCCGGAAGGAAGGCGAGGAAGACACGCGTTTGCAGCGGCGCTGGGAGAGCGAGCTGCTGATAGGCTCGCATGTCCAAATTGTGAATGCTCGACAGCGCGCGATAGTGTGAGTCGAGCGCGAGCACGCCTGCGAGCATCAGTACGGCGCTCAGCACAACCGCGACGGCCAGCCCGGCGGCGAGCCGGCGCGACACGCCGACACTGGCCAGCAGCGCAGCGGCCCCACCGAACGCCAGCGTCCAAAACAGGACGTGCAGCAGCAGATCGAGCGACACAAACGTGCCCAGCAAGCCAGCTTCGAGGACCAGCATGGCTCCGTACGCGGCGCGATGTGGCGGCCCTATCGACCACACGCATAACATCGCGACCAGGGCTGACAAGACGATGAAGCTCAGCGCGAGGCCGTCGATTCCCAGGGCGTAATTGACGCCGATCGGCGGAAAAAGATCCATGCGCTCGGTGAACTGCCACTCGGGCCCGCGGGGCACGTAACGAAACCACAGGGCGATGGCAACCGTCGCCGCGCTCGCGGCAGCGCCACTGGTGAGATACCTCGCGGCGCGTTCGCTCGTTCTGGCGACCACGTACGCGACCAGCGCGCCAAGAACCGGCGCGGCGAGCAAGAACGTGAGAAGACGCGCCACGACTGAACTCTGAGCCCAAACACCCTTATTTCGCAAGGGTTTTCGCCGGCCTGCGTTTCTTGACGCTCCGTTCGAGCGCGGCCTATACTGCCGCTATGTCGCATCTTTTCGCGGCGCTCGCGCTTCCGCTGATCGTGGCTGGGGCCTCAACCTCTTTCGGTGCGGAACAGACGCAAAAGCCGCAACGCCCGAGCGAAAGCCGTACTCGATCGGTCTACGTCAGCGTGCTCGACAGCACTGGCAAGCCCGTCCAGGGACTCACCGCGGCCGATTTCGTCGTGCGCGAGGATGGCACCGCACGCGAAGTCCTCAAAGCCGGGCCCGCGACGGACCCAATAGCGATCGCGGTCACCGTCGATGACACGCAATCGGCGACCCGTGTCGTGCAATTCAGCCGCGACGCGTTGAAGAGTTTTGTCAAGAAGCTCGACGGCAAGGCCGTCATTGCCTTATCGACGTTTGGCGAACGTCCGACACCGCTCGTCGAGTACACCGACAACACGGCACAGCTCGAAAAAGGCATCACCCGCATCTTCGCGAAGAGCGGTGCCGGCGCATATTTGCTCGAGGCTCTGTCTGAGCTCTCGCGAGGAATCGGACCCCGCGAAGAGCCGCGCAAGGCCATCGTCGTCTTGACGGTCGAAGCAGGGCCGGAGTTCAGCACGCTCTATCACAAGCCTGTGCTCGACGCGCTTCGTCGGAGCGGCGCCGCCCTGCACGTCCTTGCGATTGGCTCACCGGCGCCGTCGGATACCGACGAAATGCGCAACCGCAACATCGTCATCTCCGAGGGCACGGAGCTGACCGGTGGACGACGTGACCAGGTGCTCGCGGAAAGCGGCCTCACAGACCGGCTCAACCAGCTTGCCGACGAATTGCTCAACCAGTACCAAGTCACCTATTCGCGGCCGGAAACGCTGATTCCGCCTGAAAAGATCGACGTGTCCGTCTCGAAGCCGGGTCTGACAGTGCGGGCTCCCAAACGGCTCCCCGGAAAGTAAGCATGCACGGTCGTTCCCCAATCCTCCAGTTCGTCGTCATTGCCGCAGTTCTCGTCTGCTCGTCTGCGACAGTTTTCCGGGCGCAGCAAGAGCCTCGATTCAAAGGTGGTGTCGACCTCGTCTCGCTGAACGTGACGGTGATGGAAGGGACGCGTTATGTCCCCGATCTCGAAGAGCAGGATTTCGAGGTGTACGAAGATGGCACCCGTCAGGCGATCACGTTCTTCTCGCGGGTGCAGCAACCGATCGCGCTGGCGATCCTGCTCGACACGAGCGCGAGCATGAACGAACGGCTCGAGACCGCCCAGGAAGCGGCGGTCGGCTTCGCCCGGCGCCTGCGCAAGGAAGATGTCATCGAAGTCATCGACTTCGATAGCCAGGTCCGGATCCTTCAGGGCTTCACCAATGATGTGGCAGCGCTCGAAAAGGCCATTCGCGGCACCGACGTCAACGGTTCGACCTCGCTCTACAACGCGATCTACATCTCGCTGAAAGAACTGAAGAAGGTCAAAGCGGCTTCGGCCGAGGACATTCGCCGCCAGGCGATCGTCGTGCTTTCGGACGGCGACGACACGTCGAGCTTGGTTCCATACGAAGAAGTGCTCGATCTCGCGAAGCGGTCGGAAACATCGATCTACGCCATCGGGCTGCGGCCGAGCGGCGCGTATCGCTCGGAGTTCAAGGAAGCGGAGTTCGTGCTCAAGCAGCTGTCGCAGGAAACGGGCGGGCGCGCCTACTTCGTGCAGGCGGCCTCCGAGCTGCCGCGCATTTACGATCAAATCTCCGAAGAGCTGGCCAATCAGTACAGCCTGGCGTACTCGTCCAAGAACCCGATGCGCAACGGCGCCTGGCGGCGGATCGTCGTCCGCGTCAACAAGCCCGGCGTGACCGCTCGGACCCGTCAAGGCTATTACGGGCCGGAAACGGTGCGGTAAATGCCATGCATCTGGTACCGCTCGTTTTCTACGCGGCGGCCGCGGCGGCTTATTTAACCCACTTCGCGTGGCGCGATCCGCGCGTCGGCCGTCTGGCGACCGCCGTCCTTGGCGGCGGCATTCTCGCGCACACGTTTCTCATCGGCATGCAGACCGTCCAGGTCGGGCACGCGCCGCTCGTCGGCACGACTGCCGCCGTGTCCGCGTTCGTCTGGCTGCTCGGCCTGTCATACCTCTACATCGAGGTGACGACCGACGAGCGGGCGATGGGCGTGTTCGTCGTTCCGTTGATCGTGGCGCTCTACATCATTCCGGGACTGGACCCGGCGGTCAGCCCGCGGCCACCGCTGCTCCAGAGCCCGCTGTTCACGGTTCATATCGTCTCGATGCTTTTCGCCTACGCGAGCTTCGCGCTGGCGTTCGTCCTTGGCGTGACGTACGTGCTGCTGTTCAAGGAAATCAAAGCCAAACACCTTGGATTTTTCTATGCGCGGCTGCCCTCGCTCCAGGCGCTCGACGCGATGAACAGTCGCGTCGTGACCGTCGGCTGGGTGTTCCTGACCATCGGCATCGCGGTGGGCGGTTTGTGGGCGACGCAGATTCACGCATCCACGGATCCGCGGGCACAGGCCATGTCGATTCAGGATCCCAAGATTCTCGTCGCGCTGGTCTGTTGGTTCGTGTATACGTTTGCGCTCTTCGCTCGCCGGGCCATCGGCTGGAGCGGCCGGCGCGCGGCGTGGCTGTCGGCCATCGCGTTCGTCATTGTGCTACTCAATTTCGTGCCGGTAGGCTACTTCTTCACGAAGAGCCACAACTTTTGAACGCGGATTCACAGAGTTAGACGCGGATCACGAGGATCACTTCTGGTTACGGGACGCGGATTACGCGGATCGTTTCTGGGTTACGGGACGCGGATTACGCGGATCGTTTCTGGGTTCCGGGACGCGGACCACGCAGATCGTTTCTGGGTTACGGGACGCGGACCACGCAGATCGTTTCTGGGTTACGGGACGCGGATCACGCAGATCGTTTCTGGGTTACGGGGACGCGGATCACGCGGATCACTTCTGGGTTACGGGACGCGGATCACGCGGATCACTTCTGGGTTCCGGG
>Ga0209382_10006641_pt1 | contig 14855 bp, 15 predicted proteins | sample SoiMetdeltSBSDD5_FD_187599 | JGI IMG/M metagenome (GOLD analysis project Ga0209382, IMG submission 187599) | Bulk soil microbial communities from a Populus tree surrounding site in Tennessee, USA - Soil MetaG P. deltoides SBSDD5 (SPAdes) (version 2) | ecosystem: Environmental > Terrestrial >... | reverse complement strand
GGCGCGCGAGCTGGGCGTGCGGGCCTAGCGCTCGCGCCCCAGCACGTGCCGCAGGGCAGGCTCGAGCTCGGGATCCCGGAACGCGTAGCCGCCCTCGGTCAGCCGGCGCGGGACCACGCGCTGGCCGTGGAGCACTTCGCCTGCGAACTCGCCCAGCACGAGGCGCACGGCGAACGCCGGCGCGGGCAGCACGGCCGGGCGGCCCAGCACCCGGCCGAGCGTGCGCGCGTACTCGCCCTGCGTGACCGCCCCCGGCGCAGTCACGTTCACCACGCCTGAAACGTCGTCCCGCGAGAGCACGAAGGCGATCGCTCCCACGACGTCGTCGATGGAGACCCAGCTCACGTACTGCCGGCCGCCGCCGACCGGCCCGCCGAGGCCCAGCCGGAAGATCGGCAGCTGCGTCTTCAGCGCGCCTCCCCGGCTGCTCTGCACGATGCCCAACCGCGTGTGGACGACGCGGATGCCGGCGGCGCGGGCCGGCTCGGCGGCCGCTTCCCACGCGCGCACCACCTCCACGAGAAATCCCTCGGCGGCGACGGGGCTGTCCTCGGTCACCAGCTCGTCGCCGCGGTCGCCGTAGACTCCGATGCCGGACGCGCACACCAGCACCCGCGGCCGCCGGTCCAGCGCCGCGATCGCCTCGCTCACGACCCGCGTGCCGTTTACCCGGCTGTCCATGATGCGCCGCTTCTTCTCCTCGGTCCAGCGGCCCGCGACGGTCTCGCCCGCGAGGTGCACGACCGCGTCGACGTCCTGCAGGGCGGCGGGGTCGATGGTCCCCTGCTCCGGGTCCCAGTGATATTCGCCGGCCCGCCGCGCCGCGCTGCGGGTGAGGCTCGACACCGAGTGGCCCTGCTTTTCGAGTGCGGCGCGGAGCGCCGAGCCGATCAGCCCGCTCCCGCCGGTGGTCAACACTTTCATGCTGGAATCTCGCTTCCGCTCACGGTACGTTCCCCCGCATCATGCCGATCACCTGGCCCGACAGTGCCGACGAGGCGATCAGCGGCGACCTGACGGCCGCGCTCGCATACGTCACGCCTGCCGGCGGAGCCGTGGTCGCGGCGGTCGCGCCGATCGGCCTGCGCGACCGCGACGCCGGCACCGTGTCGTTCACGACGTCGCTGGGCTTCGGCAAGAAGCTGGAGCGCATCAAGCGCAACCCTCGCGTCTCGCTCGCCTACCACGCGCGCGAGCACGGCTTCTGCCAGTCATCCGACTTCGTCCTGGTGCAGGGCGATGCGACTCCCTCGACCGAGCCGTCGCGCGAGTACCTCGAGCAGACGCTGCGGCCACACGCGGCCCGCTTCATGGGACCGCCGAAGGAGGGGAAGCTGTTCTGGGACCGCTGGCTGCGCGAGTACTACCAGGACCGCGTTCCGGTCGCGTTGGACGTGCAGCGCGTGAGCGTGTGGAGCGACCTCGACTGCGGCGGCACGGCGGTAGTGCACGGCGCGCCCGCGGGGGGCGACCCGCCGCCCCAGGCGGAGCCGAAGAAGGGCACCGCCCCGCGCGTCGACGCGGAGCGCGCGGCGCGGCGGCTTCGCAGCCAGGACCATGTGCTGCTCGCGTACGTCGGCGCGGACGGGTACCCCGAGATCGTGCCCGTCACGATCGGCGCCGCCGATGCCGACGGCATCCGACTCTCTTCCGAGCGCCCGCTCCCCCCCGGCGGTCGCCGCGCGGGCATCGTCGGCCATTCCTACCGTGCCAAGCTGATCGGCCTCTCCGCCCGCCAGTACACGGGGTGGCTGGACGTCGGCGAGCAGGGCGCGCTGTATGCGCCGCACACGGAGAGCGGATTCAAGGCTCCGCCCAACAAGACCCTCCTGCTGTTCTTCAACGGGCTGCTCGCCAAGCAGGGCTTGCGCCGCGCGCGAAAGCAGGCCGCGGGGCGCGCGGCGGCGTAGACGGTCGAACACCGGGTGGGCACGGGAGCCCGCCGGCGAGTTGGTTCTGATCCCGTGGGGCCGGGTATGGGAGCCGACATGGCCGCGACCCAGGTCCAGCACGCAGCGCAGCAGGGCGAGCAGCCCGGCCCGGCCGAGTACGCCTCGCTGAACGCGGTGTACGCCGTTGCGCTCGCAGGTCTGGTGGCCGGAACGCACCGGCGCGGTGACGACGTGCGCGAGGTGCTCGGCACAGAGCTGATCCCGCTCACCGCCGCCACCTTCGCGGTGTCGAAGATGATCGCGCGCGAGCGGATCGGCTCGTGGGTGCGGGAGCCGTTCGTGGACGACCCGGTGGGGCGCAAGCGCCCGCGCGGCGGGAGCGTGCGCCGGGCGCTGGGCGAGCTCGTCACCTGCAGCCGCTGCGTCGGCGCCTGGACCGCGCTGGGCTTCGTTGGCCTGCGCGTCGCGCACCCGCGCGCGGGCCGGACCGCAACGGCCGTGTTCGCGGTCGCCGGCTTGAACGACTTCGCACAGGCCGGCTTCCGCGCGCTGTGCGACTGGGCGAACCAGCAGCACTAGCCCCCCGGTACAACATGAGCGCGCATATGGCGCTCATGTTGTATCTCGGTGAGGTCTGCGGCTAGCGGCTGCGCGCCGTCGTGCGGCGGGCGGACGTCTTCCGGCCGGACGCCTTCCGGGCCGTCGTCTTCCGGCCGGACGAGGCGCGGCGGGTCGAGCCCGAGCGCGCGGAGGTGCTGCGCGAACGGCTGGACGCGGCGCTCCGCGCGCGCGACGTGGCCTTCCGCGCGGTCCCGCGTGCGCTGCTGGTCGTCCGCTTCGCGGCGCTGCGTGCGCTCGTCGTGCGCTTGCGGCCGCTGGTCGAGCGCTTGCGCGCGCTGGTCGTCCGGGACCGGCCGCTGGCCGTGCGTGCGCGGCCCGTGGTGGTCCGGGAGCGGCTGGTCGTCTTGCGGCGGCTGGTGGTGCGCTTGCGGCCGCCGTTGCGCTCCCGCGCGGGGATCTCGGCCTGCGCGACCGACTTGGTGAGGCGCGGGATCAGCTTCTCGAGGAAGCCTGCCATCCGCTTCTCCTCGCGCAGGATCGCCTTCGCGAGCGTTGCGGTGTCGCGGTCTCCGACCGTCTCGGCGAGCTTCTGGATCGCCGTGTAGTGGGCGATCTCCTCGGCCTCTTCCTTGAACTCGGTGCGCGCGTTCTTCAGCAGCACTTCCTGCTCGCTGGTGCCGCGCACCATGTGCACCGGGCCCTGCGCGAGCGCGGCGCCCTTCGCGGCCACGTCCTGCACCACGCTGGCAGCGTCGTGGACGACACCCGAGATGCCCTCGGACGTCCCGCCGAGCCGCTTGACGCGGCGCTCGACCTCGCGCGCATGGCGCTTCGTCTCCGTGAGGTGCTGCTGGAGACGCTTGCGGTACGGCGCAAGGGTCGTCATCGAGATGTGCGCCTCGAGCGCCTGCTCGAGCTGCTTCTCCTTCGTCAGTGCCTCATTGAGGTACTGCACCAGCTTCGTGTCGCGTGCGTTCAGCTCCGCCACGAATGCCTCCTTCCATCGTGTTTCTGGACGGCCCTCCTGCCATGCGTAAGTTCACGCGGGACCGCGAGTACGGGTAGGTCATGCCCATTGCCGACTATTTCACACGCACTTTGGACGCGTCGCGGACCTTGAAGCAGCGATCCGGGCTGCGCTAGGTCAGCGACGCGGCGAGCGCGGACGCGTTCATGTGCGCGATCGATTCGATCGAGATCATCGGATTGACGCCCGATGCCGTCGGGAACGCCGACCCGTCGCATACGTACAGGTCGCGCACGTCCCACGTCTCACCCTTCGGGTTGCAGGCGGACATCGCAGGCGAGCCGCCCATCCGCGCCGAGCCCATGATGTGGAACGAGCCGTAGGTGCAGTGCCCGGCGTCCCAGCCACAGGCATCGGCGTCGCGCATGAACTGGTCCCGCGAGCCGTTGCGCCCCGGCTCGTACGAGACCGTCCGCGAGTGGGAGGAGAAGATCTTCTGCGCGCCCGCGGCCTCCAGGATCTGCGCGGCGCCGTCGGTGCCCTTGCGCATGTGCCCCACGTCGTAGTCGGAGAGGCGGTACTTCACGACCGGATTGCCGTCCCTGCCGGTGCGGACCTCTCCCCCGCCGCGATCACGGAGCAGGACGCCCACCGGCACCGAGTGCGGCAGGGCCTCCATCATCCGCGCGTGCTCGCGGCCCGAGCGCCACGGGGAGAAGGTGACGAGCAGGCTCGGGTGGATTGCGGCGGTCTCGTACTTGACGCCGTAGCCGCCGTCCATGAACCGGTGCTCGTCCGAGTAGATGGCCTGCATCGTCCCCTCCCACGGCCGCACCTCCTCGTCGAACACGCCCCAGATCACGGTCGCGGGATGCAGCCGCAGGTGGCGGCCGATGTTCTCGTTCTTCAGGCCCGAGCGGCGCAGCAGGGCGGGAGTCTGGATCGCCCCGCACGCGGCCACGACGGCGCGTGCCCGCACCCGCACGCGATGCCCTGCGGCCGTGCGCGCGTCCACGCCGCGCGCTGCGCCGCCGTCGACCAGCACCTTCTCCGCGTGCGTCTTCACGAGGATGCGCGTCCCCGCGGCGTGTGCGTCGGCCAGCCACGTCTTCACGGTGGACTGCTTCGCGCCCAGCCGGCAGCCGTAGCCGCAGTAGCCGCAGTTCTCGCCCTGGTCGCAGCCGCGGACGTTGCGCGGCATCGAGTCGACGTGCCACCCGAGGTCGCTGAGGCCGCGGTGGAGCACCTGCTCCCGCATCGATTCCCTGTTGTGCTCCTGGTTGACGCCGAGGCGCTCGCACACCGCGTCGAGGCTCGCGCCGTACTCGTCGGTCGCGAAGGCCGGGACGCCGTGTGAAGCCCATTCCTCGCGCACGTCGTCGGGCGTGCGGAACGACGTCGTGTAGTTGACGGTCGTGCCGCCGCCGAGGCAGCTCCCCGCCAGCAGGCCCACGCTCTGGTCATGGGTCGCGGCACCCCCGCCGTACATGTACATGCGCCCGTAGCCCTCGAACTCGCCGCCGTCGAAGTCCGCGTCGTCGTAGTAGTCGCCCGCCTCGAGCACCACGACGTCGAGCCCGGCGGCCGCCAGCACACCCGCGGCCGTGCCGCCGCCGGCCCCCGAGCCGATCACGCAGACGTCGCACTCGAGCGTCGTGTCGCCGCTGACGTCGTGCACCTCGATCGCCTTCGGCGGAGCGTTCTCGTTCTTGCCCAGCGGCCCCGCGTACCCGATCGTGTCCCAGACGGGGCTGCGGCTGCCGTTCTCGCCGGGCACCATGTAGTAGAAGAGCAGTGCACCCTTGCGCAGCGCCTGGAAGGCCGCCCGCCGCTGCGACAGCCGGCTGTCGCACCAGGACAGCAGCACCTGCTCGCGGCGTTCCGGCGGCAGTTCGCTGAACCGGTCGAAGCCACCGCCGCCGAGCGCGGTCAGCACACGCGTGTCCCACAGCGACAGGAGCTGCGCGACCTGCTTTTGCTCGGCCTCGCGCGGATTGCGCGCGACCGCGTCGATGAGCACCTGGGGCACGCCGGCCTGGGATGCGCTGGGCGCACCGTTCGCCCCCGGGGCGAACGTGTCGCAGATCGCCTCGAGCGCGCGCCACTGACGCCGGCTCAGCTCCATGGCCGCGATCCTACTTGGCAGGTCCGCGACGGCGGCAGTCCGGGCACGCGCCGCGCAGCACGACGTCGTGTTCGGCGACGGAGTACTTGAGCCGCCCGGCCAGCCGCTCGATCGCGCTCTCGAGCGCCTCGTCCTCGAACTGGGCCACCTTCCCGCACCGGTCGCAGACGACGTGGTGGTGGTGCTCGCCGCCCGGATGGGCGGGCTCGTAGTACGCGGCCTCGGCGAGATCGACCCGCCGCACCAGGCCCATCCGGGAGAGCAGCTCGAGCGCTCGGTAGACGCTCGCGATCCCGACCACGGTGCCGTCCTCGCGCAGCCGGTCGAAGATGTCCTGGGCCGTCAGGCAACAGTGCTGGCCGGCCATCAGGTCGACGACCGCGGACCGCGCGCCACCGCTGCGGTGCCCGGCGCGACGCAGCTCCTCGACGGCGTGTTGGCGCCACTCGCCGCGGTCGTGTGAGTGCTTCGCCATCCCGCCGATCATAGCCCGCGATCCGCCTTGATGATAATGAGAACAGCTCGCATTATCTGGTATACACCTGCTCGTGGACGGCCTCCTTGCGCCCTTCGAGCTCCCCTATGTCCAGCGCGGGCTGGCCGAGGTGCTGCTGCTGTCCGCCGGCGCCGGCGTCCTCGGCTGCTGGATCGTCCTGCGCGGACTCTCCTTCTACTCCCACGCCGTCGGCACGGCCGCGTTCCCGGGACTGGTGCTGGCCGAAGGGCTGGGCTTTGCCGCGCCGCTCGGCGCGCTTGCGGCCGCGGGCGCGTTTGCGGCGCTCGTCGTCGCGTTCAGCGGTCGCCAGCGGCTCGGCCCCGACGTCGCGACCGCGCTCGGCCTCGCCGGGATGCTGGCCCTCGGGGCGATCCTCGCAAGCGACGTGTTCGCGTCCGGTCCCGGCGTGGAGTCCCTGTTGTTCGGCAGCCTCCTGCTGATCGAGCCCCGCGACCTCGTGGTCGCGGCCTTCGCAAGCGCGGCCGCGGTGGGGGCGTCGCTGATCTGCGGCCGGGCGTGGCTCACGAGCGGCTTCGATCCGGGCACGGCGCGTTCGCTGGGAGTGCGCAGCGCTGCGTTCGACGCCGTCCTGCTGGGGCTCGTGGCCCTGATCGTGACCGCGTCGCTGGCGGCGCTCGGCGCGCTGCTGGTGGCGGCGCTGATCGTGGTTCCGGCCGCGACCGTGCGGCTCTGGACGAGCCGCCTCCCCACGTGGCAGGCGGCGACCGTCGCCCTGGTGGCCTGCGAGGGGATCGTGGGGCTGTGGCTGTCGGTCCAGCTGAATGCGCCCCCGGGCGCGACGATCGCGACCCTCGCGGGTGGGACGTTCGCCGCGGCGGCCGCCCTGCGCGCCGCGGCGCAGCGTGCGCGCCGCGCGGCGGTCGCGGCAGTTGCCGCGGCAGTGCTCCTGGCGGTCCCGGCAGCGTGCGGGACCGACGACGGCACCGGGCGCCCGCGGGTCGTCGCCACCACGACCCAGATGGGCGACTGGGCGCACATCCTGGCGGGCGACGAGTTCGACGTCCATCAGATCCTGCGGCCCAACACCGACCCGCACGACTACGAGCCGCGGCCGGACGACGTCGAGGCGCTGGCACGGGCGGACGTGGTCCTGAAGAGCGGTGGCGATCTCGACGGCTGGGTCGACGGGGCGCTCGACGACGCGGGCGGCGATGCGCCGGTGGTCGACGTCGGCGACGGGCTGGCGACTCGACGTGACACGTCCGGCGAGCCGGACCCGCACTGGTGGCACGACCCCCGCAACGCGGAACGAGCCGTCGAGCGCATTCGCGCCGCGCTCGTGTACGTCGACTCCGGCGCGGCCGGTGCGGTCGAGCACCGCGAGACTCGCTACATCGCCGCATTGCGCCGCGTCGACGCCGCCATCGCGGCCTGCGTGTCCCGCGTCCCGCGCGACGCGCGCAAGCTCGTCACCGACCACGACGCGCTCGGCTACTTCGCGGCGCGTTACGACATCGACGTCGTGGGCACGGCGTTCCCGGCGCGCACGACCATCGCACAGCCGTCCGCCGGCGAGCTGGCAGGCCTGGTAGACACGATCGAGCGAGAGCACGTGCGCGCCGTGTTCCCCGAGAGCTCGGTCAACGGCGAGGTCGCCGAAACGCTGGCCCGCGAGACGGGGGTGAGCGCCGACCACACGCTGTACGGCGACACGCTCGGGCCGTCCGGCTCGCGCGGCGACACGTACCTGAAAATGGAGCTTGCCAACGCGGACGAGATCGTGCAGGGCTTCACGGAAGGGAGCAGCCGGTGCCGGGCGTAGATGCCATCCGCGCAGCCGACCGGCGACTGCTGGTCGAGGCCTCCGGCCTGGCGGCCGGCTATTCGGCGACTCCCGCGATCGAAGGCGTCACGATGGCGATCGGCCGCGGGATGCGCGTCGGCGTGCTGGGACCGAACGGCGGCGGCAAGACGACCCTGTTCCGCGCGCTGCTCGGCGAAGTGTTGCTGCTGGGCGGAACCCTGAGCGTCGACGGGCGCTGCGCGATCGTCCCGCAGACGGAGCGCTCGCGGCTCGACTACCCCGTCAGCGCGCTGGACGTCGCGCTGATGGGGACGCTCCGGCGCCTGTCCTGGTGGCAGCGCCCCGGCCGCGCGGAGCGCCGGCTGGCCCGCGAGGCCCTCGGCACGGTCGGGCTGTCCGATCTGGCCGGTGAGACGTTCGGTGAGCTCTCCGGCGGCCAGCGCCAGCGTGTCCTGGTGGCGCGCGCGCTCGTGCAGGACGCCGACGTGCTGCTGCTCGACGAGCCGTTCTCGGGACTCGACGAGGCGAGCGCGACCCGCCTGGAACGCCTGATCGACGACCTCGCCGCGCAGGGCCGGGCGGTGATGGTCGCCACGCACGACATGGAGCAGACGCGCGCCTGGGACCGCGTGCTGTGCCTGAACCGCCGCCAGGTGGCGTTCGGCCCTCCGCAGGAGACGTTGACGCGCGCGGTGCTGGAGCGCACGTACGGCGGCGCGATCGTGGTGCTCCCCGGAGCCGACGAGCCGCGCGGTGTCCTGCCCGCGCACCATCACCATCACGAGGAGCCGTGACCGTGCCGCTGGCTGACGTCGGCGATGTGCTGCTCGATCCGTTGCGCAGCGGGATCTCGGCCCGGGCGCTGCTCGAGGTCGGGCTCCTCGCGGTGGCGGCCGGGCCGCTCGGCTGCTGGGTCGTGCTGTACGGGCTCTCCTACAGCGCGGAGTCGACCTCCCATGCGCTGCTTCCGGGCCTCGTGATCGCCGCGCTGGCAGGGTTCCCGCTCGTGCTGGGAGCGGCGCTGGGAGCGGCGGTCGCGGCACCGGCGATCGCCTACGCCGCCCGCGCTCCGGGGCTGGGCGGCGACACCGCCGTCGCCGTCGTGGTCACGACGCTCGTCGGCGCCGGCGCGCTGCTGGCGCTGTCGCCCGATGCGCCCGCGGCCGTGCAGGACCTGCTCTTCGGCGACGTGCTCGCGCTGTCCGGCGGGGACCTCGCGCTGGCCGCGGCGCTGAGCGCGACGGTGCTGGGCGTGCTGCGCCTCGCGCACGGACGGCTTCTGATCGTCGGGTTCGACCGCTCCAACGCGCGGGCGTTCGGCTCGGACCCGGTGGTCGTGGACGTCGTCCTGCTCCTCGCCGTGGGCGCCTTCACCGTGGTCGCCGTACAGGCGCTCGGCAGCCTGCTGGTGCTCGCGATGCTGGTCGGCCCGGCCGCAACCGCAGCGCTCGTGTCCCGGCGCCTGGTCCCGATGATGGCGCTGGCGACTTTGCTCGCGCTGCTCGGCGGCGGGGCCGGCATCTACCTCTCCTATTACGCGGACACCGCGGGCGGCGCCTCGATCGCCGCGGCGATCACTGCGACGTACGTGTGCGTCGCGCTCGCCGGCCGGCTTCGCGCCATCGCTCCGAGGCCGCTCGCCCCGGCCGGCTAGCTACTCCTTTTCGAGCGGCACGCCCGGCACGGCCCGCGGGGGCTTCCTGTTGCCCGACTTCGACTCGAGGCCCGGGGGAAAGGAGATCTTCCAGCCGTCACCACGGTTGGAGAGCAGGACCCCGCTCGAATACGGGCGCCCGATCGCCTTGACTTCGGCCGTCGCGCTGCGGCCGGACACTTTCACCCGCTCGATCCTGAAGCGGCGCAGCGGCACGACCTGCCGTGCGACGCGCTTGACCGCGGTCTCGCACGGGATCGCCCGGTTGCTGCTCGGGAGGAACGAGATCAGCGACGCCTGGCCGTTCTCGTCCAGGAGCGGGCAAGCCCGCTGGCCGTCGCCGTCGTTCAGCGCCCTCACGTAATCGCGGATCGTGCCGCCCACGCCGCGCTCCGTGGGAGGCTCGAACGGGATCGTCCGCGCCGGGCTCGGTTCGTCGTCGCCGCACCCGCCGAGCGCCAGCGCTGCGACGAGCACGGCCACGGCAAGCATGGGTGCGCGCATGGCGCGGAGCTTAGCCCTGCGCGGCGGCGGGCCGGTAGGATCGACGCGATGGCAGGCGATCAGGTCAGCGACGTCATCGCCGGCGAGGGCTACGCCGTCGGGGCGCTGGACGCGCTCGGCGACGGGTACGGCTTCCGCAAGATCCGCCGGGAGCTTGGCGTGACCGCGTTCGGCATGAACGCGCTCGTGCTGCCGGCCGGCTACCAGGCCGGGCGGCACTACCACGACGAGCAGGAGGAGACCTACTTCGTGCACCGCGGGACCGTCGAGTTCGAGTTCGGCGACGGCACCACCCACGTGCTCGGGCCGGGCGGCCTGGCGCGAGTGGACCCGGCCACGGTGCGCACGTACAAGAACGTCTCCGACGAGGACGCGGTGATCCTGGTCGTGGGCGGCAAGGACGGCTACGTCGGGCGCGACGGGCAAATGCCGCCCGGCGAGACGCGCGCGGGCCCGGGCCCGCCGGGCGCGGCATGAGCTTCATCGCCTTCCTGATCGTGATCTCCCTGGGCGGGCTGCTCGTGGGCGCGCTGGCGCGCCTCGCCCTGCCCGGCAAGGACCCGCTGAGCTTGGGCCAGACGATGCTGATCGGGATCGCCGGCTCCCTCGTGGCGGGACTGATCACCTACGCCGTGTGGGACACCGGGCCGGGCATCGCCCTCGCCGTGCTGTTCTCGACGGTGATCATGTACTTCGTGCGCCGCTCGCGCGGCGGCGGCCTGGCCGACCCGGGCCGTCCGCCGCTCGATCGCTGAGCTCTCGGCCCACGACGGTTCGCGCACCCACGAAAGAGGGGCCCTTGCGGCCCCTTTTCGAATCTGAGTCTGTGTCTTGTATCTAGTCTGTGTCTTGTATCTAGTGGCGGTAACCCATTGTGTCCCCCGTGTGGTCGTCGATTACGACCACCAGACGGGGGAGGCCCGGGTTTTCTTCCCTCGGGTGAAAAAAATCAGGTCGGTACGCAGACGCCGCCTCCAGAGCCGAATCGGGCCTACGGTGGTGCACAGGGGCCGCTATGCGACCCCGATCGACCGCGGTGGCGCCTAGAGGCGCGCGCCCGAGCGTTCCTCGACCGCCTCGAGCAGGGCCGCGAAGTCCTGCTCCCCGAGGCCCTTGCGCTCGGCCTCGGCCAGGAGCGTCGCGGCGTCCTCCACCAACTCCATCCTGGCGCCGGCCGCCTCTGCCTCCTGGAGGCAGAGGCGTATGTCTTTCAGCATGTGCTCGAGCTTGAAAAGCGTGCTCCAGTCGTGGTGCCGCATCGGCCCGGCCTTCAGCTCCAGCATCGCCGACGCACCCGACCCTGCGCTCATCACGGTCACGAGCGCGTCGAGGTCCGCTCCCGCCAGCCGGCCGGCGAGCAGCGCCTCCGCGACCACCGTCGTGTTGGCGGCCGCCACGGCGTTGTTGATCACCTTCACCAGCTGACCCTGCCCCACGTCGCCGACGTGGACGACCAGCTGCCCCATCGCGTCGAACAGCGGCCGCGCGCGCTCGAAGGCCGCGCTCGAGCCGCCCGCCATGATCGTCAGCGTGCCGTCCTCGGCCTTGGGCGAGGAGCCGGTCACGGGCGCGTCCATGAAGTCGATGCCCCGCTCTCCCAGCCGCTCGCCGATGCGCCGCGCCGCGCGGGGGCCGATCGTGGACATGTCCACGCAGAGCAGCCCTTCGCCCGCCCCCGCGGCAGCTCCCTGATCGCCCAGCAGGACCGTCTCGACCTGGTCGCCGTCGACCACCATCGTGATCACGACCTCGCTGCGCTGCGCCACCTGCGCGGGCGACTCGGCGACGTCCGCACCGTGCTCGGCGGCCCAGCCCCGCGCAGTCTGCGCGGTCCTGTTCCAGACCACCAGGCCGAACCCGGCGCGCGCGAGGTTGGCCGCCATGCGCGACCCCATGATCCCGAGCCCGATGAAGCCCACGCGTGCGGCCATCGCCGCACTGTATGCGAGTGTGACAACCGGCACTTCCACCCCCCTTCCGGCGCCGGTACGTTCAGTGTTTCCGGCTCTTCGACGAGGGAGGAGTTCTGATGGCCAGCATCGTGACGGCCGATGCCATGGACCGGCTGAACGGCGTGTTCAGCGGGAATGTGATCCGTCCCGGCGACACGGACTACGACGACGCGCGCGCGGTCTTCAACTCGATGATCGACCGGCGGCCCGAGCTGATCGCGCAGTGCCGATCGGCTGACGACGTGGCGGCGGCGCTGAGGTTCGGACGCCACCGGGATCTCGACATCGCGGTGCGATCGGGCGGGCATTCGGTCGCGGGGATGTCACTGAACGACGGCGGGCTCGTGATCGACGTTCGCCCGATGAAGGGGATCGAGGTCGACCCGGCTGCGCGCACGGCGCGGGTCGCGGCCGGCTGCACGTGGGCGGAGCTCGACCGCGCCACCCAGGAGCACGGGCTGGCCACGACCGGCGGGCGGGTCTCGACAACCGGCGTCAGCGGGCTCACGCTCGGCGGCGGGTCGGGCTGGCTGGAGCGCAAGCACGGCCTCGCGTGCGACAACCTGATCTCGGTCGACCTCGTCACGGCCGACGGCGCGCAGATCACCGCCAGCGCGGACGAGCACCCGGACCTCTTCTGGGCGCTGCACGGCGGCGGCGGCAACTTCGGCGTCGTGACCGCGCTCACGTTCCAGCTGCACCCCGTGGGGCCGGAAGTGTTCGCGGGCCTGCTCATCTACAAAGCGGACAAGGGACACGACCTGCTGTGCCTGGTGCGCGACCTGATGTGCGCAGCGCCGCCGGAGTTCGGGCCGGCGATCGCCTATCTCACGGTCCCCGCGGAGGACGAACTCCCGGCGCACATGCACGGCCGCCGGGCCGTCGCGCTCGCGCTCTGCTATTCCGGGGCGATCGAGGACGGCGAGCGGCTGGTCCAGCCGTTCTGCGACCTCCGTCCGGAGGCGGACCTGATGGGCCCGGTGGGATATGCCGACTTCCAGTGCTCGATCGACGACCCGCCCGGCTTCCGGAACTGGTGGACGGCCGAGTACCTGCACGACGTGCCCGACGAGGCGGTCGACCTGATCCACTCGCACGCGATGCAGACGCCGAGCCCGGGGCCCGCGCAGACGTTCATCGTCCCGTGGGGCGGCGCCGTCGGGAAGGTCGACCCTGACGCGACGCCGCTGCAGCAGCGCGACGCGAAGTGGGTGGTGCACCCGTTTGCGCTGTGGGAGGACCCGGCGGACGACGACGCCGTGATCGGCTGGGCGCAGCGGTTCCGCGACGAGCTCGGCCGCTTCTCGTCGGGCGGCGTCTACCTGAACTTCATCGGCGACGAGGGCCAGGACAGGGTGCGCGCCGCATTCGGCGAGGAGAAGTACGCACGCCTTGCGCGGATCAAGGCGCAGTACGACCCGGACAACGTGTTCCGGGGCAACGCGAACATCCGCCCCGCGAAGGCCGCATCGGCGTAGCCGCTAGCGCGGCAGGCCGTTCACGAAGTCGACGAACTTGCGCGTGTCGCGCCACGGCGGCCCGTGCCCGAACACGACCAGCGCCGGCTCGAGCGCAGCCAGGCGGCGTGCGGACTCGCGGTTCAGGGCCGGGTCGGTGGTGAACGGGACCGGCGGCTCGTGCAGGCCCTTGATGCCGGTGATCAGGTTCTGGCCGTTCAGCACGTCGCCGGCGATCAGCACGCGGTCGGACTCGCGCCAGTAGGCGACGTGGCCGGGCGAGTGGCCGGGCACGTCCAGCACGCGAAAGCCGGCGATCTCGTCACCCTCGCGCAGGCGCCGCGCGACCGGATGCGGCGGGCCGCCCCACGCCTTCATGATCAGCGTGTTGAGCGGGTGGGGCTTCTGCCCCAGGTTCCCGCTCTCCATGGCATCGGCGTCGCGCTCGCCGCACCACAGCTCGAGGCCGAGGCGCTCGCACACCGCATGGCTTGCTCCCTGGTGATCGGGGTGCGCGTGCGTGAGCGCGTGTCCCGCGAGCTTGCGATCGCCGACCTGGCGCAGGATGCGGCGCGTGGAGTGGCGCGTCCCGGCGTCCACCAGCACATCGCCCATCAGGTAGACGTTGATCGCGTTAGGCGGAAAGCCGCCCAGCATCCAGAGGTCCGGCGCCAGCTGCTTCTTCACGCGCGGCATCCTATTCGTCGCCTATCCGTCCAGCCGGCCCGGAGCCCGCCGCGCGCGGCTCTAGCCTCAGGCGAATGCGCGCGCGCCTCTTGCTCGTCGTCACGGCTGCCTTCCTCTGCGCGGCCGCAATGGCCGGCGGCCATCCACCCAAGGGAGCGTCGCGCTGCGCCGTGTTCCCGCGGGACAACCACTGGAACCAGCGCGTCGATTCGCTGCCGGTGGCAGCAGACTCGGCGCGGCTGGTGCGCAGCATCGGGCCGACGTCGCCGGTGCACCCGGACTTCGGCTCGGGCCTGTACGAGGGACGCCCGATCGGCATCCCCTTCACGACCGTGGGGCCACGCCAGAAGCGCGTGCGGGTGACGTTCGAGTACGCCGGCGAGTCGGACGGCCGGCGCTATCCGATCCCGCGCCGCGCGCCGGTCGAGGGCGGCCGCGCCGCGGACGGCGACCGCCACGTGATCGTCGTCGATCGCCGCCGCTGCCGGCTGTACGAGCTGTTCGCCGCCTATCCGGTGAACGGCGGGCGCAGCTGGCGCGCCGGGTCGGGCGCGATCTGGAGCCTGCGCTCGAACAAGCTGCGCCCGGCGGGCTGGACGTCCGCCGACGCCGCGGGCCTGCCGATCCTGCCGGGCCTGGCGCGCTACGAAGAGGTGCGCCGCGGCGAGATCGACCACGCGCTGCGCTTCACGGCGCCCGAGACGCGGCGCGCGTACGTGTACCCGGCGCGCCACTTCGCCTCCAAGTCGACCGATCCGAGCCTGCCGCCCATGGGCTTGCGGGTGCGGCTGCGCG
>Ga0209382_10006639_pt1 | contig 14861 bp, 14 predicted proteins | sample SoiMetdeltSBSDD5_FD_187599 | JGI IMG/M metagenome (GOLD analysis project Ga0209382, IMG submission 187599) | Bulk soil microbial communities from a Populus tree surrounding site in Tennessee, USA - Soil MetaG P. deltoides SBSDD5 (SPAdes) (version 2) | ecosystem: Environmental > Terrestrial >... | reverse complement strand
TGCGTCGCAATGCGCCGGAGACGTACTCATCACTGCACCCGCCTGCCGACAACGCGGCGCTCGACCAGTTGGCCGTCGAACTCGGTATGGACCTGCCCGGTGCGCTCGTCGAGTCACTCCGTTGCTTCAACGGTACGAACACCCGACGTCTGGATGTCGCCTTCGCCTTTCCGGGAACCTTCTATGCGCTTGGTACTGCCGACATCGCCGACGAAGCCCGAGTGGAGAAAGATGTTCTCGGCGATGGAGCCGAGGGTCTCGGCAGGCTCTGGCATCCGGCATGGATTCCCATCGCTGCGGATTACGGTGGCGACTTGCTCGTCCTGGACACCCGCGACCGTCGGCCATTCGGAGATGTGTTCTGCTCAGGGATGCGGTCGCGGGTGGACCGTTCGGTGTCGACGCGACCGTGACCGGTACGACGCACGACATCGCGTATCTGTATCCCGGCGCCGACCGGTGGGAGTGGTGTGTCGTCGCACTCAACGGATCGCTCGCTGGAGGAACGTCGGCTTGCCTTCGAAGTCAACTCGATACACCAACGTTGTTGAGTGCACAAATCATCACTTCGTCGGATGTGCGGCTGACCTGGACAGCGGTTCCAGGTACATGGTTCTACCGCATCCTGTTCAGAGACAGCGTGGTTGGCGGTAACTTCGTGGAGGCCGCGCCACCGGTATTCGACACCACCTACCAGGTTGGTTGGTTGTCTCCGCCCGGCGCCAGTCGTTTCGAGTGGTGCGTGGTGGCCGTGGCCCCGACCATCGAATCGGCTCGTTCGAACATCCTGCTCAGTCACCTGTGACCGGAGTGGTGGGAAGCGCCGCGGCACTTCCCACCTGCACGGTTCTAGAGGCGAGCTAGCGCCGCCTTCAGCGGGTCGAGGCCGAGGGAGCCCAGGTTCAAGGCGTCGCGGTGGAAGGCCTTGAGGTCGAACGCCGCTCCCTTACGGGCCTTGGCGTCGTCCCGAGCCTGCAACCAGATGCGCTCACCGACCTTGTACGCCGGCGCCTGCCCCGGCCAACCGAGGTAGCGGTTCAGCTCGAACCGGAGGCTCTCGTCCGCCACCCGGCAGTGCGCCCGCAAGAACTCCCAACCGAGTTCCGGAGTCCACCGCTCGCCAGGGTGGAAGCCGAACGGGTTGTCCCGCGGGATCTCCAACTCCAGATGCATACCGAGGTCGACGATCACACGGGCGGCCCGCAGCGCCTGCCCGTCGAGCATGCCGAGCCGGTCGCCCGGGTCTTCCAGGTACCCGAGGTCGTCCATGAGCCGCTCGGCGTAGAGCGCCCAGCCCTCGCCGTGGCCGGAGATCCAGCACAGCATGCGCTGCCAGCGGTTGAGCAGATCCGCGCGTACCTGGGTCTGGGCGACCTGCAGGTGGTGGCCTGGCACGCCCTCGTGGTAGACCGTGGTCACCTCGCGCCAGGTCGAGAACGCCGTGATGCCCGCCGGTACCGCCCACCACATGCGCCCGGGCCGGCTGAAGTCCTCGCTCGGACCGGTGTAGTAGACGCCGCCGTCACTGGTCGGTGCGATGCAGCACTCGATGTGGCGGATCTGCTCGGCGATGTCGAAGTGGGTACCGTGCAGGTCGGCGATCGCCTTGTCGGCCAGGGTCTGCATCCAGTCGCGGAACGCTTCCTTGCCCTCGATGTTGCGCGCCGGCTCGTTGTCCAACGCCTGTACGGCGTCGTCGATGCTCGCGCCGGGCCCCACGATCCGGGCGGCGACCGCGCGCATCTCGGTCTCCAGCCGGTGCAGCTCTTCGAAGCCCCACGCGTACGCCTCGTCGAGGTCGATCCGCGCACCCAGGAAGTACCGCGACTCGAGCTGGTACCGCTCGCGGCCGGCGGCCTGGTTCTCCTTGCCCAGCGGTGCCAGCTCCTCGCGCAGGAACCGGCCGAACGCGATGGTCGCCTCGGTTGCCTTCTCCGCCGCGGCATCCAGTGACGTACGCAGAGCGCCGGAAGCGTCCAGCCGGCGAGCCAGCGACCGGTAGAAGTCGTCGTGGTTCGGGTCGGTCCAGACGTCACACTGCTTGGCCACTTCGATCATCTGGTGGCGGGCGCTGGCGTGTCCGCGGCGGGCCGACTCGAGCAGGGTCTCCCCGTACTGCTCGATCGCCGTAGCGAACTTCGCCATGCGGGTAGCGATGTTGGCGACCGCGGTCTCGCCCTCGGTGGGCATGAGGTCGAAGACCGACCGGATGTCGTGCAGCGGGCAGGCGATCACATTGAGGTCGCTCGTCGTCAGCCCGGCGTCGTAGCGTTCGAGCTCGAGCCCGAGGCGCTCCTGCATGGCCTCCTTCGCCACGCGCTCCCGCTCGTCGGTCGCGGGGGTGGCGTTCAGCTCGGTGAGCGTACGGCGGGCCAGCTCGGCACCTGCCGCGTACCCCTCCAACGAGAGGTCGTCCATCTGGTCGTCGTAGCCGGCGATCCCGACGCTGGTAGCACCGGTCGGGCTCAGCGGTGCCCACTCGTCGACGAACCGGTTCGCGAGGTCATCTACTCGTCCCACGGGGCGACGATACGCGACCTCCCCACCCTTGCCGCAGCCCTATTTGGGAGACGGTCTGGTAACGACCGATGCGCGGGAGTGTCCTTAACCACACACGCGAGGTCCGAAAAGCGCGCGCATTGTGTCGTACCCCCGGAGCAGAGTTGGGGCCGTGACAGCCGTAAGTGTCGACCCGCAGGTCCGCCCCGTACGGTGGCTGCCCGGTTTCGTTGCCCTTGCCGCAATCTGGGGAGCGAGCTTTCTATTCATCAAGGTGGGCGTGAGCCAGCTGCACCCGGTCTACCTCACGCTCGGCCGGGTCGCGACGGGCGCGCTCACCCTGCTCGCGGTCCTGGTCGTTACGCGCGACCGGCTGCCCCGCGATCCCAAGCTGTGGGGTCACCTCGCGGTCATCGCGGCCTTCGCCAACTGCCTGGCCTTCACCCTCTTCGGATACGGCGAACAGCGAATCTCCTCCGTGCTCGCCGGCATCTGGAACGGCACGACCCCACTGGCGACGCTGCTCGTGGCGGTGCTGGTGTTCCGAAGCGAGCGGGCCACGGTGGCGCGGGTCGTCGGGGTGGCGACGGGCTTCGTCGGCCTGCTCGTGGTGCTCGGTGCCTGGCGCGGTGTCGGCGGTGCGGCGCTCACCGGCCAACTCATGTGCCTCGGAGCGGCGGTGTGTTATGGGCTGGCATTCCCGTACATGAAGAAGTTCCTCACCGCGCGTCCGGAGTCGGGGGTGTCGCTGTCGGCGGCGCAGTTGTTGATGGCCACGGCCGAGCTGGCGGTCATCGCGCCGTTCCTGGCCGGCTCGCCGCCGGATGTGACACAGCTGCACGCCGACGTCATCGGCAGCGTGCTGGCCCTCGGCATGCTCGGGACCGGCCTGGCGTTCGTGCTCAACCTGCGGGTGGTCCGGCTCGCCGGAGCGACTACCGCGTCGACCGTGACGTACCTGATTCCGATCTTCGCCACGATCGTCGGGGTGATCGTGCTCGGCGAGCAGATCACGTGGTACCAGCCGGTCGGCGCGGCCATCGTGCTGCTCGGCGTGGCGATCTCGCAGGGTGTGTCAACCCAACAGATTCGCCACCGCTACGCGGGGATGATCAGGGTTGGCCCACGTCCAGTTGGGGTGGGCGCGGTTGGTCAGCAGGACTAGCACGAGCCGGCGACCGGGGTGCACGACCAGCGATGTGCCGGTGAACCCGGTGTGCCCGAAGGTCGCCGGTGACGACAACCGGCCCATGAACCACGGCTGATTCAGCTCGACGCCGAGACCGTGGGTCGACGTCCGCTCGGGCCGCTCCGCGTCGACGGCGGGCAGCCCGGGGTTCACGTTGGCGAGCATCCGCCGCACGGTGGCCTCCGCGAGGATCCGCTTGCCGCCGTACTGGCCGCCGTTCAGCAGGAGTTGACCGATCACGGCGACATCCTTCGCGGTGGCGAACACACCCGCGTGACCCGCGATGCCGCCGAGGGCGTTGGCGACGTCGTCATGCACCACGCCGCGCAGCAACCCGCGCGACGACCGCGCGTCGGTGGCCACGAGCCGCGTGGCGCGATCGGTCGCGCCCAGCCACTGCAGCGGGGTGAACCCGGTGTCGCGCAACCCGAGCGGGCCGGTGATGCCGTTACGCAGGGCCTGGTCCAGCGGTTGTCCGGTGATCCGCTCGACGGCCTGGGCGAGCACCATCAAGCCGACGCTGGAGTAGCGGAAGACGGTGCCCGGTACGGCGCCGGGGATCAACGGAGTAGTCAGGACGGCGGCGCGCCGCTCGGCCGGTGTGGAGAGCCCGCTCACCTTGGCACCGACCGGCAACCCGCCGGTGTGAGCGAGCAGCATCGATACCGTGATCGCGGCCTTGCCCGGGCCGTCGAACTCCGGCAGGTACTCGACGACCGGCGCGGCCAGGTCCATCTTGCCGCGATCGACCTGTTGCAGAACGAGCAATGCGGTGTAGACCTTGGTGATCGAGGCCAGGTCGAAGATGGAGTCCGGGCGCATCGCGACCCGCTGGGCCGGCGACAGCTCCACCGGCCCGGCGGTGTACCGCAGTGCGTCGCCCACCGCGACCTGTGCGGTCACCGTTCCGTTCACCGCAACCAGGGCTACCGCTCCCGCGTACCCGGGATGTTTCGGGTTCTCCGGAGTCGGTGCCAGGTAGCGCCGCAGGGCGGTGGTGAGCCGCCCTGCGAGGCCGCCGCCGGAAGCCGACGCGCTGGGGCTCGCCGCAGGCGCACTGCCGAGCACCTGATCCGCCGGTGCGGTACCGGTCGGGTCGGGTCCGCCTCCCCACACCGGGTCTGCCGCATCGTCACAACCGGTCACGGTAGCCCCGACCGTAGCCAGCGCTGCACCGAGCACGGTACGACGGGGCAGCGGCATGGCGGGGAGTCTAGTTCTCGGCCGGAAGGCATAGGCCAGAGAGACTGTCGCATCCCTTGCCTAGGCTGGCCGCGTGACAACGGTTGCTTGGTTACGGCAGCAGGCGCTGGGCTGGTCGCTCGGCGTACACAGGTCGTTGCCGGATGTGGTGGCGGACCTGGAGTTCGTGCAGTACGACCCGATCCGCTCGCCGGCTCGGGCTCAGGATCTGATCCTGCGGCACCGCGTCGGCGACTACCGGGTCGGCGATCTCGACCGGTCGTATCCGGAGCTGGACGTCGACGAGGACTATCTGTATGCGTACGGCTTCGTCGCCCGCCGGCTCCGGCCGGTGCTGTACCCGCGACGGCACCGCCACAGCCCCGACGGGCGGTACCGGCCCGAGGGGCTCGCGGCCGACGTGCTCGCCTTCGTTCGCGGTCATGGCGTGACGCACCCGCGCGATCTCAACGCGCACTTCGGAACGAGCCGGGCGCAGAACGGCTGGGGCGGCACGTCCCAGGCGACCACCCTCGCGCTCGAGCACCTGCACCACTTCGGGCTACTGCGGGTGGCCCGCCGGGAGGGCGGCGTACGGCTCTACGAACCGGCTGCACCGCTCGGTCGCGCCATGGCACCGGCGAAGCGGGCGGCCACCCTCGTGCTGCGGGTTGCGCGCAACCTGGCTCCCATTTCGGAGTCGGCCCTGTTCAAGACGATGACCTATGTCGTCCGCGGGCTGGTGCCGGCCCGGACGGTGGTCAAGGAGTTGGTGGCCTCGGGTGCGCTGGAGTCCCGTGATATCGACGGCATCCGGTACGTCTGGCCGGCGGATCTCGAGCCGGTCGATACCGAGCCGGCGGCGCAGGTGCGGTTACTCGCGCCGTTCGACCCGGTGGTCTGGGACCGGAGCCGGTTCGAGCACCTGTGGGGCTGGCCGTACCGGTTCGAGGCGTACGTGCCGGCCGCCAAGCGCACCATGGGTTACTACGCGATGCCTCTGCTCTGGCGCGACCACGTCATCGGATGGGCCAACTGCACGTACGAAGGCGGAAAGACCACAGTGGACGTCGGCTTCGCCGGTAGTCGGCCCCGGCAACGCGCCTTCACCACCGCGCTCGACGAGGAGAAGCTGCGGTTAACCACATTCCTGACCCCGCGCTGACCGGGGCAGAATGGCGCGATGGACGGTGGCTGGATACGGCGGTTGATGGCCGACACCCGGTACGTCGTCACCGGCTGGCCGCTCGCCCTGGTCAGCTTCACGGTCGCGTTCTTCGGACTGCTCTTCGGCATCGGCGCGGTGGTCGTGGTCGGGATCCCGATCTTCATCTCGAGCCTGTACGCCCTGCGGTCGTTTGCCGAGCGGGAACGCCGCCGCATCGAAGCGGTGCTCGGCGTCCGCATCCCGCGTCCGGTGTACAAGGAACCACCGCCGGACGCCGGAGCGTTGCGGCGCCTGTTGAACCCGATGACCGATCCGATGTCGTGGATCGATCTGCTGCACGGATCGGTGATGGTCTGGCCCGCGTCGCTTACGTTCCTGGTCGTCGGGTTGTGGTGGTTGAATGCGATCTTCGGCAGCCTGTACTGGGCGTACGGCTGGCTCGGCCCGACGTCGATGAACCAGACGCTGCTGAACGTCGGTCTCGGGCTGCTGTGCCTGCTTACCCTCCCGCTCGTGGCCCGCGGCTGCGCCCAGAGCCAGGCCAGGCTCAGCCGGCTGATACTCAGCGGTGTCGCGGAGCTGCAGGAGCGCATCTTCGGCCTCGAGGCGGAGCGGACCACCCTCGTGGCGCAGCGGGATTCCGCGGTCTCGGCTGAGGCGGTCGCCCTGCGCCGGCTGGAACGGGACATCCACGACGGCCCACAGCAGCGGCTCGTCCGCCTGGCGCTCGACCTCGGCCGTGCGGAGAAGCTCTTCGAGGCCGACCCGCAGGCGGCCCGCCGGGCCGTGGCCGAGGCCCTGACTCAGACCGAGGAGACCCTTGGCGAGCTGCGGGCGCTGTCGCGGGGGATAGCGCCGCCGATCCTCACCGACCGCGGGTTGGTCGCTGCCGTGGGTGCGATCGCCGGCCGCTGTACCGTCCCGGTGGCGCTCGACGCGACGGATCTGTCCGGCCGGCCCGAGCCGACCACCGAACAGGCCGCGTACTTCGTGGTGACCGAGGCGCTGGCCAACGTCGCCAAGCACAGCCGGGCGACCGGCTGCTCGGTGACGCTGCGCCGCTCGGGTGAGTCGCTGCTCGCCACGGTCACGGACGACGGGGTCGGCGGCGCCCACCTGGCCAAGGGGCACGGGTTGGCGGGCCTGTCCGACCGGGCCCGGGCCGCCGGCGGTACGTTGACCGTCCACAGTCCACCGGGCGGTCCCACCACGATCACCGCGGAGCTGCCGTGGCAGTGACGCTGCGCGTGGTCATCGCGGACGACGCCGTCCTGCTTCGCGAGGGACTGGTCCGGTTGCTGGAAGAGAACGGCCACCGGATCGTCGCCGCCGTGGGTGACGGTCCGTCCCTTGTGGACGCCGCGGTGACCGAGCGGCCCGATCTATCCATTGTGGACGTACGGATGCCGCCGTCGCATACCGACGAAGGGCTGCGGGCCGCCGTCGAGGTGCGGTCGCGGATCCCGGGTTCGCCGGTGCTGGTGCTCTCGCAGTACGTCGAACTGTCCTATGCGGACGATCTGCTGGCCGACCGGATGGGCGGGGTGGGGTACCTCCTCAAGGACCGGGTCGCCAAGGTCGACGACTTCCTCGACACGCTGGTCGCGGTGGCGGGTGGCGCTACCGTGCTCGACCCCGAGGTGGTCGCGCAGCTCATGGTGCACCGGCGGAGCCAGGAGCCGTTGCGCAGCCTGACCAAGCGCGAGCAGAAGGTACTCGCGCTGATGGCCGAGGGGTGCTCCAACGCGTCGATCGCCCGCCGCCTCGTGGTCAGCGAGAGCGCCGTGGAGAAGCACGTCTCGAACATCTTCATGAAGCTCGAGCTATACCCGCACGAGGAGCAGCACCGCCGGGTGTTGGCGGTGCTGGCCCACCTGCGCGGTGCCTGAGCAACGGCTGTACTCTGCGTCGATGAACTCCCGAGACTCCCTGCCCGAGGCGGTCGACGCGGTCGCGGGCGAGCTCGGCTTCTCCGGCGTGGTGTCGGTGGACCGTGGTGGCGAGGTTGAGTTCGCCCGGGCGTACGGCCTGGCCCATCGCGCGCACCAGATCCCGAACACCGTGGACACCCGGTTCGCGATCGCCAGCGGCGCGAAAGGGTTCACCGCCCTGGTGGTGGTGAGCCTGATCGAGCAGGGAGTGCTGGATCTGTCCAGCACTGCGCGGTCGGTGCTGCGGGACGATCTGCCACTCATCGACGACCGGGTGACAGTGGAGCAGTTGCTGGCCCACCGGTCCGGGATCGGCGACTATCTCGACGAAGACGACGACAGCATGGACGTCAACGACTACCTGCTGCCGGTACCGATGCAGGAGCTCGCGGACACCGAGCAGTACCTCGCGGTCCTGGACGGCTTCCCCGCCAAGTTCCCACCGGGGGAACGGTTCTCCTACTGCAACAGCGGTTACGTGGTGCTGGCGCTGATCGCCGAACGGGCCAGTGGCGTGCCGTACCACGACCTGGTACAGGCCCGGGTCTGCGAGCCGGCCGGGATGCCCGACACCGAGTTCCTGCGCTCCGACGAACTCCCGGACCGGACCGCCACCGGCTACGTGCCGGCTGGGGACGGCCGGTGGCGCAGTAACGTGTTCCACCTGCCGGTGCGCGGCGTGGGCGACGGCGGGGCGTACACCACCGTCGCCGACATGAGTAACTTCTGGCGGGCTCTGTTCGCCGGGAAGATCGTCCCCGCGAAGTGGGTGGCCGAGATGGTACGGCCACACAATGACGTGCCGGGGGAGCCGATGCGCTGCGGGCTCGGGTTCTTCCTCCATGGGTCGCGTGACCAGGTGATGCTGATCGGGCAGGACGCCGGGGTGTCGTTCATGAGCGTGCATGACCCGGCGCCCAGCCTCACCTACACCGTTGTCTCGAACACCGCCGACGGCGCCTGGCCGGTGCTCAGGCAGCTCCGGCAGCGTTTCTCCGCCTGAGCGGCGGAATCAGCCGCCGCTTCCGCGGTCGTCGAGAACGAGCTTGGCGCGCCCGTCGACGGTGTACCGGATGTGGGTCACCTGCGGCGTGTGGACGACCCGGGTCGGGATGAGCTCGATCGCCTCGTCGTCGCCGACGTCGAGGCCGGTATCGAGCAGGCGCATGCCGTCGCCGAGCAGGACCGGGACGATGTGCAGCTCGAGTTCGTCCAGCAGGCCCTCCTTCAGGACCTGCCGCAGCATCGTGCCACCGCCGGCGACCGCGACGTTCTTGCCGTTCGCCGCCGCCCGGGCCTGCTCCACGGCACTGGCGACGCCGTCGGTGACGTAGGTGAAGCTCGTCCCGCCCTCGCGTACGAGCGTCTCGCGCGGTCGGTGGGTCACGACGAAGACCGGCGCGCGGAACGGCGGGTCGTCGCCCCAGGGCTCCTCACCGCCGTCGGCCATGCGCCGGCCCATGACGTACGCGCCAGCCGCCTCGAACGTTTCGGCAATGATGTCGGAGTTGGTGTCCTGCTCACCGCCGGCGAACCCCTGCCGCTCGCGCCAAGCCATCGCGTCGATCACCCACCGGGTGACCCGGAAGAAGCCCTTGCTCTCCGCCGAGTCCATCCAGTTCCAGGCGTCCCCCGTGTGCCGAGGCCCGGCGTAGTAGCCGTCGAGTGATACGGACATCTGTGCGGTTATTTTGGTCATGCCCAGAGGTCGGAGCCGCCGGTCGGTTCTCGACATCGCCTGGGGTTGTCCTCACCACGATCTGGCGGGCAACCGCATAGGCCCGGGTCCGCGCCGTTCGTAGCGTTGTCGATATGTTATCGACCATTGGGCTTCTGACGGCGCCGCTGGCGCTGCTGCTCATCGCAGTCGGTACCGCAGCCGCGCTGGGGGACTTCAGCCAGTCTTCAGGTACGCGGGATGATGATCCGCGGGGAGACGACGATGCGGATCTTGGTAGTCGAGGACGAGGAGCGCTTGGCCGCCGGGCTACGGGCCGGCCTGGAGGCTGAAGGCTTCGCGGTGGACGTCGCCGCCACGGGAGTCGACGGGCTGTGGCTCGCCCGTGAGCAGCCGCACGACGCGATCGTGCTGGACATCCTGCTGCCGGGGATGAACGGGTACACGATCTGCCGCACGCTGCGCGAGGAAGGGATCTGGACGCCGATTCTGATGCTCACCGCGAAGGACGGGGAATGGGACGAGGTCGAGGCCCTGGACACCGGAGCCGACGACTACCTGACCAAGCCGTTTTCGTACGCGGTACTCACGGCTCGGTTGCGGGCGCTGTTGCGACGCGGCGCGCGCGAGCGTCCGGCGGTGCTGGTCGCGGGCGACCTGCGCCTGGACCCTGCCCTCCGGCGGGCGTGGCGCGGGGAGGTGGAGGTGGAGCTGACCGCTCGGGAGCTGTCGTTGCTGGAGTTTCTGTTGCGGCGCCGCGGTGAGGTGATGTCCAAGCGGGAGATCCTCGCCCACGTGTGGGACTTCGACTTCGAAGGCGACCCGAACATCGTCGAGGTGTACATCCGTCACCTGCGCCGCAAGCTCGACGAGCCGTTCGGCCGGACGTCGATCCAGACGGTCCGGGGCGCGGGCTACCGGTTGTCGGCCGATGGGTGAGTGGCTGCGTACCGTGCGGGGGCGAGCGACGCTGGCCGCGACCGCGGTGGTCGCGGTGGTGCTGCTGCTCGGCGCGGTGGGCCTGGTCCTCGCGCTGCGGGCGGTGCTCACCCGGGAGGTGCGGGCCGCGGCTCAGCTGCGCGCGAGCGAGATCGCGACCACGGTGGCGGCCGACCGGCCGCTGACGCTCGCCGACTCGGAGGACGAACTCGTGCAGGTGCTCGACCCGGCCGGCAATGTCGTGGCGGCCAGCCCGATCCTGGCCGGCCGTCCCGCCATCACCGGACAGTCCACAGTGGTGGACGACGACGAGTTTCTTGTGGTGTCCACTTCGGACGGTTCGGGTACCGTGATCGTGGCCCGGAACCTCGACCGCGTCGACGAGTCCGTGCAGGCGACCTCCGGTCTGCTCGCCCTCGGGCTGCCGCTCCTGCTGCTGGTCGTGGCCGCTACGGTTTGGCGCATGGTCGGCCGGGCGTTGGCCCCGGTGGACGCCATCCGCGGCCAGGTCGACGCCATCTCCGCCGCCGAGCTGCACCGGCGGGTCCCCCAGCCACCCGGTGCGGACGAGATCGCCCGGTTGGCCATGACCATGAACCGGATGCTCGACCGGCTGCAGGAGTACCGGGACCGTCAGCGCCGGTTCGTCTCCGACGCGTCGCACGAGCTGCGCTCGCCGGTGGCCACGATCCGGCAGCACGCCGAGGTAGCCACCGCCCATCCCGCTCTGACCACAGTGGACGATCTGGCCGCGACCGTGCATGCCGAGGCGATGCGGTTGCAGCAGCTGGTGGACGACCTGCTGCTGCTGGCCCAGGCCGACGAGCACACCCTCGGCCGGCGGGTGCGCCAGGTCGACCTCGACGACCTGGTCTTCGCCGAAGCGGACCGGCTCCGCTCGACGACCGCGCTGTCGGTCGATACCACCGCGGTCTCGGCCGCACGGGTCTCCGGGGACGTGACGATGCTGCGGGCGGTGCTGCGCAACGTCACCGACAACGCGGCCCGGTACGCAAACGGCCGGGTCGCCTTCCGGTTGACCGAGAACGACGGCTGCGCCGTGCTCGACGTCGACGACGACGGGCCGGGGGTACCGCCCGCGGAGCGGTCGCGGGTCTTCGCCCGGTTCGTCCGGCTGGACGACTCCCGTACCCGCGATGCCGGTGGCGCCGGCCTCGGCCTGGCCATCGTCGCTGAGCTGCTCGCGGTGCACGGCGGTGGCGCCGTCATCGGCGAGAGCCCGCAGGGCGGCGCCCGGGTGACCCTGCGGCTGCCCGTTCAGGAGCGGTTCAGGCGGTCCGAGGAAGGCTCATCGGCATGAGGCGACGGACCAAACTGATCATCGTGGCGAGCGCCGCGGCGGCGGTCGTGGCGGCGGCAGTCACCGGTACCGCGGTCGCGACCGGCGGCGTCGACACCGAGACCCCGATCACCGGGGAGGCGTACAACCGGGCCGCGGCCGCCGCGCTCGCGTATACCGGGGGTGGCCGCGTGACCGAGACCGAGGTCGGTGACGAAGACAGCTACTACGAGGTCGAGGTCACTCTCGCCGACGGGCGGCAGGTCGACGTTCAGCTCGACGCGAACTTCCACGTGATCGGCTCCGAGACCGACACCCGCGAGGACGGTAGCGACTGATCCAGGACGGGTAGAAAGGTGTCGTGTCCAAACGAGCCGTGATGTGGATCGTGCTGGCGGTGATCGTGGCCGCCATCGTCGTCGGCGTCGTCATGCTGGCCGGTGGGGGCGGCGGTGGCGACGGTGGGGGCGGCGTTCCGGGCTACTAGAGCGTGCGCAGGTGGAAGCCGCCGTCGACGTCGATCACCTGTCCGGTACTGAACGGCAGCAGGTCGTTGGCGACGGCGACTACGGCACGCCCGACATCGTCCGGTTGGCCCCACCGGCGGATCGGGGTCAAGCCCTGCTCGAGGATCAGATCGTCGTACTTTTCCCGAATCCCGCTGGTCATGTCGGTGGCGACGACCCCGGGGCGGATCTCGTACACGTTGATGCCGTGCTCGGCCAGCCGGGCGGCGTACAGCTTCGCGACCATCGCGAGGCCGGCCTTCGCGATGCAGTAGTCGCCGCGGTTCGTGCTCGCGGCGTACGCACTGATCGACGACACGATCACGATCTTCGGATCGGTGACCTTCCCGGCGGTGACCTGGTCGATCATTCGCCGCGCGACGAGCTGGGTCAGGAAGTACGGGCCCTTGAGGTTGATGTCGACGATCCGGTCGAAGGATTCCGTGCCGGCGTCGAGGATATCCGCGCGGACCCGGGGTGCCACGCCGGCGTTGTTGACGAGCAGGCCCACCACGCCGAACCGGGAGTACGCCTCGTCGACCAGCCGCCGTCGATCATCCTCTTTGGACACGTCGGCCTGGACCGGGTGGGCCCGCCGGCCGCGGTCGGCGACCTCGTCGGCCACCTCCGCCGCGGCCTGCTCGTTCGTCGCGTAGTTGACCACGACGTCCCAGCCGGCATCGGCCAGCGCGAGCGCGATGCCGCGCCCGATGCCGCGCGAGGCACCGGTCACGATCGCGGCTTTCACGAGCGGTCCGGCGGACCGAAGAAGGTGTAGTACGGCTCGTCCTTGGCGACCCGCTGCACGTACAGCGCGACCTCGCGGGTGTGGTAGTCGCCCCACATGCTGGACTCGCCGTTGGGTACCCGCCACTGCGGCGGTACGTGGTCCCAGCCGTTCGGCCGGTGGTAGACCGAGTGCAGCAGCAGCCCCTGGTGCCCCGGATCGGTCGACAGGTAGGGCTCCTCGAACAGCGTTTCGCAGACGGTCAGCCCGGCCTGCCAGTACTTGGCGTCACCGAGGACCCGGCCCAACCGCAGCAGGCCCTGGGCCGCGATCGCCGCCGCCGACGAGTCGACCGGCTCGTGTTCGTTGTACGGGTCGGCCGGCCGGTCGAGATAGTCACCGAGGTCGATCAGCCCGGGTGCGCCGGTGTCCCAGTACGGCACGCCGTCGACGGGGGTGTTCTCCAGGTAGAAGTCACTGGTCGCGGTCGCCGCCGCGCGCATCATGGAGGCGACCGCCGCCCGACCGCCGTACGGCTCGAGCTCGCTGTCCGACACGACGTCGAGGAACTCGAGCTCCTCCGCGAAGCCGAGCATCGCCCAGGCCAGGCCGCGGGTCCACGTGCTGAACGGCGAGTACCCCTGCTGCGTGCTCGGGCAGCGGAAGCTGCCGTCGTTGACGTTGAAGATGGTCTCGTGCGCGGTACGCCCACGGACGTCGTACGCGTCACGACCCTCGCCGTAGAACACATTCCACCGCGCGGTGTTGCCGGCGTGTTCGATGAGCCGGCGGAGCAGGCTGATCCGGACGTCCCGCTCGCCCATCAGCACGTGGCCGAGCAGGTGCGAGAGCGCCAGGGCTCGTAGCGACCGGATCGTGTCCACGAACAGCGACTGCGGTCCATTGAACGAGTAGATGTAGCCCGTACCGTCGGCGGTCTTCTGCCAGCGAGCCGCCTGCACCGCGCCGGAGAGCTTGAGCGCCAGCTCGTAGAGCTCCCGCTCGTTGCGGTCGTACGGGGTCCGCTCCTCGCGCATGAGCCGCCACAGGTTGCCGTACGTGCTGACGTTGTTGAAGCCGTGGTCGTGCACGCCGATGTGGCTGACGTGACTGGCCATCATGCGCACCGTCAGCTCCCGACCGACGTCGAGGAAGCGGGCATCTCCGGTCGCGTCGTACTGCAGCAGTGCCGAGCCGTACTGGAAGCCCTGTGTCCACTCGGTCCAGCCGCGTGCGGTGTATCGACCGTCCACTGTGAACACCGGTGATCCCTCGCCAGGCGCACACGTCTTCTCGATAGACTCGAGCTTGTGCGCCGACGCGTCCCACAACCGCTCGACCTTCGGCAGCAGCCCCGCCGCCGTCAGCTCGTGGTTGATCCGTAACATCTTCGGCTCCCGTAGGTCGACACCTCGCGTCACGCTACCTCGGGAGGGCCGGTTCGCGCCCGACCGTGTAAACAGCTGAAAACGGCAGGCGAACGGTGCGACGCGCTGCTAATGTGCCCAACATGATCTTCTGAGGACGTTGTGCGCCCACCGTAGTGTTTCTCCAGTCCTCGAGGAGGTTCCAGGTCATGGCCGAGCGCCGTAGGAGTAGCAAAACCGCAGGCGAGCCGGCGGCACCAGCCACGAAGGCCGCTGCCGCGAAGAAGGCCACCGCCGCGAAAACCGCCAGTGCCGCGAAGAAGGCAGAGCCGGCCAAAAAGGCAGAGCCCGCCAAGAAGGCGGAGCCCGCCAAGA
>Ga0209382_10006637_pt1 | contig 14861 bp, 17 predicted proteins | sample SoiMetdeltSBSDD5_FD_187599 | JGI IMG/M metagenome (GOLD analysis project Ga0209382, IMG submission 187599) | Bulk soil microbial communities from a Populus tree surrounding site in Tennessee, USA - Soil MetaG P. deltoides SBSDD5 (SPAdes) (version 2) | ecosystem: Environmental > Terrestrial >... | reverse complement strand
TTCCGTTGCTCCAAGGGCGAAACCAGCGGCTCCGGAGCAAAAAGCGCCCGCCACCGACATTCGCGTCGATACGACTGTCGTTCTGATCCCCGTCACCGTGACCGATCCGCTCAATAAGTTTGTCACCGGCCTGGATAGAGAAAATTTCCGTCTCTACGAGGACAAGGTCGAGCAGCAGATCGCCTATTTCACCAGCGATGACTCCCCCATATCCATCGGTCTGGTTTTTGACGCCAGCGGCAGTATGCGAAACAAGATCAGGAGGGCGCGCCAGGCAGTGGCGGAATTCCTCAAATCCGCCAATCCCAACGACGAGTTTTTTCTCGTCGAATTCCACGACCGGCCCGAGTTGGTCCACGATTTCACCGCTGACGTGCAGCAGATCCAAAACCGACTGTCCTTTACCCAAGCCAATGGACGAACCGCATTGCTCGACGCCGTTATGATGGCTTTCGATCAAATGAAGCGGAAAGCCCGTAACCCGCGCAAAGCGCTGCTCATCATATCTGATGGAGGTGATAACGGCAGCCGCTATACTGAAAGTGAGGTCAAGCGGGTTGTGCGCGAGACTGACATCCAGATCTATGCCATCGGCCTTTTTGAGCCGATCCTCTTCCAGGGCCGTTCGGCTGAGGAACTCGGAGGCCCTGGCCTGCTCAACGAATTGGCCAGGCAGACAGGAGGCCGTCACTTCGCTGTGGAAAATCTTGGTGAGTTGCCCGATGTCGCCGCGAAGATAGGAGCCGAGTTACGCAATCAGTACATTCTCGGCTATTCGCCGGCAAGCAAGGAACGAGACGGAAAGTATCGCAAGGTTACCGTGAAATTAAATCTCCCCAAGAATGTGCCGCCCATGCGGGCGTTCTTTAGACAAGGTTATTATGCTCCCACTCAGTAGCCGGGTAATCGCCGGCGCCCTGGCCGCAGTCGCGATTCCGTTCCTCTACGCGCAGACCAAGCCCTCCCAATCCGAAGAGACTACCACTTTCCGCGCCGATACGCGCCTCGTGGTTCTGCATGCGACAGTCGCCGACAAGAGTGGCCGGTTTCTCACCAACCTGACGCAGAAGTCGTTTCGCGTATTCGAGAACGGAGTTGAGCAGCCGATAAAGAAAGTCCTCCGCGAAGATGTGCCCGTTTCCATGGGTCTGATCGTCGATAACAGCGGCAGCATGCGGACCAAGCGATTGAGAGTCGAAGCCGCTGCCCTTTCACTGGTCAAGTCTTCGAACCCCGAGGACGAAGTATTTATCGTCAATTTCAATGATGAGGCCTTCCTCGACAAGCCGTTCACGAGCGATGTCAAGGAGCTTGAGCAAGGATTGGCTAAAATCGATTCCCGCGGCGGCACCGCCATGCGCGACGCGGTACGGATGTCGATCGACTATCTGAAGGAGAACGGCAAGCGGGATAAAAAGTTGCTGGTCGTCGTCACCGATGGAGATGACAACAACAGCTCCATCAGTCTCGAGAACCTTATTAAATATGCGCAGCAAAGTGAAGTCTTAGTCTACACGGTCGGGGTGCTTTCCGAAGAAGAGAAGCGCGAAGCCAAGCGGGCCTCACGAGCCTTGAACGCGATCGCCGAAGCCAGCGGTGGCGGTTCCTATTATCCGAAAGAACTCGGCGATGTCGAAAAAGTCTGCCTGCAGGTGGCGCACGATATCCGCAGCCAATACATCATCCAGTACAGCCCTACGAATGCGTCGCTCGACGGCTCCTTCCGTGCGATCAAAGTGGTGGCCAACGCGCCGAATCGGCCCACCGTGCGTACCCGGTCGGGCTATTACGCGACACCCGACAAAGGTCCCGCGGCCTCCAGCTCGAGATGAGCGTGCTGCGAGTGCTGTGGCGCTTGTCCCGCGGATACAGATTGCATCCCTGGCTCAGCCCCTATCTACGCTGGCGGATCGAAACCTATTGGGGTTTGCACTCCGATCACATCGGATTCCACGAATTCTGGAGCTTCACCTGGCGCCATCGCAACGACCTGCGCCGCTACCTCCAATGGGCGGCTAAAATGAGCGGCTGAGGTTGTGATAGCCTCTCGACATGCGCCTCCTCCCGATGCTCCTAGCGCTTACCGCCGTTTATTCCGCGCCCCCGACCCTCTCCCAGCTTCCCGCCGAAGACATTAAGAAGGGCGTCGCCGTCGCCGGTGATAACGGTGATTTTCTCTGGGCGTTCGATTCGGCCAAGCAGCCCACGCTATTTGTCGACGACCAGCACATGCCCCCCATGAAGCGCGCCAGCGCGAAAGGCCCGTGGATCTACTCCGGCAAGCTGAAGATCGGCGTCTCGCATTCGTTCTACTACCTGGTGGATGGACAGCGCGTCGGCGGCCAGACCGACGTCCCCGCCTATGGACCCGACTCCGCCGTCCAACCCGGCGTCCCGCAAGGCAGGCTTTCGGAAAAGATGGTGCACACGAGCAGGATCTATCCCGGCATGATTAGCGAGTATTGGCTCTACGTCCCCGCGCAGTATGATCCGGGGACGCCTGCCGCCCTCATGATCTGGCAGGACGGCCACCATCACATCGAACGCACCGGACCGAGCCGCCTCCAGAACGTGATCGACAACCTCACGCGCCAGAAGAAAATTCCTGTAGCGATCTACCTGTTCATCGAACCCGGCAAAATAGGCGACCAGGCCATGCGCAGCATCCAGTACGATACCGTCTCGGACCAGTATCCGCGCTTCCTTCGCGACGAAATCATGCCCCAGATTTACGCCCGCTACAATATCCGCAAGGATCCCTACAGCCGGGCCATCGCCGGCAACTCATCGGGCGGGATCTGCGCCTTCAATGCCGCCTGGTATCACTACGACCAGTTCAGCCGCGTGCTCGCGAGGATACCGAGTTTCACGGCGATCCAGTGGAAGCCCGGCGTCCAGGATGGCGGCAATATCTATCCTTTCCGCGTCCGCAAGGAGCCGAAGCGGAATATGCGGGTTTGGATGCAAGACGGCTCGGAGGATTTGGAACAGCCCAGCGGAAGCTGGCCATTGCAGAACATCCAGATGGCGAATTCACTCAAGCTCAGGGGATACGATTTCCACTTCAGCTATGGAACCGGAACGCACAATCACGCCCACAACAACTCGGAGATGCCCGAAGCGATGACCTGGCTCTGGCGCGACTACGATCCCGCCAAAACAGAGCAGACGTACGAGATGGACCCGGTCGAGAAAGCCAAGCCCCTCTTTCGCGTAAAGATCTACAATCGGGATTAGCTCTTCTTCTTCGGTTCCGCTTTCACGAACTTTTCAGGCGATTTGAGGAATGTTTCTTTCTCTTCCCGACTGCAGAAGTAGTAGGTTTTGCCCTTGTAGTCGGCCTTATCGGTGGTTGTTTTTGTATCCACCATCATTCCGCAGACCGGATCCTTAACTTCAGTCGTTGTCTTCTTCGGAGCGTCAGCCGCGAAGCTTGCTCCCGCCAGCATAAGTGCCAAGCAGATTTGTTTCATAGTTCCTATTGTAGACACAGTTCTCCTGTTGTAATCGCCAGACCGGAGGAACTCGCCTTACTTGGCGCGTTTAGCCGTGAACTCGATGGGCTGACCTTGTCCGCCTTCGCGCTTGAACTTGATTTCGTCGCCCTCGACTTTGCCGCTGAAGCTCTGCTTGAAACTGTTGCCGCCGCGCTCGATTACGGTCACGAACGACACCACATCGCCGCTCACCTTGCCATCGGAGATAGGAATATCCCCTTGACGGCCGGTCATGCTTCCAGTGAGTTTCTCGCCATCGGCTTTGAGCGTGATGGTGACGTCGCGAAGTTGGCCGCCCTGGCCTGGCACCTGCGCGGTCCATTTTCCGGTAGCATCCGCCGCCAAGGCAACGAAAGAGAGTGCAATCAACAAGGTTGCTGCAAAAATCAACTTCTTCATAGTGATAGGTAAGGCGTGGCTTTGAGCGACAGACGTTACAGCGAGGCTGGATTCTTACAATGTGATAGCAATGCTATCATTGCTATATGGCTACTCTTCTAATTCGCCGGCTAGACGACTCAGTCAAAGCGCGGCTCCGGATTCGCGCCGCCCACAACGGCCGGTCCATGGAGGAGGAAGCTCGTGAAATACTGCGCCGGACCCTTGCCGATCGGAATAACTCGGCCAATCCGGCCGAATCCATTCGGCGGCGATTTGAAGGGCTCGGCGGAGTCGAACTGCCAGATTTGCCACGCAAGCCAGCCAGCAATCCACCAGAGTTTAGCGAATGACTTGTATATTTCCACGGAAAAAATTGGAGTAGTGATGAAAGTAATGAAATATGATCGGCGGCGGCACAGTCTTGATCTCCCAATCGCGGAGAACTGCGAATGTCGCGGCGCTCAACCTCATTATTCCTAATCCCCGCGCGGATAGCACCCGAGAACCCGCCAGAAATCGGCGACCTCCTGCAAGTGTCCGAGCGCTTTTTGCGATACCTTGTCGTCCACGTGGCCCAGAAAATCCAGGTAAAACAGATACTCCCACGGTTTTCCCCGCAACGGGCGCGATTCGATCTTGGTCAGACTCAAATCACGCAGGGCGAATGCGCTTAGCGAACGGAAAAGCGCGCCCGGAACATTTCGTGTCGTAAATACGAGCGATGTTTTCCAGCGCGTGTGGGAATTGGTTTTAACGGGAAATTTGCGCGCGAATTCCGGACGCCGCAGGAGGAAAAACCGGGTGAAATTCTGCCGATCGTCCTCAATCGACCGCTTCAGGATCTTGCCGCCGTAGTTCTCCGCCGCCAAAGCGGACGCGATGCCGGCCGCATCCTGAAGGCGCTCCTCCATAATCATCTTCACGCTTCCCGCTGTATCGTAAAACGACACTCGTTCGACGCCCTTATTCGCGGCGAAGAATTTGAGGCACTGATTCAGCGCCACCGGATGCGAGAAGACGCGGCGGATCTTGCGGAACGGCACCCCCGGCGGCCCAATCAGGTTGTGCACGATCCGGACGCTGGTCTCGGCCACGATCGGCAGCTCATGATTGAGCAGATGATCGTAGTTCTCGTGAACCGAGCCGGCGAGAGTATTCTCGATCGGGACGACGGCCGCCTGCACGCGCTTTTCGGCGAGGCTCCGGAATACGTCTTCAAAACGCTGGCAAGGCAGCACGCGCACGCGGCGGCCAAGCAGCCTGCGCGCCGCCTCTTCACTGAACGCGCCCCGCTCGCCCTGAAAAGCCGCTGTCTCCTGAGTCATGTGTCTGTTATTCTAACCGTCCCACCGTTTGCAGGCGGGGTCAGGGATCTGGATGAGATCGAGCACGCGATTGACGGTCGAGTCGACCAGGTCCATGACCGATTCGGGCTTCGTGTAAAAGGCCGGCATCGGTGGAGCAATGATGGCGCCCATCTCGGCAAGCGACACCATCGTCCGCAGATGCCCCAGGTGCAAGGGCGTCTCCCGGATCATCAATATTAATTTCCGGCGTTCTTTTAGCGATACATCAGCGGCTCTAATCAAGAGATTGGAACTGATGCCGGCGGCGATGGCGGACATCGTATGGATCGAGCACGGCGCGATGATCATTCCATCCGTCCGGAAAGACCCGCTTGCCAGCCTGCAGCCTATATCCTCAATGGAGTAAGAATAGTGCGCCAATTCTCTTAATTCGGTAGATTTCTTGCCTGTTTCGAGGAATAACGTCTTTTCTCCCGAGCGCGTGACGATAAGGTGGATCTCAATGTCCGGCGTGGCCCGCAGTTTCTGGAGCAGCCGAAACCCGTATAAGGAGCCGCTCGCACCGGAGACTCCGACCACAATTTTCAAAAATCACTCCTCTGCTTGGGGCTTGTTCTGAAAACAGAACAAAACTGGCCGATTTAGAGCTTGCCGCGGCGCCCCGGCGCCGATATAATTCAGACTGCCCGGACCTCTTCGTCCAGCCGGCGCTAGGCGAGCGCCTGAACGCCGGCCTACTGGCTTGCTGTGGCCTTTAAATTGGATCATAACATGGAGGATGCAGGAGAGAAACTAAAGCGCGTTCGCGACCGTTTGAGCCTGACCATAAGAGACGTCGAGGAGGCCAGCCGAAAGATCGCCAGCCGCCACCGGAACGACGAGTTTGTGGTAGGGCTTAGCCGCCTCTCAGAGATTGAAAACAAAGGGACTGTGCCTACAGTTTACCGTCTCTACTCACTCTGTTCGATCTACCGCTTGGACATGATCGAGGTGATGGAATGGTATGGCGTAGATTTGGGTGAACTGGCGGCGGACACCACCGTGGTGGAGATCTCGCGCACACACCCGATCGCATTTAGGTCGACCGGTAACGGGCATGTGAATTTGCCGCTGGCGCTCGATCCAGGCATCGATATGCGCAAGACCACTTTTCTGAGCCGCATGATTCAGAAATGGGGAAAGCTGCCGGTGTCGCTGCTAAATGGTCTCGACCTGAAGGATCACCGCTACGCTTTTATCGGCGCCGATGACTGGGTGATGTATCCCCTTATCCAACCGGGATCGCTGGTGCTGATCGACGAAAGCCGCCGCAAGGTCGTCAACGCGGGCTGGACGAGCGAATTCGAGCGTCCGATCTACTTCCTCGAGCATCGCAACGGGTTCGCCTGTGGATGGTGCACACTCAACGGGTCGCAACTGGTGTTACAGCCGCATCCATCTTCGATGTGTTTTCCAGAGGTCTACGCCTACCCCGAAGAGATCGACGTGCTGGGCCAGGTTACGGGGGTCGCTATGCGTTTTGATCTGGGGAAGAGACGCCGTGCACGACCGTGAGTAGCTCGAGCAACGTTTCCAGATCGGAGTTGTAAAGTCTTCGCTCTACTTCCATCGCAGTGGCAGGGATAAGGTTGCGGTAGGGCTTTGTGCGGGTCCACGTTTCCAGAATTGTTTTCTTATCGCTGTCGATCCCGGAAAGATATAAATCCAAGTCCGCCTTTTGTTCTTCCAAGCTAAAACCTAACCATTCAGAAAAGCATTGCCAATGACTCTGCCGTAATGCGGCGTCAGCGACTTCGTCGCCTACGCGCTGCGCAAATCCATAATGGGCGTAAACACCCGTATTTGGGTCACGCAGGGTGGAAAGGAATACAAGCCTGCCAAACGTCGTAGGGATTTGGGATAAAGTATGCCGCCAAAGATCGGAAGCCGGACTGCGGTCGAAGGACATTTCATCCATCCATTTTCCGGCGCCTCGGGCCATGGTGATTTTGATTTTACAATAAAATGAGATACGGTGTAAGCCACAATGCGAAGCCGGACGTCGATCCGGAGAGAGCCTCCTCCCCGTTCTAGCCTTAGAATATCTCTCCTACAAGGCACTTTAGAGCCTGGGCCTCAATCTACCCTAGATAAGACGAAACAATTGCTGTACTTCTCTCACGAGGTGCTAGAGATATGTTCAAACGCGTAGCTTTCACAACTTTACTGGCCGCCGGATTGTTTGCCTTGCCCGCCGCCAAAATCACTGATGATCCGCTTCCCTGTCCGGGCTGCGACTGGCGGAGCGCCACCGCATTTTCGGAGACTGTAGCTGACTTGAGAACCGATGATCCGCTTCCGTGCCCCGGCTGCGACTGGAGGGGTGAGGTCGAGACCACACAGAAAGTGTCCGACCTGAGAACTGACGATCCGCTTCCGTGTCCCGGCTGCGACTGGAGGGGTGAGGTCGAAACCACACAGAAAGTGTCCGACATGAGAACTGACGATCCGCTGCCGTGCCCCGGCTGCGACTGGAGGGGTGAGGTCGAGACCACACAGAAAGTGTCCGATATGAGAACTGATGATCCGCTGCCGTGCCCCGGCTGCGATTGGGTAAAGAACGTCGAGGCCCTCGAATTAGCCAATCGCGCATAGACCTCTCTGCGGTCGGCCAGATAACGAGATCGGCGTAGTTGGGGCGTGGCGCGTGATAAACTCATCGATTGTGATAGTGTTCTCATGCGCCCGACCATAATCCTGTACAGGTTCATTTGGACTTTGAACCTGGTTGCGAGCGCCCTCGTTATTTGGCGACTTTTTTCTCTGGGGCTTCATAAACGGTACCGTTTTTTCTTCGCTTCCATGGTGTTGTCGGTGGGCCGAACGGCGGTATTGTTCCCGTTTCCGCCGACCGGCACAACCTACTACGCAGTCTGGGTCTCGACTCAACCACTGCTCTGGTTAGCCTACATTCTGGTTGTCGCTGAACTCTATTTCCTGGTTTTTCGGCAGTACCGGGGCATCTACTCGCTCGGCCGCTGGTTTTTCTTCGGCGCTGTGTTCCTGTCGGTCGTCATTTCGGCGTTGACCGTATTGCCCGGTCTGGCCGACGACGTGGTTACGCCAAACCGACCCCTGCTGCTCTATTACTATGCCTTTATCGAACGTGGCGTTGTCACGAGCCTGGCAATCTTTTTACTTCTGCTGCTTGGGTTTGTGAGCTGGCTCTCGGTGCCGCTGAGCAGCAATCTTTTGAGGCATTGTGCGATTTATTCCGCTTATTTTTTCGCGACCAATGTCATTATGCTGTACTGGAGCGGTAGCGGCAATACAACATACGTCAGCACTCTGGCTAAACTTTCCGTGGGATTCGTTTGCTTGATGTGCTGGGTATTCTTCTTATCCCGCCGCGGAGAAGACCGTATTGCATCCTTACACCTGAGGCGTAATGCGGCTGATGTAAAAAAGCTACTTACGCAACTGGAAAATTTGAATGCCACTCTTTTGCGCACCGCGCGTAAATAAACGTTGCCAATACTCTGAATATCGCGTACTCTTTTCACAGACCCAATACACGGCAGGAGCATTATGAATATCTTTTTAGTCGCCGCTTTGCTTGCACTCGTTCCGATCGGAGCGGCGCTTGTGTTTCTGTTCCGGACTCTATCGAGCCGGACCAGTACGGATACTTCGACCGATGGTAGCCTGGTACTCTCGCCTGGGAAGTACCGGCCGATGGAGCGTTTGCTTCACAAGGATGATTTCAATTTTCTGGCTTCTCAATCAGGATATTCGCCGAAACTTGGCAGGCGCTTCCGGACTGAGCGGCGCAGGATTTTCCGAGCGTATTTCCGGAGCCTGAAGCGCGATTTCGCGCAAGTATCGCTTACGTTTCAGACCCTTATCGTACACTCCGCCGACGATCGAGGAGATCTGGCTGCTGGGCTGATCCGGCAACGCATGCTGTTCGCTTTTAGCGTCCTGGCTGTGGAAGGACGTCTGGCTTTGCACGCGGCCGGCTTGGATACAGTAGCGGTCGATGTGCGGGGCATGATCGAATCGCTCGAGAAACTGCAGGGTCAGATGCAGATGCTGTTGACGCCGCCCCAAGTAGCGATGGGCTAGGTCCACCAGCTCTTACAATTTCTTGAGCAGCTCCTTCGCTTCGGCGAGCCGTGGAAAGGTTCGCTCTGCCTTGCGGAACTCGTGTGTGTGAACGCACCGCCGAATGCCAGTGTGTTCAACCGGGTACCGCAAGTGGAGCATCTCGTGGAACATCACATACTCCAGCGCAAGTAACGGTTTCGCCGCGTCATCAAAGATGCGGCTGATCACGATTGCATTGTGAGAGGGATCGAAGTGCCCCAGGATGCCTCGCGCCGGGCGACGGCTCCAGCCTAGCTGCGGCTGCCCGAGCAGGCCATTGAAATACTGCGCGTTTAACCGCTCAAAAATTTCTTCCAGGTTCCGGCTGGATCCTTCCGGTCCGGAGACGAACTTGCGGCCGCGAATCTGGCGCACAAGTTGCAATTTCTGCCGGATCTCGCGGCGGTTCAAATACAGCCGGTATCGATGGGCGTACATGCGAGGAACCGGCCGTCGATATAACTTTCCCAACAATATGTAGGCCAATGATTCGACGATAGGCGCTGGCGCGCCTTCGAGGACATCGGCAATCTTCACCGTCAGTTTCCCGTCTTCGAGGCGAATCGAGCTGTTGGCGTTGGCGTAGCGCCTGAATATCACCCTGATTTCCGGGACCGGCGTGCGCGGTCTTAAATCCCTCAACACCCGGGTATAAATCTCCACGGCGGTTTCAAAGAAAAGGGCGCTCTGGCGCGGCTCGGGTCCGGTAAGATCGTATATGTCCATGTTCGAGCCGCCAGGTTGCATTTGAATCGAATTTAACATATCAAGATGGATTAGGTTTTTTCCAAACACTTGTGAGGAACATTGCCCAGAGCCAAGATCACCGCGCTAGGATGCTACACGCCGCCGCGTGTGCTGACCAATTTCGAGCTGGAACAGATGGTGCAGACCAGCAACCAATGGATACTGGAGCGCACCGGAATATCGGAGCGGCATATCGCCGACCCGGACATGGCGACATCGGATCTGGCTGCGTTCGCGGCGAAATGCGCGATCGAACAGCGCGGGATCGACGCTTCGGAGCTGGATTGCATCCTAGTGTGCACCGTCACGCCGGACATGATGTTCCCTTCGACGGCATGTCTGGTTCAGCATAAGATCGGCGCGAAAGGGGCATGGGGCTTCGACTTGATCGCCGCCTGCTCGGGCTTTTTATACGGTTTGACTACCGGGGCGCATCTGGTTGCGGCGGGGACGCACGGGAAGGTACTCGTCATCGGCGCCGATACGATGAGCCGCATCATCGACTACACCGACCGCAGCACGTGCATCCTGTTTGGTGACGGCGCGGGCGCCATGCTGCTCGAGCCGGATGAAGGCGACGGGCCAACGGGATTCATCGATTTCCTTGGAGAGATCGACGGCTCGGGTGGCGACTTCCTGAAGATGCCGGCTGGCGGCAGCCGGATGCCGGCGACCGTAGAGACGGTCGAGCAGCGCATGCACTACGTGCATCAGGACGGCCAGCAGGTGTTCCGGTATGCGGTGCGCAAGATGTACGAGGTATGCCAGGAGCTGTTGCGGCGAAACAACCTGACGGCCGACGATGTGGCGCTGCTGATCCCGCACCAAGCGAATCGTCGAATTATCGCCGCGACGGCGGAGCGGCTCGGATTACCGTTCGAGCGGATTATCGTCAATATCGACAAGTACGGAAATACAACGGCGGGTACGATTCCGCTGGCGACGCGTGACGCTTTGTGCACCGGGCGGCTGAAGAAGGGTGACCTGGTCCTGTTTGCCGCGGTCGGCGCCGGGTATACGGTGGGGGCGGCGCTGTGGCGGTGGGCCTACTAGCGCGCGTGGAGAATCTTCTCGCGGCGGGCGATCCACGCGTCGCTTCGGAACATGCGCGGGCCGATCTCGATCAGACGCGGCAATAGCACGAAAACGCCTGTCGGCGTCCACATCGAGCCGGAGCGCGTGCGAAAGTCTCGGGCGTTCAGATCTTCGGCGATTTGAGAGATGCGGTGATCCTGGACGATTCCTTCCATGATGACCAACAACACTTCCAATTCGGCGGTATTCTCTTCGAGATGGACACCGTCGGCGGCGACACGCAAGCCATAGGGGGCTTCCTCCTGGTGAGGCGATAAGCCACCCGAATCCGGCTCGATTTCCCGCTCCCACGTGACGGACACGAGCTTCCAACCGTAAGACGCCTGCCGCGCGAGGTAATCGGCCGTGATAGGACGCGACCAGGTTTCATGAACACGCTCGATCTTGGCCATTCTTTTCCTCCTTCCGGACCATTAGTATGATGACGCGGCGGAATCTTTGAATCAAGCTCCTTTTGAGAGCGCCGCTGCCGATTTTCTTGTGGAGTCTCACGATGTGCCTTAAACTACCCTTAGCTGACACGCAATCGAGTTCAGCGACACAAATCCATGCGGTTTGAATGCCAGTCCGGCTGTACGACCTGCTGCCAGCAGAAGGGGTACGTCTACCTCACCGAGGACGACATCGTGCGGGCAGCGATCTTCCTGGGCCTTTCCGCCGCGGAATTCGAGCGCAAATTTGTGTATCGGACCACGAATCTGCGCCGATTGCGCGTACCGCGCGACGCGCAGTGCGGGTTTCTACGGGTGGACGGGTGCTCGATCCATCCTGCCAAACCCACCCAGTGCCGGCTGTTTCCTTTCTGGCCGGAGGTGGTCGACGAAGAGAAGGAGTGGGCCAAGACCGGCGAGTGGTGCCCGGGAATCGGCAAAGGTGATTTGGTCCAGATTGAAAGTGCTCGCGCGCTCACCACGGAAATGCGGCAGGCTCATCCGCGTCTTTATCGCTGAACGCTATTCGTAGCGCAAGGCGATCATCGGGTCGATCTTCGCTGCTTTGCGCGCGGGCATCCAGCAGGCGACGCCCCCGATTGCCAGCAGCAGCAACGAGATTCCGGCGAACGTCACTGGATCGGTCGGCGTCACTTGTACCAGCAGTGATTTGAGCACGCGCGTTAAGCCGTACGCCGCTCCCAGGCCGAGCGTCAAACCTATCGCGAGCTGTTTGAATCCGAGGGAAAGGATTAGTCGCAGCACGGACCCCGCGCTGGCTCCGAGCGCCATACGGACGCCAATCTCCTGTGTGCGGCGCGTCACTGAGTAAGCAACAACGGCGTATATCCCGACAGCCGATAGCGCCAGTCCAATCCCCGCGAAGATGGCGAACAAGGTTCCGAACACGCGGAAGACCCATCGTTGATCGATGAGAACCTGCTCCATACTCTTCGCCGCGAAAACAGGCAGGTCTTCATCCACGTTTCGGACCTCCTTGCGGAAGGCCTCCACCAGCGAGTCGGGCGGCACGCGAGTGTGGGCGATGATCGCGGCTCCACGCAGAGGATCCATCCGGTAGGGCGCGTAGATAAGTGTGTTCGGCTCGTTTCGGCTGGGATCGAGCTGGATGATTTCCGGGCTCACACCGACCACTGTGAGCCAGGGCCGCTCGCCTTCACCACCAGTCAGCCTGATTCTCTTGCCGATCGGATCTTCGCCGGGCCAAAACTTGGCGGCGAACGTCTGGTTGACGACGATATTCGGCTTGCCTGAGGCGCCGTCGGAGTCGTCCAACGCGCGTCCACGAACGATCCGCGCCCGCACGGTGTCAAAATATTCAGGGGTGATGACGAGCCTGAAGAGTCGAGGCAGTTTCTCAGGATCCGTCGGCGCCTGGCCTTCGAGCTCAAACTGCCGGCCCTCGGCGCCCTGGAGCGGCACATTCGACGTGAGCGACACCGATTCCACTCCGGGGATCGCCGCGAGCCGGGGAAGCAGCCGTTGCTGGAAACTCAATCTCGACTCGGGAGTCTTATAGCGTTGCTCCGGCAAGCTGAAGCGCATGGTGAGCAGATTTTTCGTATCGACGCCCGGATCGAGACCGTACATTTTTAGGAAACTTCGAATCATCAGCCCCGCGCCGGCCATCAGAACGATCGCCAGCGAGACCTCGATCACCACCATCACGCCGGACAAATACTTCATCCGCGATCCACCGGTCGCGCTGCGGCCTCCTTCCTTCAGCGTCTTATTCACATCCAGTTTAGAGATGTGCAGCGCCGGCGCCAGACCAAACAGGATGCCGGTCAGAACGCAGATCGCGGCCAGATAGCCGAACACGGTGTAATCCATCGTGAAATGGATCCACGAAGGCTTGCCGGAATTCGTCACGGCCAGATCGAAGGCGCGCAGGCCCCACATGGCGAGCGGCAGTCCAAGGACGCCGCCAACGACGCCCAGCAGCACGCTCTCGATCAGCAGTTGCCGCACGACCCGCAACCGGCTGGCTCCCATCGCGGTCCGTATGGAGATTTCCTTCGCTCTCGAAAGGGACCGCGTGAGCAACAGGTTTGCGACATTGGCGCAAGCGATCAGCAGAACAAATCCGACGGCGCCCATCAGAGCGGTAAACATCGTGCGAATATTGCCTCCGTTCGCTTGCTCAGTGAAAGATACAATGACCGCGCCGACGCCCTCATTCGATTTCGGATACTCCTTCTCGAGGTTCTTGGCGAGCAGACCCAGCTCGGTTCGAGCCTCAACAATGGTCGCGCCGGGAGCGAGCCGGCCAATCACACTCAATCCGCGCGCATCGCGATTCTCCATAATCCCAGTCGGAATCAGTGGCATCCACAAGTCGGCCTCACCGGGAAACTTCATGTCTTTCGGCATCACACCGACGACCACGGTAGCGACGTCGTTAATACGCAGAACTCGGCCAAGGATGTTTGGATCTGAGCCGTAGCGGTCCTTCCAAACACCGTAACCGAGCATGACCACGGGCGTGGCGTTTCGCTGCTCTTCCTGCCGCGTGAAATCGCGGCCCAGGATCGGCTTCTGCCCGAGGAGGGAAAACCAGTTGGTCGACACGCGAGTCGCGCTGTAGCGCTCCGAGACACCTCCCGGATCGTTCAGGACGACGGCTTGACCACTGGAGGCAGCCACTCCCTGCAACTTTTTGACCTGCGCCCGCATGTCGGCGAAATCGGGGTAGGAGACGCCCATCCGATCTCGGCGCTTGGAGAGATTGTTGCTCGACAGGGACATGATCCGGTCCGGCTGATCAAATGGCAGGCCTCTGAACATGACGGCGTAAACCATCGTGAAAACAGTGGTGTTAGCCCCAATCCCGAGCGCCAGAGTGAGGATGACGACGCTCGTGAAGCCCGGGTCCTTGATCAGCATCCTGATCCCGAAACGGATGTCTTGGAAGAAGCTCATCGGGCGTAAATACGAGACGCCCAAGGGGAAAGTTCCAATGGTTTAAACTCGAACGAGTGAGCGAGCCTAAAATTGTCAGCCGGACCCGGCCCGGATTGCGGAAGCTGTCGCTGCGGAGGCTCTACAACACCCGCACCGTCGGCGCAGGACGGTGGTCGCCGGACGGCAAGCGGATTTGTTTCGCATCCAATGCGACAGGCCGGCAGAACCTTTGGATTGTCGATTCCCAAGGCGGATGGCCGCTGCAATTGACTGTTTCCGATCAGCGGCAGATTCCAGCCGGCTGGTCACCGGACGGGAAATGGATCGCTTTCCAGTCCGACTACAACGGCGAT
>Ga0209382_10006635_pt1 | contig 14865 bp, 17 predicted proteins | sample SoiMetdeltSBSDD5_FD_187599 | JGI IMG/M metagenome (GOLD analysis project Ga0209382, IMG submission 187599) | Bulk soil microbial communities from a Populus tree surrounding site in Tennessee, USA - Soil MetaG P. deltoides SBSDD5 (SPAdes) (version 2) | ecosystem: Environmental > Terrestrial >... | reverse complement strand
ATCACCGCCGAGGGAGGTGCCGACGGATGATCCTCCGCCGTCGATCGACCTCCTTGCAGCGCGATCGACGGCGTCGATCCAGCCCCGGGCCCGTCGCCTCCCCAGGGGAGCGGCGGGCCCGGCCGCGCGGCACCGGGTCCGGATGGCGCTACCCGATGGGCGGTGGCCCGGACGGCGGCGGAGGGGGAGGCGGTGGTGGCGGAGGAGGCGGCGGTGGCGGGACCGCCTCGCCCGCTGCCGGGGCCGGCGCCGTGGGCGGGTACGCCGCGTGCCCGCTCCAGGGAGTCGCAGGCCCGGGCCCGGTCGGGGCGCCGACGCCGACCGGGAGACCGACCGTGCCGGGGAACGGGGTCGGGTGGCGACGCTCGAAGGTGCTGCGACCGGGCTCCATCTCGTCCGGCTCGGCGAACCGCTGGGTCAGGAAGTGCGCCGCGACCACCACGCCCGCGCCGAGCAGGATGGCGGTGACGCCGAACCCGGCGACCGAGTCCTCGAAGAGGTCGCCCACGATGAGCAGCACACCGAGGCCGCTGCCGGCCGCCCAGATCCAGGTCGTGAACCGGCGGCCGCTCAGCGCGCCGTAGATCGCCAGCACCGTGCCGATGATGATCAGCGCTATGCCGGTGCCGAACGCCTCGAGGTCGCCGGCGAGATGGGCGATCGCCAGCGCGGTGGTGACGAAGCCGGCGACGACCAGGGGCGTGGCGGCACCTCGATGACCCCGCCGGTCCAGGGCCATCGCCCCGGCGTAGTAGCCGATCCCGAAGATCAGCGAGAGGCCCCCGATCGTGCCGGGGTCCGGCAGCTCCGGCTCGTCCCCGAACTCGGTGACGAAGGGGTAGTAGAGGAGGGTGAACGGGAGCGTCGCCAGGTAGCCGACCGCGCCCTCCTCCGCCTTCTCGAGCACGTACAGCCAGAGGACGAAGGCTGATGTCCCCAGGTAGAACATCCGTCCGGCGGCCCCGGGGATGCGGGCGAAGGTGACCAGCCACACCGCCAGCGAGAACCAGGCGATGACATCGATCGAGAACGGCAACACGAAGTAGGCGTCGGTGCTCTGGCTGGTCGTCGGGTCGAAGGTCGCGAAGGCCAGCAGCACCGGCACGCCGACCGCCGACGCCACGACCCCCGCCGTGGCGAGGGGCCCGCGCCGGAAGCGGAGGAGCAGCACGTAGCCGGCGCCCACGACGGCCAGGGACAGTAGGACCCCGAGGGTGGTGTCCGAATCGCCGGCCCGCTCGGTCTCCGGGGCGGCCTGCTCGCCGGCCCACGACACGATGCCCACCAGGATCATCAGCATGCCGACCCCGGCCAGGGCGATGCCCAGGCGAGGCTCGGCCCGTCGTGCCACCCGGTCGCCCAGTCGTTCGAGCAGCCCGCTCAAGCCAGGTTTGTTGACTGGCGGGATCGTCTGCGACGGAGGCCCGTAGCCGTAGTTCCCGTAGCCGGTAGGCCCGTACCCGGTAGGCCCGTACCCGCCCTGTCCGCCCTGCGCCCCGTAGCCGTGGTCCGCCACGACCGGCAGCGTAGGGCTGCGCCTCGGCCTGGAGGGGTCGGCCCCGAGGCCTCGCCACAGAGGCACAATTCGTGCGGGCGGTGGGATTCGAACCCACACTTGCGGCGGTTTGAGCGCCGTTCCTCTGCCGTTGGGATACGCCCGCGGGACGGAGAACGAGCCTACTCTGAGGGTGTGCGAGGTCTCGTGGTGGTAGCCGTGGCGGTCGGTGCGCTGCTCGTGTACCGGCAGATCAAGATGGCCCGCGGCGAGGCCGAGCTGGGGCTGCGCCGAGCTCGGCCGGACGGCCGGTCACGGCTCACCGCTCACGCCAGCAGCGCACCCTCGTGGCGGAGCAGCCAGCGCTTGGCATCCAGCCCGCCGCCGTAGCCGCCCAGGTCGCCGCCCGTCCGCAGGACCCGGTGGCAGGGCACGACGATGGGAAGTGGGTTGGTCGCCATGGCGCTGCCGATGGCTCGGCTGGCCTTCGGGCTCCCGGCCCGCTCGGCGAGCTGCTTGTAGCTGATGGTGTGACCGAAGGGCACGCCCCGAGCCAGCTCGTCCAGGGCGACGCGACGGAACCCGTGCGACAACCGCCAGTCCAGCGACACGTCGAACACCTGCCGGTGGCCCTCGAAGTACTCGTCCAGCTCCCGGCGCACCGGGTCCAGCCGGCGGGGCGTCCGCAGGATCCGGGGCGAGACCCGGGTGGCGAGGTAGTCGACCACCGCCTCCTCGTCGCCGAACCCGATGGTCACCACGCCGGCGGGCGTCGCCGCCAGCACGAGCGTCCCGACCGGGGAGTCGGTGACCGTCCAGGTCACGTCGACCAGACCCTCCGTGTCGGCCCGCTGCACCACCTCGTCGAGCAGGGCCGTCAGCGCCGGCCCGGTCGGAACGGGGACCATCAGCTGCGCCGCCAACTCGCGCTCCGCCGCGTCCGCTGCGTCCACATCCACACTGTCATCGCTGTTCGTGCTCACGATTCCACCTCCTCCTTGCTGACCACCTGCCGCAGACGCTGCAGGCCCGCACGGACGTTCTGGCGAGCTGCCTCCTCCGAGCTGCCGATCACGTCGGCGATCTCGGCGTACGGCCGGTCGAGGACGTACCGCTGCACCACCGCCGAACGTTGCTTCGGCGGCAGGGCGGCGACCTTGGTCCAGAGGCTGTCGTGACCGCTGCTCGGATCCCGATCGAAGGACGGGACCTCCGGCGCATCGCCGACCGGGTCGGCTCGTCGGCTCCTGGCCCGTGCCAGGTCGATCACCTTGCGGTGGGCGATCGTGAACAGCCAGCCCCGTAGGTTCTGGCCCGACCGCAGACCCGGGTAGGCGCGGAGCGCCGAGAGCATCGTCTCCTGGAAGGCGTCGGCTCCGTCATGGGGGCCGGCGGTGGCAACCAGGAAGCGATGCAGGTCGACGGCGTGGTCGTCGATCAGCGTCTGGAACGGTGGCAGCTTCACCGCCACCTCAACGCTCCCGGGCGGCGGATCGTGAGATCAGTGCGGTGCGCGTGGTCCGAGCGATCACCCGGCGAGGGCTGCGAGCAGCTTCTTCGGTGTGTCCTTGGGGCTGATCTTGGGCCACGCCTCCTCGAGGGCACCGCTCTCGTCGACCAGGAACGCCGAGCGGATGATCCCCATGTACTTCCGGCCGTACATCGACTTCTCGCCCCAGGCGCCGTAGGCCTCGGCCACGCTGTGGTCCTCGTCGGCCAGGAGGGAGAAGCCCAGCCCGTACTTGTCGTCGAACTTCTTCTGCTTCGCCGGCTTGTCCGGGCTGATGCCCAGGACCTTCGTGTCGCCGATGTCCCCCAGGACATCCCGCAGGCCACACGCCTGGGCCGTGCAGCCCGGTGTGTCGGCCTTCGGGTAGAAGTAGACGAGCACCTTGTGGCCGCGCTCCCCCGCCAGCGTCACGGAGTTGCCGTCCTGGTCCAGCAGCGTGAAATCCGGCGCCTTGTCTCCGACCTTCACCATGCCGCTGACGTTATCGGCCGGCGTGCGTCAGCTGAACGAGCATCGTCGACGGTCCTGCTGCCGGTGCGCTGCCTGCCGCGGCCGTAGTGGATCAGGGCGCCGGGCCAACGGCTTCACGGAGTCTTCATGGTCGGTTTCGCATGCTGGCGGCATGACCGTGGAGCCCAGCCGCCGGAATGCCGCCCACCTGCTGCGACGGGCGGGATGGGGCGGAACCGAGTCCGAGATCGACCGGGTGACCCGGGATGGCATCGAGGCCAGCGTGGACCGCTTGCTCGACATCTCCGGGGCGCTGCCGGCCAGCGAGCCGGGCCGGTCGCGAGGTGAGGCGCCCTATCCGGAGGAGGCCTTGTTGCTGTGGTTCGTCCACCTCGCGGTCACGTCGCCAACGCCGGCGCTCGAACGCCTGCTGTGGTTCTGGCACGGTCACTTCGCTACGAGCCTCGAGAAGGTCGAGTTCCCCGATCTCTTGCACCGGCAGTGGGTGACGCTGCGTCGGCTGGCAACGGGCCGGCTCGACGACCTGCTGGTGGCCATGACCCACGATCCGGCGATGAACGTGTGGCTCGACCTCGACACCTCGGTGGTGGGGCGGCCGAACGAGAACTATGCCCGTGAGCTGCTCGAGCTGTTCTCCATGGGCGCCGGCAACGGCTACACGCAGGCCGACGTGGTGGAGGCGGCGAGGGCGCTGACGGGCTACGGGTTGCGCTACGACCCTCGCGCCGATCGACCGGTGGGCGCTCGGCTCGACCTGGCGCTGCACGACTACGGTCCCAAGACGTTCCTCGGGCAGCGGGGCAACTTCGACGTCGACGACATCGTGAGCATCGTCGTCGAGCGACCCGAGTGCCACCGGTTCGTGGCCGCTCGGTTCTGGTTGCGCTACGCGGGCACGGAGCCACCCCACGGCGTGCTCGACGAGCTGGCCCGAGCGCTTGGGTCACGGCTGCGCATCGACGATCTCCTGCGCGCCTTGCTGACACACCCCCGGTTCTATGCCGAGGAGGTGCGCTCGGGCCTGGTCAGCCAGCCTGTCGAGGTCCTGTGTCGCACCGTGCGAGGCTTCGAGATCCCCACGGTCGACATCGAGGGCCGGACCCTGGAGGAGGTCGAGGCGTCGCTCGGTGACGAGGACGTCTCGCTGCAGCTCCTCGACTGGTTCGGGGGCATGGGGCAGATGCCCGGCTACCCGCCCAACGTCGGCGGTTGGCCGCACAACAGCGCGTGGCTCGGCTCGAACCGGGCCGCGGAGCGGCTGCTGGTCGGCCACGACATCGGCCGTTACCTGGCCGAAGCGGACACGCCGGTCGGCGACGAGCTCCGCCGGGCCACGACGGACGGCGACGCGCTGGCCGCGGTCCTGTTCCGTCGCTTCGGCGTGGTCGAGTGGTCGAACGAGACCGCCCGCGCCGTGGCGACCGCGGCGGACGGATCCGATCGGGCATCTGCCCTGGCAGCGGCGTTCGCCGTGGCCTTCACATCCCCGGAGGTGACGCTCGCATGACCGATCCGTCGACCCCGCCGGCACCGTCGACCCCGCCGACGGCCGAATGCCGGCCCCCGTCCGCGCCCGACGGCGCACCAGCCTGGCCGAGCCGCCGGCGCTTCCTCGGATTGGCCGCGTCCGGCATCGCGGTGGGTGCGGCCGTCACCGCCGGGTCCGGCGCCCTCGACCGCCTGATCAGGACGGTGCGAGGCGAGGACACCGCCTACCATCCCGTGTCCGGTGCCGACTCCGACCTGGTCCTGGTGACGGTCCAGCTCGGGGGTGGCCTCGACTTCCTCGACACGGTCGTCCCGCTCGACTCGCGCCGCTACCGGCGGTTGCGGGGCCGGGCCGCCCTCGGCGGTGACCGCGTCGTGCCGATCGACGACAGCTACGGCCTGTCCTCGCTGCCTTACGTCGCCGAGCGGTGGGATGCCGGTGAAGTGGCCATCGTGCACGGTGTCGGCTGCCGCGAGTCGAGCATGTCGCACTTCGCGGAGACCGCGATGTGGGAGAGGGGATCGCACGACCCCGCGACGTCGACGGGCTGGCTGGGTCGGGCCCTGGACCGCTTCGCAGGAGCCGAGGTCGACCCGCTCGTCGCGATCGGCGTTGGCGATCTCAGCCCCGCGCTGCGGGCACCGGGCTGGGATCCGGTGGCGGTGCCCGACGACGGTCGACTGCCGTGGACCGCCGCGTTCGTGGAGGACAACCCCGACCTGGTCCGGGCGTACGGTCGGCTGTTCGATCGCATCGAGGCCCGGCCCCGGCGAGGCGCATCGATGCGGTCGACCAGCCCGCACGATCTGGCCGAGCAGGTCCGAGCGAGTCAATCACTGGTCCGGGTGGTTGCCGAGCAGATCGACGAGGCCGTGCAGCTCGAGCGGCTGGCCGCGGCCGCGGAGGACATCGAGGACGACGACGAGGTTGCCGAGGAGGGACCGGGGCCGGTCGGCCATCGGCTGTCGGTCGTGGCCGACCTGATCACCGGGGGCCTGCCGTCGCGCGCGTACCACGTTCTCCACCCAGGGTTCGACACCCACGCTCGGCAAGCGACCGATCTCCCGATCCTGCTCGGTCAGCTCGACCAGGCGCTGCGCCGCTTCCACGCCGCGCTGGGCCCGGCAGCGGAGCGGGTGGTGGTCGCCACCTGGACCGAGTTCGGCCGCCGCCCGGAGTGGAACGGCGACGGCACTGACCACGGCACCGCCGGCACCGAGCTCGTGATCGGACCGGCAGTCCGAGGTGGCCACCACGGTGAACCGGTCTCGCTCGACCGGCTCGACAGGGACGGCAACTTCCTCGTCAGCACCGACTTCCGCGACTACCTCGGTGGGCTCGTCCAGGGGACCCTCGGCGTCGACGGTGCGGCCGTGCTCCCCGGCGGCACCAGGCCTCTGGAGCTGGTCCGATGACCCCGCGGGCAGTCCTCGTCGTCGCAGCTGCCGGGCTGGTCGCCGCGGCGGGCGCGTGCGCACACCGCTCGCCGGACGCCTCCGGGTCCGCCGATCCGAGCAGCACCGCCGACCACACGGCAGTCCCGCCCGATCCGACGTGCCGCGCCGAGCTCGCCGAGCTGGACCGCCGGGACGCAGCCGGCGAGATCGACTGGGAGGCGATCGACTACTCCGACCAGGAGCTGACCGACCAGGAGCTGGAGTCGGTGACGATCGCCCGCGACCCGTATCCCGGCGATGTCGCGGCCGGCGGGGAGCGCCCGACGTTTCCCGACTTCCCCGACCGCCTCGACATCGCCATGCTGAGCGATGTAGAGCTCGCCGAGGCGGTCGACACCTGCTATGAGGTCGGGCTGCTGGCCGACGACGAACCGGACGAGGCGACGGGCGACGACGAGGCGGGGTGAGGGTGCGCATCCTGGTGATCGAGGACGACGGCGACATCCGGGACGCCGTCGAGCGCGGCCTGCGAGCCGCGGGGTTCGCCGTCGACACCGTCGCCGACCTGCCCGATGCGCGGTTTGCCGGCGAGGTGAACGATTACGACACCGTGGTCGCTGACCGGGTGCTGCCCGGTGGCGACGCGCTCGAGCTGGTGGCGGAGCTCCGAGCCGGCGGCGACACCACGCCGGTCCTGTTCCTGACCTCCCGCGATGCCGTGGCAGACCGGGTCGACGGCTTCGAGGTCGGCGGTGACGACTACCTGGTCAAACCGTTCGCCCTCGAGGAGCTGGTCGCCAGGGTGCGGTCGCTGTGCCGACGCCGCGACCGCCGGGTGCCGGTGATCGTCGTGGTCGGTGACCTCGAGATCGACCGGGCCCGGGCCGAGGTCCGCCGCAACGGCGTGCTCCTGCCGCTCACCATCAAGGAGCGCTGTGTCCTGAGCTTCCTCGCCGACAACGCCGGCATGATCGTGGCGCGCACTGATCTCATCGAGCACTGCTGGGACGAGGTCCACGACCCGATGTCGAACGTGGTCGACGCGCACGTCGCCTCGCTGCGGCGCAAGCTGGGCCGGCCCAACCCCATCCGCACGGTCCGGGGGACGGGCTTCGTCCTCGAGGTCGCCGACATTCCCGACACGGCGGACGCGTAGCCGGGTGCCCAGGACGGCGACGCTCAGCCCGTCGACAACCCGGCATCTGCGCTCGTTGCGCTTCCGGGTCACAGCGCTCATCACGTCGCTGGCTGCCGTCGTCGTCAGCGTCTTCGCGGTCCTCGTCGTCCGGCTCGACGACCGGCTGCGGGACGAGCAGGTCGACGCGGAGCTACTGCGCCGGATCGATCGGGTGACCCGCGCCCTGAGCTTCGAAGACGGCGACCTGCAACCCGCCGATCCCGACGAGCTGGTCGACCTACTCGACGACCAGGTGGTGCTGGGCGTGCGACCAGCGTTCGACATCTTCGACCTCCTCGACGAGCGCGACCTGTGGGACGAGCTTCCCGAGCCGACGGATGAGCAGCTGGCGGCCCGGACCGAGGACGTCTTCTTCGACCTCGACGAAGACACGCAGAACCTCCTGCTCGTGCCCTACGAGGGCCGCGGCAACTGGAACGCCCAGGTTGCGGCCCTCCTCGCCCAGCCTCCCGAACCGCTGGTCGACGAGGCCTACCGCCAGTACCTGGTCGACGCCAGCGACGAGGCCGACCTCGACCTCGAGCCCGAGACCGAGGTAGTCACCGGCCCCGACCCGCTGCTGTCCGAACCCGACCTCGACGCTGCCGTGAACGCCGTCGCCGACGATGGTGTCCAAGGTGTGTCCCGCGTCCAGGGGCCCGATGGCGCCGTGCTCATGCGGGGCACCGCCCTCCGGGACGGCCCCGAGATACGGGGCGCCGTCGTGGCACTGGCCGACCCGGCCCGATCCGACGCCGCCCACCGGCGGTTCCGCACCCAGGTGATCGCCATCGCGGCCGGCCTGGTCGCCGGCGCCGCTCTCGCCGCGTGGTTCGTGGCCGGCCGCACTCTCCGACCGGCCGCACGCGCCCTCGGACACCAGGAGCGCTTCCTCGCCGACGCCGCCCACGAGCTGCGCACGCCCGTCGCCGCCATTCGCGGCACCGCCGAGGCGCCCACCACCGGCCCCGACGATGCCCAAGCACGGCTCGCCCGGGTCGCCGCGCTCGCCGCAGACGCCTCCGCGCTGACCGACAACCTGCTCACCCTGGCCCGGATGGACGCCGAGCAGCTCGAACCGAGGACCGAGCCGGTGCGACTCGACCTGCTCGTCGAGGCCGTCACCGACGACGACCCCCGAGTCCTCGTCGACGCCGACGAGATCGTGGTGCGTGGCGACCCTGGCCTGCTGCAACGGGCGATCGGCAATCTCGTCGACAATGCCATCACCCACGGCGCCGCCACCCCGGAGACCCCTGCCACGATCACAGTCGACCCCACTGGCGTCACAGTCACCGACCGCGGCCCCGGCCTCCCACCCGGCGACGAGACCGCGGTCTTCGAACGGTTCCGCTCGCGACCCGGATCACCCGGACACGGCCTCGGCCTCCCTCTGGCCCGATGGATCGCCCAAGCACACCAAGGCAACCTCACCGCCACCAACCGCCCCGGTGGCGGCACATCGTTCCACCTCCAACTCCCCACCACACAATGAGCCGCCCGGCGTGTCTATGGAGCTCCAGGAGCAGGACGAGCTGGTCCCACCGCGGATAGAGGACGCATAGCCCCTCAGCCGCTGCGTACTCGGTCGAGGAGCTCAGCCACGCCCAGGACAGGCGCCCAATGATCCAGGTACGCCCAGTCGATCGCCTCACCGCGGACCGCGATGACGGTGGCGGCGTCGTTCAGCTGGCGATCGGAGCCACTCATCGCTGCCCATTCGAGCTTCGCTAGGACGGTGTCCTCCGCCGTCGCGGTCCAGACCCGCATGCCGAACAAGGAAGTCTCGATACGCCGCTCGAACTCAGTGCGGCTGAACTCGCGGTCCTTCCGGATGACGAGATCGATCTTCCAGCCCGAGTCGGTGTCGACCACGTTGAACTGATCGCGTTGGTCGAGAGCGTCGAGTGGGTCAGGTCCGACGTAGACCGTCGGCGAGTCCAGCGAGGAGACGAAGCGCGACAACGACTGACGTGTCGGATCGATGACGAGGTCGATGTCCTGCGTCGTGCGAGGCGCGCCATGGAGGGTGCTCGCGAACGAACCCACCAGCATGTACGGAATCTCGGCCTCTGCCAGGGCGTCAAGAACCCGCCGCAGGACCGCCGCGGCGCTCACGGCGCGACGAGCGGAGCGTCAGGCCAGACCCGCCCGAACAGCTGATCACCCAGCCGCATACGCCGGACCGCCCACATGACGGTCTGCTGGTCATAGCCAGGATGACGCGAACGAACGCCATCCGCCGCCAGCTCCCACACCTCGTCCGACATCTCCACGGCCAACTCGACCCGACGAGCCGGCTCCATCGCCCGGTAAACCTCGATCTGCCGACGATGCGACGCCAGTGGCGTATCGGCACCACGCACGTCCGCATCGTAGGCGGGAGTCACCAAGGGCACGGTGACCGCCACCCGGCGTGCCAGCTCGGGGTGCTCGGGGGTAGAGGTAGACGAGCACCTCGCGGCCCCACACCCCACCGAGCAGAAGAGGACATCGACCGGGCAGGACATAGGGTGACAGGTGCCGGTGCCGACCGCACGGGTCGGTCCGGAACTGAAGAGAGAAACTTGTGACTACAGGTACCGTTAAGTTCTTCAATGCGGACAGGGGTTTCGGCTTCATCTCCCGCGCCGAGGGTGACGACGTATTCGTCCACTACTCGAACATCCAAGGTGAAGGCGAGAGGTCCCTCACCGAGGGCGACCGCGTGGAGTTCGACACCGCCCCAGGCCGTAAGGGACTCGAGGCACAGAACGTCCGCGTCGTCTGACGCCGACGATCTCCCGACCCTTGAACCGCCGGCAACCGCCGGCGGTTCGTCAAGTTTTGGGCCAGGCGCGATCCCGGAACACGACCGCTAGCGTGGCGATGCATCCTTGGAAGTCGCTTCGTGTGCCCACAACCGAGGCCCGGACAGGCGTCGCCTCTTCTGAGCAGAGAAGAGGAGACAGCGATGACCGAGTGGATCGCGCATCCGATCGACGATGAGCTCGCGCGCCAACGGCGCAAGCGCCAGGCACGTCTGCTGGACGAGCACGTCGCCGAGTTCCCGGCGCTGACACTGGCGGATGTCGTTGCTGATGTGCTGGCGGCCTGCGACCAGAGCAGCGAAGTCCTCGATGTGCGCGGCTACCTCGCCATGGAGGGCTTCGGACAGCAGACGATCGAACAGGTCTTGGGATACCTGCACCGGCAGTACATGCCCGACCCGCCGAGGTCGGCACAACATCCTGCGCGCTGACGCGATGCCCTGGGTCAGACATCATCAGCTCTTCGCCGACACCGGGCCGTGGAGCCACCTCGATCGCCTGCGGGCTTTCCGGCCTTCGGTGATCGAGGAACCCGACGGCACCCTGCGCATGTGGTACTCCGCCGACGACGGGGTCTCCGGCCGGATCCTCGAGGCCGTACAGGAGCCGGGCGAGCAATGGCGACGCCTCGGCGTCTGCATCGAGCCCGGCAGCAGCGACAGCGATGCCTACGGCGTCGAGTCCCCGTCCGTGGTGCGCACGCCCGCGGGATTCCTCATGGCCTATACCGGATCCGACGGCGGCGACAGCCGACTCCACATGGCGGCTTCTGACGACGGTCACGAGTGGTGGCCGCAAGGCACCATCATGCAACGGGGGGACGCCGATGCCGTCGGTGCCACCCACCCCTGTCTGGTCCTCACCGGCGAGAGATGGTGGTTGTACTACTCCGGCTACGACGGCACGCAGAACGGCCGCAGGGCCGACATCATGACCGCGGTCTCGCCGAACGGTGCATCATGGGACCGCGTCGGCCCCATCCTCGGTCCCGCTGCCGGCGAGCTGGCGCTCAGCGAACCGTCCGTCCTCGTACGGCAGCGGCGATTCACCATGCTCTTCGTCTGCGACGACGGCACCCGGACCACGATCGACATGGCCACCTCGCGTGACGGAATCTCCTGGGATCGGCGGGGTTCGACGCTGCGGGCCGGCCACGGTGACGACGAAGCGCCCCGGTTGCGGAGCCCGGTCGCCGTGCGCCTGCGACATCGGAGCCTGCGTCTCTGGTACTCCACCCGCAGGACCTCTGACGAGGCCGACCGCTGGCGGCTCTGGGAGACCGACTTCGTCAGGCCGCTCGCGGGACCGCCGGTCGACACCCCAGATGCGGACCGGCCGTGACGGCGCCACGAGGCAGGCTCAGGAACAGGTTGGCGAGCCATGACGGTCCGCCGCAGCCGATCGAGCAAGCGCAGCTGGTCTGGCGGAGAGCGGTGAGGTTGTCCACGGCACCCGAGCACGACGGCCGCACCACTGTCGTGCTCGACCTGCTACGTACCGCGCGCCACGATCTCTCGACCATGCGTCACGCCTTGACGCTGGGCCGGACCCGACAGCAGATCTCTCCTGGCGACACCGGGACCCGAGGTGCCGTCGAGCTCCTCGTGCGCACGATCGGCTGGTTGGGGAACCGCACCGACCCGGGCGAAGTCGGGACCGCCGCGGCCCGGAACACATCGACGGAGGCCTCTCGCACCTGACCGTCCCGGCGAGCACAGCGTGCTGAGGACACGTAACGTAGCGAGGATGGCACGCAGACGAGGCGGGCTGGGGGTCTTCACGCCGGCGGGACGGCGACGAGCGGGATCGACGCGTCGTGCCGTCGGGGTGTTCAAGCCGGCCGGCAAGCGGCGCTACAGGGGTCGCGGGCTCGGGGTGTTGTCCCCGGTGGGAAAGCGCCGGGGAACGAAGGGTTGGAAGCTCTAGGAACCCGAGGATCGCCTCAAATCCCATGCTCCCGTCTGCGTGACGGAGTTGCCGTCCGTCAGATCGGTTGCTTCCCGGGTGGCGGTGGGTCTTCATCGTCGGGCGGTGGTGGCGGCGGCGGTACGGGCGGGTCGCCGCCCCGGACGACATCGGCACCCTGGTCGCCACGCAGGCGATCTCGGCCGGGACCGCCGTAGATGGTGTCGTTGCCGCTGCCGCCACGGATGTCGTCGCGCGACGGGCCGCCGAACAGGCGATCACTGCCGCTACCACCCCGGATGCGGTCCCTACCAGCGTCGCCGTGGATCTCGTCACTCCCCTGGTTGCCGTACAACCGGTCGTTGCCGGCGCCGCCGTGGATCACGTCGTTGCCCGCTCGGCCGTAGACCACGTCGGCGCCGTCGCCGGCATCCACCGTGTCATCACCGATGCCGGCATCGATGCGATCCCGCCCCGTCCCCCCGAGGACGGTGTCGTTCCCCGCCCCGGCACGCATGTCGTCGTCGCCGGCACCGCCGTCCATCCGGTCGTTGCCCGCTTCCCCCCACATCCGATCGTGGCCATCTCCACCGGCCATCCGGTCGTCACCGCCACCACCCCACATCTTGTCGTTGCCCACGCCACCGTCGAGGACGTCGGCCCCCTCGCCACCCCTCAGGGTGTCGTTGCCCGCGTCGCCCTGGACGAGGTCCACGCCCTCGCCACCGTCGAGCGTGTCGGCGCCCTCGCCGCCGAGCAGGTTGTCATCACCAGCGCCACCCGCGATGGTGTCGTCGCCCACCCCGCCGTCGAGGAAGTCGAGCCCTTCACCACCGTCGAGCGTGTCGGCCCCCTCACGGCCGTACACGGCGTCGGCACCCTCGCCTCCCGCGACGTGGTCGTTGCCCACTCCGCCGTCGAGGAAGTCGCCCGCGGCTCCACCGTCGAGCGTGTCGGCACCTTCCCCGCCGAGCAGGGTGTCCGCACCTTCCCCACCGGCGAGATGGTCATCGCCCGCCCCGCCGTGGAGGAGATCGACCCCGCCACCGCCCTCGAGGGTGTCGTTGCCGACATCTCCACGGAGCGTGTCGTCACCGAACGAGCCACGCAGGTGATCGTCGCCGGCACCTCCGTCGAGGGTCACGTTGCGAAGCGGCGATGCCGCCGCGGACGGCGGCGGGCCAAGGATGCCCGGTGCCATCGCGGTGTCGGCGATCTGGATGGTGTCGTTCCCGGCGTTGCCCCGGACGGTGATCGACACCTGGCCATTGCTCGGCCCTCGGGTGAACGGGTCCCACAGGGGCTGGAACAGCAGGCCCGTGACCGTGGTCGCCACGCCGTTGACCACGACGCGTGTCGATCCGTTGGACAGCGGGATGACCTCGACCGTGTCGTCCCCCGCCCCGGTGTCGATGACCACACGGTTGCCGATGTAGAGCGTGAGCATCTCGGGCGGGTGATACACCCCCACACCGGCCAGCCGGGAGTCGTCGATCGTGACCGACGGACCGTCCTGAGGGCGGTCCTCGGGGGGCAAACGCTGGAAGCCCTCGTCGGCGGCGCGGAATGCCCCGGCCACCTTCGCGATCCAGCGACCGACACCGTCCCAACGCATGCTGAAGAACTCCACGTCGAGGTCGGGCTCGGGTACGTCGGCGATGAAGTCAGCGCGTCCCGCTGAGCTCCGGAACCGGTCGAGCGCCGTTCTCAGGGTTCCGGCGCTGGTCCGCAGCCGGGGATGGTGTTCGGCGGTCGCGCCGGCGTACCTCTCGAGGTCCTCAGGTCGGGCCGAGCTGGTTGCCACGATCCATGACCCTAGGAAACCGGGGCCATCGACGGGCGTCGCGCGGGGCACCGGTCGGGGGCGGAGGCGATGCCCCCATCGGGTCCCTCGCTGACACAATTCCGTCGTGCCCGATCGACCGAGACCAGCGGATCTCCAGTTCGACGACGCCGCTGCCGCCACGGCGATCGACGAGCTGAACGCGACGGCACGTCTCCTGCGCGAGACCGAGCAGACGCGCGCCACCGCCACCACCGAGGCCAACACCGAGTTCCGCGGGGCTTACGCCGACAGCTTCGTCCATGAGACGGCCAACCTCGACCAGGAGGCGGCTGCGGCGCTGCAGGCACTCGACGGGCTACGCGCCACCATCGAGGGCGCCGTGGCCGAGGCCGGGCGCCGCCGCATCGCGATCCGGGCGGCCCAGGACGCATGGGACGCCGAGGCTGCCGCAGAGCGCCGCCGGGCCGAAGCGACTGCCGGGGTCAATCCTGGCCGGGGCCCGATCTAGACGGCGCACCCGAACGCCCCAACGCCCGACACCGTCGGCAGACACCTCCCACACCCTCGCGCCCGGCTTCGTTGCCCGGGGTCAGGTCGAGGCCAGGATCTCGGCGGCGAAACTCCGTGTCTTCTCGTTCGGGTCGTCGGCAACCAGGCCCGCGACGAGCTCGGCAGCTCCAGGGGGCCCATCTCAGGTCACCGACATGACCTTCTCCCGTCGGGAAGCCGGACTCCGGGCTCGAGGAGACGGCCGGCCGGCGGCCCTGGAGGATGGCCGGCGATCAGGGGTGGTCGGGGCGGAAGAACATCTCGAACTGGATGCGA
>Ga0209382_10006633_pt1 | contig 14866 bp, 13 predicted proteins | sample SoiMetdeltSBSDD5_FD_187599 | JGI IMG/M metagenome (GOLD analysis project Ga0209382, IMG submission 187599) | Bulk soil microbial communities from a Populus tree surrounding site in Tennessee, USA - Soil MetaG P. deltoides SBSDD5 (SPAdes) (version 2) | ecosystem: Environmental > Terrestrial >... | reverse complement strand
CGCGCTACGCCTACAAGAGCCTGCGGATCAACCGCAAAACCTACAAGGCCACCCTGAGCATCAACATCCTCACAGGCCAGACCGCCTCGACAAACCAGGCGGATCCTTAACTTCACGGTCTTGACACTAGCCCGGCACTGTGGGAAGAGGGCGCCCGGGATGGCACGCGCCGGTGAATCCGGCTGGGCCATCCCGCACGTAGCACCAAGTGAATCGATCCGAGGAGGTTTGTGATGCGATTCCTGGTACTGCTTCCACCGGCGATGACGGCGCTGATCGCCGGTTCGGGCCAAATGGCGGCCGCCTCGCAGCGGGAGCTGTTCTTCGAGGAGACGGCCGAGTCGTTCTGGTCGGTACCGCATCAGTGCGCGGACGGTTCCACGGTGCAGGCTACCCTGCTCGTGCGCACCACCCGCGACTTCGAAGCGCCGGACACAGAAGATCCGGATCCGACCGCCCGCGTCCAGTTCCTAGCGGTGTGCCCGGACGGAACATCGTTCAGCTGGGCGGCGCCCGGGGCACCGGCGACGATCACCAGCGAGGAGAACCTTAAGAGCGTCACGGCATCCGGGGCCGGCACGGCCAGGGATCTCTTCGGCGTGCCACATCAGGTGACCTTCGACGTGGCCTGGACGGGTGTGGGCGAGGTGCAGACGACGGTCAACAACCCGGGCAGCATCCGCAAGCAGCGGGAGGCGACCGCGACCGGTCAGGTGACCTTCGACGGTGTCGTGCTTGTCAACGGCGCCAACAACCATCCGACCCGCCCGGCGCCGTTCATCCGCATCGATCTGGAGTTCCTGCCGTAGGTGTCGCACCGACTCGCCGAGGGGCCGCGGGCGCGGCGGCACGCGCACCGTCGACAACGCGGGCAAGCCCTTCCGCGTCAGCGCCTCGACGGCGACCGTGGGGCGATGCGTCACCTATCCGGATCGCACTGAGAAATGTGAAAGTTTCTAAATCCACAATCGGCCGAGCCACATGCGGCGGCTCCAGTCGGTGGTGGGGATGGATTCGCCCACGAATATCGGATAGAAGTAGGCGAAGTTGAGCGCCACGAGGAGCACGAAGACGCCCGCGATCACCGTGCCGACCAGAAGCCTGTTCTCATCGAGCGGCTTCTTCGCGGGCGAGGTCATGATGGCGCCCAGCACGAACACGACGGCGAGGATCAGGAACGGCTCGGCCGGCAGCGCATAGAAGTAGAACATCGTGCGGTTCGCGTAGAAGAACCACGGCACCAGCGCGAACGCCGTCATCGTCAGGATCGCGGCGGCGCGCCAGTCGCGGCGGGAGATCCCGAACCAGAGCGTGGCCAGCAGCGCCGGAAGGAAACTCCACCAGAGGATCGGGGTGCCCAGCAGCACCACCTCGGCGGAGCAGTCCGCCTGTCCGCACGGGACGGACTTGGAGAAGTAGAACGCCACCGGGCGGCCGAGCACCAGCCACTGCCAGGGCTTGGACTGGTACGGGTGGGCGTCGGCCAGCTGCCGGTGGAAACCGTACGCCGCCTCGTGGTACTGGTACAGGTTGCGCAGGGCTCCCAGGATCGGCGGTTCGGACTGGCCGGTGTCGCGCAGCCAGTGGCGGTAGTAGCCGGTGTCGGTGAGCAGCCACCCCGACCAGGTGGCGATGTAGACGAGGACGATGATCACGCCGAAGAGGATCACCCAGCCGATCTCGTCGAGGATCGCGTCCACGACCGGCTGGCGGACCCCGGCCGTGCGGCGGGCCCCCACCTCCCACCACATCATCAGGATCACGAAGGCGGGCACCATGAACAGGGCGCTCCACTTCACGCCGGTGGCGCAGCCCAGCAGCACCGCGGTCGCCAGCCGCCACCACGGCACCGAGAACGGCGGCCGGCTCGCCCGGCCCCGCCCCGACGGATCGCCGCCGCTCTCGATGAACCGCGCCCAGCGGCGCCGGCGCTGATCGCGGTCGAGCAGCAGCGTGCCGAAGGCGGCAAGCAGGAAGACCATGAGGAAGATGTCGAGCAGCGCGCTGCGGGAGAGCACGAAGTGCATGCCGTCGAACGCCATCAGCAGGCCGGCGGCGCAGCCAAGGACGGTCGAGCCGAACATGCGCCGCGCGATCCGCGTGATCATCAGGACGGAGGCGATGCCGAAGACCGCCGCCGAGATGCGCCAGCCGAACGAGTCGTAGTGGAAGACCTTGATCCCGAGGGCGATCATCCACTTGCCCAGGGGCGGGTGCACGACGTAACCCGGCCCGCCGGTCTTCTCGTCCCACTCGACCCACCGGGTGAGCATGTCGTTGGCATCGTTAGCGTAGTAGACCTCGTCAAAGATTTCCTGGTTGGGGTACCCGAGATTGACGAGCCTGACCACGGCGGCTAAGAACGTCACGACTATCGCCGAGGCCCAAGCGTAAGGATCGAGGCGTTGCTCGATGGGCGCCAAGCGGCGCCGGATCGGGTCGAGCAGGCTCGAACCCGCGGGGCTGGGCGCGGACGTGTGCGCGGTCACCGTCTGGGTCACGGCATGGATCGTATTCTGCGAACCTGGGTGTGGAAACGAAGGGACCTTTCAATGTCGGGTGGGCTCACCCTTTGCGGCGCTCCGCTGGGCAATCCCCAGGACGCCTCAGCGCGCCTGCGCGCCGTGCTGTCAAGCGCTTCGATCGTCGCCGCCGAGGACACGCGCCGGCTGCTCCGCCTCGCCCGTGACCTGGACATCGTCGTGCCGGGCAAGATCGTTTCGTACTTCGAGGGGAACGAGGAGCAGCGCACGCCGGGGCTGGTTTCGGCGATGCTCGACGGCGCGACGGTTGCCCTGGTCACGGATGGCGGCATGCCCAGCGTGAGCGATCCCGGGTACCGCCTGGTGGCCGCCGCGCTCGAGGCCGGCCTGCCCGTCACCTGCGTCCCCGGCCCCAGCGCCGTGACCACCGCGCTCGCCCTGTCCGGGCTGCCCAGTGACCGCTTCTGCTTCGAGGGCTTCCTGCCACGGCGGCCCGGCTCGCGCCGCGCCCGGCTCGCCGAACTCGCCGCTGAGCAACGCACCCTCGTCTTCTTCGAGGCCCCGCACCGGATACTGGACACCCTGGGCGACATGGCCTCCGCCTTCGGCCCGGCCCGGCGGGCCGCCCTGTGCCGGGAGCTGACGAAGACCTATGAGGAGGTGCGCCGGGGCACGCTTTCCGAGCTTGCTTCGGCTGGCGAGTACCGCGGCGAGATCACGGTCGTGGTCGAGGGCGCCTCGGCGGTGCGGCCCGATGATGAAACTCTAAAGGCTGAAATTTCGGAGCTTGTCGCGTCGGGCGTGTCCAAGCGAGACGCCGCCGCGACCGTCGCCGAAGCCCACAACCTCCCCAAGCGCGACGTCTACCGCCTGACGCTGATCTGACAGGCGCTCTACTTAGGACGGGGGCTGCACGCCGCCGCTTCCTCCGGTATGGTTCGGGCACTCGAAATCCGCTCACCTTTCAGAACGGGGCCTCCATGAAGCAGATTTCGTCAGCCATCCTCGCTGTCGCGCTGTCGATCGGTGGTGTGATGGCTTCCAGCACCGCGGCCTCAGCGGCGTTGCCTCCGCCAGAAGAGCCGCCGATACGGATGTTGCACCCATTCAGCGTCACGGCCGATCCTTTGGTGCTGACCGCGCAGCCGGGCGGCGGCTATTCCGGCGTCCTGACGGTCAGCGTGAAGTACATCGGCGCGTTCACAGGCGTCGACTATCCCACGATCAGCATCGACCCGCCGGCGAACTTCGTGCTCGGCCAGCTCACCGGCGCCGGGACGTGCGTGTTCGCCAACGGCGCCATCCGGTGCTCGGGGACGGGCACCTTCCTCAGGGGCGTCCCTCGCACCATAACCCTCCAGTTCATCGGGTTCGCGGCGCCGGCGAACTTCGCACGCCTGGCAACCGGCGGTTATGTCCGGGCCTCGGTCGGGCAGGAACCGTCCGGCCCCAGAGGGACCGTCCAGGTCAGCGGGGTCCTTGCCGCCGCCGACGGGTCGGTCGCCAACCCGGTGCCGTACACCCCGGCGGCCGCCCCCGACATGGGGTTCACCGCTTCCAATGTCAGCTTCAACAATGGGGTTCTCACCATTGCCACCACGGTGAAGGACTTCAACGACGCCTTCAACTACGGCGCCTCCGTGGCCTGGTCGCTGCCCGGGGCTACGCTGACGTTCATCAGCGTCTCCCCACCCGTGATGTGCTTCTTCCCTAATTGCTTGGTGCCCGGCGGCATGCTGTTCGAGGGCAGCGAGCGCTCCATGCAGCTGTCCTGGTCGGTCTCTGGTGCGCCCGGCTCCTATTCCGGAACGTTGAGGCTGTTCATCGACAATGCCTTCGGCGGCGGCCTGCCGGACAGCAACCCGGCCAACAACGTGATCAACTTCACCGTCACCATCGCCTGACCAACGGCACAGCTGTGGCCCCACCACTTTCTGGTGGGGCCACAGCGCATAATCGGCCATTTCACCCTAGTTGATCGTATTAAACCCGGTGGGCGCGCCGAGAGGGCAATCATTAGGCTGATTGGCTATGAGTCACGTTCTCTCCGCGGTTGCCTGGCCCTACGCCAACGGCCCGCGCCACATCGGCCACGTGTCAGGTTTCGGGGTACCCTCCGACGTCTTCTCCCGCTACATGCGAATGGCCGGTCACGACGTGCTCATGATCAGCGGCACGGACGAGCACGGCACGCCGATCCTGGTCGAGGCCGAAAGGGAGGGTGTCACCCCAAAGGAGCTGGCCGACCGCTACAACCGCGTGATCGTCGAGGATCTCGCCGCGCTCGGGCTGAGCTACGACCTGTTCACGCGCACCACGACCCGCAACCACCACCTGGTCGCCCAGGAGCTTTTCCGCGTCGTGCACCGCAACGGTTACATGATCGAGAAGACGACGTTGGGGGCGATCTCGCCCTCGACCGGTCGCACGCTGCCCGACCGCTTCATCGAGGGCACCTGCCCGATCTGCGGTTACGCCAGCGCGCGCGGCGATCAATGCGACAACTGCGGCAACCAGCTCGACCCGCAGGATCTGATCAACCCGAAGTCGAGGATCAACGGCGAGACGCCGGAGTTCGTCGAGACCCAGCATTTCTTCCTCGATCTGCCTAAGCTCGCCAACGAGCTGGGCGACTGGCTGCGCACGCGAGAGGGCTGGCGGCCCAACGTGCTCAAGTTCAGCCTCAACCTCCTCGAGGACATCCGCCCGCGGGCGATGACGCGCGACATCGACTGGGGGATCCCGGTGCCGCTGCCGGGCTGGGAGGACAACCCCAGCAAGCGCCTCTATGTATGGTTCGACGCGGTGATCGGATACCTGTCCGCCTCCATCGAGTGGGGCCGGCGCAACGAAGCCGACTGGCACGCCTGGTGGAACGAGGCGGCCCGCTCCTACTACTTCATGGGCAAGGACAACATCACGTTCCACTCGCAGATCTGGCCGGCCGAGCTGCTCGCCTACAACCACGATCCGGGCGAGTATGGCAAGCTCGCCCTGCCCACCGAGTTGGTCTCCAGCGAGTTCCTGACCGTGCAGGGCAAGCAGTTCTCCACCTCGCGCCGCGTCGTCATCTATGTCCGCGACTTCCTGGAGCGCTACGGGCCCGATGCCCTGCGCTTCTACATCGCCGTGGCCGGGCCGGAGACGACCGACACCGACTTCACCTGGTCGGAGTTCTTGCGGCGCAACAACGACGAGCTGGTGGCGGGCTGGGGCAACCTTGTCAACCGCTCGCTCGCCTTGACCGCCAAGAACTTCGGGGAGATCCCGCCCGCGGGCGAGGTCACCGACGAGGACAAGGCCCTTCTGGCCAGCGTCAACGGCGCTTTCCGCACGGTCGGTGACCTGATCGAGAAGCATCGGCAGAAGGCGGCGATCAGCGAGGCGATGCGCGTGGTGGCCGAGGCCAACAAGTATCTTAGTGATCAAGCCCCCTGGAAGATCAAGGATGATCCGCAGCGGCTGGGAACGATTTTGCACACGGTGCTGCAGGCCATCAACGACCTCAACACCATCTTGACGCCGTTCCTGCCGCATGCTTGTCAAAAGATCTTTGAGCTCCTGGGGGGTACCGGTGTGCACGCCCCGTTGCCGGAGATCCATGAGGTGTCCGACCTGGACGGTGGCCCTGGCTACCCCATCCTCACCGGCGATTACACCGCTGGCGCCCGCTGGGAGTCGACACCGATCACGGTCGGGGCAAAGATCGACCCACCCACGCCGGTGTTCCGCAAGCTCGACCCGTCCATAGTGGACGAAGAGCTGAACAGGTTCACAACCGGTAGCTGACGCTGATGTCGCGCCCCTCTGCCACCTCCGGCAGGGGGGCCCAGGCCTCGTAGACGCCACGCTCGTAGCACTGCGCGCCCAGCCTCGCCACGTTCTCGGGATCGGGGCGGCAAAGCCGCAGCCGCGCCCAGTTCGCCTCCAACGCCAGCACCGTGCACAGCGCGCCGCGCCAGCGGGCGTAGTGCGTGCGCCGCGCCAGGCTGTCCACCTGATATCTGGCCGCCCGGGTCATGGCCAGCACCCGGAACTCGTCGGGCGGGTCGGCCACGGCGTCGTACTCCTCCCCGCGGAACGTCCCGACCAGGCGGGTGGTCTTGCTCAGCGACACCGGCAGGTACTCCTGCTCGGGGCTGATCTCGCGCACCGGGGCGAGCAGGTGCCGCCACTGCGGCCCGACCATGCGTACCCACCCGCGCTGCTCGGGCTGGTAGGCGTACAGCACGACCTCCGTCCCGTCCGGGGCGAAGGCCAGCAGGGAGGCGTTGGCGGGCATTGGCAGGTCGGCGAAGTCCGCGGTCACCCACTCGGGGATGAGCTCGCCGGCGCTCGGCACGAAACCCGTCCCCAGCACCGGCGCGCCGACGCGGTCGTGCGAGGGCATCGACACAAGCCCGGTGACCGCGGGGCCGATGGGCACGGCGTAGTCGTCGCCGTCGATCGCGCGCCAGCGCAGCATGTAGGCGACCTCGCCGGGCGCCTCACCGGTGAGGATCGACAGGTCCGCCGGGGTGCGCAGGTGGGCGACGTCCCACTCGCGGTAGCAGAACCCATGCGGCAGTTGGCCTTTGAGCACCGCCGTGACCCCGGCCGCGCTGAGCGGCCTGATCATCCTCGTGCCGCGGCGCACGGTGGCGCTGGAGCGCACGGCGCCGATCAGCTCCGCCGACTCGGGGTCGCGCGGTGGGATCTGGCTGAGCCGGTGCACCGACTCCCAGCTCATGCCGCGACGCACCGGTGCGTGCAGCACCGTCTCGACACCGTTGGCCCCCGACGGCACGAACCGGTGATAGGGGAATCGGCCAGGGTGGGCCAGGCGCAGAAAACCGGGCGCGGGCACCTCGCTGAAAACCTCGTATGCCGCGCCGTCAGCCACCGGCTCGGCCGGATAGGACACCCCGTCGATGGTGATGGCGCTCACGGGCTGTAACGGTATCGCCACGTCGTTCCGGCCGAGTGAACACTTCTTGAATAGTGGTGCAGTAATACCGGCTCCCGCTAACGCAAGTCGCGGCGAATCACCCGAAAGGCGATGCCTGTGCCGTCGGATCTTGAAAGCAGAGAGCGCACGTTCAAGATCCGACGATCCAAGCACCGCCGGCGATCCGCATGGGATCATGTGAGCTGTGATACCCGAGGGCCTCCCCGACTCGCCGGCTCCGCTGCCGTACCCCGTGATGGACAGCCATACGCACATCGACATCGTCGCCGGGCCGACCTGGGGTCCGGCCGAGCAGATCGTGGCGGCGGCGAAGGTGGGCGTCGACCGGCTGGTGCAGGTCGGGGTGGACGTCGCGTCGTCGCAGTGGGGGATCACGCTGGCGCAGGAGCACGATGCTGTCGTCACGACGGTCGCCCTGCACCCCAACGAGGCGCCCCGTCTGTCCAATCTGGACGATTCGTTGGGCCTCATCGACGCTATGGCCGAGCACGAGCGCGTGCGCGGCGTCGGCGAGACCGGCCTGGATTTCTTCCGCACCAAGGGAATGGAGGCCCAGGCCTTGCAGGAGCGCAGCTTCCGGCGGCACATCGCGATCGCCAAGCGGACCGGCAAAACGCTGGTGGTGCACGACCGCGACGCCCACGCCGACATCCTGCGCGTCCTCGACGACGAGGGCGCACCGGCCGATGTCGTGATGCACTGTTTCTCCGGGGATGCCGAGTTCGCGGTCGAGTGCGTGCGGCGCGGCTTCACGCTCTCCTTCGCCGGCACGGTCACCTTCAAGAACGCGCCGCAACTGCGGGAAGGGGCGGTGCGCACCCCGCTGCACCGGATCCTTGTCGAGACCGACGCGCCCTACCTCACCCCGATGCCGTACCGCGGGCGGCCCAATGCCAGCTACCTGATCCCGGTAACCGTCAGAGCCCTCGCCGATGCCAAGGGCGTCCCACTGGAGGAGATGTGCGCGGCCCTGTCCGCCAACGGCGAGCGGCTGTTCGGACCATGGCGATGAGGGCCCGGAGATGAGCAAACTCCTTGGCCCGGCCGAAATAAGAGACCTGGCGCGACAACTCGGCGTCACCCCGACCAAGAAGCGCGGGCAGAACTTCCTGCACGACCCCAACACCATCCGCCGCATCGTGGCCGCCGCCCACCTGCGCCCCGGCGATGTCGTCGTCGAGGTCGGTCCGGGGCTCGGGTCGCTCACGCTCGGTCTGGTCCCCGCGGCAAGTCACGTCCACGCCGTCGAGATCGATCCGAAGCTGGCCGCGGCGCTGCCCGAAACCGCGGGCCACCCGCCCAACCTGACCGTCCACCTCGCCGACGCCATGACGGTCACGACGCTTGATCCGCCCCCGACCGCGCTTGTAGCAAACCTGCCCTACAACGTGGCGGTCCCGGTCGTCCTGCACCTGCTTGCCGAGTTCCCGAGCATCGAGCACGGCCTGATCATGGTGCAGAAGGAGGTCGCCGACCGGCTCACCGCCGGCCCCGGCAGCCGGGTCTACGGCGTGCCGTCGGTGAAGCTGGCCTGGTACGCCGAGTCCCGCCAGGCGGGCCGCGTGCCGCCGGCCGTGTTCTGGCCCGTTCCCAACGTCGACTCGGGCCTTGTCGCCTTCACCCGCCACGACCCGCCCCGCGCCGACGTGCCGCGCGAGAAGGTCTTCAAGCTCGTCGACGCCGCCTTTGCCCAGCGCCGCAAGACGCTGCGGGCCGCGCTGGCCGGGTGGGCGGGCAGTGCCGCCGAGGCTGAGCGCTTGCTCAAAAACGCGGGCATCGACCCGGGGGCTCGCGGCGAGCAACTGGACGTGGCAGCATTCGCCGACCTGGCCGCGGAAGCTACTCTTAGCCGGTGACGGAGGCGTGGGCACTCGATCAGGACGGCCAGCTGGCGCTGGGACCCGTCCGGGTGCGCGCCCCCGCGAAAATCAATCTTCATCTCGGTGTGGGTGCGGTGCGCCCGGACGGGTACCACGAGATCCACACCGTCTACCACGCGATCTCCCTCTATGACGAGGTGACCGCGCGCAGCGGCGACTCGCTGACCCTGACCATGCTGGGCGAGGGCGTCGGCGAGCTGGATCTCGACGACGGCAACCTCGTCAATCGCGCTGCCCGCGCGCTGGCCACGGCCGCCAAGATCGAGCCCAAGGCCCGCCTGCACCTGCGCAAGCAGATCCCGCTCGCGGCCGGCCTCGCCGGGGGATCGGCCGATGCGGCGGCGACTTTGGTGGCTTGCGACTCTTTATGGGGTACCGGATACAGCCGCGGGGAGTTGGCCACGATCGCCGCGACGCTCGGTTCAGATGTGCCGTTCCTGCTTTTCGGCGGCACCGCCCTGGGCACGGGCCGGGGCGAGACGGTGAGCCCGGTGCTCGCCCGCGCCAGCAAATGGCACTGGGTCGCGGCGTTCTCCACCGGCGGGCTCTCCACACCGGAGGTCTACCGGGAGCTGGACAGGCTGCGCGCGGCGGGCAAGGCGCCCGACCCGATCACAAGCACCGATCCGCTGCTGGCCGCCCTGCGCCAGCGCGACCCTGCGGTGCTGGGCGCCGCGATCGGCAACGACCTGCAGGCCGCCGCGCTGTCGCTGATGCCGGAACTGGAGGCGACGCTGGCCGCCGGGCATGATGCTGGGGCGCATGCCGCGTTTGTCTCGGGCAGCGGCCCGACCTGTGTCTTCCTCGCCGGTGACGAGGCGCACGCCGACGAGATCGCCGCCGCCCTGAGCGAGGCCGGCGTGTGCCGGTCCGCCCATGCGGCGATCGGCCCGGTGCCTGGGGCGCGGGTCGCCACCGGCGCCTGGGGCGGCGGATCTTGAAGGCGCGCCCTTTGCTTTCAAGATTGCCGGCACAGGCGCCGTCTTCGGGGCGAGCCGCCCGCTCGTTTGCTTTGTCACAAGCAAATGAGCACAGGATCTCGTAATTATGGCCAACATCATCAATCTCGATCGGGTGAGCAAGGGGTACGGTCCGACCGGCCCGCTGCTCACCGACGTCTCGCTGGGCCTTGACGGCGCCGACAGTGTGGGCGTTGTCGGCCTCAACGGTGCCGGCAAGTCGACGCTGCTCAGGCTGCTGGCGCGGGAGGAGGAGCCCGACTCGGGCCGCGTCACCCACCGCCGTGACCTGCGCGTCGCCGTGCTGCCGCAGGGCCTCGCGTGGGAGCCTTCGCTCACCGTGCGCGACGTCGTGCTCGGAAACGCTTGGCTGTCAACGGCTTTCGACACCGAACACGAGTGGGCCGGTTCGGCCGGGATCCGTGAGGTGCTCGACGGCTTGGGCATGCGCGCCTCCGGCCGGCTCGCGGCCCAGCATGATGTGTTAGAGGTGCCGGTCGGGCCGATGTCGGGTGGCGAGCGCCGTCGTGTGGCATTGGCTGCCCTGCTGGTACGCCCGGCTGATCTTTTGATTTTGGATGAGCCGACCAACCACCTGGACATCGCGGGCGTCAACTGGCTGGCCGGATGGCTCAACCGCGCCTGGCGCGGCGCGCTGGCCGTGGTGACGCACGACCGGTGGTTCCTTGACGCGGTCTGCGACCACATCTGGGAGGTCGCCGACCTTCAAGTGCGTTCGTACGAGGGCGGATTCGCGGCCTGGACCCTCGCCCGCGCGGAGCGGGACCGAGTCGCCGCGACGGTCGAGGCGCGCCGGCAGAACCTGCTGCGCAAGGAGATCGCGTGGCTGCGCCGCGGCCCGCCCGCGCGCACGTCGAAGCCGAAGTTCCGCATCGACTCCGCGAATGCGTTGATCGCCGACGTCCCGCCGCCGCGCGACCAGGTGACCCTCGCCAAGCTCGCCACGACCCGCCTCGGGCGGCAGGTCTTCGACCTGGAGGAGGTGACCCTGCACGCCGGCCCCAAGCTCATCCTCGACCGCGTGACCTGGCATGTCGGGCCGGGCGACCGGCTCGCGATCCTCGGTGCCAACGGCGCGGGCAAGACCACACTGCTGCGCCTGCTCGCCGGGCCTTCTTCGAACGGTTTCACCGTGGGCAAGACGGTTCGGGTCGCGTTCCTGTCGCAAGAGCTGGCCGAGCTGCCGGGCGAGCTGCGCCTGCTGGAGGCGGTCGAGCAGGTCGCGAAGCGGGTCCGCCTCGGCGACCGGGAGCTGTCAGCGGCGCAGCTGGCGGAGGTCTTCGGGTTCACCGACCGTCGTGTTTGGACACCTGTCGCCGACCTGTCCGGCGGCGAGCAGCGGCGGTTGCAACTGTTGCGGCTCCTGGCAACCGAGCCCAATGTCCTGATCCTCGACGAGCCGACCAACGACCTCGACACCGACACCCTTGCCTCCCTTGAGGACCTGCTCGACACCTGGCCCGGCACGATGATCGTCGCCTCGCACGACAGGTATCTGGTGGAGCGCGTGTGCGACCAGGTCTACGCGTTGTTCGGCGATGGCAAGCTGCGCCATCTGCCTGGAGGGGTGGAGGAGTATCTGGCCTCGCTGTCATCCCCTCCGCCCGTTGCCGCCCCGCCCGTCAGGGCCGCGAAGGTCGACTCTCGGCAGGCCAAGAAGGACCTCGCCCGCGTCGAACGCGCCCTGGAGAAGCTGGCACAGCGGGAGCAGAAGCTGCACGGCGCGCTGGCCGAGCACGCCACCGACTTCGTGAAGGTGGCCGAACTCGACGCCGCGCTCAAGGACCTGGTGGCCGAGCGGGCGGCGCTCGAGGAGGAATGGCTGATCCTCGCCGATCAGGCCGGGTGAATCTGCGAAACTGAAACAATGCACCTACCGATCAACCATCGGCTCTCCGGCTTCTACCGGTTCCTCGCCGCCCTCGCCGGTATCTTCCTGCTCACTTTCGGCATCGTCGGCGCCGCACAAACGTGGGGCGATCCGTTCTTCGACCGGGGTGACGTGTCCGCGCTCGGCCTGCGCACCAACCTTGCCTTCTCCCTGCTGTCCGTTGTGGTGGGCGCCATCGTCCTGCTCGGTGCGCTGGTCGGCGGCAACATGCCGTACCACTTCAACCTGTTCGGCGGATCGGTCTTCTGGCTCGCCGGGCTGGTCATGCTCATGCTGCTGCATACAGATGCCAACCTCCTCAACTTCGAGGTCCCCACTTGCATCGTGTCCTTCCTCATCGGGACCGTGCTGTTCCTCGCCGGCCTTTACGGCAGGCGCGGTACCCCCGAAGAGGCGAGGGCCGAGGACGATTTCCGCCACAGCGGACGCGGACCGGCCGTCGCCAAGGTGACCACCCTGGACGAGAAACTGTCGGCGCACCCCGGCGTCAAGCACGGCGAAGAGGAGTAGCCCTACTTGCCCTTGCGGGTCACCAGCGTCGGCTTGGTGTGCAGGTGCGACAGCCCGTTCCAGGCCAGGTTGACCAGGTGCGCGGCCACGGTTTCCTTGCGTGGCTTGCGCACCTCCAGCCACCACCGGCCGGTCAGCGCCACCATGCCGACAAGCGCCTGCGAGTACAGCTCAGCGAGCTTGGGATCGTAGCCCCGAGACTTGAACTCGGCCCCGAGAATGTGCTCCACCTGGTGGGCAACGTCATTGAGCACCGAGGAGAAGTTGCCGCTCGCGGACATGACGGGAGACTCCCGCACCAGCACCCGGAATCCGTTGGTCTCCTGCTCGATGTAGTCCAGTAATGCCAATGCCGCCTGCTCGAGCAACTCGCGCGGGTGGCCGGCGGTCAGCGCGCTCGTGATCCGCTCCAGCAGCGAGTTCACCTCGCGGTCGACCACCACCGCATAGATGCCCTCCTTGCCGCCGAAATGCTCGTAGACAACCGGCTTGGAGACCTTGGCGCGCGCGGCGATCTCCTCGATCGAAGTGGCGTCGAAGCCCTTCTCCGCGAAAAGCTGCCGCCCCACGGAGATGAGCTGCTCGCGTCGCTGGGAGAAGCTCATCCGCACGCGGGCACGTTTTACCTCTGGCGCATCGTCCTGGGTCACGAAATCAGTTTGGACTTGATCCGATCGGGTTTGGGCCACCGGACGTTGCTCACCCAGCCCAGCTTCTCGAAGATCCAGATCAGCCTGGCCGACGAATCGATCTGCCCCCTGAGCACGCCGTGACGGGCGCTCGTCGGGTCGGCGTGGTGCAGGTTGTGCCAGCTCTCCCCAAACGACAGGATCGCCAGCGGCCAGAAGTTGGAGGCGCGGTCGCCGTCACGCATCGCGAACGGGCGCTCGCCGAACACGTGGCACACCGAGTTGATCGCCCAGGTGACGTGGTGCAGCAGCCCGATGCGGACCAGGCCCGCCCAGAAGAATGCGGTCAGCGCGCCCCTCCATGACATGGTCACCAGGCCACCCACGACCGCCGGGGAGACGACCGAGGTCAGCACCAGCAAGGGGAACAGCCGGTCCACCTTCTGGATGTCCTTGTCGGCCACGAGGTCGGGGGCGAAGCGCTCACGGTTGGACAGGTCACGGGCGAACAGCCAGCCCACATGGGCGTGGAAGAGCCCCTTGGTCAGCCCCCAGAACGACTCACCGAACCGCCAGGGCGAGTGGGGGTCACCCTCCAGGTCCGAATACTGGTGGTGGCGCCGGTGGTCGGCGACCCACTGCGTCGGCGAACCCTGGATCGCGAAGGACCCGGCCACCGCCATGGTCACGCGCAGCCAACGGGTCGCCTTGAAGGAGCTGTGGGTCAGGTACCGGTGGAACCCGACCGTGACCCCCATGCCCGACATCATGTAGAGCGGGACGAAGAGGGCTATGTCCGTCCAGCCCAGCCAGCCGCCCCAGGCGACGGGCACGGCGGCGATCAGGGCGACGAACGGCAGGATAACGAAACTCCAGAGCCCGGCCAGAATGCCAAAGCTCTGCTTTCCCTCGGTCAGCGGCTTGGGCCCCCGCTCCGGCGCCGCGGTGCCGACCGTGGTTTCAAATATCTTGGTGGCCATGGCACCTCACTGCTGAATGATGGGATGTTCTCGATCTTGAGCATCTCGCCTACGCTACCGTAACCTACGAAACCGTAGCCGAACAATGTTAATCAGCATCGACTTTTCACGACCCGCACTCTCATTACACCCCTGAACGAGGGCGAAGTTCGCCATCTCGGATAACGGGTAAGCATCCACGAGACATGCAACGCGGAGACGCCGCGGCGATGGTGGGAGGAACAGGTGGTTTCGCAGGCTGGTTGCCGACTGTTCATGCGATCCAGTTCAGGGCTAAGCTAGCCTCTTGTTTGGTGGCCGGGACGGGCAACATGTCCGGTTCGGCAGAAGTAGTCGGGCGTGGTGTAATTGGCAACACGTGGGCCTTTGGAGCCCATTTTTCAGGTTCGAGTCCTGACGCCCGAGCTGCGGAAAATTGTCCGTATCGATGATGGGTTTTCCTGGTGTCTCGAACGGTAATTGTGCTCGCGGCGGGCGAGGGCAAGCGCATGAAATCGGATCTACCCAAGGTGCTGCATCAGCTCATGGGTCGTTCCCTCGTGGGCCACGTGCTGCACGCCTCGAC
>Ga0209382_10006632_pt1 | contig 14869 bp, 17 predicted proteins | sample SoiMetdeltSBSDD5_FD_187599 | JGI IMG/M metagenome (GOLD analysis project Ga0209382, IMG submission 187599) | Bulk soil microbial communities from a Populus tree surrounding site in Tennessee, USA - Soil MetaG P. deltoides SBSDD5 (SPAdes) (version 2) | ecosystem: Environmental > Terrestrial >... | reverse complement strand
ACGGTGCCCTCAATCACTTCCTTAATGTGGGACGCAGGCGGCTACGCTGCCCCAACGGGCGCGGAGGTCAGATGTTGGTCCGGGAGTACGGGTCCAACAAGTCTCGCAGGCCGTCGCCGACCAGGTTGATTGCCAGGGTCGTGACGAAGATCGCCAGCCCGGGGATCGTCGCCATCCACCACTTGTCGAACATGTAGAGCCGGCCGTCGCCGAGCATGCTGCCCCAGGATGGAATCGGCGGCTGGACCCCAAGCCCCAGGAAGCTCAAGAACGACTCCAGAATGATCATCTGGGCCACCTGAAGGCTCATGATAACCACGAGCAGGTTGACCACGTTCGGGAAGATGTGTCCGAGGATCAGCCGGAGATCTCTCGCGCCAACGACTCTCGCTGCCTGGATGAACTCGCGCTCGCGCAGGCTCAGCGTCTGCGCCCGAAGCACGCGCGTGTAGACCGGCCAGCCAGTGATCGCCAGGACCGCGATCAGCGCGCCGTCCAGCCAGGGCAGCGCCGACATGACCCACTTACCGGGCCCGATCACCGCGATCACCGCCAGCGCCAGCAGCACGAACGGAAAGGAGAGCATGATGTTGACGGCCGTCGAGATCAGCCAGTCCACCCACTTGCCGTAGAACCCGGCCAGCAGGCCGAGCGCCACGCCGATCGTCGAGGCGCCGAGCACGGCCAGCACCGCAACGGTGATCGACACTCGTGCCCCGAAGATCAGACGGCTGAGGACGTCGCGGCCGAGCGCGTCGGTCCCGAGAATGAACTTCGGATCGCTGCCCTCCATCCAGGTGGGCGAGAGCAGCCGGTCGAGCGTCCGGCCGACGTACGGGTTCTGCGGCGCGATCAACGGCGCTGCCGCCGCCAGGACAACTACCAACAGGACGATCGCCCCGCCGATCAGCATCCCCTTGAGCCTCCAGACCTGGCGCAAGCGGCGGGCAAGCGTGGACGCTTCGGCGGCGCGCGATGCCACCACCGGCGCATCGTCGGCGGTAGACGCCGCGAGCCGTTGAACGTCAGCCAAGGTGATGCTCCGCGATCAGAGGGCCCCCACCCCCCGACCCCCTCCCCCTTGCGAGGGAGCGGGGGAGCCAAAGCGCCGCCCCCGCGCAAGGGGGACGGGTTGAGGTGGGGGATCTCCACGGCCGGTTCACTGGCGGATCCTCGGGTCGAGATAGCCGATCAGCACGTCGACCGAGAGGTTGACGATGCAGATCGAGGCGGCCAGGATCACAACCGCCGCCTGCACCACCGGGTAGTCGCCGTTCGCGATCGAGCTGACGGTGAAGCTGGCGACGCCCGGCCAGGAGAAGACGGTCTCGGTGACGACGGCGCCGCCGAGCAACTGCCCGAACTGGAGGCCCAGCACGGCGATCACCGGCAACGCCGCGTTCTTGAAGGCGTGTCGGGCAAGGACCACGGCGCCGGCCAGCCCTTTCGCGCGCGCCGTCCGAATGTAGTCCTGGGAGAGCACGTCGATCATGTTCGAGCGCACCAGCCGCATCGTGATCGGCGCCAGGAACGAGCCGAGCGCGATCGTCGGCAGGACAAAGTTCGCCGGCTCGCCGTAGCCCGAGGCCGGCAGCCAGCGCAGTTGGACGGCGAAGACGATCATCAGCATCAGCCCGAGCCAGTAGATCGGGATCGCCTGACCCGCGACCGCCAGCATGGTACAGAGATTGTCGATCCAGCTCCCCCGTCGGTAGGCGGCGAGCGTCCCGAGCGGCACCGCGATTGCCAGACCGAACAGAAGGCCAGCCAGCGCGAGCTGGTACGTGGCAGGCAGCCGCTCCATCACGAGCGCCAGCGCCGACTTCTTCATCAGGAACGACTCGCCGAAATCGCCGCGAATGGCGCCCGAGGCGAACCGCGCGTACTGAACGATCAGCGGCTGATCGAGCCCCAGCTCTTTGCGAAACAGGGCGCGCGTCTCCGGAGGTGCATCCATCGGGAGGAGCACCGCGCTCGGGTCGCCGAGGACGTAGGTCAGGCAAAACGTGACGATCGAGATGCCGATCATCACGACGACAAGCTGAACCAGCCTGCCAAGCACGTACTGTCGCATGCTGTCCCGTCCGGAGGAGACAGGAGACAGGAGGGGGTCAGCTCTCCTGTCTCCTGAATCCTGTCTCCTACGCCTTCGGCTTCGCCTCGAAGATCCGGTCGATCTCGTCGGCGCGGCCCGTCCAGTCGATCCGCTTGCTGACGCCCCACACTGACGTGGCCGACCAGCAGAACAGGACGACGGCCTCTTCCCGCAGCAGCTTCTGGGCCTTGGAATAGGCGTCCTTGCGCTTCGCCTCGTCCAGCGTGGTGCGGCCTTCCTCCAGGAGCTTGTCGAGCTCCGGCGACTTCCAGTAGGAGAGCGGTGCGCTCGAGTGGTGGATGTCCCACAGGATGCCGTCCGCGTCGAAGACCGAGTAGTAGCCCCAGTCCCAGGCGAACATCGGGCCGCCCTTGCCGTCTGAGACCTGATTGACGCGCGTGGTCGCGTCCGGAACGTGCTGGCGATTGACCTTAAAGCCGACCGCGTTCAAGTCCTGGATCATCGCGTCGTAGACCTGCGAGGTGTTGGGGACGGTGCTGTTCCCGGTCAGGAACCGCATCTCCAGCTTCTGGCCGCCCTTCTCGCGGACGCCGTCGGCCCCCTTCTTCCAGCCGGCCTTCTCCAGGGTTTCCTCGGCCAGCTTCGGGTCGTACTTGTACGGCTCGACACTCGCGTCGTAGCCGAACGCGAGCTTGCTGACGTTGCCAGGCGTCATCAGGCCGCCGGCCTGGAGCTTTGAGACGTACCCTTCCTTGTCGATCGCGTGGTTCGCGGCGACCCGAACCTCCTTCTCGGTGAACGGGTTCGGGCCGGTCCGGCCCATCGCGTCCAGGCCGATGAAGACCGTCCGCAGGATGTCCGCCTTGCTGGTGTAGCCGGCCCCTGAGGACTCCACCGTCTTCATCTGGTCGATCGGGAAGGCCGGCACGATGTCCACCCGTCCGGCCAGCAGCTCGGCGACGGCGGTGGCCGGGTCGGCGACGACCCGCACGACAGCGTTCTTGAACGCCGGCTTCGGTCCCCAGTACTCGTCGTTCCGCTCCATCACGACCTGCTGGCCGCGATCCCACTTAACGAACTTGTACGGACCGGTCCCGATCGCGTTCTCGGCCAGGTACTCAGGGCCCTTCTCCTTGAGCACCTTCTCGGAGACGAACTGGAGGTTCTGGAGGCGCTCGGCGAAGACCGGGTACGGCTTCTTGGTGTGCCAGATGACCTTGTGCGGCCCGACGATCTCGATCCGGTCGATCGCCTCCCAGTTGCCGCGCTGCGGGATCTTGTTCTCCGGGTTGATGACCCGCTCGACGTTCGCCTTGACCGTCTCCGCGGTGAACGGGTCGCCGTTGTGGAACTTGACGTCCGTCCGCAGCTCCATCTCCCAGGCCAGGTCGCCCATCGGCTTCCAGCCGGTCGCAAGCCACGGCTTCACCTTCATCGTGTCGTAGTCGCGGACGCCGAGGTTGTCGAAGAGGTGGTAGAAGAGCTTGATCCCCTCGCGCAGGATGTGGTTGTGCGGGTCCATGCTGGTGACGTCCGACGAGAACACCAGGACGACGGTGTCGCCGCCGGCTGGCGTGGCAGCAGCGGCGGACTTCGCGGCCGCCGCGACGGTCGGCGCCGCTGCTGCTGCCGGTGCGGCGGTAGCGACTGCCGCGGCGGCGGTCGGAGCGACGGCAGCCACGGTTGCCGCCGCTGGCTTGGCGGCTTCGGCGGGCTTCGCCTGCTCGGCCGGCGCGGCGGCGGGCGGCGTCGGACCGCAGGCTGCGAGCGCAGCCGAGCCAGTCAACACGATACCACCAGTCGTGAGCACCTGCATGAAGCCACGCCGACTCAACCGTCCCCGACGGTATTCGTGAAGCAAACGATCCAGGTCCTCCGGGCGAAAGACGTTCATCGACGTCTCCTTCTCGCGACTTTTTGCGCGGCCACGTTGCCGGGCCGTTCGGCGGGCGATCAGCGGCCGCCGAGCCCAGATGAAGACCCTCGTCCGCTCGCTCGGACGAAGTTGGGCGAGTATAGCACCCAGTCTGACGCCCCATCACGAGCGATCCGCACGAGCCAGGGACGCCCGGATGGGTCAGCGCGCACAACACCAGCAGACCAGCAGAGCAGCAGAGCAGCAGAGCAGTCTCGCCTGCTCCGAACTCGTCTGCTCGCTCAGTCCGTCGAGAGCGGCGGGCGCTCGCCAGGCAGGTCGATCGGCTGGTCGATCCCGTCGACCAGCTCGCCGGTCGGGGAGCCCCCGAGCGGGCCGGCGGCTCCCGGCAGCGGGATCGGATCGACGAACGGTTCAGCGTCGGCGTCAGGCGCGATCGGTGCCCCGGCGGCCGTCCTGACCGGTGAAAGATCGTGGCGATCGGTCATGGATGTGCTCCTCGGCGTGGTCTCGAACGATGCGGTGTGGCGCAAAGCGCGTGCCGCCGCGACCGGCGCACGGCACGCCACGTGTACTGGCAGGAATGGTGGGGTGAAGAATCGCGTTGTTGGCGGATGTGGCGTCGCTTCGATAGACTGACAACAGAGCCGTGCGCGTGGCGGCAGGAGGTTCGACACAGATGATCTCGATTACGGAGAGCGCCTCGGAGAAGGTGAAGGAGCTGCTGGCGACCGAAGATCGCGAGGGCCAGGCGCTCCGCGTCTTCGTCCGCGGCATGGGATGCTCCGGCCCGGCCTACGGCATGGCCCTTGACGACAGTACCCGCCCGGATGATGCCGTCACCGAGCTATTCGGCATCAAGATCGTCGTCGACCCGGCGAGCGCCCAGTACGTCGAAGGGGCGCAAATCGACTATGTCGATAGCTTGATGGGCAAGGGGTTCACGATCAACAACCCGAACGCGGCCCCGGCCGGCGGTGGCGGCTGCGGCGGAGGGTGCTCCTGCGGGGCGCGCTAACCAGAGCGCCGCGCGTCAGGCAGGACTGACGGCCCGGGAGGTGATCACCTCCCGGGCCTGTGCTTGTCCCCTGGGACCGTCGCCTCTACCTGCACCAGGTCGCAAATCACGGCGCCGCCGGCGATGGCATCGGAGGCGGCGCGGGCTCAGTTGGCATGCCGGCAGGCGTCGCACCCGGGCTGGTCACCTCTTCCGTCTGGACCAGTTCATCGCGAAGATAGGCGTTCAGCTCCTGGAACTGGGCGATCACGGCGCTGACCCGCGCGTCGGCCTCGGCTGGCGTGATTCGGCGGTCACGTGAGATGTCGCGGAGCTCTCGTTCCATGTCGCGTACCAGGCGGCCGACGTTGTCCGGCATCTGATCCGGGTCGTCCACGGCGTAGACGTACTGGATGGCACGCGCGAACGTCACGCAGCGGGTGCACTCGTAGTTGATCGCTCGCGCCCGGTTCTGCGGCGCGATCACCGAGGCGTCTGGCGAGATCAGGGCGATCTCGAGCGCAACGGCGTAGGACTGACAATCCGTACAGGACGAGTACGCAAATGCCGCGTTGACCGGCTCCGCGCGATCGCCGTTGACGTGGACGAGGCGGACGCGTCCACGAACCCGCAGGTCGCCGTCCTGGCGGTTGAGCACGAAGACGACGTTACGTCCAAACCAGGACCAGAAGCCTGGACGACCGCGGTCGCCGTCGCCACCACGGCCAGGGTGGTCGTCGTCGCGCTCTTCCCGGACGACCACCTCGTCGGCGGCGGGGTCCTCCGGAGCGGCATCCTCCGAGGCGGCGGGAGTCGGCGCCGGCTGGGCGGCGGTCTCGGGAGCCGGCGACGCGGACGGAGCCGGGGTACCGGGAGCCGGCTGGCCTTCGCCAGGCGTCTGCGCACGGGTACCTTCGGGCATGGCCAGCAGGCCGCCGAGCACGACGGTCAGGGCGACGACTGTGGAGATCAGCGATTTCATTGAGATCCTCTCGTTTCGCCGTCCGGGCGGCGCTGGCCGTCCTGATCCGAGCGGTTCACGGTGCGAGCGCCCGGGTCGGCGTTGGTAGCGGAGTCCGAACGACTGTCGCGGCCGGCGCGGGTGGCTGGGTCGCCAGCGGCGGCAGCGTGACGGCTGGCGCCGGGGCGGCAGGTGTCGCAGGCGCGCCAGCTGTGGCAGCCGCCGGAGCGATGGGCGGCGCCGGCGCTACAGTCCGGGGTGTCGAGGCGATTGGCACGGCGGCAGTCGGTGCGCCAGGCGGCTGAGCCGGAGCGGTCGGCGTCGCGGCCGACTCGGGCGTTCGGCTCGCAGCCGACGTCGCCGTGGCCTGGACCTCAGCGGTCGCCGGCAGGGCCGGTACCGGTGAGCTGACCGATTCGGGCAGAACCGGGCTCGGGGATGGCGCCGCTGGCTGGACGTCGCGATCGGCCTGCGTCCCGATGGTGGCCCAATCGGGCTGGGGCAGCCCGACCGCGTCGAACAGGGTGCCGCGCGCCTCGGCCGGGATCGGCGCGAAGCTCGCCCGGGTCGGACCATAGAACGGTCCGGAGCCGCCGAACGGCAGCTGCGGCGCCCAGAGGTAGCCGATCAGTCCGAGCGCGCCGAGCGTCCCGAGTGCGCCGATCGCCCGCCGGGTCGGCGTCGGGCTGCTCCAGCGCCAGATCGCGAGGGCGATCCGCTTGCCGAAGCGAACGAGCGAGTTGAGCAGGCCGGCGATCGGCAGCGCCAGCACGGCGATCTGCGTCGCCGCCGACGCCATCCCCAGGCCGTTCCCCTCACCTCCAGCTTGCCTGAGCTCGCCGGCCAGCTGGCGCGCCGAGTCCCAGGCCGTCGCCAGGATGGTGGGCGTCGTCCGCACCATCGTGAACAGCATGAAGCCGAGGATCGGGATGACCAGCACGATGTACAGCGCGAACGCGACGGTTCCCCACCACTTCAGCTCGGGCAGCTTCGCGGACTCCTCCTGACCCGGCAGGTACCGCCGGATGAACGCGCCGACGTGCGAGAGGAAGTCCGGGACGCCGGTCAGGTCGGCCAGGGTCCAGTAGCCGTCCAGGCGGATAAACGGCAAGAGCTGGCGGAACGCGTCCAGGAGCAGCAACGGCACGGCCACCAGGAGCACCTCCCAGCCGGTCGCCAGGTAGAGGCCCAGGATGCCCAGCACGAAGACGAGATGGAAGAAGACGCCGCCGAGGTCCGTGCGGACCCGTCCCCAGCGCGTTAGCCGGTAGTTGTCCGAGACGTCCGTGTAGAACGCCGGGTACACCAGGTACAGGCCGACGCCCATCCCTTTCGGCTGGCCGCCGCCGTAGCGCAGGGCGGCAGCGTGCCCAAGCTCGTGGAAACCTGCCGCGACGGCCGTCAACCCCAGCGCGAAGAGGAGCAGGCCGGGCGTATAGAGCGCCTGCCGAGCGCCGGCGGCGAGGCCGTGGACGAGCAGCAGCCAGCCCAACCCGAGCACGCTCAGGACCACGGTCGCGATCAACACTGGCGGCCAGAACAGCCAGCGCAACACGGCCGTGGGGCCGTTCAGCAGCTCCGGGCCGATCATCTTCGTGCGGAGGCTGAGGGCGAGCAGGGATCGTGCCGCGCCCTGTCCACCGACGACCCGACCGTCGGCGGCCGGCACCAGTCCCTTCAGCACCAGCTGCGTCCCCACCAGCACGCGGACGTTGTCTGCGCTGACGGCGCGTCCGGTCTTCTCGGAGACGGCCTCGGCGATCTCCCGTAGCGACCGTCGACTGTCGCACAGCTCGGCGATCCGGTACAGCAGCTCGGTGACCTGGACGTAGCCGGCGCCCTCGCGCTCGATCAGGTACGGCGGGGTCTTGAACGCGCTCTCGCGCATCTGCCCGGCCAGCCGCACGCCCGGCGCGAGCCGAGGCCGCTCGGGTACAGCAATCTTCTGGGGCTCTCGCGCTGGACGCTGACTCGCAGGTGCAGCCGGGCCGCCTGGCGTGCCGTCCTGGCGCGCCGCGCTCGTGGCGTCCACACGCGGAAGTCGGCGCGTCGGCTCCTCAGACTCGGACGCGGACAGTCGCCGGACTGGCGGCTCGTCCTTGCGGTGCGTCCGGTCCTCGGGCTGAGTCGTCGTTGGCCCTGTCTGCCTGTCGTGCGTCGTCGCCATCGACCCACCTGGTCACGAGGTCGTGTGGCCCCGATCCGAGGCCAGACGCGACCGTACGGGCCGAGCGGCACCCGGCCCGTGCTGTCGCGAGGGTTACGTCGAGCTGTGCGAACGAGTCGACGCTACGGCGTCGTGGTGGACGGCGCGCCAGCGCTGGCAGAGGCGCCAGCCGAGCCGGTGCCAGTCGTCCCGCTGTCCTCGGACATATCGTCGCCCTGCTCGATGATGGCGTCCTGCGTCGCCGTGGCGTTCGCGATGCCGTTGAGTGACTGCGTGATCGGCGCGTCCTGGTCCGCCGAGGAGACGGCAATCGAGTTGAAGGAGAGGACGTTGGCGCCGACCGAAGCGTCCAGCGGGATCGCGGCGTTTGCGTTAGCGGCGACGGCGGCGTCGATCGGGGCCGCCAGGTCGAGCGCCAGGTCGAGGTTGGCGTCGAGGTCGAGCAGCGTCGTCATCGCCTCACGATCGGGCAGGTCGGACGCCTGCTGCTCGGCGAGCTCTTCCTGGCTGAGACCTTGCTTCGCTGGTTTCTGGGCCATGATCGTTCTCCTCATTGACGTGATGTAGAGCGTCAAGCACGAGCTAGAGCGGTACGAGCAGGCCGCGCCGCGCGAGGCGGCATCAGACCTTGACGCTGTCGCCGGTGGAACCGTCCAGCGGGTCGGGAACGCCGATCGGCTCGCCCTCGGCGGGCGGCTCCGTAGGCCAGGTGTCGATCGGCGGCAGGCCGCCCTCCAGCCCGCCGACGCCGACGATCGACATCGCGTCACGCGTGGGCAGGTCGCCGGCCTGTTCGGCGCGAAGCTCGTCGGGATCCAGTCCTGACCGCTCCGGCTGCTCCCGGTCCGTGGCGTTCGGATCACGCAGGTTGCTGCTCATCGGTTACGTGTCCGACCGCTGATAAATGATCACCGTCTGATCGGCGTCCGCGGCGGCGACGGAACTGGTTGAGTTGACGTTGGTCGCCTCGGCCTCGTTGATCGGCATCGCGAAGTTGTCGATGCCGAGATCGAGGCCGTGCCCGAACCCATGCCCGATCGTGGACAACGCCTCGCGGTCCGGGAGATCGGTCGCCGTCTCGGCGGCGAGCTCGTCACCACTCAATGCGTCCGGGGGATGGGGCTCAGGCTGGGAATGCCGTTTCATAGCCAGAGATCCTCCCTCTGATACTGCGTCTCTACAAGTAGCGCGCCAGCGACACCGTGCGTGCTCCGCGCTGACGGCACCGGCTTAACCGTGCCGCGGCTACCGGCCGCCCGACCCCTGGGCGACGTCGGCGTCCTGGTCGGCCTCGGCGATCGCGACGCCGTTCAGCACCTGGGTGATCTCGGCGTCCTGGTCCGCCGACGCAATCGCGGTCGAGTCCACGGAGCCGACGTTGGCGGCCACCGCCGCGTCGATTGGCGCCGCGACGTTCGCGTTCGCCGCGATGGCGGCGCCAATCGGCGCAGTAGCGGTGGCGTCGAGCGCCAGGTCAAGATTGAGGTCCAGCAGCGACATCGCCTCGCGGTCGGGGAGCTCGGCGGCTTCCTCGGCCGCGAGCTCGTCAGGCTGCAGGCCCCGCTCGTGCGGCTGTTTCGCCATGCATCACCTCCAGATTCCTCTGAGAGATGCAGCAAGCACGGCCTATGCCAGCCAGCCGAAGTCGGGGCACGGACGTCGTGAGGAGATGCGCAAGACAGACGTCCGGCGCTGACGGTCCATCTGACCAGGCACACCGGGCCGGCTTCAGAAGATGCGGAACACCACCAGCAGCGAGACGCCGAGGTAGGTCAGTCCGGAGACTGCCGCGACGCTGGTGTTGTGATCGCGCCGCAGCTCCTCCCCCAACCTCGCGGGCGTGAGGCCGAACAGCAACCAGTTCACCACGTAGAGCAGGACGAACGAGACGATCTGCCCGTAGATCACCCAGGACAGCATGAAGGTGACGCGCTCGGTGAGCGTGGGGTCCCAGATCGGCATGATGCTCTGGCGGTTCGCTACGCCGACCAGGGCACAGACTGCCGCGAACAGCGCACCGGTCACGACGCCGTAGCTGCCGCTGTTATCGTGGACGACCTGGCGGCGGATGCTGGGCCAGCTCTCCTGGAGTATCAGCATCGAACTGACGACCGAGAGCAGCAGCGCCACCGCCGCCCCGAACAGCACCATACCAGTGGTATAGAGGATGTCGTTGATCCAGACGTCCATCTCAGCATGCGCTCCTTCACGATCGTGACAATGCCAGGCAATGCTGCCGGGTCATGATGCTAGGCGATTCCGGGGATCAGCGCCGACGTTCTGGCCCGGTACTCCTGATACTCAGGAAACGCTCGGGCCAGGATCTGGTCTTCGTAGCGCAGCCGCACGATCTGCGCGGCCACGAACAGCGCGTTGAGGATCAGCACCAGCGGCGAGAAGCGCAGCCAGATCTCGCCGAGGGTGATCAGCAGGCCGCCCAGGTAGATCGGGTGGCGCACGAACCGGTACGGCCCGGTCGTCACGAGGCGCCGAGCCTGGGGGAGCAGGCTGAAGCTCGTACCGAGGTACCAAGCGCTCCAGAAGGCGAGCACGGTCCCTGCCAGCATGAAGCTGAAGGCGAGCGGCACGGCGTCCGGCTGCGTGACCGGTTGGAGTGCGCTCAGCCCAAGTGCGTCGATGGCGAGCGCCGTCGCGGCAACAGCTCGCCAGTCATGCCGCTCGACCAGCGGCGGCGGCTTGCGCCAGTACGTCAGCAGCAACAGTCCGAGGTACGCGATGGCGGCGAACGAGAGCGCCGTTTCGAGGTCCGGACGCGGCTCGCTCAGGACCAGCCAGTCACCCCAGACCTGCCGGGCGAGCAGCCAGCCAAAGTAGACGGCCGGACCGGCCGCGACGATTCCCCGGGCCAACCCGGTCTGGCCGCCGGGAGTCCGGCTGCCGCCTGACTCGTCCGCGACCTGCGATCCTGGTTCGGATCCAGCGCGCCCCGCCGTCGACAGAGGGCATGCTCCTCAGGCGATGTGGTGCACAGTCAGATCGGCGAGGCGGATCTGCTCGATCTCGAGCAGGAAGACGTACGCGCCGACCTCGACCAGCCGCACGAGCCATCCGGGCGACTCCAGGCGCACGGTCAGGTCGGCGTAGGCGACGCCGTCCGGATTCGCCGCGCTGACCGGCAGGTACCCCTTGCCCGGCTCGGACTCGAGCAGGGCGAGGCGGCCTTCATAGCGCGCGGCGATGACGGTGGCGTTCTCGTACGGCGGCATCGAGATCGGCAGCTCGGCCTGGCCGCTCCGACGGTACTCTTCGCGCGCCCGGCGGAGGTTCTCGATCACCTGACCGGCTCGCATCTCGCCGATCATGTCGTCCGGCATGAGCGCCCTGGCAAGGTAGGCGACGGACGCGGTGGGCGAGTCGCCCTCGATGATGATTGTGTTGGCGCTGGCGCCGCTCGCCTCGACGACGCAGTAGCGGAACTGGAAATTCCCCGACACGTCGATCGTCTGGACTTCGGCGACCTGGACGATCAGGCCCTCGACGTCGAAGCCCCGCGACTCCCAGAAGGACGGATCGGTCGTCGCGATCGTGAACGCCTCGCCGGAGCGGATCACCCCGGTCACCTTCTCGACCTCAGCGGCCTCGTTGGTGCGATCCGGGTCGGCGTTCCAGCTCGGCCGCGGGCGTGGGCCGCGCCTGGGCGTCTCGTCACCCCGATCGTCCACCTTCTGCTTCAGGAGTCGCCGAACCCTGGTGGGAATCTCGGACTGGCTCATCGCCATGTAGGCGACGAGGGCGATGATGGCGACCATGACGACCAGAAAGATGAGGGTTCCGGCGTTCATCCGCCTCCTCCGAGCGACACAAGATGAAAGATGATGCTGCTCACCGCCGGCCGCCGCCACTGGAGCCGCTCGATCGGCTCGGCGCGGAGGAGCGCGACGGCGACGAGCTGGACGACGATGGACGTGTGGTGCCCTGCGAGGGAGCGCGAGGCTGGGTCACCGTTGAGCCGCTGCCGCTGCTGGACGGCTGGGTCTGGGTCGACGAGCCCGATCCGGTGTTGCTGCCCGACGACGAGCTGCCGGTTCCGGTGGACGGCGCGACGGCGTCCGGCTGAGACGAGGTCCTGCCTGGCGCAGACCCGGTCGCCCCTGATCCGGAGCTCGGGCGCGTAGCCCCCTGGCCGGGCGTGGTCGGCCGCTGGGTGACGGTCTGACCGCTCCGAGTCTGAGTCGGCGGATTGGAGACACGGTAGTTGGAGCTGCCGGGTGAGTTGACGATGACGGGCGGTGCGCCGTAGCCCCACCCTGGCGGGTTCCGCCAGAGCAGGTACATCAGGAGAGCATCGCTGGCGTCGAAGCCGCCGCCCTGCTGGTAGGTGTGGCGCTGGCCCTTGTCGTCGACGTAGCCGCCGGCCTCGCCCGGCCCGAGCTCATTCTGCGCGAGCTGGCGTGGCTTCTGGACGCCCTCCTCCAGCAGCATGACGCTCTGGGGGAAGAGCTGGCCGGACTTGACTTCAAGGTTCAGACCGTCTTCCGGCTGGAGGTTGGCGCCGGCCGGCGCCTGAACTTCGAGCGCGTAGCTCCCTGGCGGGACGTTCTCGAAGCGGTAATTGTAGGCAGCCTCGCCCTCGGCGTTCGGGTCGACGGCTGACGACGTCGTGGAGTAGGTGTTCCCGCCGCCGCGCAACGTCAACTGCGCGCCCGGCAGCGCCGAGACCGACCGGTCGGCGCTGAGCTGCATGACCTGCCCGGCGACGGAGCCGGTCCTGGTGGGCGAGCCGCAGACGGTCCCGACGAAGACGATCGCGATCAGGGCCGCCCCGAGGGCGTAGATCAGGCCGACGGGCAGCCCCATGAACTTCGCGTCGCCGCCCAGGTACGAGCGCCAGCCGCCCGAGCCGCCTCGGGGCTGCGACCCGGTGAACGGGTAGCCGCCGAACGGGGCGCCGCCACCGGCGCCGCTGGAGGATCGACCACGGTCGTACGCCGCGTCTGAATCGAACGAAGACCGACGCCCACTCTCATCTGGCGCGTCGTCTGGCTGAACGCCGCCGCGTGAGGCGCCCTGAGCGCCCGGTGGCGTGCGGCCGGTGGCACCCTGGGATGCTCGGGGGAGATCGTCTGGATCTGAGCTCATTGGTCTGGAGGTCGCCTTCTAGCCGAGAGCGCCCCGCGAGGTGCGGAGCCAGCTCCGAGGCCGAACTTGTAGGACGGAGAAAGAGCACTCGCGGAGCCGCCCTCCGATCTGGGCGCGGTCACGCTCAGCCCCGAGCGCCTCATGGTGCAGTATGCCACTCCGCTACTGGGCACTCCTAGAATAGTGACCGGAGCTTCATCATACCCTCACCTGGCCGCGCCTGTGACGCGCTCGAAACGGTCAGGGCACTGGAGTGGACGCGGGCCTGATACAATCTGTTCCCTGAAGATCGTCAGGTCTTCGCTGGGGGCGTAGCTCAACGGCAGAGCAGGGGCCTTTTAAGCCCAAGGTTCAGGGTTCGAATCCCTGCGCCCTCACCAGCGTGACCAGATAGAGAAGAGTCGCCTTGGAGACTCCGAGGCGACTCTTCTCTCGCTTAGGCCCCTAAGAGGCTATCTCAAGTCTGGCATGAGGGCTGCACCGCCTGCTGGTCGGGAGGTGCGACATGGCGAGCGAGCCGGTGGAGCGAGAGTCGTTGCCGACGATCTGGCGGGTGCCGGATGAGCTATGGGCGGAGATCGAACCGGTCATCGCGGAGCTGGACCCGCCGAATCGGGTGGGGCCGAAGCGGACGCCGGCGCGGCCGGTCCTGGACGCGATCATCTATCGGGGCCGGACGGGCTGCCAATGGAACCGCCTCCCGAAGGAGTTCCCAGACGACAGCACCGTCCATCGGTTCTTCCAGCGGTGGCGCGAGGTCGGGCTGTTCCGGCGGGTCTGGGCGATGCTGATCGAACGGTGCGAGGACCTCGACGGGGTCGACTGGGAGTGGCAGGCGGCGGACGGGGCGATGGGCAAGGCCCGAAAGGGGGGGACCATGTCGGCCCCAATCCGACCGACCGCGCGAAGGGTGGCGTGAAGCGTTCCCTCCTGGTCGAGGGCCACGGACGGCCGCTCGCGGCGGTGGTGGCGGCCGCCAACGTGCCCGACGACCGCCTGCTGAAGGTGACCATCGAGGCGATGGTCCTCGAGCGCGCCGAGTCCGAGCCCGACTGGCCGCAGCATCTTGCCCTGGACGCCGGGTTCGACACCCCGACCGGCTGGGAAACCACCATCGACGCGAACTACTACCCGCACATCGCGCCGCGTCGTCCCGAGGACCGGCCGCCACCACCGGACCCGCCCTACCCAGCGCGCAGGTGGGTCGTGGAACGGGCACAGAGTTGGCTGGTCACCTGGCGCGCCATCCTCGTCCGCTGGGAACGGAAGGCCGAGAACTATCTCGGCCTCATTGAGCTCGCCTGCGCCCTCCTCTGGGGCCGCTACTACCTCACCCTCGCACCACGACGACGCTCATGACCCGGGTACCTACGCGATCCGACTGCTCATCCCCGTAACGTGAGATAGCCTCTAACTAGGCCCCTAACCAGCGTCGGTGGCCTTCCGTCGCGCCTCCCGCAAGACTACCTGCAATCGGTCTGCGGCATCGTCGTCAAGCTCACGAACGGCGTGCGTGTAGCGTTCGAGCGTGAACGCTGGCGAGTGATGGCCGAGGCGGTCTGCCGTCGTCTTTGCGTTCACTCCCGCTAAGAGCGAGAGCGTAGCGTTGTCGTGACGTAGGGTATGGAACGGACGCTCCGCCGGGATGCTCGCCGCCTTCAGAACTCGGCCGAGCCGCTTCGTCACATTGTCCCGGTCCAGCGGCGTCCCGA
>Ga0209382_10006631_pt1 | contig 14869 bp, 15 predicted proteins | sample SoiMetdeltSBSDD5_FD_187599 | JGI IMG/M metagenome (GOLD analysis project Ga0209382, IMG submission 187599) | Bulk soil microbial communities from a Populus tree surrounding site in Tennessee, USA - Soil MetaG P. deltoides SBSDD5 (SPAdes) (version 2) | ecosystem: Environmental > Terrestrial >... | reverse complement strand
TTGATCGCCTCGAGGGGTGGGCCGAGAACCCGGGGTCGGGGTCGGCGCAGGGAGAGGAAAGCGGGCGCTGGAGTCAACGAGCCCGCCACCTGCGGTTCGGTAGCCACTGTCGGCGATCTTGAAATTCATCAGTTTTAGGGCTGTCGCGTTCAGTTAATTCATCAGCGATCGAGCGCGACTACACGGTCGCCGGCGTCGCTTTTCGGCCCGGCGCGGTCGCGTCGTGGTGTCGGTCCACGGCGGGTTCGGCTCGCGCGCTGGCCGGTCACGCATGCACCCAGGAAATGCGCCGGATCGGGCTCACACATTACAGGATCATGGCGACATGTGGTCCCGTGTGATAACTGGGTTCTTGGGGATCGGCCAGGGGTGCGGCTGCCCTTGCTGGAGGGCCGCATAATGCTGGTTGTGGATGTGCGGGTGAAGAATGGCTGCTTCCACACTACGCCGCAGTCAGCGAAAGGCGGACCGCCCAGTCAAGGCCTGGCCGATCATCAGCTGGTGCACCTCGGAGGTGCCCTCGTAGGTGAGGACGGACTCGAGGTTGTTGGCATGGCGCATAATCGGATAATCCAGAGTGATGCCGGCGGCGCCGAGAAGCGTCCGGCATTCCCGGGCGATCCCAAGCGCCTCACGCACATTGTTCAGCTTGCCCAGGCTCACCTGGGCAGGTGCCAGCTCCCCCGCGTCCTTGAGCCTGCCGAGGTGCACTGCAAGAAGCATCCCCTTGCCAAGCTCAAGGGTCATGTCGGCGAGCTTGGCCTGGGTCAGCTGATAGGCGGCCAGCGGCTTGCCGAAGACTTCTCGGTCCCCGACGTAGGCGATTGTCGTCTCCAAGCAGTCCCGCGCCGCACCCAGGGCTCCGAACACGATCCCATACCGGGCCTCATTCAGGCACGACAGCGGCCCTGACAGCCCGACTGCGCCTGGCAGCATGGCGGACGCGGGGAGCCGCACGTTGTCAAGCACCAGCTCGGAGGTGACCGACGCCCGCAACGACATCTTCTTCTTGATCTCTGGCGCCGAGAATCCCGGCAGGTCGGTAGGCACGACGAAGCCACGGATCCGCTCCTCGGTCGCCTCCTCGACGCGTGCCCATATGACCGCGACGTCAGCCACCGAACCGTTAGTGATCCACATCTTGTTGCCGTTGAGCACCCAGTCGTCACCGTCACGCCTGGCGCGAGTGCGCATGCCGGCCGGGTTGGAGCCGAAGTCGGGCTCGGTCAACCCGAAACAGCCGATAGCGTCACCGGCCGCCATCCTTGGCAGCCACTCGTTCTTCTGCTCCTCCGAGCCGTGTGCCCAGATCGCGAACATCGCCAGGGACCCCTGCACCGACACCAGGCTGCGCAGACCGGAATCGCCAGCCTCCAGCTCCATGCAGGCTAGTCCGTACGCCGTCGCGGACATGCCCGCGCAGCCGTAGCCGTCGAGGTGCATTCCGAGCACGCCGAGTGAGCCGAGTTCCTTGGCGATGTCCCGGGCCGGGATGGAACCGGTCTCATACCAGTCGGCGATCTCGGGCTCTACCCGATCCTTGACGAATCGGCGCACGGTGTCGCGAATCGCCAGGTTCTCGGCTCCCAACAGCGCGTCAGTGCCGAAGAGGGCGAGTGGCTTCGAAGAGTGGGTCGCAGCCATGGAGCAGTGTCCTTTCAAGGAAATCGCGGTCGCCTAGCTAGACGCGCGGAGACTTGCCGTCTCAAATTTATCGATCTTACTGTGTGTGGTGCTACTCCTAGTCGCTCGGCATTGGCGACAGTGACCTCGCCTTCCGCAACATCAAGGGGTACCCGCTGGGGATCCCTGTCGCGTGAGCGACCAAACCCGACGCCCGACCGGCGTATCCACGTTCCCGCCTCTCACGGCGACTCACGACGGCACTGTCCAGTGGTCAATCGGCGCCACGTGAATCCACAGCGTTCAGTCCGGCCGCGTGGCGAGACACCGGCTGTGATGCCGCCTGCGAGCCTGTCGATTCCCTGCCCACCGCACGCTTCGTTGGGTCTCCTCCAGCCACCGCACGACCGCCTCGGTGTGCTCGCCGAGTTGAGGGGGAGCCGTCCGGTAGGTCACGGGCGTGCGCGACAGACGCAGCGGGTTCGCCACCGACCGAGCCGATCCCCCCTCACCGTTTGGCAAATCCACAATGGAGCTCATGCCAAGCTTCTCTGCCAGGCGGAAGGCCTCTTCGATGTCGTTTACGCGCCCGCACGGCACACCAGCCTTACTGAGCGAGTCGACCCACTCGTCAGCGTCTCGCGTCGCCAACACGCGTTCAAGTTCCCTGCGGAGTTCGGCGCGGTTGGAAACGCGCGCCTCGTTAGTGATGAACCGGGCGTCGGAAATGAAGGCATCCGCGCCGATGACAGCGCACATCGACCTGAACTGCCGGTCGCTGCCCACGGCGACTACCAACGGCGACGACCTGGTCTGCAACAACTCGTAGGGGGCGATGCTGGGATGCTCGTTGCCCATGGCCTTCGGGACGACTCCAGCAGTCACAAAGGACGATGCCTGGTTGACGAGTCCGGCCAGCATGCAAGACAGGAGGTTGGTTTCGACATGCTGTCCTATGCCTGATCGCTCACGCTCCTGTAGGGCGGCAAGCGCCCCGACCACAACGTTGAGACCAGTGAGCACATCCACGATCGGGACGCCCACCTTCGTGGGCCGGCCTCCCGGTTGACCGGTGATGCTCATCAACCCGCTCGCCGCTTGAATCAGAAGGTCATAGCCCGACAGCTGAGACGCGTCGCCCTGGCTGCCGAACGCCGAGATCGAACAGTAGACAAGTCCGGGATTGAGCGAGGAGAGCTGCGCATAACCGAGTCCCCAACGCTCCATGGTGCCGGGCCGAAAGTTCTGCACCAGAACATCGGCGTGTTCGCATAACCGCCGGGCGGTCGCGCGATCGTTCTCGTTGCCCAGGTCGAGAGCGACACTGCGCTTGTTTCGGTTGATTGACAGGTAGTATGAACTGTCGGAGTTGACAAACGGAGGCCCCCAGCTCCGCGTCAGATCACCGCCATCGGGTCTCTCCACCGTCGTGACATCGGCACCCAAATCACCGAGAATCATCGTGGCGTATGGACCCGACAGCACGCGGGAGAAGTCGACGACTACGACGCCGCTCAACGGTCCCATAGGTTGACCTCCAGTTGAACGTTTGGGTTCTCGGACGACATCCGGCATCTGCATACGCGGGACCTGCCCGCCTCAGGAAAGAGTCGCAGGCTGAACGATCTCGTTTCAAAGAATCTCCTGGCGATAAGGGTTGACACGTTAGAGTGCACGGGCGCTCGAAACAGCGGTCTTGGTTGATGTGTCGGCCGCGACCGCATCCTTGCCCAAACTCACCATCAACCGGCTGACTCGTTCCTGGGATCGCGGATCAAACACGTCTCGCAGCCAGTCACCGGTGATGTTCACCGACATGACAAGCGCGAAGATCACGACGCCGGGGATCGTCGCCAGCCACCACGCGGCGCCGACATACGCGCGCCCGTCCGCGAGCATTCCGCCCCACGTCGGCTGGTCACCCGCCACACCCAGGCCGAGGAAGGAAAGGGAGGCTTCGGCGAGGATGATTGCACCCAGGTCCAACGCGGCCAGTACCAAGATGGTCGGCAGAACCGCGGGCAGGATGTGCAGAAACATCACGCGGGCTCGGGAGGCCCCCAGGGCGCGAGCCGAAAGGATGTACTCGCGTTCCCGAATCGACAGTGTCTCGCCCCGGATAGGCCGCGCGAACGTGACCCACGCGACAAGGACAAGCGCCAAGATTAGGTGATCGAGCCCTGGGCCCAACACAGACACCAACGCGATCGCGAAGATGAGAAATGGGAACGCCAACCACACGTCCACCAGCCGCATCATGATCGAATCAAACCATCCGCCGAAGTATCCGCTCGCTAGTCCCAACGCCACGCCGATCACGGCCCCGAAGAAAATCACGACGAAGCCAATGATCAACGTCACCCGTGAGCTGGCGATCAGCCGCGAGAGCACGTCTCTGCCCAGGACGTCTGTGCCCAAGAAATGACCATCGCTGAGAGGCGGAAGAAGCCGCGCCTCCAGGTCCTGAACGTTGGGGTCCTGCGGTGCCAGCACGGGCGCGAAGATTCCCACCACAACAAAGAGGAACAGGACCGCGAGCGCGCCGGTCACCATCCACGGAGGCCGTCTCCCCGAATTCACACTCTTCCTCATGTCTTCACTGACCTCCGTGCGTTCACTCGAGGATCCAGCCAGCCGTGGATCAGATCGGCAAGAAGGTTTGACAGCACGACAAGCAACGTCGCCAGGAGCACCGCACCCTGCACGATCGGATAGTCGCGGTTATCCAGCGAGGTGATCAGCAGCCATCCAAGGCCGGGCCAGCCGAACACGACTTCGACCACGAGGGTGCCGCCCAGCAGTGTTCCAAGCCGCGACCCCAGCACTATGACCGTCGCCGGCAGCGCATTACGCAGCATGTGCCGAATGACGACGTGGCGCGCCAGCCCTCGAGCTCGCAGCGCCTCGACAAACTCGAGGTTCTTCACCTCCAGCAGGCTGGACCTGAGGAGCCGGGCGATCATGGCAGCCGTGGTGGTGCCCAGAGTAAACGCGGGCAAGACCAGGTGGCTCAGCGCCGACGACAACGCCGCCCAGTTCCCGGTCAAGACGGCGTCCACGGTGGTGAAGCCGGTGACAGGTTGAAGCGACGAATTGGCGTCGATTACGCCGCTGGCGGGAAATATCGGGAAGGTGACAGAGAAAAGAAGAATCAGCATGATTCCCTGCCAGAAGCTGGGCATCGAGATACCGAAGAGGGACAGTGCCGTCCCCCCACGGTCCCAACGGCTGTTCTGGCGCAGCGCCGAAACGATGGCTATCGGGACCGCGATGAGGATCGCGATGGCCAGGGACGCGAATGTCAGCTCGATCGTGTGCGCCAGTGCGGGCTTTAGTAGATCCACCACGGGCGTCCGCTGCCGTATTGACTCTCCGAGATCGGCGCGAGCGATGCCGCCGAGGAAAGAGAGGAACTGGACGGGTAGCGGCTGATCTAGGCCCAAGTCTTTGGCCGCTTGAGCGCGTTGCTCCGCGGTCCCGCCGCCCTCATCGGAGAACAAGATGTCGACGGCGTCGCCTGGGACCACGCGGAGCACCACGAAAATGACGACCGAGGCACCAAGGAGCACAGCGACTGTCTCCCCAAGCCTTCGTAACGCGAACCGGACCATCAGTTGCCCGAAAGGGATGCCTGGACGAGGTCGACCCGGCCGGATGGGAACGGCTCCCAGCCCTTCACCCGTGACGACACGCCGTACAGCTCCTCCGGGGTCACCAACGGTACCCACGGGGCATTGTCCATGACATTTCTCATAAGACTGCGGTAGATCCCCTTGGCGCCCTCCAAATCGGACGACATGGCGGTTCGGGCCTGCTGCATCATCGCGTCTGTCGGTGGCGAAGAGAATCCCGTGAAGACCTGGCTCTTTCGCGTCCCGCTCCAGAAGTGGGTCGTGTAGACCGTGTTGCAGTCACCTCTAGCAAAACCCCAGTCGTGCAGGAAGAACGGGCTTTGGCCCTTATTGATCTTCGACGTAAAGGCTCCCGCCTCCATGCTGTTGACGGTGACACGAAGCCCGGCTGCGCGCAGTTGTCCTGCGACCGCCTCGGCGAAGGTACGGTTTTCCGTCGCTACGTCGAGCATCACGGGCTCCAAAGTGCCCAGCACCGCCGCGGCCCCCGCAGGTTCCTTGGGGTACCCCTGGTAGGACGAGTCATAGCAGTCCATAGCCTTGAACGCAGGCTGGTTGAGCGCCTCTGCACGGCCGTCGAAGACTGTCCTCGCCAGGGTCTCCTGGTTGACCGCCTTGTTCATTGCTTGGCGCACCTCGGGCTTGCTGAACGGCGTCTGCGTCACGTTCATCCCGAGGAAGGAGATGCGAGTCCCTTTAGCACCAACCGTCTTAATGTCGCCGGTGAAGGTGCGGGCAATGTCGGGCGGCAGCGTCGTGATTATCTGTACTTCGCCCGCCTTGAGCGCGGCCACACGGCTTGCCAGCTCTGGAATTGGCCGGAATATGACCTGGTCAACCTTCGGCTTGCCGCCCCAGTAGTTCGCATTGGCGGTCAGCACCACCCGTTGCCCCTTGACCCACTCCTTCAAAATGAACGGGCCGGTGCCGATGGGTTTCTTGGCGAACTCTTCGTCGCCCACCTGCTTCAGATAGCCGGGCGGGACGATCTCCTGAAACGCGAGTTGCGCCGCGAAACCCGCGTCAGGCTCCTTGGTACGGAACCCGACCGTGTATTGGTCGATGGCTTCCACACCGGCGTAGGTCGGCATCAGGGACGTCCGGGGGGATTTCTGCGCGGGGTCGTGGATTCGCTTGAACGTGAACACGACCGCGTCAGCGTTGAACGGCTCACCGTTGGTGAAGGTGACCCCTTGACGAAGTTTGACAACCCAATAGTCCGGCCTTTGATTCTCCCACGAGGTGGCCAACTTGGGGATCAGCTTCAGGTCGGGGCCTTGCTCTATCAGGCCGTCCATGATTTGCCTGGTGACGTTCTGCGTTTCGCGGCTGCGGTGCATCGCCGGGTCGAGTGTTTCCGCGTCCACCTGTTGCGCGACCGTGATGGTTCCCCCAGCGGAGGAGCCGCTGGATCCGCCGGACGGCGCGCAAGCGACCGAAAGCAGAACGGAGAAGGCCGCCATCGCGGCGAGTGTCGCCCTCCCCGTCCAGGCGCGTCCCACTCCCCTCAAACTATTCATGTCCAGTTCCTCTCTCTGGGCCGCGACGAATACGTCGTACGCGTGGATCTGCCACTGGATGTGCATCGATCAAGGCTTTTGTGTATGGGTTGGATGGGTGGAGATAGAGGTCGCCCGACTTCCCGCGCTCGACGATTTCTCCCCTGTGCATCACTGCTACCTGGTCGCAGAAGATCTCGACGACGGCGAGATCGTGGGCGATGAGCAAGTAGGTCAGGTTCAGTTGCGTCTGCAGTTCTTTGAGCAGCGCCAGAATCTGTGCCTGGACCGAAACATCCAGCGCGGAAACCGGCTCGTCCAACACCAGCAACTTCGGGTTCACCGCAAGTGCGCGTGCGATAGCGATTCTTTGCCGCTGCCCACCGGAGAACTCGTGCGGGTACCGGTCTGCGGCCTGTGGCGCCAGCCCGCATAACTCCAGGAGGTTCGCGACTCTGCTGAGTCTTGAAGCCTCATCTCCGATTCGGTGTATGCGCAGGCCTTCGGCGATGAGCCTGCCGACCTTCCAGCGAGGATTGAGCGACGCGCTGGGATCTTGAAAGACAATCTGAACCTCGCGGGCGAACGCTCGGGTCTCATTGCTTCGTGCGGTCAGCATTTCTCGGCCTTCGAGCCGGACCGAACCGGCATCGGGCGTGACGAGCCGGCAGATCATTCGTGCCGTTGTCGACTTGCCTGAACCTGACTCGCCAATCAGGCCCAGCGTCTTTCCCTTGTCGATTTCTAAGGACACGTCCCGTACCGCCGTAAAGTACGACTTCCCGCCGAAGAGCCCTCGGCCGGTGCGAAACGTCTTATGCAGGCCCTGCACCTGCAGGAAGGCAGTCATGAGGCCGGTACCCCCGCGTGGAAGCAGCGAACACTGCGGTCTGCGTAAGCGACCTCGGGCGGCACATTGTCCCGGCATTCGGTGGTGACGTGCCGGCATCTCGGTGCGAACGGGCAGCTCGTCAAGGTGCCGATGACCTGGGCTGCCTGGCCGGGTATCGGCCGCAGGGATCCGGGGTCGCCCACCTTCGGAAGCGCGTCAAGGAGGGCTCGGGTGTAGGGATTCCTCGGCTCATCGAACAGCTCGAAGACATCGGCCTCTTCGACAAGCAGCCCGCCATACATGACGGCGACACGATCGCAGGTCTCCGCGACCACCCCCATGTCGTGCGTTATCAACACAACAGCGGCATCCCGCTCGCCACACATCTGCACGAGCAGCTCGAGGACCCGGCGCTGGACGGTGACGTCCAGCGCACTCGTTGGTTCATCCGCGATCACCAGTACCGGGTCGGCGATCAATGCGATCGCAATGGCAACACGCTGCCGCATCCCTCCGGACAGTTGGTGTGGATAGGACTCCATCGTGCGCGCCGGGTCGCTGAGCTTGACCTCGTCGAGCAGATCACGTGCTGCCGCACGGGCCTGCACCCGGCTGGTTTCCGGCTTGGCCGCCCGCAACGCCTCTACGAGTTGTGCGCCAATCGTGCGCACCGGGTCCAACGCCGTCAGCGCGTCCTGGAATACAAAACCTATTTTCGCGCCGCGGATTCGCCGTAGCTCCTTTTCCGAAGCACCGACGAGTTCCTTTCCTTGAAACCTGATGCTGCCGTCGATCTCGGCGTATGGGGGCAGCAGGCCCAGCATCGCGCGAGCGGCAACACTCTTACCCGCACCGGACTCGCCCACAATGCCCATGAACTGTCCGTGGGCAAGCTTGAATGAGACGGACGAGACCGCGGCGATGGGGCCTAGCCGGACGGTCAGTCCGTGAACCTCCAACAGAGGGGCGTTCGCGTGACTCCCCACCGGCGGCCGCACGGATCCCCTACACAATCTCGATGTCGAACAGCGGGGGGTACTGTTGCGCGCCGAAGAGGTCTGCGTCACCGAACGCGCCATTTGAGGACGTTCTGCGGATCGTGAACTTTATAGCGTTGGCCGGTTCGAAGACCACAAAGTCGGTGATGCGCGACTCAGGGATTCGATACAGGCACGCGATCGCATCGCGCGTCAGCGCTCCGCTCTCGCGCACCCGTTCAAAGTTGGCACGGTCCCTGAACAAGATGTCAAAGGTGATATGGTCTACGCCCGCATTCTTGCTGCGGATCGTGGAGGCAAGTTCGACCAGACGTGTCACGGCGCGGCCTTTCGGTGTTCGGATTCGGACTTTATGACGCGATGGTGTGGGCTACGGTGCGGAAGAGTTCATGTGGGTCATCGACTTCCATCACGTGATTCAGCGTCCATCTGTAGACTGGTTGTGCGGTGAGCACCTCGTCCAGAAAGATCGCGGCGGTCCCTGCGGTCCCCTTGATTTCGGGCAGCCTGGTCATGAACAACGCCTTGGCGGCGATATGACAGATCTGCTCCGCGAGTTCGGCGTCGGTGCACATCACATCTACGACCACTCCCAGCTCGTGGGGTGCCTGCGCCGGGGACGGATCCAGATCGCCCATAACGGCGTTCCTGCCGTACAGGTGGTAGTGAACGTCATAGCCTTCACCTATCGGCCCAAAGCGTTTGCGCAGCCGCTCCTTCGCGAGGTCAATGACCTGGTCTATGAGATTGATGATGTATGGATCACGTATTCCCGCGATGAACAGCCGCCGCTCAGCAACCTTGCCTGAGCCTTCGAGCTTCGTTCGGTACACGTCGTCGCGCACGAAGCGCTGCCCGGTGACGCGTGTGGTTATGGGATCAATCTGTTCGTATTGGCAAGCGGTGAGGTCGACGTACCCGCCGGGCACATACTCCCGGAACGGGTTCACCCGCTCATACATCGTGTGTGCGGCCACCGACGTGGGTGTGCATCGCTGCTTCGAATTCATCGCTGAAACGTCAACACCGGCATCGCTGATGACTCCCAGAACAGTCTCCTTGCCCATGAACGGCTCCGCGCAGAAGGAGGCGCACTCCAAGGCCTTGCCGGCGAAGAAGGCGTTTGCGGGGGTGTGACCGGCATTCAGCAGAGGTGCCGCGAATATGGATGGGTCACTCGCCCGGCCGCAGATCACGACCTGCGCTCCATCCGCTAGGGCAGCTGCGATGGGTTCGGCACCCATCACCGCAACGATGCGGTCAGTAGCAGCCAAGTCCTCATCAGTCGCACGGTCTCGTCCGTCGAGCCCTTCCAAAACCCTGCCCCCCGCCAGGTACTTTCGTACGGCCTCAACGCTCAACTCGGAGTAGATGGCCGTCAGCTTGAACGGTGGCAGGGAATGCCGCTTTGCTATGCCTCGGATCAGACCGATGAAGCGATCGACCGCGGCATCCGTTCCCGTATCCGACGCTGAGCCCACGATCATTGGTACGTCTAGCCGGCGGGCGGCGAGCAACATCGCTTCCAGATCGTGCTCTTGCCACCGAGGGTCTGACGGTGGCCGGTCAGCCCCAAGCGGCATCGGGCCGATATCCGCACTTCCGGAGTCAGCGATGATGAAGTCGGGCCCCTGCTCGCACCCTCGCTGGAAACTTTCGAGCTCAAACGGTGTGGTGCCAAGGTGCCCAGACGGCACGACGATCTTGGTCGTTGGCAATCTCTTCTCCCTGTCTTGAGCCGGATCACTCCTGGTGAGGCCACCTGGTGATCGCCATGGCGGGTAGCGTATACAGGATCCAGTATCCTGACAAGGGTGCATGTACGATGTGGACACGTCAATGCGCCGCCGATGAGGGCGGACCTGGAAGGGGCAGGTCAATGGAGAGGTCCGGGTTCCAACGCCCTCAAACGACGCAGGACGCCGTTCTTGAAGAGCTCCGCGAGCGCATCACGACGGGCCTCCTCCCGCCGGGCACCCAACTCCTACAAGAGACGCTGGCGACGGAGTTTGGGGTAAGCCGCGCGCCGGTGCGCGATGCGCTCAAGATTCTCGTCGGCGAGGGCCTGGTGCAGACTGAAGCGCATCGCAGATACTCCGTCCGCAGGTTGAGCATCTCGGATCTCCGAGAGATCTACCGGATACGGGCGCTGCTCGAAGACGAACTGGCGCTTGCCGCGGCACCCAAGGCGACCGCGGAGCTTGTCGCGACGCTCGAGGAGTACACGTCGGCGATGGAGCATACCCACAGTCTCACCGACTTGCAGCGGCTAAATCGAGACTTCCACTTCGCGATCTATTCGGCCGCTGAACTTCCCCACTTTCTAGAGCACGTGCGCGGCGCATGGGACCGAACCGATCAATACCGGGCTCTCTACTACACCGCCTCCGAGAACTTGAAGAGGGCCTGCCAAGAGCATCGCGGCATCATCGAGGCCATCAGACTCAAGGATGGCCCGATGCTTAAGAGCCTGTTGCACGCTCACAGAGAGCATGCCATCGAGAACGTTGTGGCTTCGCTCGAGCAAGTCCTCGATCCCGACTCAACAGCACCAGGCAGTAACAGGCAAACGCCCTCCCCGACACCGCCCGCAATACACAAGGGGATCGCTGCGTCATAGGTGTTGGCTGATCTGGGCGGTTTCTCGAAGTGGGCCAGGAACGCGTCCCTTGCAGGAACTCAATGTTGCTGCATCCAACGATCTCACGCCAAACCGGCCGCCAATCGATGCGCTAGCCTGCACGCATGAAGCGACTCGCGATGGTTGCGTGCCTTGCGTTGGGCGCATGCACCCCGGCTCCCGCAGCGGCACCCGTGGCCTCACCGAGCGCCGCCCCCACACCCGAAGTCAAGGTCAGCTTCCCGCCGCCGCTACCCGAACCGTCCGTTCCCGACAGCAGCAAATGCCTTCTGGCTCAGGGTGTTCGCGGCACCAAGCTCGGAAGCAAGCCGCCAGGCACCATCTACTTTGGAGCTGCCGCCATCGACAGCACAGCGATCCGGCAGACCAAACCCGGGCCGGAGGGGTGGCTCGTGGCCGAGCACTATCTCTGGGTCGAGGCCGGCACCACCGTCGAGGTGTCGGTCGTCGGTGCCCGGACTCCGCTCGGCGGGCCGAAGCTGGGCTGGGGCCTGGCACTGCTCGACACCGTGACGATCAAGGGATGCCCACCCAACACTGGCTGGGTGGTCTACCGCAGCGACATCTACGTCGAGGTGCCCACGTGCGTCGAGGTGACCGTCCGAGCCAAGGGCAAAAGCGCGCAGGCGCGGATCCCGGCCGGCGCCAAGTGCTCTTAAGGGAGGCTACGCAGGCCCGCGTCCAGTAAACCGATCTACAGCGAGGCGCATGGATGAGCCCAAGACACAGCGGGTGAGCTCGAACATTCCCCGGGTGCGGGCAGCGCCCACGGCTGCCGGCCATCTCGCCAGACCTGCTGTTGCCGCAACCGATCCAGCTCGACTGTCGCACGTGATGGGCGCCGGTGCGGGCGGAGCTGCCGCCCGCACCGGTGGAGGTGGTGGTGTCCGTCAACAACCAATCAGATCGAATTTCTCCCACGGCCCGATGGCGTCGCGGCTGGCGATCAGCGGTGACGCCCCCGCGTTCTCGGCCACGACGAACTTGTTGTTCACCTTGGCCCGCAGGCTCACGCTGCCGTCAGAGTTGCGGACCAGCTGGAAGGTCTCCCACGGCCCGATGGCGTCGCGGTTGGCGATCAGCGGTTGCGCGCCCGCGCTCTCCGCGGTCACGTATTTGCCGTTGACGCGGGCCCGGAGCGCGACGTAGCCGCCGCCGAGGTCGATCAGGTCGAATTTCTCCCACGGGCCGATGGCGTCGCGGTTGGCGATCAGCGGTTGCGCGCCCGCGCTCTCGGCCACGACGCCACAGCTTCCGTGCCCAGCCAGTCACACCGGGACGACACCGTCGACGACGTCCGCGCTCGCTACCGGGGATGGCACGTGCCGATCCCCGCGCTGCTGGCCGCCACCCGCCCCGAAACCCTGCTACACCACGCCATTTACTACATCAAGGCACGCCTTCCGCGCTACCACACCGGTCGTGTCGTGCTCCTGGGCGATGCCGCGCACGCCATGACTCCCGACATCGGGCAGGGCGGATGCCAGGCGCTTGAGGACGCCGTCACACTCGTCCACTTGCTCGCCAAGCACGACGTACCTGCCGCCCTCGCGGCTTTCGATCGCGCCCGCCGGGAACGGACCCAGAAAATCGTTCGCACCAGCGCGATCTGGGGCACCATCTCCGAGTGGCGCAACCCCGTCGCCGCAACTATCCGAAATGCGCTAGTCCGGCTGCTGCCGCCCTCGGCCTTCCTGAACGCCAGCAGGCAGACCCTCGGCTGGCAACCACCACACGAGCGACTCGCTGCTTAGCTAAGGTGTCGTGGTCGTATCGTTGCTGCCAGGACTCGGTACTCGTACCCGGATGGTCAGGCCACCGGACGGTCCGGGTTCGGCGTGGACGTGGCCGGCATGGGCGTGGGTGATGGCGCGCACGATGGATAGGCCGAGTCCCGCTCCGTCGGTTTCGTTGTTCGCGTGCCGCTGCCCGTCGGTGTGGCGGCGGAACGGTTCGAACAGCCCGGCAATGTGTTGTGTCGCAACGATCGGGCCGGTGTTCTGCACGGTCAAGGTGGCGGATGCTTCAGCCGCGGCAGTCGTGATCTGAATCGAGCCGTTACGAGGCAGGTTATACCGGATGGCATTGTCGATCAGGTTTTGAGCCAGGCGTTGCAGCAGGATCGGGTCACCGCAGACCGGTGCTGGGGCAAGCGCGGTATGGATCCGGATGTCGGCCTGCGTTGCGGCGGGCCGGGACTCCGCGAGGGCATGGGCCACGACCTCGGCGAGGTCGACACATTCGCGGATGTGGAGTCGCTCTTCGCTGCTGGCCAGGGTGAGCAGGCCATCGATGAGTTTGGTGTGGCGTTCGTTGACGGCGAGCAGGTTTTGCCCGAGCCGGCGCACCGGCTCGTTGGCGTCGGGGTCGTCGAGGGCGACCTCGATGAGTGCCCGGTTGATCGTTAAGGGAGTGCGCAGTTCGTGGGAGGCGTTGGCCACGAACCGGCGCTGGCTGTCGAATGCTTGGTCAAGGCGTTCCAGCATGGCGTCGAAGGTGTCGGCCAGGTCTTTGATCTCATCGGCGGGGCCCTGCAAGCTGATGCGTTCGTGCAGGTTGCTGCCGGCCACGCGGCGGGCGGTGGCGGTGATGCCCTGCAACGGGCGCAGGGCACGCCCGGCAAGCAGCCATCCAAGTCCGGCGGCGGCGATGGCGACAGCACCGAGTGCCACGAGGGAGGCGTTGAGGACCGCTCGCATGGTCGCGGCGTGCTCCTGCTGGGCCTGAACGGTTGCCTGCTCACTGGTTCCGGGTATCGGGTGTGGGGGCATGTGAGTGCGCAGTGAGTGTCCAAAGTAGAGATACAGCCCGGCGACGACGACCATGCCGGCGAGGAAGAACGCCCCGGCGTATAGCAGGGTGAGCCGGACACGGATGGTGGATTTCCACGGCGGTTTCATGCGATGCGGTATCCGGCGCTAGGGACGGTGTCGATGAGCGGTGGTTCACCGAGTTTGCGGCGCAACATCATGATCGTGAACCGGACCACGCCGGTGAACGGGTCGATGTGTTCATCCCACGCCTTTTCCAGCAGTTGTTCGGCCGAGACAGCGCCGCCGTCGGCGCGCAGCAGCTCGGCCAGGACCGCGAACTCCTTCGGCGACAAGGCAACGGGTGCACCGTCGCGGGTGACCGTGCGCCGGTACGGGTCCAGGCGCACCCCGGCGCGCTCCAGTACCAGTGGGGCAGCCGGGCGGGCTCTGCGGCCAAGCGCCTGGATCCGGGCGACCAGCTCGGCGAACGCGAACGGTTTGGTCAAATAGTCGTCGGCGCCCAGGCCCAGACCGGCCACGCGCTGGCTGACCGCGGTGGCGGCGGTGAGCATGAGGATGCGGGTTTCGGCCGCCGACTCGACGATCGTGCGGCATACCTCGTCGCCGGAGGCCACGGGAAGGTCACGGTCGAGCACCACGACGTCGTAGTCGTTGACCGCCAGGCGCTGCAACGCGGCGCCACCGTCGTAGGCCACGTCCACGGCCATGACGTGCTTGCGCAGCCCGGCTGTGATCGTGTCGGCCAGCAGCCGCTCGTCTTCCACCACCAGCACCCGCACCCCACAATGATGCCTGGCCACAGCGTTAGAGCGGTGTTAGGTGATCCCTAGCGCCGTTCTAACGGCCCGTGCGGTGCAATTAACCCTGCCT
>Ga0209382_10006630_pt1 | contig 14870 bp, 14 predicted proteins | sample SoiMetdeltSBSDD5_FD_187599 | JGI IMG/M metagenome (GOLD analysis project Ga0209382, IMG submission 187599) | Bulk soil microbial communities from a Populus tree surrounding site in Tennessee, USA - Soil MetaG P. deltoides SBSDD5 (SPAdes) (version 2) | ecosystem: Environmental > Terrestrial >... | reverse complement strand
CGCAAAGCGCAGGTGGTGGGACTCCGAGGGCGACCGGCCACATATCAAGCAGGCCTGAGAGCGGACATACTTCAAGTGTTCTTTGTCCCGGAGCCGCGGCGAGGCCAATCTCGCTTCCGCACGGCCCGATTGCTTGGGAAGATAAGCGGCGGCGGTCGGGGCCTCGGAAGCCGTCTTCTGGTCGGGGGAAGGATTTCCGTTTGGCTCGCTCGAAGCCCCATTTGTCCGGCCCACTTCCGGGATATCAACTTCCCTTGGAATCCGAGGATCAGTCGGTCTTTGTGCCGGCGTCCGCCTGGCGGAAAGCAACGTGGCCGGCATAGACGCTACTTTGTTCGAGAACGCGTTTTCGAGCTTGTCGGCATCGGCGGCAGTGAGAGTGTTTTTGATCGGCAGCGTCCGTTGCGCCCAGCCAGTCAGTGCGTCGGACGAATCAAGACTATTGAGTTCACCGATGAGCTGATCCCGCGCGGCGATTGACGCTTCCGCCGTCAGAAGTTGCCTGATTGATCTCTGTGGCTTGCGAGCGCTGTTGCCGGACAACGACCCGATGGGGCTTTCGAGATCTGGGTCGGCGCTCGCGCCGGCGCCGGACGCCAGGGTGGGTCGGCCAGGCGCAGCAAAGCGCGCGTGACCGTCTACGGCCGGCTCGAGATCCGGCGCGTCGAGGTCATCCTCACCGGCGATGCCAACGAGCGTGAACAGCGCATACCGGCGAGCATAGGTCAGCGCCGCTCCCATGCGGTGTGGGCTCGCAAGGTCGGCCATCCGGCATACCGGCCATTCGGATGCAATCCATTCACCGCTCGAATGAGCAAGCGTGGTAGTGAGTTTTACCAAGCCGTTCGATCCATCGATCGCAGTCGCTTGGACGCTTGCAATTTCATGCTGCCCCAGCACCTTGCGGACGATTTCCAGCCCGCTCGCAAGTGGGGCGTAGCGGAAGCTGCGCTCTCGCCCCCCAGGCTGTTCGGCACGGATGGTAGCCGTTAGCGACTTCTCCGGATTGACGAGTTGCGCCTGGGCCTTGGCCAGCGCCGCTGCAAGTGCCGCGATAGAGCTACTGGACAGGTGCATGGCCGGCCTCGCCGCCAACGAGCTCGAAGCTCACAGCGCCGGATTTCGATCGCTTGGCGCGGATGCCGTGCCCGAACGCTTCCCTGGCATCTTCAGGCATGAGCGCTTTGAGCTCAGTTCGGGCCTTCTCATGCTCGACGAACGCGGACCGTGTCCGACAGAACACCCCAGCAAACTCGGCCCACGAATTGGATTGGCTCATGTCGACCACCCGAACCGCCGCCAAGCGCGGTCGCGGCGGTTCGGCGCCGAAAAGACGAGGCGTCTCGCCCGTCTGAACGCAACGCCAGAATTTTCTCTCCGCCGTCAGCAAAAGGTGTTGATAAAGCGGATCTGCCTGCACGGCGATCTCGACCCACTTGCCACCGCCAGTGATCACAGACAAAACTGAGCTGCGCGAAGCGATCACCCACATGTTGTGTTGAAGCTGTGGCATGTACTTTTCAACAGCCGCTTCTTCAGAGAACGACCACGGCAGCATGAACTTGGACTCGAAGACGGCACCGCTTTCCACCACAACGCCATCGAGCGTTGCCGCCATCCACCGGATAGTTGGATGGCGCACCCGTCGCTGTACATCCTTGATTGCCTGGCCCGTGTTACGCTGGAACCAGTGGCGATTGAGGTCCTCGGTCACACAGCCGAGCTGGACTGTGAGATTGCCGGATAGGTCCGCAGGTTCGACCTCGCCCCGCTTTTCACGCCATAGCGTCAACAGGGCATCTTCGTCCTGGCCCATAATGATGCGGGCATCTGAACCCCCTATAGAGAAACGACGATCTTTCAGGGTGTTCGCGCTATCGCGCTTTCCCATGCGTCATCTCCGTCCGCCGCAAAAGTTCGATATGAATTCTATCAACTATCTATGCTCCGATGTCAATAGAAAAACTATCAATTAGGAACCGGGCATGATCTCGGTTCGGCAGGTAAAGGCAGCTCGCGCCCTCCTGGGTTGGTCTCAGGCCGATCTAGCCCGACACTCTCGAGTTTCGGAGCCCACCATCGCACGTCTAGAGTCGCTCGAAGGGGAATTAGGAGGACGCGAAGCGACCGCTGAAATGATTCGCAGGGCACTCGAGAACGCAGGCGTTGCGTTCATTGATGAGAACGGCGGAGGGGTTGGGGTCCGCTTGCGAAAGCATCGACGAAAAGGCTCACGGTGATCCGGGCAGAGTTGAGAGGCCGGCGCACGGATGTCGGCGTCGGCATGAGCCTGTGAGCCGCCGGCATCAGTTGCTCGCTAATCCATGCGTTCAAGCGTAGCACGGAACGCTATCTGCGAATTCTCAACGGATATGCGGACTCGGTGTCGGTTGGTCGACCGGCCGGTAGCCGTCGATCGCGGTGTCCCATTGGTCCCGCCGCTTCTACAGTCTGATGTGCTCGAGGCGATCGCGGCGTCGACCACGCCGCACCACGCCTTCACCCGCGGGGTCGTGGTCGAGGGCGAGGCGGTGCTCGCAGCTTTCGCCGACAAGGATCGAAGCAATCGCCTTTGCTGATCCAATTGGTGATCGTCTATGCCGGCCTGCCGCAGTTTGGTATCAGGCTCGGGGTCGTCACCTCCGCAAACGTGGCTTTGACCTGATGCTGACATGGTGCCGCAAGGAGCGCCGACAGCGGTCGCCGCCAGGCGCCACCAGCCCAGCTGGGTGATATCGGTCGTCGAAAGATCGGTGTACGATCACGGCGGCGATCGCCGCATAAACGGATGTCGCGGTCCAAGGAATCTGCGAGGGCAAGCGATAGGCCTGCTGCCACCAACGTCCGCAGCGCCAATTGGATCCAGTTCATCGGCATGATCGATTTTCATGCTCACCCTAAGCACCTCGGCGCCTACTCTGGGCCCAAGAGGTGGCTAACAAGAGAGCTGAAGACCGCCAGGTTGGCGAAGGTAGGATGGAGCACGGCAATGGCGAGCAAGGTCGACTTCACGACTGACGAATGGGCTAGACTCCTGTCGAGTCCGATGGTCGCCGGAATGGCTATCACGGCGGCCGACCCAAGTGGCGTCTGGGGCTTGTTGAAAGAGGGGATGGCTTCAAGCTGGTCCCTTCTTGAAGCGCGGCAGAACGCCCAGGCGAATGCCCTCGTAAGAGCTGTCGCAGAGGACTTTACCACGCCTGAAGGGCGCAGCGCGGCGCGCGGCGCTCTACAGACGCGGTTCACCGGCGAGACGCTTGGCGGGCTCAAAGACAAGGCGATTGCCGAGCTAAGGGCCATCTCGGGTGTGCTGCAGTCCAAAGCTCCTGACGATGCTCCCGCTTTCAAAGCCTGGCTTCAAGATGTAGCGCGGAAAGCGGCCGAGGCCGGCACGGAGGGCGGCTTCTTGGGTTTTGGAGGTGTCGCGGTCAGCGAATCCGAAAAGGCAACGTTGGCGGAGATCTCGGCAGCCCTTGGGTGACGCCGTGCATGAGTGGACCCTTGTGCTTATTTCCAGCAGCGAGGAACCTCAACTCGTCTTCCGTTGCCAGGCGACCATTCCCCAGGTTCCGGGACGATCAAAGCACCAATTACCGTTCCCATAAGCCCTGCTCCTTCATCAGGCCGATACCAGCCAAGAGCTTGCCCCGAGTAGGTGGCAACTCCGAGGTTGGTGGTTGGACCATGAGCAATGTGACACGCCTACAAGCACGTCGACCGGTCCCCTAAATTGAGCCCGTGCCTCGGACCGGGTTTGACCGTCTTCCGGCCTTTTGCCACCATGGTAGTGCGGATGGAATGGGCATAGGTCGTGAGCCGAGGCGGAGCCGGACGAATGATCAAGTCCGAACTGGTCCAGCGCATCGCCGCGCAAAATCCCCATTTCTATCAGCGTGATGTCGAAAACATCGTCAACACTATCCTGAATGCGATCACTGCCGCGTTGGCGCGGAGAGATCGGGTCGAATTGCGCGGGTTCGGGGTTTTTTCGGCCAAGTACCGCCCGGCCCGCAGCGGGCGCAATCCGCGCACCGGCGCGGAAGTTTCTGTACAGCGGAAGCACGTTCCGTTCTTCAAGGCGGGCAAGGAGGTCCATGAGCTCTTAAATCGCCAGACTTGAGCGCGCCTGGCCCGGAACATTCGAGCCGCAATCGAAATCGCACAACGCGGTCGCCAGAACCTGACCCGCAAGCTTGTTCGTCGTGCGGCTCGGCCCGGGATCCGGGAACGTCGCGTCGCGTTGCCCGCGCCCGTGATGATCTCGAATTCGCAACATTGCTCGAAAAAATTAGCGGGGCCCGGCTCAGGTCGGTGAGCTCGGCCTCGACGACGCTCAAAGATACCAAAGCCACAGAAGGACGGCGGCGCTCGCGGCGATCATCGCCAAGCACAAGCCGGCCAGCGTCTCGTCAGACCACTCAATCACGGCCGTAACTCTATACGGGAAGCGGTGAGCTCGGCACTGATCCAGATCAAAGTCGCGCGCGATTGCGCCCGGTAGATTTTGGATGTTCGATCAATCTAGCATTTCCACTGACGCGTCGCGGCCCGTCGGCACCCCAAACCCCCAGCGCCCCGCTGGTGGCCGCTTTTTGCGGACGGCCCCGCAGCCACCCGCCCTTGCACGCGCCTCCTATCGTGCCGTCCCATGGTCCCCTCGGTTTGGAGCAAACCCAGTGCGCTGGACTAGAATGGAGCCGGCCATGAGCGACGCACCGCCGCTGCCGCGCGCGCGAGCCGAGATCCGCCAGCTCTACGAAGGCGGGTCGCCGGAAGCGCATCGATTCCGCTATGGGCTGGTCGCCTTCGATTTCGTCACGCTGTTGTTCATCGTCGCGACCTCGTTTGTTCCGCGCAACAAGGTCATCGAGGGGCTCGACGTCCTGTTCGGCGTCATCATCCTGGCGGACTTCATCGCGCGCCTGTTCGTTAGCCGCCACCGCATGCGCGATCTGCTGCATCCGGTCACCTGGGCCGACATTGCGGCGATCGTCTCGTTCCTCGCACCGCTTGTCGGCGAGGCCGGCGGCTTCCTGCGAATCCTGCGCACTCTGCGTTTCCTGCGCAGCTATCAGCTGCTGAGTCGGCTCCGCCACGACATCCCGTATTTCCGGGCCAACGAGGAGGTCATCATCGCGATCGCCAATTTCGTCGTGTTCCTGTTCGTGATGACCGGGTTCGTCTACGAGACGCAGCACGCGATCAACCCGCACATCAACAATTATGCGGACGCGCTCTATTTCACCGTCACGGCGCTGACCACCACCGGCTTCGGCGACATCACGCTGCCGGGCACGACGGGCCGCCTCATCTCGGTCGGCATCATGATCTGCGGCGTGACGCTGTTCTTTGGGCTGGCTAAGGCGGTGCTGCGTCCGAGCAAGGTGCGATTCCCGTGTCCGACCTGCGGCCTGCTGCGCCATGACCCGGACGCGGTGCACTGCAAGGCCTGCGGACAGGTGCTCAACATCCCGAACGAAGATGAATAGGCCGTGCGCGTGTTGTTCGATTTTCGTGTGCGCGCAGCGCCCCTGGCGTGGGAGGTGAGCAGCGTGCCCTCCTGCGGCCCGCGGCCGGCGGGCCGTTTTTCATTTCATCCGCGGCGGTGCGCTTGAGCTCTTATCGGCACATGCCAAATTTTTGCTCACACGTGCCAATTGCACAGAGACCGATTGCACCTGCCCTATCACGCGATATTTGAACGCTCAGCAAGCATACCATCGTCACCTTGTGGCCCGTCGGCGAGGGAGATTGGGAGCCGATGGGCCGTTTTTTCATTCGTCCGCTCAGGCAAGGATGGCCGCTACGAATGCGGCGTTCCTCCGACGTCAGAATGCCTCATCAGCCCAGCCCTAAAGTGATCGAGTGCCTAAATGCGGCGGCTGAAGCGCGCCATCTTTACGAGCGCGAAACCGATCCTGATGCAAAGCTCACATATCTTCAGCTTGAGCAATGCTGGGGCCGCTTGGCCGATCATTACGCATTCACAGATCGGCTCGCGTTCATGAAGTCCGGGCAGCTTAAGTGGAGGCGGCAAGCCCGGCTGAACTAGATCAACGTGCTGGGCTCGCCGCGGGTAGGCTTCGCACGCTTGGTCGCGACCCACGATCGAGCCCCTGAGCTGGCGGCCCGTCGAACTTCCGATCCTTGTCGCCGGCGGGGCCGTCTCTATTTCGGCGGCCACGAGCAGGCTGCATGCGCAAGAAGATCAATGCAAAAAGCGTAGCCGGTCTGTCATCACGACGAGAGCTTGCGAGCAAGCTGTACCGCCGCCCCGTCAACCGCATCTGCTCTCGTTGATTGTCTTTGCCTTGAAGCTTGGAGCCAGAACTCATTCATGATGCGTAAAATCTCTTCATCCGATTGGGCCACACCCGCGAGGTCGAAGTCCTTGCGAATCTTACTAAGCACGTCGTTGCGTTCGGGATCGAGCGTGCCTACGGCGAGGTCGTTCGAATAGGCTTCGGCGCTTTCGCCGACGAGACCTAATTTTTCAGCCGCCCACATGCCGAGAAGCTTGTTGCGGCGGATCATCGCCTTCAGGTCATCATCGAGGCTGCTCATGGAAATACTCATTCCGCTTCCCTGGCGCGCCGCCCCCGTCGTGTGCCACCTTGCCGCGGAGGGCCGAAAGCCGATCTGATCGAGATCAAAGTCGCCCATTTTGCCGATCATAGGCTTTTGCACGCTCAATCTGAGCGGTTCCTAGCGGCACGCCGGCACCCCACCCCAACCCACAGCGCCCCGACGGCGAGCTGTCTCTATTGCGGCTGCCACGAACCGCGGCAGTGAGCTCGGCTGGCGAAGCCCCGCGCAAGGTGCGTCGCCATTAACGCGCCGAGTCGGAACTCAGGGGCGGTCTCGACTGACCCAGATCAGAGCCGCCCATTCTGCCGATGGTAAGCTCGGCACGCTCGCAAAGGGCCCCCCTGGCGGCCCCGTCGACGTTCCCCCCTCTCACGGGCCGTGTCTCGGGCGCCCATTGGAAACTCCGGCGGGCGGCTTGCCGAGAGCGAACGGGGCAGGCCGCGCGCGGCAAGGTCAAATTTGACGTGGAGGGGCAGACGCAATGGCGAAGCGGACCACACACCGAAGTTCCAAGGGCACCAAGCTCTACGCGCGCGTATATGCCTCTTCCCGCGTGCGGCGCGTGCGGGGAGAGGGCGGCCAGGACATGCGCCAACCGCGCGCACGCGCAAGCCCATGCAATCCTGATCGGCGTCCTCGCGCCGGATCAGAAGGTTCCTCCGGTGCGCCACCCCGAGTCTCCGCCGTCGCCCTCGCCGCCACGGCTCCCTGAGCCACCCGCATCCGCGCGGTCGCCGCCCCACGGAGTGGGCCAGGACGGGGTCCCCCGCCCACCACCGAAGTCGGGATCGGCGCGCGGCGCGGGAAAGCGGTAATTGTCGCGCAGGACGCGATCGAGCGCCACCCCTTGCAAGGCGCCCCGCAAGACCCCGCCGATCACCTCTCCGATCATGTCCCGGCTACCGCCGAAACTCCCGCGTGGATCGTCGTAGCCGACATTGCGCGCACGATCGCGCGCACCCTCGAGCTCGCTGCGGCGATTCGCCATGGCGCGGATCTCGCTGCGAATTTGAGCGACCTCGGCGTCTGCTTTCTGCCGCGCCTCACGCGCCCCCGAGATCGCCGAAATCGCCTGATCATCCGCCTTGGTCGCGGTGCGCACAGCCTCTTGGTAAAGCTGGCGCAGATCCTCGCCCGCAAGTTCTTGAGCGAGGAGATCGACGGCACGGTCATGTACCACGTCATCGCCCGCGGCGAGCGCGGTCTGCCGGGCTGCCTCAATCGTCTGCAACTCCGCGGTGATCCTAACGACCGCAGCTTCCGCGGCTTTCATCGCCGCGTGCGCCTCTGCGGCCTTTGCCTCGAGCGGCTCGATGCCGTCCGCGACCAGGGCTCGGCGCTCAAGCTCGGCCACGTGCGCGAGCGCGGCTTCGACGTCGCCCTGTTTGTTCTTGGCGTGCTCGCGAAGCCGCGCTGGAATCTCCTTGAGCATGGCGTAGTTCGCCCGTGCCTCATGATACCCGACAAGGCGCGCGACTCGGCGGTCGAAGAACCGCACGAGCGGGCCGCTCGCATCCTCGGCCTGCCCGTGCTTCTTCGCCCACAGGTACATGAAGAGCACATCGTTTTCGTAGGGCTTGCCTTTGGCCGCGAGGTCCGCCTCGGCGAGCGCGGCTTTCTGGTCCGCGTTCGCGGCGATCTCCCGAGCGGCGGCGGCCGCGGCCTTTGCGGCCGACCAGGAAGAGTCGGACTTGATGCGCTCGGCAGTTTGCTGGCGCTGGTGGTCGAGCGCATCGAGCGCGCCGGCGAGCTTCTCGTTGCAGTCGTGCTTGTCCGCCTCGGCACGGTCAAGCGCGCTCTGGGTTTTGTCGCGCCCCTGCGCAAGTCCTTCGATCTCCCGCCGGTGGCTCTCGATCATCTCGAGCGCCCGCTGTTCCGTCGCATCGAGGGCACCGATCACCCGATCACGCATCATGGCATCGAGCCTGACACGCGCGAGTGCGCGAAAGCCGCCTGCCTCTTCGCGCCGCAGCCGCGCCGCCTCCTCCATCGCCGAGTGGAGGGCCGCGTCGACGCGGCCTTCCTCGGAGCGGGTGCGGCTGATCGCTTGCTCAACCGACAACAGCGTTTCGCGGCCCGTCAGCATGGTGTGCCGTCCTCACCAGCCAGTGATGCGGCTTTCGAGCGCGGGCATCCGGAACTCGGGCTCGAGGTAGCCGCGGCGCTTCTCGGCCATGCGCGCATTCTGTACGATGCCGTTCCTGGACTTGTCGGCCCGCACCGCATCGAACGTCTCGACCGGCACGCGCACGGCGAAGCGCGAGACGGTCTCGGTCCGGTTTGTCTCGTCGTTGCGGATCGGCAGCTGCACCGGGTTGCCGGCGGCGTCGATCGCGTCGACAACGATGAAATACGCGCGTCCTGCGAAGCGCGGGTGCTCGCGAAACAAGCCGGTCTGGTCCTGCGGCCGTCCGGCGATGCGAAGCACGTATTCCTGGCGCAGCGCGAGGGCAAGTCGGTCGAGCTCGGCGATGGCGGTGCGAGCATCCGCCGCATTGCCCCGATCGAGCGCGGCGCGGCCTTGAGCCAGGGTCGCATCCGCCCGTTCACGAGCCGCCGGCGTCTTGGCCTCCGTCGAGATCGCCTGATGCCCCGCCGCTAGCTGGCGGGGAAGCGTCTCGGCAAGTTCTATGCGGGCGGCTTCAGCCGCCTGCTGGCGCGGCCGCACGACGCCGAAATGGTAGATACCCAAGACGATGACGAGCGCGGCCAGCGCGCCCGCGAACCACCTGCCGTAGCTTGCGCGTTTGACCCACAGGGTCGCCATCGTGCGGCGGAAGCTCGGCTTCGGAGGCGTGTAGACGAAACGGCTCTCCTTCAGCGCCTCGACGCCCTCCGCAAGGATGCTGTCCGGCACCTCGATGCCCTGGCTCTTGTACAGCGCGCGCAGACGTTCGATCAGCTGCTCCTCGCGCACATCCTCGTTGAGCTCCCGCTCGACCAGCCGCTCGCGATGGCGAAGCGTGTCGACCACGTCCATCGCGAGCATCATGTCGTCGAGCTTGGCCGGAGCCGCAGCAGGCTCGTCCACGGCGGCAGCTGCGTTGGCAGACATCAGAGCGGCAACGCCTTTCCGTCAGCGACGAGCTTCGCAATCCGGCGCTTGCCGTCTTCGACCGCATCGCGAATCTCGGCCGAGTTCTGGGTCGACAGCTTCCGCATCTCGTCGATGATCTGCTGCGAGCGCTCCTGGTAGTTGACCACGGAATCCACCAGCTTCTTCACGGCATCGGCGCGGATGGTCGGGCCATATCCGGCCTTGACCGCTTCCTCCTGCACCTTGCCGCCGATCTCGGACAGCGTCTCCAGCGACTTCGACACGCCCTCCTTCATCGCGTTGAGCGTTGCTGTCGATTCGTGGAGCCCGAACATTCCGGTGAACGAGGCCTTGAGCGCCGTCAGCACCGAGTCGTTGGTGGAGAAGAATGTGATCGATTGGGCATAGATCCGCTCCTTGGCGTTGGTCGTCTGCAGCAAGCGCGCCATGACCACCTCGGAAGTATTGTACGAGATCGTGAGGTTATCCGAGAGGTCCTTGGCGATCTGGTAGCGCTTCTCCTCATCCTGAACGCGCCGCAAATGCTCGTCGCGCGTGAGTTCGAGGCGGGCGCGTTCGGCCGGCTCGTTACCGCTAAAGCCTGACACCTTGTCGGAGGCAGACTTGAGCTCTCCCCGCGCTGCGTCGAGCTTGGAGGTTGCGGTCTTAAGCACTTCCAGGGCGAGCACCTCGGCTTGCTTGAGAGCGCCGCGATAGTCGCGGTAAGCCTCCATGATCACGTGCTCGCGATCTATCTGGCCCTTCGTATCCTTGGTGACGTCGAGGTAGATCGCCTTCAACTTGTCGAAGCGGTCAGCGACGTCGCCGCGGGCAATCTTCATCCAGACGTTGGTGGCGCGCTCCAGGATGTCAATCTTGCTGTCGGTGACCTGGTCCAGCATGCGTTTGGAGTCGTCGCGGATAGAATCGAATCCTTCGGTGATCGCCTTGTAGCGCTCGCCAATCTCCATGCCGGAAATCTGCTCGCGAACGACCTCGTTGAACACGGACGCCTGGCCGAGGGTCCGCGCGATAACCTGAATCTTCTCCGGCTCCAGCTCCGAGATCTGCTCCAGGAGCGCATTGATCGGCGCCGGCTCCAGCTTGGCGGGCATCAGGCCCACGTCGCGCAAGGCACCCACGGCCTTGTCGAGGTACTGCATCGGAGTACGGACGATGACCTCGTTCATCACTTACCTCCCTTGGCTAAACACTGTGTGTGCCACGCTAGTCCTAGTTTGCCATCATCCTAGTCACTGCCCCAGGCGTAGCGATGGCACAAATGGTCAACTTTGCAAACTCCCCTATGACTCCCTGACATCTTGTAAAAGTTAGCGAGAAGTTTCACGCGCCCATTATGCCCCTTTGCGTCCAGTTGCGGCGCCTGCATTAGGGGCATAGCTCGCGGGAGCAGCAACCAGCGCCTGGCGCGGGAAAGGAGATCAACTTGCTGCGCCAACTATACATTTGAACCCCTCTGAGAATTTGATTTAGATCAGATACGTTGAACGATCGCGTAGCACGATTAGTCATACTATGCGCCGGCCGCCGCGGTTCAAACAGTCAGCCCGCAGATGATTTCTCCAGCCTTTTGCGCAGTATTCGACAACGTGCAACCCTCAGATCAGATGCAATGTAGCCGGTTGCATCATAACGGTTCATGCCATGCGTGCCATAACGCGCTTCAACAGCTTCCATGCCGGCGCAACGCCATATTCAATTACGGGGATTACCATCGCTCCGATCAACAGCCCGACGACGCCCGATCCGACTGCCACGACAATCCACTCGGCCGCTCCGGCAATGGACGGCATTGCATGCGCGGCTGCTTCGGCAGCGGTGTCGATCGCTCGATCGATTGACCGCAGGCCATACTTCTCGAGACCATGCACGATGATGCCGCCGCCGACCCAAATCATAGCCGCGGTGCCAACACCGCTGAGAAATGTTAGCAAGACGGGCATTCCACGAACGATGGCGCGACCGAGCGCCCGGCTCAAACCGCCAAGGACCGATGCTTGCTCGTTTTTGGCAAGCGCGACACCGGCATCGTCGGCCTTCACGATCAAGGCGACCACGCCATAAACAGCAACAGTGATACCCACCCCTACAAGTGCCAACACGAGCGCCTGAGACACGAGGCTCCCTTCGGGCACAGACGCCAACGTGATTGCCATAATCTCAGCGGACAGGATGAAATCGGTCTTGATGGCGCTCGCCACCTTCTCGTCCTCGACCGTTCGTGCATTCAACGCCACCGTGCCGAGCTGAGCCTCATGGAAGTGCGCTTGATGCGGGACAACTAGTTCATAGACTTTTTCCGTGCCCTCGTAGGAGAGATAGGCTCCGCCAAGCATCAACAGTGGCGTGATGGCTTCGGGGAGAAAGTAACTAAGTGCGAGCGCGCCGGGCAGCAGGATCATAATCTTGTTGCGCAGCGATCCCGCGGCGATCTTGCCGACAATAGGCAGTTCGCGCTGGGCTGCGAAACCGACCACGTAGCGAGGAGTGACGGCAGCATCGTCGATGACGACACCCGCCGCCTTCATCCCTGCCTTTGCTGCTTGCGTAGCCACATTGTCAAGCGAAGCGGCCGCCACCTTCGCTATCGCTGCTATGTCGTCGAGAAGAGCAATCAGGCCGACGCTCACGGTCTTGGCTCTCGGTTTCCCACTCAATCTCCGACAACGAGTTCGGCGTAACCACCGCTCCGACGCTTTCCTCCAGCGGCGTGAAAGCCAATTGACCGCCGAGTCTTAGCAGGTCACGGGCCGATAGGGGGTGCAGAGAGCCGACCTATTCGGCAGTGTGCATGCCCGCTAATGGAATGGTCCGGTCGTGCTCCTGCCCCGCCGGCGTTTGAAGCTGGCCAGGGGCGCCAAAGACAAGGAGCACGTTCATGGCTGAGCAGTCGCGGATCACGATCGCCGTAATCGGCGTTGATCTCGGCAAGAACTCCTTCCACGTGGTTGGGCTCGACAGGCGGGTTGCGATCGCGCCGCGCCCGAAGTGGTCGCGCCGACAGATAACATCGCGGCTCGCCAGCATTGCGCCGTGCCTGGTCGGTATGGACGCCTGCGTTGGTGCACATCATCCGAGCCGGAAACTCAAGGCGCTCGGACATGATGTCTGACTGATGCCGGCGAAGTACGTTCGCCCTTATTCGAAGGGACAGAAGAATGACTTCCGCGACGCGGAGGCGATCGCCGAGGCTGTGCAGCGGCCGACGATGAAGGTCGTCGCGACCAAGACGGCCGAGCAGCTGGACGTGCAGGCGCTTCATCGCGTACGCGAGGGCTGGTCTCGCAGCGTCGAGTTCCGGTCTTCGACCCCGACTTGAGCTTGGTCGCCGCGCGCCGAGAGCTCTCCGCTATCGCCGCATTTCGGCGAATATCACCAGCGTGAGCAGAAGATCCCAGGCGATACTCACCATCCCAGCAGCAGCAACATCACACCGAAGACCGCCCAGCAGTGTTGCGCTAACCGCTCGCGCGGTATGGGAGAGCTGCTTCACAATTGGATAACAGGTGATTCTTGCGAAACTGCCAGTGGGCGACTCTGTTGGACGTACGCTCGATAGATAGAAGCGAAGCGCCGTTTCGGTACTCTTCAAGACGCAGCAAGCCTTCCCGAGCTCCAGAGCCTTCGCTCCGGGATCATCATGGTGGTCATTTTGGCAACGCTCCATGCTAGAGCGCCGCAATGCCTCGCAGGCTGCAGCAGCGTCCTCAACTTTGCCGGGCGGGACTTGCTACTCGCGATAATTCCGACGTGGAAACCGTTCGCAAGTCGGGATATCGCTCGGTAGAGTTCCCAACTCCGAAATCGTCTTTGCGACATCCGTATCCTTTCGAGATGAAATACGCCATTTTCTGCAGGCGTGATGACCGGTAAGGGTCCGCTGTTGAGGGAATAGGGGTCCCGCTCGCAGGCTCCCATCACCGATGCGGGTCTCTCACTGGAAGGATCGCGCGAACGACGGTTCCTCGCACTCCCGAAAGTACCTCCAGGCGGCCGCCGACCTGATCCATGCGCTCGTGCATTCTGCTCAATCCGAGGTCTCTCAAGGGATTGGGCTTGGCCTCGTGCGGGATGGTCGATGCGGCAATCTGGGTGTCCGGGCCTTCATCCTCGATGCTCAGCATGATGCTTCTGCCGAGGCTGGATTCGCTCTCTACGATCCGTATCTTTGCGACAGTGCTGGCGGAATCGCGATACACGTTGGTGAGCGCCTCCTGCACCACTCGGAACAACGCCAGCTCGGTATTTGCCGGCAGCCGCTCCATCTCGTCGGCGAGCTCCAATTCCACCCTGATATTGCTGCGCTCGGCGAAGCCGTCGATGTAGTTGCGCAGCGCAATCGCCAGTCCGCCGTCATCGAGCACCAGCGGATGCAGCAGGTATGAAACCGTCCGCAGCTCGCCGATCGACTGGCGCAGAATGTCGTCCAGCTCCTCGACCGCGGGCGTGGCGTCTGCCGGCAGTCGGTCACGCAGTCGGTGGAACAGCAATCTGGCGGCGACTAGATTCTGTCCGGTGCGCTCGTGCAAGTCCTTGGCGATCCGCCTGCCCTCCTCGTCCTGCGTGCGAAGCAGCGACTGGGCAAGATCGCGCGTGATGCGCTCGGCTCGTCGGAGCTCGTCGATCAGTGCACCCAATAACAGCACCGGCACCGAAACGCCGGTGAGAAACAGTTGCAGCGCCAGAACGTTGCGCTCCGGGTCCTGGTCGGAAAACGGGCTCGGCCCGTTCAGCGTCCGCCAGACCGAGACCAGCGTGACGAGCAGAATTGCCGCACTTGCGCCCCGCGCGCCGAAGCGCACCGCGGTCCACAGGATCAGCGGAAGCGGTGCGTAGAGCAGCACTGGCAACAAGCCGGCTTCCGCCGCCTTGACGCTGAAGTGGAAGGCCACGATGCAAGCGACGACGACGCCTGTCGCCAGCAGCAGGGCCTCCATGCGCCGCCGGTGCGGTATCGACGTCAGCCACCGCAGGCCTTCGCCGTACCAGGTAAGAAATACCGGACCGATGGTCAGGCTCGGCAGGGCGTTGGCGACGTACCAGTGCGCCCAGTGGATCCAATAGTGCTCGATCGCGCCGCCGCCCAGGATCGGCACGAACGCGCCGCCCAGCGCCGAGAGCGCGGGACAGACCACTGCGGTCGCCAGAATGTACTGCGAGGCCTTGCGAAGATTGCCGAGCCAGGGCGGCCCGCCCAGGAAATGGCGCACCGCGAATGCATTGA
>Ga0209382_10006629_pt1 | contig 14870 bp, 8 predicted proteins | sample SoiMetdeltSBSDD5_FD_187599 | JGI IMG/M metagenome (GOLD analysis project Ga0209382, IMG submission 187599) | Bulk soil microbial communities from a Populus tree surrounding site in Tennessee, USA - Soil MetaG P. deltoides SBSDD5 (SPAdes) (version 2) | ecosystem: Environmental > Terrestrial >... | reverse complement strand
TCCCATCTCGTATGCGTGACGCGACGAGCCGCGTTGGTTTGTGGCCTTGCTCAACCCACTGTTCTATCGCTGCCATCCGGTCGAACCGGTCGGGGCCCGGACCGCCCTGGCAGTGATACACCCCTGGCATCATGAACAAGGCTATCGACGCATCGGCCTGTGATCCGACAGTGGTCAGCACATTCTGGAAATATGTCGTGCTGTTCTGCGGCGTGACTTGCGGGTCGGCCCAGCCGTGCCACATCAACAGCTTGCCTCCGCGATCGAAGAACGGCTTCAGGTTGGCGTCGTCGGATGCGAGCAGGCCATTGTCGGCGCGGATTGCGGTCTCCATGTCCGTCGCAGCATTGAATCGCGCCGGATTCCACGACCGGTCGAACGCGACGTTCTTCAGCGCAGTGACGGCGTTGTTCAGCGGCTCAGGACCGCCGATGGTATCCCACTCGAGCTCGGCTCCCGGCCAGAGGTGTCCCTCGAAGAGAACTTCTCCTGTTGCAGGGTGCCGGACGGGAGAGAGCATGGCCTTCGCCGATTGAATCTGAGGCGCAGTCAGGCACGACGGGCTATCGCCGTCCTTACATGCGAGCACCTGCGGATCGAAATTGCACTTCGTGGGATTCTCGATGACGCTGTCCTTCACGCCGTCGAGGCTGTCGCACGCCTGTAGAACTGCCTCGTGGATCATCGGATACTTCGACGCAGGGATCGCGCTTCCAGGCGCACGATTCATCACCTGGTTCACCGCGAAACGCGCGGCATGCATGCGCATGGAGTTCCACGCGGAGGCGCCCGCGACAATCCCGTCGAAGTCCTGCGGATATCGCTGTGCGGCCGTAATGCCCTGTCGGCCTCCCTGCGAACATCCATTGAAGTACGAGTACCGCGGCGCACTGCCGTAGAACGCGGGGACAACCGCCTTTGCCGCCGTGGTCATTTCATGAATCGCGCGATAGGCAAAGTCAATGAGCTTCTCTGGATGTCCAGGTGCGAAGTCCGCACTGTTGCCCATATGGCCGGTGTCGGTTCCAACAGTCGCGTAGCCGGCAGCGAGCGCCGCAGCCATCGACGGATACGGAATCGTGCCGGCCCAGCCGCCGTTGCCAACCGCTTGCAGCCGCTCGTTCCAGCCGGACGCGGGAAGCCACACCTCGACCTTGATGTCGGAATCGGGGCTGGGCGTCAGTGAGGCCGCGATTCGACAGAACGACGGAAGCGCGGCATACGCCCGGGCCGCGGCGGCAGGCGGTGGGTTTCGTGGCGGTGTGAACTGACCGGCGGCGATGGTTTCAGCCGCAGTGATCTTCGTGTCAGGGAGCGTGAGGCGCAGGAGATCCTCACACGTCGCGGCCCGAGCCGGAGACGCCGACGCAATCGCGAAGGCCCCGGCCAACACCATGGCAAATGTGGTCCTCACGAGTGCCTCCATAAGAAGTAGGCAGTAGGCAGTAGGCAGTAGGCAGTCGGTTGGCGGGTCGGCAGTCGGCGGTAGCGTTTCGGCCACCGCCAACTACCAACCACCAACCACCAACCGATCAGTGCGCCAGTGGATCTGGACGCATCTGGAACTTGTACACCTTCGGCAGCGTGCCCTTCCCGCCTTCGATGTGCCATGGTGTTCGGTTCGCTGATGTCGTCCAGAGGCCGCGTCCCTTCCAGCCAGCGCGTGGATCGTCGATGCGGCCATCGATCTGCTTCACGAAGAAGCCGATCGGGTATGGCACGCGCGCCACGGCCCACTTGCCGTTCTGAAGTACGAGCAGCGCGTCGGAGAGATTGCCGGTTGCGATTGGGACGTTCTTCCCGGCGCCCAGTGAGTCGTACTTGTCCACCCAGTTGTAATAGTTGGAGTCCGCGGCGCCCGATTCGGGGCTGGCACCCTTGAAATTCGGACCTGGCACCGTGTAGAAGGACCACCCCTCCTTGCACTGCTTGCCGGTGGCATTCGGCCCGTTCAACGGTGCTTTGCACTTGCGTCGATCGAAGCTGGCGTAGTGCCCGCTGGCCAGCACGGTCCAGACGACGCCGTTCGCGTCGACGTCCAAGCCGCGAGGCTGATACACATGCTGTCCTGGCACCTGTCCGTATGGCACCTCGTAGATCTCCGCGAGCGTCGTCGTTGGCGGATTCGATCCGAGCGAGACTCGAACGATGGCGCCCGGCATTTCGTTGGCGTCGCCCCAGATCACATTGTCGACCGGGCTGACAGCAATCGCGTAGAAGCTCGTATCGATCCGTTTGTCCTTGGCCGGATCGACTGCGGCGTCGGGCTCTACCCACGCGTCCTGCTTGCCGTTTCCGTTGGTGTCGAGAATGAGCGGCGCCCATCCCTGGGCTTTCTGCGGGTCACGTGTCTCGTCGAGCACCTTCGTATTCACCCAGCCGACGACGCCACCGTTCCCCGACCAGATCGTGTTGTTCGCGTCGTGCGCGAAGTTCAGATGGAACGTGCCGAAGCACGTGTCAACGATGGCCCACTGCTTCGTCGCCGGATCGTAAACCGTGTACTGCCGTCCGCTGTTGTTGAGCGGGAACAATTTGGCCGACGGATGCGTCGAGCCGTCTTTGCAGAACGCCGGCTGCGCGGAGGGGGCGCGGGTACGCGTGGTGTTCCAGGTGCGTCCCTTCTGGTCCATCACATTGCTGTGTCCGATGACCCGGCTCGTCCAGTAGACCTCCTCACCCCAGTACGGCGAGGGGACACCGATCTTGGCCGGCTGCGGCTGCAGCTTTTCGTCGAGCACAGGGATCTTCACCTGCGTGAACTTGTGCTGCATTGGATCCAGGATCGTCATGTTGTCCGAGCTGTTCTCGTGGACGCCGTAGACAAGCCCGTTTGCATTCACCGTTGGATTGCGCTTGTCGCTCGCGACGGCGTCGTGGAAATATTCGCGGTCCGTCGCCCAATCCCAGACGGTGACGACGAAGTTTCGCTCGACACCCTGCGGCCGGGGCGGCGCCTGCGGGAACTCGCCGCCGGCAACCCGGTCGGTCCAGTCGGCAAACATCTTGAGCACGCGGTCACGGCCGAACCGGTTCGTATTCGCATACATGCCGGCGCCACCATCTATGCCCGCCTGTAACCGATGGTTCCACGCCTCGACCGAGTTCCCGAACTTGCCGAGGTTCTGCGGAAGCTCGCGCGTGGCCTTGTTGCCCATCTGGTGGCACGGCGTGCAGGTGGACGTCTTGATGTTGTTGATCCACACCGCCTGGCTGCGCATCGCCTCGGAAATGCCGTTCCCTTTCTCGCCGGTGCCGGGGAACTCGCTCTTGTCCGGCGGCTGCACGAGTGCATACCAGTAGTTGGCCGGGTAGTATTCGGCCGCAGCACGTGGGTTCGGCGCGAGCGTCGCCGTCAGGTTTACCGTCCGGCCAGGAGCGCTCATCGTCTTCGCCGAATCGACGAGGCCGTAGCCGCGGACCCACACGTTGTAGTTGCCTTTAGGCAGGTCCGGGACCACGTACCGGCCGCGATCGTCGGTGACGACAATGCGAGCCATCTTCGTCGGCAGATCCGTGGTTTCCGCAATTACCCAGACGCCAGCTTCGGGGCCTTTCGTGCTGGTCACGACGCCGCCGATATCATCACTGTCGATGCGAGGGGTATTGCCGCCCTGTGCGGTCGTCCTCGTCATTGATACGGCGAGGAATGCTGCGAGCGCCAGGCCGAGCACCCCCAAGGACAAGGTCCGTCTCTTCATCGTGACTCCCTCCTGCCTGTTTGTCCGCCTCCGGCAGCGTCGGGTAGCTGCTCCGACGGGTGGTGCCGACAGTCGGTCCGCGTCATACGGACCACCCGGCCGGACGCGCCGAAGCGCGATGCGCGAAGTCGGGCAATCCGCGATTTTATCCCTAAAACCGGTTTCATATCTCGCGTAGGGCGGCTTGACGCCACGCCAGGCGGGCCGCAAAAGCCCGCCCTACGGCACTATAGACACCCTAACCAAACGAGGGCTCAAAACCGGCGCAGACGGGTGACGGTTATCTCGCGAACACGTACAGGGCGCCTGACTCATCCACCGAGTTGTCGGCCTGATTGCCGTTGACGCCAGTGGCCCCGCTGTCTTCGCCGCGAGCGCCGACTGCGAGAGTCCGGCCGTCGCGGCTGAGCGCCACGGACCCTCCGAACTCGTCGTACGCCTGCGTGTTCGAGCCTTTGACGTATGCCTGCTGCGCCCACGTCGCGCCGGAGCGCGCAAACAGGTACACAGCCCCGGCTTCCTCGCCGGATTCATCCTTCTGGTTGCCGTTGATGCCTTGCGCTGCGCTGTCTTCGTTCTGCGCGCCGGCAGCCAGCGTGTTGCCGTCGCCGCTCAGCGCCAGGCGAACGCCGAACCAGTCGTTCTGTCCGGTGTTCGACGCTTTGATGTAGGCCTGCTGCGTCCAGGTGGTGCCAGTGCGCACGAAGATTGCCACTGCGCCGGCAGACTGGTTGGCCTTCTGGTCTGCCGCCCCAGCGTCGGACGGGGCATTGACGACACCTGTGCACAGACAATCCTCGTCGATGGATCCCATCGCCAGCGTGTTGCCGTCGTCGCTCAGCGCCACCGACACTCCCCAGGAATCGCCCCCTTCCGAATTCCATGTCTTGAGGTACCCTTCGCGCATCCACGTCGTGCCTTTGCGCACGAGAACGTACACGGCACCCGATCCATTGCGCATCGCGTCGATCGGCGCGTTCGCGCTTCGGCCGGATCCCCCCTCGTCGTACACGCCGACCGCGAGTGTGTTGCCGTCGGCATTGAGCGCCACGGAGTAGCCGAACTGGTCGCCAGCGGTGGCCATCGGCGTGGCCTCTGACTTGACGTAGGCCTGCTGGGTCCACGCCGTTCCGCTACGCGTGTATACGTACACGGCACCAGCCGTGAGCGCGGACTCGTCCTTCTGGTTGCCGTTGATCCCGCTCGCGCTGCTGTCTTCGCTCGGCGCGCCCACCGCGAGCGTGTTCCCGTCGTCACTCAGCGCGATGGAGAAACCGAACTGATCGCCTTCTCCAGGAAGGTCGCCTTCGCCCGCATTGCCCGTGTTCGACGCCTTGATGTAGGCCTGCTGTGTCCAGGTGCCGCCGCGCCGCGTGAATACATACGCCGCACCGGCTTGAGGAATTGAATTGTTGTCCTGGTTGCCGTTCACCGCTGTTGCGGCGCTCGATTCCCAGAACGCACCGACCGCTAAGGTGTTGCCGTCCGCACTCAGTGCGACGGCATTGCCAAAGTGGTCGCCATTTCCCGCATTGGAGGCTTTTACGTACGCCTGTTGTGTCCAGGATCCACCGTTTCGGGTGAACACGTAGACAGCGCCGGAATTGTAGGCGTCGTCATTGTTTTGATTGCCGTTGACCCCGCGCGCACTGCTGCTCTCGTGCTGCGCGCCGACGGCGATGGTATTGCCATCGCCGCTCACGGCAACGGCGTTGCCGATGTGGCCGTCGAGCGCTCCGCCTTCGCCGAAGTGATCAAACATGCCCGGGTTCGACGCCTTGATGTAGGCGACCTGTTTCGGGATTCCCGCCGCCTGTGCGACGACCACGGGTGTGCGGATGGCAAAAATGGACGAACAGCAAACGAGGGCGGCCGCGAGCAACCTCGGGCTCATGAATGCCTCCGATCGGACCGCTATGCGGTTCGAAACGCGAATCTTGTACTCGTTATGAATCCGCACAGCGGTCCTAGGTGCGCGGAGCGCGCCAAGAAGACGCTGTTAACCAGCCAAGGGCTTCCTCGCCGGAATAGGCCCTTGGCTAGGTCGATGATGACGAAAGGCGGATTGTACAGAAATCAGGCCACAGAATCCCAAAGACACAGAGCGAACACGTTGCTCTGTGTCTCTGGGCTTCTGCGGCCCGTGTCGATCCGGAAGCCCTGAAGGATTCCGGACACTCGGAAGCCTAAAGCTTCCGGCTACTGCGCGTTCGGAGCCGGCTGTCCGTAGTTCGCGTTCTGCATCACCACTTTGCCCGAATCGGCAAGGATGACGCGTGCGCGCTCGGTCAGGTTCATGTAGGGTGCGCCGCTCTTCAGCCGCCGTCCGGTGAGCGTCACCTTGGTTCCAGGCTTCACATCGTTGGTCCAGCCGCTCTTAATGAGCTGCTGCGCGCCCCCCATCTCGGCCTGCCAGCGTACGTTCTTTCCGTCGGTGGCCACGTCGAGCACGAGAATCGAATGGGGGTTGACCAGCTGTGTCTCAACGACCGTTCCCGTGATCTCTACGACCTCTTCAATGTAGCGGCCCGCATCGCCGTGGTGTGCCCGCGCGGAGCCTGAAAGGACGAGAGAGCCAACGGCCATGCCAACCGCGAAAATTAGAGTCTTCTTCACTGCCAATCCCCTCCTGCCGGTCCAAGACACGCGTTCGAACAGAGTGTCTGCCGACTGTTCCCTCACTATACTCTCCGGCTGCCTTGGGCAGCAAACCACAACGTCTAGACTGCCTAAAGTGCCTACAGTGCCTGACGTGCGCGGGGTGCCAAAACGTGCGAACGTGGCTAAACGTGCTTAAGCACTCCAGGCACCTTTGGCAGCTTAGGCACCCTTGTGGAGCTAATACGGCTTCGGCGGTCCCGGTCTGTTGTAGCGCGTCGCGTCGATTGCCACGTTTGGTTGCACTTCTGTCAACTCGAAGTTCGACCGGCCATCGAGCCAGGTCATTCTCCATTTGAACGGAAGCTTGACTCCAGCCACGTCGCGGAAATCGGAGTAATCCATCTGAACGGGCAAACGTCCCACCGGAGAAGGGGTCGACCGGACAGTGCGTGTCAGCAGGCCTGTTTCCTCATCGAAGTACAGCGTCACGAGTGCGGCACCTTTGTTTCCTTGAACCGCCAGCACCGTTCGATCGTTGATGAAATCTGTGCTGGAGCGCATGTTCGTCAACGCCTGCTTGATGTTTACCGGGAACAGCAGCTCCGCGTCTGCGCGAGCCGAATCGAGCTCGGCGCCGTGCAGCTCCATTACCGCCACCGGCTTGAACGGCGCCGAAACCCATGCGGCTGTTCCGTTGAAGACGGTCGTATTGTCGCCTGCCTCCTTGTCGCGGACGATCACGGCTCTCTGATTCGGCGCCTTCGCGTAGATTTCCACCGGGCGCGGGAAGCCTTCGGGCCCGTAGCCGGAATAGGTTCCCTTCGCCGTGTAGCTGGTGAGCTTCGCGACACGATCCGCACCTCCGACGGCCTGGAGGTACTTATCAAGGATTTGGTCGGGCGTCGGCGTCCCCGGGGGGCCCGGTGCCAGCATCACATCGAGCTCGTCGAGCAGTGGCGTGCCGTAGAGCATCACGAGACTTGGGGTGACCTTGGGCCGGTTGCTGCCTCGGTGGCACGAGAAGCAGGTCACAACCTGACGTCCGCCGAAGTACTGCTTGTTGATTTCGGTCATGATCGTGACCATGCGGCGGGCCATCTGCTTCCGCGGGCTGACGTCCTTGGCGTAATTCGCCCAGTCGTTGGATGACGCGGTATGGCAGTCCTCGCACGAGAACCCGAGCGCTGCCGAAAACACGCCCATCGTCCCCATGAACTCATCCACGGGGATGCCGCGAAGCACCGTGACGTTCTTGAACACGTTTTCCGCCAACAGCTGGCTCTGTGCCGCCGGTTGAACGGAGCCGGCCTGACCGCTGACGAACGCCACGGCCGTCGCCCACACGACAGCCGTGCCCACGGCACTCCAGACAATCTGTCTCGATCCAAACCTCATGACGCCTCCGATGCGATCGTCCCCATTCTCCACTACGATCTACTTTGCCCGAAGAGGGGCAGTTTACCACCCGTGTTTTCAAGGGGGGCAGGCTGCGCCAGTCCAAACGCAGCAGCTGCCGTGAGAATGCGCGTCATCCGCTTCGGGTCGGTGTGGCATTTTTCGCACGCGAACGGAATTCCCCGCGAGCCACAGAGAACATGACCGTTAGCCACAAGGGGCGGGCCTCACATCTGCGACCCCCCGTCGACCCGTGCCCTTGGCTGGTTTATGATGGCCCCGCACCGGAGGTGTTATGCGAAGAATCCTGTGGGTCGTGACTGTGGCTGCGTGTGCAACGTTTTCGGTCAGCGTTGCGTCACAACAGGCTGCCACAGGCATGTACCCCGACAAGCCGTGGGCGTTCCCGGCGCAGATCGAGAAACCGTTTCCCCCGGACGCCGCGCCCAAGACGCTGCCGGGGAGCTCGAAGAAATATACGGAAAAAGAAATCGATGATCTGATGAACCCGCCGGATTGGTTCCCCGATCAGCACCCGACGCCGCCGCAGATCGTCATGAAAGGACGTGGCGGCGCGATGGCGTGTGGCGCATGCCACCTGATGTCGGGCCTTGGCCATCCTGAATCGTCAGGTCTAACAGGCCTGTCGGCGCCCTACATCGTGCAACAGATGATCGACTTCAAGAACGGCACGCGGAAGGACGTCACCGGTAAGCGCATGAACGGAATCGCCATGGAAATGACCGACAAGGAAATCCAGGAGGCGGCCGAGTACTTCGCGGCGCTTCCGGTGCGCGCTTTCCAGAAGGTCGTCGAGATGGACATGGTTCCGAAGACGTTCCTCGGCAACGGGCGTATGCGCTTCGTCGATCCAGGCGGCGCGATGGAGCCGATCGGCGCGCGAATCATCACGGTGCCGCAGGAAGTCGAGCGCGTACGGCTGCGCGACCCGTACGTCGGGTTCCTTTCCTACGTGCCGATGGGCAGTCTCGCTCGCGGCAAGAACCTTGTCGAGACCGGCGGCGGCAAGACGATGAATTGCGCGCTCTGTCACGGCGCCGGCTTGAAAGGGCAGGCGTCAATCCCGCGACTGGCCGGGATGCATCCGATTTACACGGCGCGTCAGCTTTACTGGTTCAAAGACGGAACTCGCAACGGTCCCGACGCAGCGCTGATGAAACCGTGGGCCGCCGGACTCAATGACGACGACATCGTCGCCATCTCGGCATACCTGGCTTCGCTCGAGCCGTAAAAGGTCCGGCTAAAGTCCGGCTAAAGCCGGACACTACGTACGTGGTGTCCGGCCCGGACTTATCTTGCGTCGCCTCCGCTAATCATCTTCTGCAGTCGTTCAATCGCAGCAGTTCGCATCCGCGCCCTGCGTTTGGGGTCGAGCGCCGGAATCGACTTTACGTCGGCAACGAGCCTGTGCCATGAAAGCAGTCTGGCCGTTGACGCCGGTTGAACAGGATCCGCCTCTTCCCACGTCGTCCACGTGTTCACGTTGGCCACGGCCTCGCGCGGCGCCGGGGAATAGTTGACGAACGAGCCAATCTGCGCCGGTGTCAGGGCCGTGTCCGTGACGCCGCCCGGCACCTGAAGGACCGAGCCCTGGACGAATTCGTAGTCGCAGAAGATGATCTCGTCGTTACTGTTTCGCAAGTCGACGTGTATGGCGTTGAAATACGTGGGAATAGAACCTGCGTTTCGCAGCTGTCCGCGAAGCACCAGTTGGCCGGACGAATCGGAGTCCTGTACGTCCTCCGGTGAAGGCGGTCTGAGGAGCTTTACGCGTACAGGTAGAACGTTCGAAACGCCCGAGCCGAACAGAGTCGGCTGGCTGGCGAACGGAGTCGGCTGGCTAGAACCTCAACTACGTGCCTGATCTCAGCCGCCCAAACGCAGGCGGCGGTACCCGGCGCCGTGACGCTGCTTCGTAGGCTGATGCGACTCTCAGGATCCGGTCTTCAGCGCCCGGCTCGGCTCTGAATACCAACGAGAAGGGGAGTCCCGGAGCAGCCAACGTAGTCGGATTATTGTTGTTTGTTGGAACATATCGCCGCTTATCTGGACTCAGCGTGAACGTCGCGTCATACACTTCACGGACGTAGCCGGCTGGTATCAGTACTTCAGTCTCGCCTGCGTAGGGTCCCATGCGGAGGTCGCCGCGAGTGTTTCCTGGCGGCCCCGGCTGCGGTGCGAGCCCTATTTTTCCAGGTGGCAGCGATGTGTGGAGGCGAACGACGACGTCGAGTCTGTTTTCCTGAATCACTTTCATTTCGACTCGCCGCAGGAGTTCGCGCAGCATGAGTCGCTCGGCCACGCCATCGCGCTCTCCCGGCGGGCTGATGACGTTGTCGGACTCTTCCCAGTTCTTCCACCAGGCGCGTTGCTCGTCGCTCCAGAATTTCGAGCGTGCATTGAGCGTCGGCCAGTCGACGAGCGTTTCCTTGAAGCCTCGCGCCTGCCAGTCAGCGGCGCGCCGCGAGAGGTATTGCGCAACATGGAACCTGAATTGCCGTTCGGTCGCGAGCGTTTGGATAGTGCGGATGTTCAGGTTCTTTGGCGGCGGAATCCGTCCGTCGGCGAGCGCCACCATGTAATCGGCCGGTGCGAGCGTTCCTGATCCGAAGACCTTGCCAGGGGCAAACTCCGTCGGCTTGATCATGGCCGCGAAATCCGGAAAGACCGGTTGTCCACCATTCGTCACCCGGAACAGCAGACTGGGAAAGAAGACGGGAACGAGCTCCGCCAAGGCGCGGGTATAAGTCGTTCGCATGTTGTCGACAGCCGGATCGTCGGGCCAGAGCGGATCGACGGACTCGACGAGGGTCGCACCAAGGTGCCCACCGAGGACTTCTTTGATCTCGCGCGCCGCGGCCGTAGCGATCGGCTCATCGGCTTTCACGTCCGGAAAGGTCAGCATCGACTCGCGGATGACCCCTATCCGGATGCCTTTCAGCGATCCTGCGGCGCCAGGCGTTGCAGCATTCGCCGCATACGAGCCACCGAGCACGCTCGCGCGTGGCACGGTGGTGAACACGTCGCGCGAGTCGTAGTAGCCGTCCTCCGGATCCTTCAATGCATCGAGAACCTTGGCCGCGTCCGTCACGCTGCGGCAATGGATGCCCGCGCGATCGTTGTGAATGTCAGCGCCGATCGCGCCACCCAGGAACGACACCATCGATTTGTGGGGGAGTATCAACGCCACCGAATTGTGATTGGCGGGTCCGCGGCACGACATGCTCGTTTCCTCGCAGATGCTGCACATGACGAGGTTCGTGCTGACGGATGCACCAGAGCCCGAGCTGGAGCCGAGCGACGCGGCCCGGGTAGTGTCGTAGGAGTTGGCTACATTGCCGCTCCAGCTGCTTCGCTGATATCCAAGATCGGAGACCAGAATCTGATCCGGTTCGTTTCGGCCGGGCGGCGCAGCGGGAATGCCGTTGTATTCCGTGTTCACCGCCTTGGCGTAGATGATGGCGCCCTTGTCACGCAGCTGGGCCACCAATGTGTGATCCCGAGCAGGGAAGTCGATGTCGTACCGGGCGTCGGCGGCAGCCGTTGTCCGCATGTCTTTGGTGTCGTACGGATCCTTGAATGAGAACGGAATGCAGTAGAGCGGGAATCTGGCGAGATCCGGCCGCGCACCATACTGTGCATCGAGCTCTGCAGCGCGTTCGAGCGCGTCTGGCTGCGCGCGGAACTCCTCGCAGACCGCAGGCGATCCCGGTGGCAACGGGCCGGCGGACCTGGCCCTGTCGCGATCCCCTTTGCACGTGACGGAACGCTCGCCGCGAAGGTTGAGAGTGCCGAGTGCGTTCACCTGCCCGGAGTTCGGCGTCCCAACAGTCATGCCGTACTGCTGCTGTACGTCGGGATCCGATGCCGTCGGTTCCATGCGGCCAAGCTCGATAGGAGGTCCAGCATACTGATCGAAATTCGGCAGCAGCGACGAGACTGCCACCGTCTCTGTAGGGAACGTCACGGGCTTTCCGGCCCGCACGGTTCCAGGCGCGGGCGAAATCGGTGCGCCGTCCCGCGTGACGAGCCGATCGCTCGGGCCGTTGTAGGCCCTGGCCCGCTCGATATAAGCCTGGACCAGTCCTTGACATGTGATCTGTCCCTGCTGAATCGCGCGGTGTACGTCCGCAATCGTGGCCTCGACAAGCTCGAAGCGAGTTTCCTGCGACTGCGCCTGTGACCGTACGAGCGCGAGACCGATGAGCGCGATGACGACGAGCGTCAGCGGGATAATGACCAACGCCCGCTTGCCTGCAGACATGATGCCTCCTGCCCCAAAAAACATCAGGCGGGAGGCGCTTTGTCTTTACGCCTTCCCGCCTGAACGACCCGTACGTCCCGAGCGCGCCGCACGCGCCGAACGATCAGCTCACTTCGTCTCGTTGTAGATCGTCTGCGCGTCCGAGCGGATGCGCGCCGGCTGCGCCATGTACCCGGCCGGTGGCTTCCAGCTGTTCGCGAAGTCATCCACCGATTTCCCGGCCTTCTTCGCCTCCTGAACAGCCGTTACGTAACCACGGATGAACTGAATGTAGTTCTTGAGATCCGCGTTCGTGCTGGTCGTGTTGCTATGCCCGTTGACGATCACGTCGGCGTTCTTCTCCGTGAACGCCAGCGCCTTCGTCAGCGTGTCGGCATAACCCGCGCCGGTGCCTCCGTTGTTCGAGTCCATGATCGGCAGCTCGTTCCCCGGGAACACGTCCGCGATGTGGAATATGCGATGCGCGGGGAAGAACACCATGGCATCGCCGTTGGTGTGGGCACGGCCGAAGTACATGAGATCGATCTGCTCGGCGCCGCTGCCAATCGTCATCTTGTCGGTGAACGTCCGCTTGGACAGCCCTTTGCCGTTGTTCTCTTTGAAGATGTTGCGCGGGTTCGGGTTTGGCGCTGCCGACGAGTTCGGCCGCATCTCTTTCATGTTGGCGGCGGTGTTCGCGTGCGTGACGATGTCCACTTCAGCCGGGAACTCAACGTTGCCGCTCACGTGATCGCCGTGCGTGTGCGTGTTGACGATCATCATCACCGGCCGGTTGCTCACCTTCTTGATCGCGTCGAGCAGCGGCTGCCCCCATCCGGGATTCTTCGTGTCGACGACAATCACGCCTTTGGCGGTAATGAACACGGAGCTGTTCCCGCCGCCACCCTTCATGACGAACAGGTTGTCTTTCAGCTTGTCGATTTCGACGACCATCGGAGCTTGCTGTCCGGCCGGCGGCTGCTGAAATGCTGCGACCGTCAATGACAGAGCGCCCGTCGTCACGAGAAAGCCCAGCACGATGACTCTCCGCATCACTCCCTCCCTAACGCGAGATGATATCCCGTACAGTCGTCTTCGCGTCAATCGGAACCGTAGGCAGCAGGCAGAGGGCAGCAAGCAGCCGCGGTGAACTGCCTACTGCCTACTGCCTACTGCCTACGAATCTAGAACGTGAACCTGAACCCGAACTGCATCGTGCGATACTCGCCCGCCGTCGGCAGCAAGAAGTTCTGCGGCAGACTTTCCTGCGTGCCGAGGGTGTAGTTCGTCTGATTGAACAGGTTGAAGACCTCCGCGATGGCGGTGAGCGACATGCTCCCCGGCAGCGGAACCCGCTGCCGCAGGCTCAGAGAGGTCCGATTTTCTTTCGGGCCGAGCTCCGCATTGCGCGGTACGATCGTCCCATTCGGTCGCAGACGAGCGCTGCCGCCGCCGAAGGCGCGCACATCGCCCCCGTAGCTGGTGGCGAGCCGGTTGCCCGCGCCGAAGTAGTGCAGGCCGCTCACCTGGAAGCCGAAGCCGACCTGCCAGATGCCGCTGAGCACCAGGCGATGACGCCGATCGTCCTGCGAGAACCCCCATTCGCCGCCGAGGTCCGGCTGTGTCTCGAATGGGACCGGACTGAGGCCCTGGAACGGGTAAGAGTCGGAGTTCCAGAGTCCCGATAGCGTGTACGTCGCCGACGCCTGCCAGTTGTTGCTCATTCGCTTGGTGAAGGCGGTCTGCAGTCCGTGATATTCGGACTCGCCCGTGTGGACGCTCATCGAGGTTCGACCCCACCTGGGATCTACTCGTCGTGCGCGATCCCCTTCTGGATAGTTGGCGCCGGTGGCCGGGTTGAAGGTCAGATTGACGTTGTCGATGACGTCCTTCTCATCGCGCCCCTGCGTGTATACATAGTCGGCCTCGACGGCCATCGTCCCACCAAACTGACGCTGGATCCCGATGGTCGTCTGCCAGGTCCTCGGAACGTGGATGTAGTCGAACGGTCCACGGAATTCCTGAAGCGCTCGCGTCAGACAGGGCGCCGCGCCAGTGTAGCCGCGCGCCTGCCATGCCGCGAAGTTAGCCGCCTGTGCAGGCGAGTCACAGAACGTGGTCAGCGCTTGCTCGTAGGTCGGCAGACCCTGCCCGTTCGTGGGGTCCAGCGCGAAGTTGGCACGGCCGTCGTTCGTGTATTCGAGGTTGGCAATCTGGGCGTTGCCGGTGGCGAACGAGAAATCCGCGCCGATCGCGTCACCGTAGTACAACCCCGAGCCGCCGCGGATGACCGTAAGATCGTTCAGTTGATACGCAAAGCCGATCCTCGGCTGGAAGTTGTTGAGATCCTCCGGCATTCCGGCAGACTGCCACGGTGTCACTTCGACGTCATTCGCGAAGGCGTGCAGCGAGGCGTCCCACCTGAGGCCCAGATTCAACGTCAGTCTGTTCGAGATTCTCCAGTCGTCCTGCGCCCACCCGCCGGCCTTGTACGAATCCAGGAGGACGTTGAAGTCGCCGACGCCAATCGTGTACGTCCGGACGAGCGGAGAAATCGCCGCCAGGTTCCACGTGTCTGCGTTGAACGGATCGGGGAACCACGCCGTAAGCTGCGCGGCCGAGGGCAGCGGGCCTCCGCGGGCGTCGATGATGCCCATGCAATTCCGGCAGTTCGCTTGGATCTGATGACGCCACAGGTACTCACCGCCAGCGCGCAGGTCGTGACGGCCGTGCATTTCATATGAGAAGGTGAAATCGTCCCGGAAGGTCCAGACTGTCTGGTCCTGGTGCCGGGGATGATTCGCGTTGCCGGTGACGTTGAAGCCCGTGAACGAAATACGCGGCGACCCCGTGGTGATGCCGTTCGCCTTCTGCCAGTGGTTCGACCAGTTCGTCAGGTTGCCATTGGC